>Ga0182030_10003296_pt1 | contig 34409 bp, 31 predicted proteins | sample 812S3MmetaG_FD_121299 | JGI IMG/M metagenome (GOLD analysis project Ga0182030, IMG submission 121299) | Permafrost microbial communities from Stordalen Mire, Sweden - 812S3M metaG (Illumina Assembly) | ecosystem: Environmental > Terrestrial > Soil > Wetlands > Permafrost | place: Sweden...
CTTCGGCCGCAAAATGGCAGTCGCCGTTGTGCTCCGGCAATGTGGAGATGGACGGAATGCGCAGCAGAGCCTTCAATTCCTCTTTAAAACGTGGATGATTCTGCCGGGCATACTCGATAGCGGGCGAAGGCATAAGGGATTTCCTTTCCGGGGAACGACCAAACGAAAGTATAGCCGCTGGGCTTCCCGTGTCCGCTCCGCCTGGCGTCAATAGCGCGCAATCGCAGGGTCGATCTCCGCCGACCATGCGTCGATGCCTCCGCGCAGCGATTGTGCCTGCTCAAATCCCTGGTTGCGCAGCCAGACCGCAACATTCATGGAACGCATACCGTGATGGCACAGAAGGATCAGCCGCTCTTCCGGATCGAGTTCCTGATGAGCGCGCGAGGGCACGTCGCCCATGGGCATCAATTCGCTTCCTTCGATCCTGGCCGTGGTATATTCCCACGGCTCGCGCACATCGATGAGCCGGGCCTTCTTGTCAGAAACGAGACCCGCCGCTTCGGCCGGAGAGATTTCAAAATCCAACATGAAATAAGTGTAGAGGATGGGGTAAAGATCGGGATAAGGATAGGGATCAGGAAACGGGTCAAAGATCAGGGTCCAGGGACGGCAACGTTTCGGCCGTTCCCTGTTTCCTGCCCCCAAGTCCCTTAGTCCCGAGTCCCCCAATCGCAAGTCCCTCAGTCCCCGTTCCACTCCTAAGCAGGCTTGCCGAATTCCTCTGCAGGTGGTTCGAAGCCGCCGCACCGGTTCTTCATCTTTTCCCTGAATGCTTCGCGTTCTTCAAGTGTCATGCGCTCCCAGCGCCGGGCAGACATGCGCCGCGATCCTCGACCGTCGTGACCGCGCCCGCCAAAGCCGCCGAACAGGATGCGGCAAAGAATCAGCAGCCCGAGCGCCTGCCAGAAGGTGATCAGATGCCACCCAAAAAGCGGAGGCAGCAGCCAGTTCCACAAGTGCATCACCACTTCGCCGAAGATCCATACAAACAACGCAATCGCCGGCGGAGCCCAAAGAAACATCCACCATTTCTTTCGCATATCCATCCTCATTTCCCCAACAACTCCTCGTGCATGTTTTTCAGCCGGTGCCGCAGAAAATGCACCGCATACCGCTTGCGGCTCAGCAGCGTGGAAATCGGCTCGCCGGTTTCCGCCGCAATCTCCTTGAAGCTGCGGCCCTCGAATTCGTGCGCCACAAATATCGCGCGCTGCTCCTCGGGCAGCTGCGCCAACGCGGCCTCAAGTCGGTCGAGCGTCATCTTGCGCGCGTAGAGCGCCTCGGGCCCGGCGTCGGGCGAGGGCAACAACTCTCCCAGATCGAGATACTCGCCATCTTCCCCATCCATCGCCAGGTCCCCGAAGTTGTCGGGCTTCTTCTTGCGGAAAAGGTCGGTGATCCGATTGCGCGCCACGCGATAAAGCCAGCCCGTTACGTAGTCCACCGGCATCAAAAGTCGGCGCGCCCGCACCAGCTCGTAAAAGACTTCCTGCAACAGGTCCTCGACGTCCGCCTCATTCGGTACGCGCCTGCGAATAAAACTGCGCAGCCGGGGACGCTGTTCCGCCATCACTTCTGAGATTTCCCGGTCCTGCTCCACCATCGCGGTCACGCTCATAGCCGTCCATCCGGTACAGTCAACAACCCGTTGCTTTAAGCCGGAACCCCCTCGCGGCGATTCCTGCTCTCTGTTCTCTACAACGAACGACGGATAGAAATATTGTAGAGATCCTCAATCGATGCGCCTCGGCCACCGATCCCTGCCCCTTAGTCCCGAGTCCCTTAGTCCCTTAGTCCCTGAGCCCCTACCCACTCCCATATATCCTGAAAGCAGATGCCGCCCATTCTCAACGCACAATCCGTGACCAAGCAATTCGGCGCAACGCCGCTTTTCAAAAACATCTCGTTCACCGTCGAAGATGGAGACCGCATCGGCCTGATCGGGCCCAATGGCGCCGGCAAATCGACCCTGCTCGCCGTGCTTGCCGGCCAGGTCGAACCAGATTCCGGCGAGCTTGCCGTCCGCAAACGAGCTCGTGCCGCCTACGTTCCGCAGGATTCGCGCTTTGCCGCGGGCCTCACCGTCCGCCAGGTGCTCGAGCAGGCACTCGCAGCCGCGCATGTAAACGAAGCCGAACGCGAAGGCCGCCTGCGCGAGCTCACCGGCCGCGCGGGATTTGCCGACCTGAACGCCGAGGCTTCCTCGCTCTCCGGCGGATGGCGCAAAAGGCTCGCCATCACCGAAGCCATGGTGATTGAGCCGGAAGTAATGTTGCTCGACGAGCCCACCAATCACCTCGACCTCGCCGGGATCGAATGGCTGGAAGAACTGCTGCGCGCGGCACCATTTGCCGCCGTCACCGTAAGCCACGACCGCTACTTCCTCGAATCCACGTCAAGTCAGATCATCGAGATCAATCGCGTCTTCGCCGAAGGCCTCTTCCGCGTCAAAGGCACCTTCAGCCGGTTTCTTGAAGAGAAGCAGGCCTATCTCGAATCCCAAAGCCGCCAGCAGGAAAGCCTGCGCAATCGCGTGCGCACCGAGATCGAGTGGCTCCGCCGCGGCCCCAAGGCGCGCACCACCAAGTCGAAGGCCCGCATCGACACCGCCAACGCCATGATTACCCAGTTGGCCGCCGCCGACGCGCGCACTGCTTCAAGCACGGCCGGCATCGACTTCGACGCCACGCAGCGCAAGACCAAGCGGCTGGTCGAGTTTGAAAAAGTCGCCCTCGACGTTCCCGCCACCGAAGTTCCCGCCGAGCACGGACTAGAAACAGAAAGCCGCCCGCGCCGCCTCTTCTCCGACCTCAGCTTCGTGCTGACCGCGGGATTGAAGGTGGGCCTCGTTGGACCGAACGGAAGCGGCAAGACAACCCTCCTCCGTCTTCTACGCGGCGAAGTCGAGCCCGCAGCCGGAACGGTGAAGCGCGCCGAAGCCCTGCGCGTGGTCTACTTCAGCCAGACCCGCGAGCTCGACGAGAATGTGACCCTGCGCCGCGCCCTGGCTCCGGAAGGCGACAGCGTCGTCTACCAGGGCCGCACCGTGCACGTCGCCAGTTGGGCTGCGCGGTTCCTGTTTACCGGCGAACAGCTCAACCAGCCTGTCCGCAATCTCTCCGGGGGCGAACGTGCGCGTGTGCTCATCGCCAAGCTGATGCTCGAGCCCGCCGACGTTCTGCTGCTCGACGAACCCACCAACGACCTCGACATCCCCACACTCGAAATCCTGGAAGAGAACCTGCTCGAGTTCCCCGGCGCTCTCGTGCTCGTCACGCACGACCGCTATTTGCTCAACCGCGTCTCTTCCACCGTGATCGGACTCGACGGTCGCGGCAACGCCGGCCGGTTCGCCGATTTTGCGCAATGGGAAGATTGGCTCGAAGAGCACGACGCACAGGAAAAAACCGGCCCCAATCAGGGCAAACAAGCCCAGAACAAGCAGGACCAGCGCAAGTCCGCGCGCCGGGCCGACGGCTCAAGCTCCGAACAACAAACCGGCACCGAAGCTACGTCGGGATCCGCCAAAAAGAAGCTGTCGTATTTAGAGGCGCGCGAGTTTGCCGCCATCGAGCAGCGCGTGGAGCAATCGGATGCCCGGCTCGCCGAAGCCCGCGACCGGGTCGAGCATCCAGAGATCGCCACCAACGCCGAAGCTCTGCAACAGGCGCTCGCCGAACTCGACGCCGCCCAGCACGAAAACGACTCCCTCTACGCACGCTGGGCCGAGCTAACCGAAAAAGCCGGCTGAGCCAAACAGCCGGATGCCCCATCCATTTCACAGTCTCATCGTGAAATGGGTGGGAAAGCACTCCCCTCCCGCGAGCGCACAGCGAGCGTCCGCCCACCGCAGACGTCGGAGGGAGCAGGGGGTTTCAACCCACCGAAAAAGACGTCGGAGGGAGCAGGGGGTTTCAACCCCCTGAAAAATCGTCCCCCCACGGAATGCGGCCTTCAGGCCCGGGCCCGAACGGCCAGGTGCTTTCCTCTCACGCAAACGTGGGAAACCTCGAACCCTCTGCAAGCGAATAGCGAGCGGCTGCCCCACCGCAGGTGGTGGCTAGCGCTCGCCCCAGCTCAGCTTGCTGCGGAGCGCCTCAAAGAAGCTCCCCTCGCTCAGGCGTACCAGCTTCACCGCGTAGTCTGAGCGCCGGCAACGCACCTCGTCGCCGCGAACCAGTTCAACGGCCAGCTGACCGTCCACGGTCAGCAGCGCGGTGTTGGGAATGCCCACGACGCGCACCGTCAGCGACGCATCGCCGCGAACAACGATGGGCCGCAGTGTGAGCAGGTGAGGACAGATGGGTGTGACGACCATCGCGTCCACGTCCGGCGTCAGAATGGGGCCGTTCGCCGCCAGCGTGTACGCGGTCGAGCCGGTAGGCGTGGAAACAATCACCCCATCGGCGCGAAATCCCGCCACAGTTTTTCCGTCCAGTTCGACTGCGAACTCGCCCATGCGCGCAATATCGCCTTTGGAGACCACCACGTCGTTCAGCGCCTGGTGGCTGCAAAGCACGGCCCCATTCCGCCACAGTTCCGCATGCAGCATCGCCCGCCGGTCGACTTCGTAGCAATCCTTGCACCACCCCTCGAGAGTGGCATACAGATCGTTCAGGCGCACTTCGGTCAAAAAGCCGAGATAGCCCAGGTTGACGCTGAGAATGGGTGTGCTCGTGGCCGCGAAGATGCGCGCCACGGAGAGCAGGGTGCCGTCGCCGCCCAGCACGATCACGAGTGCCGGTTCCCATGTGGGCAACTGGGCTCGCTCAACGGTAGGGGCTGCCGCAGTGTACTTGCCGCTTTCCTCATCGAGAAGCGGCTCATAGCCGCGCTCGCGCAGCCATTGAATCAGGTCCGGCAAAAGCCGTACCAGATCTTCTTTTTGCGGCTTGGAGACGATCGCAACCCGAACCATGCGTACCCAGTGTACCTTTCGCCCCGCCAGCCCGTGCCTGAGCGGCTATGTCGTGGGCCGCTTCCCGTAGAGCAGAAATTCCCGGTTCCCTTCCATGCCCGTGATTGGCGATGGAATCGTTTCGATCACGTCCCAGCCGAGAGAGGTAACACACGAGCCGACGCGTTCAATGGCCAACGCGTGCGCCTGCGGGTCGCGGACGATGCCCCCTTTGCCTACGTTCTCCCGGCCGGCCTCGAATTGCGGCTTCACCAGAATCACCGCCTCGCGCAGCGCGGGCGCGGCTTGGAATACCGGCCCCAGCAGCAAAGTGGCAGAGATAAAGGCCACGTCCATCACCAGTAGCGTAAGCTCCGGTGCGGCCAACGACCCGGCCTCCAGCAGTCGCGCGTTGGTTCGTTCCATCAGTCGAACCCGCTCGTCGATGCGCAGCTTCATCGCGATCTGGCCGGCCCCGGTGTCCACCGCCGTCACGTGCGCGGCGCCATGCTGCAAAAGGCAGTCGGTAAACCCACCGGTCGAGGCGCCCACGTCAAGGCATACCCGCCCCGCAACCTCAATCTTCCAGTGCTCCAGCGCCGCAGCCAGCTTCAGCCCACCACGGCTCACGTAAGGCAAATCGTCGCCCAGCAGCCGCAGCACCGCGTCTTCGGGAACACTGGTTCCCGGCTTGTCGATTTTCTGCTCGTTCACGAGCACGCGGCCGGCCAGAATCAGCCCACGGGCGCGCTCGCGGCTTGTAACCAGGCCGCGAAGCGACAGCAGCACGTCAAGGCGCATCTTAGTCACTCGGGTTGTGTTCTGCGGCTTTAATACCATTCCCAATCCTCGCCAGGTGCTGTCCGGGCTTGTCGAACCAAGCTTGGCTCTAGTAAGTTGGCTTCTGGCAGTGCACCGGATTTCGCCCTACCACCAGCCTGCAATCCAATGTCCCCACTCCATCGTACTTTCAATGAGGATGGAGTAACGGTACAGGGCGAAAAGGTTGAACGCATGGAAGACGCAGCTCTGCTCCAAGCAGTGGCCCTGGGAAACCAGGACGCCATGGCTACGGTCTTTGACCGATACTCCCGCATTGTCTATTGCATCGCCCTTCGTGTCTTGCACGATACTTCGCTGGCCGAAGACGTCATGCAGGAGGTGCTTCTGCAGGTTTGGAAGCGGCCACAGAGCTTCGTCGTGCAACGCGGAAGTCTTTCCGCATGGCTCAGCGTCGTGGCACGGAACCGTGCCATTGACGTACTGCGCAAACGGGCGCCAATGGATCCGCTGGGAGAAATGCCGTTACCGGATCCGCATGATATGGCTTCGGAAACAGAACAGGGCTGGTTGCTTGAAAAGGTTCGGGAAGTCCTCGATTCCCTTCCTCCCGATCAGCAGGCATCGCTGGACCTTGCATATTTTCAAGGGTTGAGTCACACAGAAATTGCAGAGCGCACGGGGTCGCCATTGGGGACGGTGAAGACCCGCATACGGGCCGGACTGATGAGCATACGAAAGGCGATGACAGCATGACCGACAACCTGCACATTGCCGATACCGATCTCGCTCTCTATGCCATCGGCGCACTGCCCCGGGCTGAAGCGGGTTCCGTTGCAGACCACGTCAAGGCCTGCGCCGTATGCCGCGAAGAGCTGCGCCGGAATACGCTGGCGCTCGGCGCCTATGCGCAAACCACGCCGGCTGGCCCCTTGCCCGATGGCGCAAAGCAGCGATTTATGACGCGTCTGGCAACGACCCCGCAAGTCACCGCAGCGCAAATCGCGAGGCCGCAGGTTCGATCTGACCTTTCTGCCCCCGCGCCCGTGATCGAAGCGGGCCGGCCGTGGCGTTCGTTCTTCACCGCATCGGCCCCCTGGTCGTTTGCGCTTGCGGCATCCTTGGCTGTGGCCCTGCTTGTGGTGGGAGTCGACGACGTGCGCCGGCGTGCTGAGATGGGCTCGCTGGTTAAGCAGGCGCAGCGCGGCGCAATGGATTCGGCCCAATTTGCCGAGTTAATGGACCTGCTCACCTCGCAGCAGGTAAAGAAGGTTGCGCTTCATCAGGCGCCGGTGGCTGTGCCGGTTCCCGAAGGACGCGTGGTCTACGAAGCGAATTCAGGCAAGCTCTTGCTGACCGCATCGAACCTGCATCCGTTGCCCGCGGGAAAAACCTACGAACTCTGGATCCTGCAGCCGGGCGGAAAGAAGCCGCTGCCCGCCGGAACCTTCGCGCCCGACGCAAGCGGCTATGCCGCCATGATTCTCGCCGACGCGCCGGCGGGCCTGGCAGTGCAGGGTTTTGGCGTCACCATCGAGAACGAAGGCGGTTCGCAGACACCCACGCTACCCATTGTTCTCTCCGGGATGTAACACGATAAGCCTGTGGGAAGACATTTGAAGCCTCAGCTTTGAAGGGTACGGGCTTCGCAGGCTGCGGGAATACCTATTTCAAGCCTCAGCTTTGAAGGGTACGGGCTTCAGCCCGTACGTTAAGTCCTTTGGGACCTGGGGCTTTAGCCCCCGAGGGACATGCTCCTCGAATTCGCCGCCGATTGCGAATTTTCCCGCAGCCTCTTTAGCCTCGGACGCCTGCATTTTCCCCGAAATATCGGCCCTTTTCACCCACCGGCACGCTCGTCGCTTTATAAAAAAGCCAAATTTCGTCGCGACCATTTGCATGGAATTAAATCGCAATGGAGCACAATTTAATTCAGATCGACTTTCCAAGCCGATCTCGTTCCAAATCCGACAGAAAGTTGGCCTGTAACTCCTTTGCTGTCTAGAATCTGCAAATAAGTCTCCTGTTTTCTAGAATTTAGAAGGAGTCGATCCTTCTAAGCCATTGAAAACAGGAAACTTCTTTACAGAAATACCCTTTTTTTCTTTTTTTTTTAGACCCGGAGAAGGTGGTCGACGACGATAGGTCCTCAAAGCTGTCTTCAAGAAACCTGCGTTCCAACTCAACCACCAGCGGTCATCAGGCGGGCCCTACGGAAGCGTCTGGCAAACCGCCAGGGACGCGTAGTTGGCGGCGCCGGGAAGATAGCACGGCTCGCCGTAACCAGGGCGGCGGCTCGTTGTATTGGCATTCCCGGCGGTGCCGGTTTGTGTGGTCACGCGCACATCTACAATGTTGCCCTCCACCAGCACAGTGGTATCCACAATATCGAGATCTGTGCGCAGGATCGTCAGGTAGGGGCTGTCGGGCGAGGCGACGTAAACCTTGCCGTATTGAGAGTTTTGCGTGGAAACAACGGTGCGTGGATGACCTGTGATGGGGAGTGTCTTTTCCAGCGTGTTGCTCGAGAGCGACACAATCGACACTGTCTGGTCAGTCTGGTTGGCCGTATAGGCGCGCCTGCCGTCGGCCAGCACCGTCACCGCGGCTGGATTTGTGCCCACCGGGATCGTGTACGTCGTGCCGAAGGTGGGGCTGTCGTTGCCGTACTCGTCTTCGCTCACGTCGATCACGCTGATCGTGTTGCCGTCGTAGTCGGCCACAATGAGCTGCTGCGTGGCGCTGTTGTATTCGGCGTAGACCGGACCCGCAATCGTTGCCATGCCGGTCGTCCCGTTGGGCGGCGTGATGCCCGTCGCCGTGACAGCCGTCGTTGAGAGCGGTAGCGTGGGATGGCAGGTGATGGTCTGCCCCGACTGGTTCACGAACGGGGTGCAGGTGTCGAGCGTGTTGTTCTGGCTGTTGATCACCGAGACTGTGTCGCTGCCCCGATTGAGCACAAAGAGCCGTTTGTAATCCGTGCTCTCGATCCCGTACACCGGGCAGGCGCCGACGGGAAGCGCGGATGAAACCGTATACGTCGACAGTTCAAACCCGTTGACTGTGCCGGTGGGTCCCGTGGTCGGCGAGCTGTTGCAGTCCACACCCGTTGCCGTAGCGCCTTGTGTGATGGCGAAGTCGCGCTGCCCTAAAACTTGCGGCCCCACGATCGCGATCGGATTCGTACCAACCGGAAGCGCCAGCTTGAATGCCTCCAGAGCGCCGCTGAAGACGTCGACATTGCTGCCCGTGAGGTCGGCCGCATAGAGACCCGCGGACGGCGAAAAGAGATTGACCGGTACGGCTGTCGAAGGAAGTGTGGTGTATGAAACTTGTTTGGCCTGCAGGCTGCTCGAGATGGGGAAGATGCTCAGCGTGCCGTCACTGTTGTACGTGTAGCCGGTGGCGCCCAGTTCATCCATGGTGAAGGTCAACGGCCCCACGCCAATGGGCGCGAGCGCCAGCACCGAGTCCCCGGAGTAGTCAATGACGGTGGCAATACCCGGCGATGTTGCGGACGGCGAGGAGACAACAACCGCATACGAGGAAGGTTGCGCCGCGGGACCGCTCGGGGTCACGGGCGTAACAACGGGCCGGTAAGCTGTACCGCATCCGGCAACCAGGGCTGCAGCTGCAAGCGCCGCACCCGAGTGAACCAACCGCATGCGCGCCTGGCCTGATTTCATAGGTAAAAGTCTCATTCAGTTCTTGATCTGCATCCTCTGCGATTGTAAATCAGGCAGCTGGGGGTTAGACGGAGACGAGCCCGCGATGGTATCTCCGTCAAAGCGGCGCCGATTCGGCTTCAATGTCCCGCGATTTCCACAATCTGGGCGTCGGCCTTGTTCCATGCCTGCGCGCCCTCGTGGGTGAGTTGCTGTTTGGCCTCGTCCCAGTGCAGATGCGTGACTGAACCCGCTCCCTTCTCGTAGGCGTACGTCTTGCCGTCGTCGGAGAAGAGCGTGAACGTTGCATCGGCTCCTGGATAGACCTTCACATGCTCGATGGCCTGCTCCTGGTGCGTGCTCTCGATGGCAGATCCCAGCGGAACGATCGACCCCGCGCGCACGAAAAGCGGAATGGTGTCGATAGGAGCCTGCACCGTGATCGTCTGGCCACCCTTCACGCGCTCGTTGGTCCAGTAGTTGTACCAATCCGCGCCGGCAGGCAGGTAAACCTCGCGGCTGGTCGCACCCTGGTCAGTGATTGGAGCCACCAGGAAGGCCGGGCCGAACATGTACTCGTCGCGCATGTCAGTCACTTTGGCATCGCCGGGAAAATCGAGCGGCAATGCGCGCAGGAACGGCGCGCCGTTGAGCCATGTCTGGTAGCCAAGAGAGTAAATGTAAGGCATCAGTTCATAACGCAAGCGCAGATATTTCTCCAGAATCGGTTCGGCCTGCTTGCCGTAGGACCAGACTTCGTTCTCGATCCGGCTGCCGTGGCTGCGCATGATGGGCAAAAACGTTGCGTACTGGAACCAGCGCGTGTAGAGCTCGGGATAATCGTCATCGCCGCCCACGTTGGCGCGCGCATCTTCAGGATCGAGCAAGGGAGGATGAGCAGGATGATGCTCGCCGGGCAGGTACTGCCAGCCACCGGTATCGTTTGACCAGTACGTCATTCCGGAGGCTGCGAAATCGAGGCCCGTGGGAATCTGGCGCTTGAGCGTGTCCCATGTGGGTGCGATGTCCGAGGACCAGAAGATGGCTCCATTTCTCTGCGCTCCGGTAAACGCATCGCGGGAAAGAATGAGCGCGCGGCGATTTGGCTCGTCTTTGCGGAAACCGTCGTAGAGCGCTGCCGTGTGGAACAGCGGATACACGTTGAAGAACTCGGTTCCGGGACCGATGTGGTAGTACGCGCCATTGGGAGGCAGGTCGGGCTCTGTCTCGTCGGCCCAGAGCGAGTCGAAGCCCTTGCTGACGATGTTGTCGCGAATCGTGTCCCAGTACCAGTGGGCAGCCTCGGGATTGGTGGTGTCGATGTCGGCGCCGGCGCGATCGTAGGGCAAACCGTTGATCGGCGTGCCGTCGGCCAGGTGGATGAGCCAGCCTTTCTCCCGCAGCTCGGCGTAGAAGCGGTCGTCGGGAACGAAACGCGGCCAGACGCTGATCATGGTTTCGAAGCCCATGTCGTGAAGCTGCTTGTTCATGGCGACGGGATCGGGCCAGGATTTCGGATCCATGTCCATCTGGCCCATCTTCGTGTAGTAGAACCAGTCCACGACAAGTACGTCAGCGGGAAGATGGCGGTCGCGATAACCCTGCGCAACGGACAGAAGTTCCTTCTCGCTCGAATAGCGCTGCTTGCATTGGATGTAGCCATAGGCCGCCTTGGGCAGCATGTGCGTTGGCCCGGTGAGGCGCTTGTACCCGGCATAGATTTCGTCGACGGTATTGCCGGCAATCACAAAAAATGAAACGCGGTCGCCAACTTCGGAACTCCACCGCGTTTGTTCGTTAAACCCGCCAACGAAGGTCGTCTTCGAGGGGTTGTCCCACAACATGCCGTAGCCTTTATTCGTCACCAGGAACGGAACGCAGGTCGTAGGCGCGGCCGGACTGTTGTAGTCGTTCCAGCAGCGCACAGGATGGCCGCGATGGTCGAGAAAACCTTCCTGGTTCTGCCCGAGGCCGTAGTAGTGCTCATCATCGGGCGAGACGAAGTAGGCGCCAACGGTGAAAAAGTCGCGATCGGTCGAGCGCCGGTCGCGGGCCAGATCGGCGGTCCCATCCTTGTGGTTGGGAATGGCCTGCGACCAGCCCGTCATATCGAGAAGCATTTTGCCTTCGGGCGTCTTGAAGGTGATGTGCGCACCGGGGGCGGAGCCATTGAAGAACTTGCCGATGTCGATTTGCGATTGCAACGGCGGATGGCCTGAGGGTTGGTCTTTGCCAAGCGTGACCACCAAGCGAGGCGAGCTCAGGGTTTCTGCCTGCGGAGTTTCCGACTTGCTCCAACTCGCCGCATCGGGCGTGCCGATAATGCCGTAGCCTGGTGCGCGCAAAGCAGGTTCGCGGTTCAGGCTCAACGTGACACGCACAATGTTCTCGCCATAGGGTTCCAGCACGATGGTTTCACCCTTGCGGTCGATTTCAAACGCGGGGCCGGACGATTGGGCCACGGCCGGTGCGACGGGTAACAGGAGAGTCGGAACAAGGAAGAGGAGCGAGAGCCGTTTCATCGAAAACTCCATGGACTTGATGGTTGCGAAACTCAAATAGCCCGCAGGGGATGCGCCTTGAGTGTAAACCGCAGGCACGAAGGCGCGCCGTGCGCTGCGACGACGCTCTCATGCGTGTCGAGGCAAACGGTACCATGGGACGTGGCTCAGCCAAAGCTTTTGTGGCAATCGAAACTGGTGCTGTTGCTTGTGCTCCCCATTGTGGGAACAGGCCTGGTGCTGCAGACGCATTGGTGGGCAACGCAATTGCCCTCTGTGGCCTCCTGGACCCTTGGCCTGAGCCTGCTGCTGGGGCTGATTGTGCTGAGAGTGCACGCGGCCACCGCTGCCGGCGCCTGTACGGGAGCTGTGCTGACGGCGAGCCTGATGTTTTCGACGGTGGGCTTTCCGTATTTGCCGTGGCACACAGCGCTGCCCCCCGTACTGGCGGTCTCTCTCCTGGCGTCGATCGCCTCGCGGATCGGCAGAGACAGGAAAGAGGAATTGGGCACGGCCGAGGCACGGCATGGGCGAGCGGCGGCGCAGGTTGCCGCCAACCTGGGATTGGCCGCGCTGCTTGCGGGAGAGTTTGCGCAATCGTGGATGGCTGGATTGCACTGGCTGACGCCGGCGATGGGGCGCCCGGGAATGGTGTTCGCGCCCGCACTGGCCGCGCTGGCTGAAGCTGCGGCGGACACAGTTTCTTCCGAGATTGGGCAGGTTCTCGGAGGCCGGCCGCGCATGATCACGACGGGACGGGCGGCGGAGCCAGGCACCGACGGCGCCATCAGCGTTGCCGGAACTGCGGCCGGGATTGCGGCAGCGTGCGTAGTGGCGGCAGTTGGCGCCGTTTCGCTGCGCGGCGATGCTTCACTGTTCTGGGTCGCGACTGCCGGAGCGGTCTTCGGACTACTCTTTGACAGCGTTCTCGGGGCAACCGTGGAGTCGCGAGGCTGGCTCAACAACGATGCGGTGAATTTTGTCTCGACAGTGAGTGCGGCGGCATGCGCGCTGGCACTGATGGCCGAGCTGGCCCATGTGCGGGTGAGGTAACGTGTTCAAAAGCAAAATGACGCGAAATAGTCGTCGAAGCTGTTTCCAGGCTCGATTGTTTTCAGTGCAGATGCAGCCGCCAAAGCGTGTAGCTCAGGATTTCGCGGGAAATCGACTCGGTGTCGTCGGCGCCTCCCTCAATCGCGACGCGTGGGCGCGGCGAGGTGAGCACATTCAACCCATCGGCGGCGCAAATTTCGCGGATTCGAAACAGATGCGTGGCGTCGCTGACCACGATCAGCCGATGCAGGTTGTTCGTACGCGCAATCACGGCGATGCGCCGCGCCGAGTCTTCACTCGTCAGACTTTCCGTTTCGGAGATGATGTCTCCCTCCGGAACGCCCATGCTCATCAGGTATTCCTGGCCCACGGCGCCTTCGGTGTAACCGTCACCTCCGGGACCACCTGCGGTGATGATCAAGGGCGCAAGGCCGCGATGGTAGAGGGCTAGCGCGTGGTCGAGACGCGCTCGAAAAATCGGGGAAGGCTTGCCGTCGTACTCCGCAGCACCGAAGACGGCGATGGCGGCGGAAGGCGCTGCCTGGTCCTGGCCGGCATAACGCTCAATCTGCGTGTCGACCCAGCGCCACCAGGCGAACCCGCCCGCGGTCAAAGCCAGCAAGAGCAGGAGTGCTACGAAGCGGACGCGCGTGCGCGCCTTGGAACCTCGCGGATTTGTGCTCACCGGACGCATCATGCGCATCCTCGACTGAATCCTACCGCGCGCCGGTCCACCGCCAGGACTCTGACAACGCAAATCGGCAATTCCGCATAACGGTTTTCCCGGTCTCAAAATCGAAACCGGGGGCACCCAGCTCAAGTGCGTTAGCTGAAGACCATTAGCGGTGCAGAACCATAACAATCTCGTGCGTGGGGATAGCGCCCTCGCGCAGAATCTCCCAGCGCCCCGGCCCCAGCGAAAGGTCGACGATTGTCGTTGGCAGGGCCCGGGCAGTGGGGCCGCCGTCAATGATCAACGGGATCCGGTCGCCGATCTGGTCGCGCACAGCGGCGGCATGGGTGCACTCCGACGCGCCTTGCAAGTTGGCCGAGGTAGCCGTAATGGGCAGGCCAAACCGCTCGACCACCGCGCGCGGAATCGCCGCATCCGGGACGCGCAGGGCCACATTGCCGGTGTTTGCAGTGGACCGAAGGGGTAGCTTGGTTCCGGCGCGCACAATCACCGTCAGCGGTCCGGGCCAGAAACGATCGGCAAGCTTGTCGAGGATGGGGTCGGTGTCGCGCGCCAGTTCATAGGCCTGAGCGAGGCCAGAGATCAGCAGAGACAGCGGCTTGTGCTTCTGCCGCGTCTTGATTTGGTAGATCCGCTCCACGGCCTGCAGGTTTACCGGATCGACGGCAAGCCCGTAAAAAGTGTCGGTCGGCAAGGCGACAACGTCGCCTTTGCGCAGGCAGGAAACGATGTAGTCGATCCTGTCGGGCTGGGGTTCATCGGGATTGACGCGCAAAATCTCCGCGGACAAGAAGCTTACCTCGGTTCTCTTTACGGTATTCACGCGCGGTTTCCGGGTCGCTCGTACCGGGTGATCACGTCTGAGTTGCAGATGTCGTAAAGTCGGAAAGTATCACAGCACCGGCTGCGGTGCAAGTCGTGCGGTTGCAAACACCTGCCGCTGATCGTACTGACCAGCTTAGAATCGGCTTAGCGCACGGAGCCTGCGATCGATGCCAATTCGAATTGTACAGAGTAAACAGAATTCCCGCCTCAAGCAGCTCCGCCGGGCACTCGTGCAGCCGCCGCGCCAGTCGCGCCGAAACTCTGCCGAAGAGCCGATACTGGTAGGAATCGAAGGCCCCAATCTTGTGGCCGAAGCCGTGCGCGCGTCGCTGCATTTTGCCTGTGTCTTCGTCGCCCAAGGCTATGAGCGCATCGTGGAGGAGCTGGCAATCGCCCCGGAGACGGAGATTCTGTTGGTGACCAAAGATCTGCTCGATTCTGCGCTCACAACGGAAGCCCCGCAGCCCGTCGCCGCGCTTGTTGAGCCCCCCGACTGGACCTGGAAGCACCTGGGAAATCACCGCACCGCCCTGGTTGTCGTCTTGGCCGGCTTGCAGGATCCCGGCAACCTTGGTGCCATTCTGCGGTCGGCAGAAGCGTTCGGCGCCAGCGGCGTTGTGAGCCTGCCGGGAACCGTGAGTGCCTGGAACCCGAAAGCAGTTCGCGCCTCGGCGGGAAGCGTTTTCCGGCTTCCGCTGTTGGCCGTCGATGTGGATGAATGTTTCCTCGAGATGCGCGAGACAGGCATACGGATCCTGGCCACTACGACATCGGGCGCCGAACCAGCCGACCTTGTCAATCTTGCCGCACCCGTCGCGCTCGTCATCGGCAATGAAGGCAATGGCGTGCCGCTGGACATCGCGGCGCGGGCCGATGGAGCGATCACAATTCCTTGCCCCGGCCCGGTTGAAAGCCTGAACGCCGCCGTGGCTGCCTCAGTGCTGCTTTACGAAGCGGCGCGGCAACGCTCCGCCCATAGTGCGCCCCTTACCCTGCGCGGAGGTGCGGCATGAGCCTGTTCGATGGCCTGCCAGATGGAGCACTCCCCGCTTCAAAAGGACGGCTGCATGCAATCGCAACGGCGCCCCTGGCAGAGCGAATGCGGCCTCGGACGCTGGATGAGTATTCCGGCCAGGAGCATCTGCTTGGATCCGGAAAGCCACTACGCGTCCAGATCGAGCGCGACAGCTTCGGCTCCATGATTCTGTGGGGTCCACCCGGCGTGGGTAAGACCACGCTCGCGAAGATTATTGCCGAGACCACCAACGCCAACTTCATCGAGTTCTCCGCCGTGATGAGCGGCATCAAGGAGATCAAGCAGGTAATGGAGACGGCTGCACAGGCCGCCGAGCTGCATTCGCGCACGATCCTCTTCATCGACGAGATTCACCGCTTCAACAAAGCTCAGCAGGACGCGTTCCTTCCGTACGTGGAGCGCGGGACGATCCGGCTGATCGGCGCCACTACTGAGAATCCCTCCTTCGAAGTGATCTCCGCGCTGCTTTCGCGCTGCCGGGTTTATGTGCTTCAACCACTAAGCGAAGAGCGCATCGCTGCATTGTTACGCAGAGCGCTCGAAGACTCGGAACGCGGCCTGGGATCGCTTAACTTGACTGCCGACAACGATGCGCTCACGTTGATTGCCAGTTACTCCAGCGGCGACTGCCGCTCCGCGTACAACACGCTCGAAGTGGCCGCACAGCTGGCAAAGGCCCCACCCGATGGAGGAGCAGCCACAGACCACATCGACCGTACCCTCGCGACCGAAGCCGTGCAGCAACGCGTGCTGATGTACGACAAGTCGGGCGAAGAGCACTTCAACCTGATCTCCGCCCTGCACAAAAGCGTGCGTAACTCCGATCCGGATGCCTCCCTGTACTGGCTGGCTCGCATGTTCGCCGCCGGTGAAGACCCGCTCTACCTGGCACGCCGCGTGGTGCGCATGGCGGTTGAAGATATCGGCCTGGCTGCTCCTGAAGCGCTCAATCTCTGCCTCAGTGCAAAAGAAGCCATCGAGTTTCTTGGCTCACCGGAAGGCGACCTCGCCCTTGCCGAAGCGGTCGTTTACCTTGCTCTCGCGCCCAAATCGAATGCGGTTTATCTGGCCTTCGGCGCAGCGCAGCAGGAGATTGAGCAGACTCGCCAGGAGCCTGTACCGCTACACCTGCGCAACGCGCCCACGCGGCTGATGAAGGAATTGGACTACGCCAAAGGCTACCGCTATGCGCACGACGAGGAAGGCCGCGTTGCGGATATGGATTGCCTGCCTGACTCGCTGCGCGGGCATGTCTACTACAAACCCACGCAGGAAGGCCGCGAGAAGCAGCTTGCCGCGAGGATGGAAGAGATTCGCCGCATCCGCGCCGGCAAACGCCCACAGGGGTGATCCCCGAATTGCTGAACACTAATCACTACCGTTCTGGCTTATTGCAAATTGGACGGAGCGATCGACGCCTGGGTTGCAGTCCGGGGCAAGCTTCGTACGGCGTCAAGGACAATCCCCGGCGTGAGCGCTTCGGGCAGGAGCCGCGGGCTCTTTTCGCCCGGCGCATACAACGCATACGTTGGAACCCCGCTGCGGCCAAGCGATGAAAGTGTCTGCGTGATGGAATCGTCGTAGCGGGTCCAGTCGGCCTTGAACAGGGCGACATTCGCACCGGCCAGCGCCTGCTCGACTTCGGGACGTTCCAGGGCAACGCGCTCGTTGACCTGGCAGCTCAGGCACCAGCTCGCGGTGAAATCGACGAGAATGGGACGACCTGCAGCCTGCGCACGACCGACGGCGTCCACAGACCAGGGTTGCCATTGACCGTCTCCGCCGGAAGAGGCGACGCCGCGCGGAAGGTTATCGCCGAGCATGCGCGGCCCAATCACCGAGGCGGCCACGACTCCTGCGCAAAGAAGAACGGCAACCGCTGTCGACCAGCCTTTCGCAGGCCACCGGCCCAGGAACCAGCCCGCAATGGCCAGAATGAGCAAGCTGGCTAAAAGCAAGGCAACGAGGCCGGCGCTGTAGGCATTTGCGAGCACCCATGCCAGCCAGATCACTGTGGCGAAGATCGGGATCGCGACGGCCTGGCGCAGCACTTCCATCCAGGCGCCCGGCTTGGGAAGAAAGCGCGTCCACGCCGGTTGCAGCGTCAGCGCGACATACGGAGCCGCCAACCCAAGGGCAAGAGCCGTAAAGACCGCAAACGTCACGGCCGCACTCTGCGATAAGGCGTAGCCGATGGCCGCGCCCATGAACGGCGCGGTGCAGGGAGTGGCAACAACAACTGCGAGTACTCCGGTGAAGAAACTGCCCGTGTAGCCCTGCTTCTGAGCTAGAGCCCCGCCGGCGCTGGTCAGGGTCAGCCCAATCTCGAACTGCCCCGCCAGCGACAAGCCCAGAAAGAACAACAGCCCAGCCATCAGCGTGAGGAATACCGGCGACTGGAACTGGAATCCCCAACCAAGCGTTGAGCCGGCCGCGCGCAGCCCAAGCAACGCCGCCACGAGCGCCCAGAATGAAACCAGAATGCCGATAGCGTAGACAAAGCCATGCGTCCGCAGAGTATGCCGCTCCTCTTTGCCCGAGTTCACGAGCGAAAGACCCTTGAGAAACAGCACCGGGAAGACACAGGGCATGAGGTTCAACAACAAGCCGCCCAGAAACGCGAAGCTTGCAGCCTTGAGCAATCCCGGCCCTGATTCGACCGGAGGACGTTTGGTCGTCTGCGTCGCGGCTGGCGCAGCTGGACCAGGGATCGGGATCGCAGGCGTTTTGTCTGACGCCACAGCCGGCGCAACTGCCGGTGACCCATTAGCAGGAGCAGCTTGTGCTTGCGTCGGCGCGACGCCGCTAGCTGGGCCCGCAGTTCCCTTCGCAGCAATGTCGTACGCGCGGCCGCCCGACAACTCCAGAACGCCATTCAACGCCGTCGGCGTGCCAGTGCCGTTCGGGTCCTTGGCGAGATCCAGCGTCAGGCCCGTCGCCGAGGGCGTCACCTTCTGCGACGCCGCATTGGCCAGGATGTCCTGATCTGCCGGAAAGAAGGCCGCTTCCGTTTCGCGATGCCCGGTCTTCACGGCCAGCCGAAAACCGTCTTTCGTTGGCTGAAAGCTTGCCGTATCTCCCGCCGGCAAACTCAGCGGAAGACGTCCGCTGAGCCGCTTGTAGAGATCGCTGTCGGGCGACACCGCACCGGCCGCCGTATCCGCGATCGTCCGCGTGACCTCGAGTTCCGCCTTGCCAGGAATGCAGCTCGCCTGGCAGACCAGCCAATCGGCTTTGGCATGGAGCACGGCCGACCCCGAACTTGCAGCCTGCGCAACATTCAGCTGGAACGGGAAAAGAACTTCATCCTCGTAGCCGAAGTCCATGAGAGGTGGCAGCGGAAGCCGCTTAGGCGCGGGAAATTGAAGCGGACCGGCGGTGATTCCCTGCGGCAAGGTCCACTTCATGTGCGGCGGTTCACCGGCGTCGCCGGCGTTCTTCCAATAAACGTGCCATCCCGAGTCGATCTGGAAGTAGAGGCCGGCATTGGCGGCTTGTCCGCGGGCCAATGTCGAAGCTGGAACCACAAGCTGGACATGCACATGCGGCGCGTCGGCGGAGTTGGAGACAGCCAAAGCAGGCAGGCCTGCAGCCAAAGTGGTCAGCACCGCGAGGATGGAAGTACGAAAGCGCATAAGCGAGTCGGCGATCTCCTGCCGATTGGACTCCTGAGGCAAGGGGCACGTTACAAACTTTCAGAATCAGCGCTGCGTGTGCAGGGCAGGCCGGGCGGCGTGTTCCCGGAAGATACAGTCGTTCTGCACGCACTTGACCCCGGCGGCTTGCGCGCGGGCCACGGCTTCGTCGTGCACCACTCCATCCTGCAACCACAAGTACGGGATACGCAACCGGATCACGTCGTCGACGATTGGAGGTACTGCTTCGGAGGCGCGGAAGACGTCGACAAGATCGATGCCCGAGCTGCCTTCGGCGCGCGCGGCCGTCTGGGCCGCATCGAGATCGGGATACGATTTGAGACCGAGCACCTCAGTCAGGGCCGGGTTTACGGGCAACACGCGATAGCCGTTCTCGTGCAGATAGCGGCCAATGTTGTGGCTGGCGCGCCAGGTTTTGTCACTCATTCCGACAACGGCGATCGTTTTCGCCGTGCGAAGCATTTCGTCGATGATCTTTGGATCGTTCATGTCTTCACTCTATGACGGGCGATTTCTCAGCCGAAAATCAGGAGGGATGCTTGGTTTCTGTAAAACTCCGTGTTTTCGAGATTTTTCCTATGTAACCCTCGTGCTTTGATTTGTTTGCGACAAAACCGGGGGAGGGGTAGGGGGTCCCCCGTTTTGGGGTACCAACCGGCGGGTTTCTCAGAGAGATTCGGCGGTAACCTGTTTTAAGCCTTGCATGGGAGGAGTATGCGCCGATCACGCATAATTCCATGCAATGGTTACACGTCAAGGTCGTCGCCGTCGCCGGGAGCAACGGCCGTTCCGCGGCGCTTGGCCAGAAGATAGCCGCGCAGGAAGGGCTCCAGGTAGCCGTCGAGCACCTTGTCCACATCGCCGACTTCGACCTTGGTGCGGTGGTCTTTGGCAATGCGATAGGGCTGCAGGACGTAGGAGCGAATCTGCGAGCCGAAGTTGATTTCGAGCTTGGAATCTTCCAGTTTCTTCGAGATGGCCTTCTTCTTGTCGAGTTCGTACTCGTAGAGCCGCGAGCGCAACATCTTCATGGCTTTTTCGCGATTCTTGTGTTGCGAGCGCTCGTTCTGGCACTGGACGACGATTCCCGTGGGCAAATGCGTCATGCGCACGGCGGAATCGGTGGTGTTGACGTGCTGGCCGCCCTTGCCGCCGGACCGGTACGTGTCAATGCGCAAGTCTTCGACTTTCAAATCGACTTGAATCGAGTCGTCGATTTCGGGCGATACGTAGACCGACGCAAACGACGTGTGCCGCCGCTTGGCCTGATCGAAGGGCGAGATGCGCACCAGGCGATGCACACCGCTTTCGCCCGCCAATTGCCCGAAGGCATACTCGCCGAGGATCGTGAACGTGGCCGACTTGATGCCGGCTTCATCACCATCCTGCAGGTCGTTGATTTCGGTTTTGAATCCCTGCTGCTCGGCCCAGCGCAGATACATGCGCATGAGCATCTCGGCCCAGTCCTGGCTTTCGGTGCCGCCCGCGCCGGGATGCACGGTGACGATGGCGTTCAGCGGATCGGCCTCTCCGTTGAGCATGGTGCGCGCTTCAAGCTCTTCGTTGAAGGTCGACAATGCCTTGATGTCGCGCTCAAGATCGGCGAGCACGTCTTCGCCTTCGCGCGCCAACTCGAAGTAGGCATCAATATCGCCCGTGCGGCGCACGAGCTGTTCATCGTCCGCAACAAGATTCTCGAGGCGCTTGCGATCGCGCATGAGGGGTTTTGAAGCCGCGGGGTCGTTCCAGAGGGCGGGGTCGGCGAGCTTGGTTTCTAAGTCTGCGAGTTCTTTGCGGATGCGAGGCGGGTCAAAGATACTCCCGCAGGTCGCGCGTTTGGTCGCGCACGGGAGCATATGCGAATTCGAGATCGTTCAAGGACGACATATTGGCTCTGGACCTGACTTTTGAAGCGAAATGAGCGCCTCGCTGAAGGAGGGCGCCTGAGGTGAGTATAGCAAGCGGGCGGAGTTAGCGGGGTTAGCGGAGCTAGTCGCGCGAGCGCGCAGGTTTCCGTGATTTCAATGCCACGACAAGCGCCACAACCGAAAGTGCTGCGCACAGCCAGACAAAGACGTCGCCATGGGCGGTGTAGAAGGTGACGTCGTCGCGGAAGGCGAACTGGGCGGGGAGCGCGTCTTCCTGGTGGCGGGGGATGCTTTCGCGGACGATGCCGTAGGGGTCGATGACGGCGGTGATGCCGTTGTTGGTGTCGCGCAGAAGCCAGCGGCGATTCTCGACAGCGCGCATACGCGCCATGTTCAGGTGCTGCCAGGGTGCGCTGGTGTCGCCATACCAGCCATCGTCGCTGATGTTGACCAGCACTTCGGCGCCGAGTTGCGCAAAATGGCGAACCTCATCGGCGAAGACCGACTCATAGCAGATGAACACTCCGAAACGATGCGCGCCGTCTTTGGTGGTGGCAAGTCGAAAAACTTTTGCCCCATCGCCGCGGCTGAATCTGGAGACCCGCCCCGTAAGCTTGTGCGCAAAGCGAAGGAGATTGGCAAACGGAATGTACTCGCCGAAGGGCACGAGGTGGATTTTGTCGTAGCGCCCGACGCGGGCTCCATCGGATCCGACAACAAGGGCGGAGTTGAAGTAGTTCCACTCTTCGGTTTGAGCATCGCGGGTCCAGCCGATGTTGCCTACGATTACCGCGGCGTGTGCCGACTGAGCAATCGAAGCGAGCGCGCTCTCGAAGCGCGGATCAGATTCATCGAAAGGCGCGGGCGATTCCGGCCAGACGATCACGTCGGCGTGCGGGTTTGCAGCGGGCGACGGACACTGCGGAACGACGACAGGTGCTTCGGTCTGCGGAATTCCATTGATGAAGCTCTTGCACTGTTCACCGGCAAGATCGTTGAAGCCAGCGATGTGCTGCTCCCACTCGCCAGGCCCCGACCATTTGTTGTCTCCGGAGACATCGAGATTCGGCTGGATCAAGACAGCGCTGGCCGTGGGTGTAGGGTGCGATGGGGTAACAAACAGCCCGCAGGCGCCAGCCATCATCAGGAGAACGCCGGCGATTCCCCACGGCTTGGGGCTCTGCCAAAATGGTCGCGGAGGGCAGCGGTCGATGACGAAGCCACCGGCCATGAGCGCGTTTACTGCGACGAGCAGAAAACTGATTCCATAGACGCCGGTCCACGGAGCGAGCTGGTTGACCAACGCGTTATCGATTTGCGAATAGCCGAGCTGGTCCCATGGAACGGAAGTGATGCGTGCGGCAGCAAGCTCAAGCGCGACCCAAAAGAACGGTGCGGCGGCCAGCGCGATGCGGGTGCTTCCGGTATGTTGGCGCACCAGTGCCAGGGCGAGGCCGAAGAAGCCGAAGTAAAGGCCCAGGACTAGGCTGAATCCGATGAGAAGCAAGACGGGCACCACGGCGGGAAGATCGCCATACTTGGCCATGGTGTCGCGCACCCAGTAGCAGTTCCCCGTGTACCAGAGAAAGCCGCAGAGATAACTGATGAGAAAAGCATGCCGCAAGGGATGCCTATGGCGAATTGCGTCTTTGGATAAGATGGCGCATAACAACGGAACAAGGCCAAACCACGCAAACACGGCTCGACCGAACGGAAGCGGACCGGCGATGGGAAATGGCAGTTCGAGCAGCCCGGCGCAAAGCACTGCGGCAAGCCACGGGATGCATGCTTTCACGCGCCTCGGGATATGGGGCATACAGGTGCGAGTTTAGACCATGGCGCCGCCGGATCGGGTTGAGCGAAGGTTTCATCGCATCAACGCGTTCGAGCTGCACTCGCGAGATTCCTAGGGGTTTGGTTCGAGGCGCGGTACAATGTCTGACATGCAATTTATAGCGCTGGCGATGGATGTGCTCGAGGTCATGTTTTTTGTGGGACTGATCGGCTCGTCCGTGGTGGTGCTCATCAGCTTTATCGAAGATGGAAAAGAGTTATTCGGAAAAGACGAGTAAATTATCTCTTTCTTTCAGCCGTTTGGGACGCCCCCTGGGCCGACGGTTTCGAGTTGACTCGGTCATGATTCGGACTTACACTCACCAAGGGCGGCGGATGATTGCGCTCACTGGATTCTAGAAGGCCGGAAATCGCTCCGGCACACATGCCATGGCATCCTCCCGAACGACCGTAGCACCGCCCTCTGACCGCGTCCGGCTCATAGTGGCATCGTCGGTGATGCTGACGTTCATTTCCTTCTGGCGTGCGGCCGCCATCGTTCTCAACGATCTTGGATCTTCAGCATTCTATGCCGGCGGCATTGCGGAACAGGCCGTGGGCGCAGCCGCGCCCTGGTTCATTCTGGGCATTATGCTGTTCAGCTTCGCCGTGCGCGCAGTGTACGTCGAAAGCTGTTCCATGTTTACCCGCGGCGGCGTTTATCGCGTGGTGAAAGAGGCGCTGGGCGGAACGTTCGCCAAGCTGAGCGTCTCGGCTCTGATGTTCGATTACATCCTGACCGGGCCGATCTCCGGTGTGTCTGCCGGGCAATACATCACTGGCCTGATGAACGAGTTGATGAAGGTCGCCAACGATAGTCACTGGCTGCCTCCGGCGTTGATGGATGCGCACAACAACCCTTTTCAGTTCGACATGAACTACACCTCGGCTGTGTTCGCCGGGGCGGTCACCATTTATTACTGGTGGCAGAACATCAAGGGCATTGAAGAGTCGAGCGGCAAGGCAATGCGGGTTATGCAAATCACGACTGTGATGGTTGTGATTCTGCTGATATGGGGTGTGTATTCGGTCTTCATGACGGGCGCTCATCTGCCGCCCCCTCCAACGCCTGCAAATCTGCGCTTCAGCACTGAGGCGCTTGGATTTCTGAAGGGCACACATCTGAAAGTCTTCGGGCTCTTCGGAATTCTGATGGCGTTCGGCCATTCCATTCTAGCCATGAGCGGTGAAGAAAGCCTGGCGCAGGTCAATCGCGAAATAGAGCATCCCAAGCTCAAAAATCTGAAGCGCGCCGCAATTGTCATCGCCATCTACAGCCTCATCTTTACCGGAGGCGCGACGCTGCTGGCGTCGATGTTGATCCCGACTGTGCCGCGCACGCAGGTCTTCCAGGACAACCTGATTGCCGGACTAGCCATGTATATGGTCGGCCCCATGTTCTGGCGCATCGCGTTCCGCATCTTCGTTGTGCTGGTGGGTTTTCTGATTTTGTCGGGCGCCATCAATACGTCGATGATCGGCTCCACCGGCGTGTTAATGCGGGTGGCGGAAGATGGCGTGCTCACCGACTGGTTCCGCAAGCCGCATCGCAGATTCGGCACCAGCTCCCGGATCGTGAACCTCGTGTTCATTTTGCAAATGATCACGATCATTGCCAGCCGCGGCAATGTCATCACCCTCGGCGAAGCATATGCATTCGGCGTTATCTGGTCGTTCACGTTCAACAGCCTTGCCATGCTCGTGCTGCGCTGGAAGTACCACGGAGAGCGCGGATGGAAAGTTCCGCCGAACATCCGCATTGGGAACACAGAGATTCCGATCGGGCTGCTTTCGGTTTTCCTTGTTCTGCTTTCCACGGCAATTGTGAACCTGTTCACCAAGTCAGTCGCCACGGTGAGTGGAATCCTCTTTGCCGCAGCGTTCTTCGTCATCTTTACCATTTCCGAGCGGCAAAATCTGCGCAAGCATGCGATTACTGCGCGGCAGATGAAAGACCACTTCCAGCTTGAGCACCAGGACACGATCAGCCGTGAATCGGTGGCCATCCGCCCCGCCGGCGTGATGGTGACGATGCGCGATCCGTCGAATCCATTTGCGCTGAAGTGGACGCTGGCGCGCACCGGAACCGATGACCAGGATGTGGTCGTAATCAGCGTGCGCATGATGGGCGTCGGCGGGCCTGAGTATCTGAGCGCAGAAGAACAAAGCTTCAGCGAACACGAGCAGATGTTGTTCACCAAGGCGGTCTCAGTAGCTGAAAGCTTCGGCAAGAAGGTTTCGCTGCTGGTGGTGCCTGCCGGCGATGTATTCGCTGCTCTTGTGCAGGGAGCGAATTCATTGGAAGTGGATTCGGTCGTCTCCAGCATCTCTTCGAAGATGACGGCGGAGGACCAGGCGTTTCACATGGGACAAGCTTGGGAAGCATTGCCCGAGCCCAAGCGTCAGTTCAATTTTTATGTTGTCGATCCTGGCGGCCCGGTGAAAGTGTTTTACATTGGGCCGCACGCGCCCAACCTCAGCCCTGACGATGTCCAACTAGTGCACAGGCTCTGGCTGAACATGCGGCGCGATCCGTCCATGCCCGACCTGCACCACAGCGACATCATCACCTATGCGCTGACGCGGTTGGCCGGACAATATGCGCGCGAGAAGCAGGAGATCTTGCGCGACCTGCGGAACTATCGCGCTGCAGATTCGCCGTCAACGCTGCGCGAAGGCCCACCCGAATTTGCTACGCCGCAGCAAGGCCGTCCGGCATCTCCCGCTGCGCCACCGCGCTTACCTAAGATCAACGGCTAGGATCGACGGTTGGATCCGAGGGAAGATTCGACACCTATCAGCCCCGCAGTACCCCCGGACCTAAGTAATCGAATCGGTCCTTATAAGTTCCTTATGAAATCCAGAGCGAATGATTGGTTCGTTTCGTCCAAATAACTACATGCTACAGACGGATCGATCTAAGGCGTCTAATCAGACCGAGGAGCCTTTTGTCCCGTCAAAAAGCAGGCCTGCAGTCATAAACTGCTGTGAAATCTGGCGACTCGGCTGAGTTTGCACGAGGTCGGTTGCGCATGCATCTGTGTAAGGTTGTGTTTAGGCCTCATGAGCGCGCTCCGGAAGCACGCCAGCTTGTTTGCAAATTCGTTCATGGCCGCCTTTTTTTGTTTGTAAAAGAGTCTACATTTGTTTATCGTACTAAAAAGGATGAGTGGCTCCCGCACACAGGTTCATTCAGTTGGCTATACGGGAAGTTCGGCAGATCATGGTCACAAAATCCGAGTCGGATAGCGCACGATTGGTAGTGTTCTTGAAAGAAGATAACTATCCGGCGATCTTCGAATCGGACTAATAACTCCGGTTATGCTAGCCACTTATACGGAACTAAGAGGAGGATGCGTGGGTTTATCAGAAATACTGGGCCAAATCGATCGAGAGATCACTCAACTGCAACACGCGCGAGCTTTGCTGGCAGGCGATGAGAAGCCTGCTCGAAGAAAAGCCGTGGCAGCGCCGGCGGTTAGGAAGACCGCAAAAAAGAAAAGGAACCTGTCCCCAGAGGGACGCCGCCGAATTGCCGAGGCCGTGAAACGACGTTGGGCCGAGCAAAAGAAGCGCACGGGCGCCAGCTGAGCTATACAAAGAAAATGGGGCCGGCGGATATCCGCCGGCCCCATTTTCTTGGCCCGTGAATGTTGTAAGGTTTTCAGGCCGAGTCGCCGGGAGACCAGGATACGACTTCAACTCCCACGCCTACCAGCTTCGCCAGTTCCGCGGGCGTCCCCGTCAACGGCGGAAATGTTCCAAAGTGCAGCGGCAATACTTTTTTCGGGGCGAGAAAACTTACGGCCAGCGCGGCTTCTTTCGGACCCATGGTAAAGTGACCGCCAATAGGGAGCATCGCGATCTCAGGCCGGTATAAGTCGCGGATAAGTTGCATATCGGAAAAGACGGCTGTATCTCCGGCGTGATAGAGCACCGGCCCATCTTCCAGGGTCAGCACAAATCCGGCCGCAACCCCGACGTAGTGAGTTCCCTTTTCGTCCTGCGCGCCCGAAGAGTGGCGTGCCTCGACCATGGTGGCGGCGACATCGCCTAATTGCACTGTCCCGCCGAGATTCATTCCAATCGTTTTTTCCACGCCTTTGCTTTCAACGTATGCCGCCAGCTCATAGATCGCCACCACTGTCGAGCCATGCTTCGATGCAACCGGGACAACATCGGAGATATGGTCGCCGTGGCCGTGGGTAAGCAGGATATAGTCGACTTTCTCGGGTAATTTGAAACTCTTTGGATATTTTGGATTGTGTTCGATAAAGGGATCGATGAGGATCGTGGTCCCTCGGGCCGATTGGACCAACACAGTTGCATGGCCCAGCCAGGTGATCTTTGTTTCTTGCGATGAACTCATTGTTCCTCCGTTGGAAATGTCTTCCATGCTCGAAATGGGAGATGCCGCACAGAGCATCAGCGTTGCGCGCGGTGGTCGCGAGGTGAGTTTTGAGTCGCGCCTCCGGATTTCTGTCTGAATTCTGGCCGGTACCCAGGACTCTGAGCGCGAGAATTGGCACTTCCGCAACTCGGTTTCGCAGGTCTCAAAATGGAGACCTGGGGCACCCAAGGTGGTATAAAAACCAGTGGTCAGAGGCCTAGCGGGTCATGATCACTTCAGAAACGCTGTCCTTGGCCAGAAACTGCCTGTGTCCGGACCAACCCGAGAACAGCTTCTCGATGCTGCGGTTTGTAAATGCGCGTTGAATCGGGAAGGGCTGCGCAAGCTGCACTTCCACGTCATCGCCCCTGGTGAGATGAAAGCGGCAAAAGACTGTTTCTTCACCCTTGGTGCGGGTATGGCAGAAGGCGAGCACCTGTCCGCCAAGGTTCATGGACGTGTGGAGGTGCGCAACCACAGGAGCCACTAACGGCTCGGGAAGATAATCGAGCGTCGTCCATAGCAGGACAACGTCGAACATTCGACCGGAAAAGTTCAACGTCTGGTCGAGGAAACCCTGCACATCCCAAACCGGCTTTCCCTCTTCATCCTCGCCCTTGACCCAGTTTCCGTTGCATGCATCTGGAACCAGATCGGCGAGAAAGACGCTCTGTCCAAGCTCGGTAAGGTAGTTGATATTGGACGGCGAGGTGTAACCCACGTCGATGATCCGCAAGCCCTGTTCTGCTTCCAGGCGCTTGCGCACCGCCGCCCAGCCGCCCGAATGTCTGGGGACGCGAGGTCCTGACAACGCGGGATTCTGCGCTGGGGCATTCTCCTGTTTTTTCTCAAACCAGCGGCCTAGCAACTTGAAGTCTCCTTAAGGTCAAACAGGCAAAAGTCTGGTCGACCGGAGATCAGTCGTCCGATCACACGGATTCTCCGGAATTCGTGCCTTCGGCGCCTTTGGCTCCAGGGACCAACTCGACCCTGCCCCGAAAGACCGCGTTCTCTTCGATGGCCAGGCGCATGGCCCGGATGTCTCCTTCGACCGTGCTGCCGGCACGCAGTTCGACCCGTCCGCTGGCCACTACGTTGCCTTGCAGATGGCCTTGAACCAGCACATCCTTGGCGGACAAATCCGCAGCCACATTGGCATTGGGACCGATTGTCAACCGGCTTTCGGCAAGATCGACTGTTCCCTCCACGCGCCCATCCACAACCAGGTCTTCGCTGCCCTTGACTTCACCTTTAATCACAACGCTCTTTCCGATGCGCGCTGGACCATTCTCACCTGCCATATGCGATTCCTTCCGGGGCCAAAAAGGGGGCCCTGCCCGCACTATACGCAACCGGACCGCTCGCCTTCAATCGTAGAGGCCCGGAATAACCCATTTCCCACATGAGATGTGCATTGTAGGTAAAGAAATTCCACTGAGAATCCGTGGCGCCGCTCGAGCGTCTAAAACAGCAGTGACCACCGACATCGCAGGCGAGTGACCTATGCCCGCTACACTGATTGCTGTGCGCCGACCATCGCGAATCGCATTTTTGCTGACATGCGCGAGCGGGCTTCCCCTTTTGATTCAGGGGCAGGCCCCAGCGACGCTTACCCCAGCACAGGCCCAGGCGCTGGTAGAACGCGTGCTGGCGACCGAATCGCGCGCTGCGCAGGATCTGAGTCATGGCAGCCATTTGATGCGTTATCGGCTGCATAAGGTGAGCCCGCGGCTCACCTCGACGAAAGAGATTGTGGAGACGCGCGAGGGCGACGTGGCGCGCACGCTTGAGATCAACAGCCAGGTGTTGGGGCCGGCCGACGCGCAGCGCGAAGAGAGCCGTTTGCAAGCGCTCTACGATAATCCCGGCCTCCAACAACACCGCAAACAGAGCGAAGACAACGATACGGCGCGCGCGTTGAAAGTGCTGCGGGTGCTGCCGACCGCGTTTCTTTATCAATTCGCGGGGACAGCGGACGCGGCCAACGGGTCAGCCGATCGATTCACGTTCAAGCCCAACCCGCAATTCGAACCGCCGGACCTGGAAACAGGCGTGCTCACGGCGATGGTGGGCGAAATCTGGATTGACCCTGTGCAGGAGCGGGTAGTGCGCCTGGCCGGAACCCTGCAACAGGACAAGGAGATTGCACTCGGTCTTGCGGAACTGGACAAGGGCGGATGGGTGGAGATTGAGCAGGCCGACGTGGGCGGCCACGAGTGGCGCATCGTGCATTTGAAGCTGGTGATGAACGGGCGCATTCTGTTCAAAAGTAAAAACTCAAATTCTGTGCAGGACTACACGGATTTTGCCCCGCTGCCGCCCGATCTAACGTACAGGCAGGCGATTGAGTTGCTGCGCGCAGGAAAGCAATGATCCGGGATCCGGGGTCTGATGGCTACTTGAAGGGTTGGACTGGCGGTGGCTGGTCGGCGCCGGTGCGGCCGATTGCGACGGCGGCAATGTAGAAGTTTTCTCCACGGGTTGGGCTGCCGAAGAGACGGCGCAGCATGGCCAACTGGCCAACATGGGTAAGCGCGTCGGCAACGGGGCCCTGCATCAGCGCGTCGATTGAGCCGTGCAAATCGCCATCGGACGCGAGGTAGGAATCGAAGGCCTGCAGCGACTGAAAGAAGCGCTGTTGCTCTTCAACCCATGGGCGCGGATGCACATTGTGCCAGCGCTCTTTTCCAAGTGCGGCACTGAGTGCCCAATCGAAAAGATCCCCCATGTGCGCGAGAATCTGCAAGGGGGTGCGTCCGGCACCGTCGTATCCGGCGAAGGGTTCCGGAGCCCCCTCAAGAGCGCGTGTGGCCCGATAGGCGAGCGCGGCGAGGGTATGGCGTAGAAGTTCACGTTTGGGTTCCATAGCCGGAACTATAGCGCAAAACAGACCCTGGACTACAGTCTTGACCAACCGCGGCCTCGAAGTTTTGCCGCGCAACCCGAAGCGCGGGCCCGGAAAAAATCCGAGACCGCGGATGGGTGCAGTTTATGTAGCTGGTTTGGTTAGCGCGGGTACTCGCCACCATAGAGGTGAGCCACAGCCCGTTCGTAGCCGCGGCGGAATCCCTGGCGGTAATCGTCGGCGAGTTGGGGCGGAACGTTGGGGTTGCGGTATTCGTCGCGGTTGTTGGGATCAGCCCGGCGGTGGTTCTCCATGTCTTTGCGTGCGCCAACGATTCCGTCTTGAAACCCGCGTTGCGCTACCTCGCTGAAAACTCCTGGAGGGGCATCCCACGGGCCCTGGTCGACCACGCCCATCAACTGATAGACGGCCTCTTCATAGCCACGGCGGAAACCCTCGCGATAATCCTCAACCAACGGCGGGGGGACGGGTGGGTTGCGATATTCGTCTCGGTTATTGGGGTCGGGGCGGCGATGATTTTCGGCGTCGCGTTGTGCGCCTACCTTACCCTCCTCGAATCCGCGGCGTTGGACTTCATTGAATACCGGTTGGTTCCCTTCCCAGCTATGGAATTGCCCTGGAGGGCCGGCCTGCATCATGGGAGCCGGTTGCATCCCACCAGGCTGTGGGTAGAGGTGCGACACCGCTGTGTTGTAGCCGCGGCGGAAGCCGTCGCGGTAGACTTCGCGCACCTCGGGTGGGAAGTTGGCGTTGCGGTATTCTTCGCGGTTCTCGACGTTGGGTGGCCGGTGATTTTCAGAGTCCCTGCGAGCGCCTTCGACGCCATCATGGAACCCGCGGCGCTGGATTTCGTTCAATTCCGCCGGAGGGGCTTCCCAGCCACCAGGCTGGCCGTTCTGGTATTGCGGCATGGGTTGGACGGGGGTGGTTGCAGAGGCTGAGTTTGAGCTGAAAGCAGCTGCCGCAACGAAGAGGGCGGCGGTGATGGGGGCAATCCAATTCGTTTTCATCGTGCTTGACTCCTAAAGTGCAGAAGAGGCTACAGGATAGCATCGCGCAAGCGGAATTGGCCGTGTTAATCGCCTGGCCGCGCGCATAGCCGGGCGAGCCTGATTTTCGCGGCGGTTGCTGCCCTGCCTGCAAACCCGCACAAAACGGTGAATCTCTGATAAACTGGAAGTTCTGAGTCCAAGAGCAGGAAATAACTATGTCAATCCATCCAGTCATGCAGCGCCTGGCCGACAAGCTGAAGCGCACAGATCTCCCGGCGTTCGTCCCTGGCGACCAGATTCGCGTCCAGGTCAAGATCAAGGAAGGCGATAAAGAGCGGCTTCAGGCATTCGAAGGCCTGGTCATCGCCATCAACAAGGGCGCACAAGGCACCTTTACCGTGCGCAAGATGAGCTTTGGACAAGGCGTGGAGCGCATCTTCCCATTCAATTCCAAGGTTATCGACAAGATTGAAAAAATTCGCAGCTACAAGGTTCGCCGCGCCAAGCTGTTCTACATCCGCGGACTGCGCGGCAAGGCCGCCCGTCTCAAGGAAGTGGATCGCGTCACGGGCAAGGTCCGCGCCTAAGCGAGCCCGGTACCCCCATCGCACGAAAGCCTCCGGTCAGCGAACCGGGGGCTTTTTATTGGCCCCTGATGCGTCTTTCGCTGTTCCTGCGCGGTTCAACCCTTGAGAACGGTGTGCAAGAGTTGAGACAGTCCGTTCCAGGCAATCTGCACGCCGATGCAGAGCAGAATAAATGCGATGACGCGCAGGATTCCGTGCGCCGTGTTCGGTGGAATCGCCTTGGTGATCCTGGGTGCGTTGGCGTAGCAGAAATAAACCAGGATGCTGAGGATCACCATGGCAAGAAACACGCCGAGATGCGCAATCAGGTTCCGCGAAAGCACTTTCTCTGAAATATGCGCGGTTACGGTGAGGACGCCGACGAGAGTGCCAGGCCCGGACGTAATGGGAAATGTGAACGGGTAGAAGACTTTTTGCTCCAGATCGCGCTGGCGCGTCTCGTCGGCGGTGTCACTTTCCTGCTGTTTATTGCGTGAGTCGGCACGCGCATCCCTCTCATTCAGAACCGACCAGCCCATACCGGCGATCACGATGCCTCCCGACAACTGGACGATCGGCAGCGATATGCCGAAGAATCTGAGGATGCCTGCGCCCAGAAGCTCGATGATGGCCAGAAAGATGACATTGTTGATCGCGATTCTGCGCGCCAGCGCGTGGTAGACCTGTGGCGGCGCGTCCCCGACCAGGCCGAGGAAGACCAGCGCCGACCCCAGTGGATTGATCAGCGGCAGGAGAACGCTGAAGGCAATCAAGAAGGAATTCCAAAGCAGAAGGGCAATCTCCATGCTGGCTATTCTCGCAGGTCAAACGATACTGTTGGCGGACTCGTGACCGAGGGTTCCTACGCCGGCACCGGTGTGGAAATGAGGACAAGCACGAGCGGCCCTTTCTTCCTATACTGAGTCCATGGTCAGGGCCTCCACATCCAGCCGAACGGACAAGCGCCGGTCTGTGCGGACGCCTGTCTGCGGATGGAAGCACGAGAAGGCTGCGCTTCAGCAAGGGGCGCTGCGTGTGGCGGGGCTGGACGAAGTGGGGCGCGGACCGTTGTTCGGACCGGTGGTGGCGGCGGCGGTGATTCTTGGCCAAAAATTTCGGCTGAAGGGTCTAACGGATTCAAAAAAGCTTGCTGAAAAAGTGCGCGAGGAATTTGCGATTGAGATTCGCGCCAGGGCGCTGGCATGGGCCATAGCAGCGGTCGATGTGGAGACGATTGATCGAATCAACATCCGGCGCGCTTCCCTGCTGGCCATGCGGCTGGCCGTGGAGCAGCTTGCGCCGACGGCGGATTTTCTGCTGATCGACGGCATCGACACGATCGAGTGGGAGGGCCCGCAAGAATCGATTATTCAGGGGGACTCGATCAGCATTTCAATTGCGGCAGCGAGTGTACTGGCCAAGGTGCATCGCGACCGTATGCTGGTGGAGTTCGACAGTCAGTTCCCCGGCTATGGGCTGGCGAGCCACAAAGGGTATGGCTGCCCGCAGCATCTGGCGGCCCTGGCAAGGCTGGGACCGACACCGCTGCATCGTAAAAGCTTCAGCCCGGTGGCGCAGCTGACGCTGCAATTCACCGAATTCGCCAACTGACTGGAGAACCGCGGTGGAACGATTGCGCTGGATCCAGATCGGGTTCGTGGCTTCTCTGTTGTTCTGCGGCTGCAATAAGTTTCAACATAAGAAGCCTGATCCGAAAAAAGGCGTGGTGACGGGCATCGTGTTCTGCGCCGATACGGGCAAGCCGGCACGGTTCGCAACCGTGGCCCTGACTTCTTCGCCAAAAGCCGATGAGAAGAACGAGGACGGCGAAGCTCTGCCGGCCACGGAGATCACAGTTACAGACATTGAAGGACGGTTTCGGATGGAGGCGGTTGAGCCGGGGCGCTACTACGCATTTGCGACACAGGAGGGGTATCTCGATCCCGCTTTGGGAGTGGACCCGGACAAGATGCGATCGCTGGGATCGGATCGCGAGCGCCATCTCTATTCCATCGAAGCGTGGAAGGACCACCTGACGGAAGTGAGCGTGGCGACGCGGCGGACTAGCGAGGTCTCACTGGAGATTGAGCGGGCCGCGGAGATTGCGGGAACGGTGACCTTCGACGACGGCAGCCCGGCAATCGGAATGCGCTTCGAGGCGTTTCGCAAGACGGAAAAGAAGGGCTGGGTGCCGGTGGGTTTGCCACTGATGGATACTTGGACCCTTCGCGCGCAAAGCGACGGACACGGACGATACAGCATTACGAACCTGCAGGCGGGCGAGTACAAAGTATGCGCGCTGATGCCGACTGAGACAGAGGCTGGCGCACCGCGCGTTTGCCTGGGTGGGGTCTTTCGGACCAAGGATGCAAAGACGGTGAAGGTGGCATCAGGTGAGACCGCCGGCGGCGTCGATCTTGAGATCCCGGTGGCGGGATTGCATACGGTGTCGGGCAGCGTGACTGCGTTGTTCGATGGCCATCCGGTGCAGCATGGCACGGTGCGCCTGCTTAATGCCGACGATCGTGAAAAGGCGCGGGAGACGGAGCTCGACGACGATGGAAGCTTCACGTTCGAGTATGTTCCCAAGGACAACTATGTGCTGGTAGTTACGGGCGCGCGGGATGAACCGAAGGATGCCGCGGTCCGCCCTTATGCGGATAAGGAAATTCCACTCGCAGTTGTGAATGACCTAGAGGGAATCAGCTTATCGCTTTCAACGCCGGCGGCTCCGAGAGCGCAGGCGCAGCCGCAGTGAACTAACGCTTCCTCTGCGAGAACAAC
>Ga0182030_10003300_pt1 | contig 34397 bp, 21 predicted proteins | sample 812S3MmetaG_FD_121299 | JGI IMG/M metagenome (GOLD analysis project Ga0182030, IMG submission 121299) | Permafrost microbial communities from Stordalen Mire, Sweden - 812S3M metaG (Illumina Assembly) | ecosystem: Environmental > Terrestrial > Soil > Wetlands > Permafrost | place: Sweden...
ACCCCTCACCCCCCGCCTTGCGGTCCCCCCTCTCCCCAAGGGAGAGGGTTGGGATTTTGATTTTTATCCCTCTCCAGGGGGAGAGGGGGGACCGCAAGGCGGGGGGTGAGGGGTCCCTTTCAATCCAATCGACTTTGACGGTGCCCTGGTGTCAATCCCGTTTCAGCTTTTCGCTGAGTCGGTCGCTGTCCGCGATCCTGACTTGGAGGCGTGGCTCGAGTGTGTTAAAGTGAGCGAATAAAAGGCGAATCTTTGGGATCGGGTGATCGGGTAATCCGATGATCGGGAGATCGGTTGAACTGAGACCCATTCAGCCTGATTAGTTCTTTGTTAACCCGATCACCCGATTATTGAGGAACACAGGATGGAACCCAGACCCGACGCTTTGGCAAGCTTCCGGGCACACGACCTCGCCCCGGTGGAAAGCGCACTGAAGGAAATCGAGGAGAAATTTCGCGCCTCGTGCGCCCAGGGCGGGGTGACGGCTATCCGCCACTTCCCCGCCCGCGAACCGCGCGTGGCGCCATTCCCCGCCTCTCTACCTCCCCGCCTCGTAGAGGTTCTAAAGGCTCGGGGCTTTGCCTCGCTCTACACGCATCAGGCGCTGGCCTTTATCCTGGCGCGCGAAGGCAAGAACCTAGTGGTGGTGACGCCCACAGCGTCGGGCAAAACGCTTTGCTACAACCTGCCGATCCTGAGCGAGCTGATGGCGAACCCGGAAGCGCGCGCCCTTTATCTTTTCCCCACCAAGGCCCTTTCACAGGACCAACTGGTGGAACTCAATCGCTGGACCGAGCAGTTCGGCGACGAAGTGCGCACCTTCACTTACGACGGCGACACGCCGCAGGACGCTCGCAAAGCCATTCGTTCCCGCGGCAATCTGGTGATCTCCAATCCCGACATGCTGCACGCGGGCATCCTGCCGCACCACACCAAGTGGCAGCGGCTTTTTGAAAACCTTCGCTACGTGGTGATCGACGAGCTCCACTACTATCGCGGCGTCTTGGGCAGTCACTTGGCCAACGTTTTGCGGCGTCTCAAACGCGTTGCACGCTTTTACGGAAGCAGCCCGCAGTTTATCTGCACCTCGGCCACAATTGCCAATCCCCTGGAACTCGCCGCGCGCATTTTGGAACAAGAGGTGACGCTTATCGACGACAACGGCGCGCCCGCGGCGGAGAAGTACTTTGTCTGTTACAACCCTCCGGTGGTCAATCAGCAACTGGGCATTCGCCGTTCGTACTTGAATGAAACACGCCGCCTGGCCAAAACCTTCCTTTCGCGCGGACTTCAGACCATTGTTTTCGCCAACAGCCGCCTGGCCACGGAAATTCTGGTGACCTATCTTCAGGAGGATTTTTCCCAAGGGCCCGCCATGCCGCAAGCGGTGCGCGGCTACCGGGGCGGCTACCTGCCGCTGGAGCGCCGGGAAATCGAGCGTGACCTGCGCAGCGGCCGCTTGCGTGGCGTGGTGGCTACCAACGCCCTGGAACTCGGAATCGATGTGGGCAGCCTGGATGTGGCGCTGCTCGCCGCCTACCCCGGCACGATCGCCTCCACTTGGCAGCGCGCGGGGCGCGCAGGGCGAAGACAGGGGACATCGGCAGCGGTGCTCGTTGCCTCCAGCGCGCCGCTCGACCAGTTCATGGTGCAGAACCCGGAATACTTCTTCGGCCGCTCGCCCGAGCACGGCTACGTGAATCCCGACAATCTTTTTATCCTGCTGAACCACCTGAAGTGTGCGGCCTTTGAGCTGCCATTGCGCGAAGAGGAGAAGTTTGGCGCGCTCGACCTCCGGCGGCTTTGCCAGCACCTGGAGGAGACCGGCTTTCTGCATCACACTCAAGACGGCTGGCACTGGGTCTCGGAGAGCTATCCTGCCGACGCCCTCAGTCTGCGCTCTGTTTCCTCCGATAATTTCGTGATTGTCGACAACACGCACGAGCCCCGCGTGATCGGCGAGACCGACTTTTCCAGCGCCCTCACCACGCTGCACGAGAAGGCCATCTATATCCAGAACGGCGTGCAGTACCACGTTGAGCGCCTCGACTACGACGACCGCAAGGCCTACGTCCACCAGGTTGATTCCGAATACTTCACCGACGCCATCTCTTACACCAAAATCAAAATCCTGGAGACTTTTGACTCCGCCATGGCGGGGGCCGCGCGCAAGAATCACGGCGAAGTTCAGGTGAACACGCAGGTGGTGGGATTCAAGAAGATCAAGTTCTACACCATGGAGAATGTCGGGTCAGGAGAGCTCACGCTGCCCGAACAGGAAATGCACACCACGGCATTTTGGCTGACGCTGCCACGCCCCATGATGGACGCGTTGCCTTACAACTCCACCGAGCGGCTCGACGGGGTGAACGGCCTCTCGAACGCCCTCGGCGCTATTGCCACGCTGCTCGTCATGTGCGACGCTCGTGATCTGGGAACTTCCGTGGGCGAGAATGCGGAATTGGAGATAACACCTGATGTGGCGGCGTGTGGACCGTCTGATGTAGCGCCGGGCTTTAGCCCGGCACCCCTCCCAACATCACCGGCATCGAGCACGCCAGGTGCCGCCCTGAAGGGCGGTGCTACGCCGGAAACGCCGGAACAGGTCAGCCCATTGCCGGGCAAGCGCACCGTGGTGCGAAAGATCTTCGAGCCCAACATCTACCTCTACGACTCCTACCCCGGAGGCGTGGGGCTGAGCGAGCCGCTCTTCCGCATGAGCAATTCGTTGCTGGAGAAAACGCATAAGCTGATTTCGGAATGCCCGTGCCCCACGGGCTGCCCCTCCTGCGTCGGGCCAATAGGAGAGATCGGGGAGAAGGGGAAGGAAGTTGCGCTGGAGATATTGCGGCGAATGATTGGTGGAGATTCGTAGGGGCGGTTCGCGAACCGCCCCTACATCCTCGAATCGGTGATTATGTGAACCTCGACCAGAAACTTCGCCAGCTCAAGAAGGCCTCGGCGCCTCGCGACCCTGATCGCGAACTCGAGCAGACGCTCGAATATCTGCGCCGCATGGATAAGCCGCCCGAGCCGCGCCAGCTTCCCGCGCAAAAGGCGGCCAAAGGGATCGAGGAGTATGTGGAAGGCGTGCTGGGGAAAAATGATTTAGGCGAATACTTTGTGGCCCGGCAGGCTTTTCCTTTCGGCAGGCCCTACGGCAAGCTGCGCATTGGCGACATCTCCACTGCTGACCTGAGCCCGCTGAATCTGCTTTTCCCCCAAGCCCCCCTGCCCGCCCCGGAGCGACTGGTTTACCTCGACACGGAAACCACGGGCCTGGCGGGCGGCACGGGCACGTGCGCGTTCCTGATTGGCGTCGGAACGGTGGAGGGAACACAATTCGTCGTCAGGCAATTCTTTCTGCGGGATTATCCGGAAGAGAAAGCCATCCTGCGCGCCCTGGCGGAAATTCTGGACTCCTTCGACGGGCTGGTAACTTACAACGGCAAGACTTTCGATGTGCCGCTGCTCGAAACGCGCTTCGCTTTGGCGCGGTTAAAGTCTCCCTTCGGGCGAATGCTGCACCTCGATGCGCTACACCCATCGCGACGGCTCTGGAGGCTGCGCCTGGAAAGCTGCAAGCTCACGGACCTGGAAAGTACGGTGCTGGGCATCGAGCGCGAGGGTGACGTGGCCGGCTCGGAAATCCCCGGCATTTACTTTGATTACCTGCGCTCGGGCGACGCGCGGGGTTTGCAACCGGTGTTCTACCACAACGCCCTCGATATCATGACGCTCGCCGCCGTCACCGTGGAGTTGGCGCGGGCAATGGGCGACTCCAGCACGCTCGATTCTGCCGTGGACCTCTTCAGCCTCAGCCGCATGCTTGAATTCGCGGGTTCAAGGGAGCAGTCCGTGGAGACTTGCCAGCGAGCGCTTTCCGGAGGTTTGCCGGAAGAGATTGAGGCCCGAGCCTTGCACCAATTGGCCTTGCAGTACAAGCGGCAGCGCCAACACGAATTAGCAGTGGCGACCTGGTTGCAACTCACGCGGCGGGCGTCCCCACTGGCGCTGGAAGCCTTCGAAGAGTTGGCGATTCATTATGAGCACCACCAACGGGATCCCCAAACCGCGATGGAATTCACCCTCGCCGCCATCGGGCGCCTGAAAGTGGAAGAGCCGCAGAGCCGAACCGCAGGCCCGGCGCTCCTTCTGCCCGATGCCCAACGCTTTACCCACCGTCTGCAAAGGCTGCAACGAAAGACCGCCCGGCTCCAAAGTGCCATCAAACTTCCGATCCCTTAGCGCGGATTTCTCGCGACGGGTTTTCAGGCCCTGGAGCAGGTGTAGCGCGGACCTGTTTTTTAGGTCCGCGGCTCGTCCCGGATGGACAAGGAAAAGCCGCGGACCTAAAAACCAGGTCCGCGCTACTCTTCCTCGGCCCGAGTTTCTGCCTATTATAGGCAGCCGCAAGCCTGTCGATGCTCAGAATGACAGCGCTTTCGAGTTTTTCCGCAGCCTGTAAAGCCCCGCCCTTCCAAACCCGTGGTGAGAAGTCCGAGCTACAGTGCCTGGGCACGTTCCCCTGTTCCTAAACCTAAATCCTGGTCCCGCCTCTGCTACAATTACTCACCACTATGGCCGACTCGGACTTGACTCAGAGAACGATTGACCCCTTCTCCCGCGACGTGCTGGAATTCCCTGCCGTTATTGATCTGCTGCACAGTTATCTTTCCGGACCCATCAGCGAGCCGCTGCTGGCCCGGGTTGAACCTCATACCCATCTCGAACGGATTCGGCGCGATTTGGAATTGGCCCGCGAGGCTCGCGAGTACCTGCGGGAGAGCGCTCGCCCCGGCCTGGCGGCGTTGTGCGAGCCGAGCCCGTTGCTCGATAAATTGCATGTGGAAGGGCTGGCGCTTGCCGCGCTGGAGATTCTGGCCTTGGTCGAAGTGGCACGGGCGGGATTGGATATGTATCGCCTTTTTGCCAAGCACCCGACGCCGCGCCTGTCGGAACTGGCGCGGGCGCTGCCGGATTTCCGCAGCCTGGTGACGGAGTTGGAGGGCAAGATCAATCCCGACGGCACCGTGGACGATTCCGCCAGCGCCGAGTTGGGGCGAGTTCGACGGTCCATCGAGCGGGCCAAGGGCGAAATCCAGTCGAGCTTGGAGGGGATGCTGCGGCGCTTTTCCGATGTGCTTCAAGACGCCGTGGTCACCATCCGCAACGATCGTTTCGTCATCCCCGTCCGAGTGGAGGAAAAACGGCGTGTGCAGGGAGTGGTGCACGGGGCGAGTTCCTCCGGCGCCACGGTTTACATCGAACCGCTGGAGACGCTGGCGCTCAACAACGAGCTGGTAGAGTTACAGGACCGGGAGTTCGCGGAAGTTCAGCGCATCCTGGGCGAATTCACCCGTAAGCTGCAAGATCGGCGCGACGACCTGGGCAAGGCGGCAGAAATCCTGGCTGAAATCGACTGGGCCTTCGCCAAGGGCGAATTCAGCCGGCAATATGATTGTTGCACGCCTGAAATCCGGCCGGAGCGCGTGCTGGGATTGCAGGAGTTTCGTCATCCCCTGTTGCAAGAATCCTTACGTGCGCTGAATCGCCAGCCCATGCCGCTGAGCCTGGAACTCGCCGCACCCAAGACCCTGATGATCATCAGCGGGCCGAACACTGGGGGCAAGACCGTAGCCCTGAAAGCGCTGGGCATTGTGGCGCTGATGGCGCAGGCAGGAATTCCCGTGCCTGCCGGCGAGGTTAAGCTGCCGCTGTTCGGGCGCGTGCTGGCGGACATTGGCGACCAGCAATCCATTGAGGCGAACCTCAGCACCTTTTCCGCGCACGTGACCAACATCGAGGCCATGGCGGAAGTGGTGGGGCAAAACGACCTGGTGCTGCTGGATGAGATTGGCGCCAGCACGGAGCCCAACGAAGGCGCGGCGCTGGCCGTAGCCATTCTCGATCACTTCCGCCAGCGCGGCGCCACGACGGTGGCGACCACTCACCATTCGCGGCTGAAAGCTTATGCCGCCGAGACTGCGGAAGCAGTGAATGCCGCGATGGAGTTCGATGAAGCGACGCTGGAACCCACCTATCGCCTACTCGTCGGCTTGCCGGGAAAGTCGAGCGCCCTTGACACCGCCGCGCGACTGGGCTTGCAACCCAGCATCGTGGAGAAGGCGCGGTCCTTGCTCGATCCGGCTGACGCCGAGGCCGCCACGCTGGTCGCGGGTCTGCACCAGCAACGCGCGGAGATGGAGCGCAAACTGGAGGAGTTGGAGGTGCAAAAGCAGGAACAGGATAAGCGCCGCGAACGATTAGAGCTCGAATTCCAGAAAGAGCGACGCACCAAACTGCGTGAGCTTGATTCCCGCTTGGAGGACACTTTACGGCAGTACGCGAGGACCTGGGAACAATCCCTGGAGGAGTTGCGCAGACAAGGCGCGCCCGCCAAGGTAGTGACGCGGGGCGAACGGAAAGTCTCCGGCTTGGTGCGCGAGGCGCGGGAGGAATGGAACACTCAGGTTCTGGAAACCCTGGGTGAGCCCGGCCTGACCCCCCAAGAGCCGGCCGCGCTACGGCGCATGACGGTCGGCGACCGCGTACAAGTGATGAATATTTCGACACCCGGTACGGTCATGGCCCTGCTTGCGGACGGGCAGGTGGAAGTGGCCGTGGGGCAATTGAAAATGCGGGTCGGCAACGAAGAGGTGAGACCCCTGATGCCGGGAGGCAAGGCAGTTCCCGAGGTGAAGGTGGCCACATCGCATAACGAAGAAGTTCCGGAGGAGTTCAACGTCATCGGGAATCCGGCCGAGGAGGCCCGCGAGCGCGTGGACAAGTTCCTCGACCAGGCTTTTTTGGGTGGACGCTCCCGGGTGCGCATTATTCACGGCCACGGCAAGGGTATCCTGCGCAAGGCCTTGCACGAGATGTTTTCTCATCACCCCCAGGTGGAAAAGTTCTACTTAGCCCCGCCCCAAGAAGGCGGTGGCGGAGCGACAATCGTCGAGCTAAAGACTTGACCCGCGGCAAAAGAAGTTTTTCGGGGCAGGATCCATCGCCGAGCCGGGCAGGCATGCCCGAGGGGCCCTGGCAGGTAAAATAAATCCCGGGGGATCGTCAGGCCAGGGCGCCCGCGCCAGACTGCTTCCCATCAATACGCTCACTTCCGTGCGTCTTCACGCAGAGAGTGTGGGTGGAACCACGATTTACTTGGAAATCCTGAGTTCAAAAGGGAGGCGCTTTAGGGGTTTTTAGGTCGCTTGGAATTGCGGCGGTGGTTGCCTTTACGGAGGCAGTTGCGGACTACTTGTACAAGTTCATCGGACTGAATGGGCTTATTCAGGTATTCCGTTGCCCCGGCATTCATGGCTTCCAAATATGTATCCACCTCACCATACGCGGTGAGGATAATAACCGGGACTTCGTTTCCAGCGCTGCGAATGGCGTGGAGCAGGTTTAGGCCGTCGCAGTCAGGCATCCGTAAATCGCAAATGATCAATTCAAAATTGTTGGAACGCACAAGTTCGATGGCGTCGCAGGGATTTGAGGTTGCCGCGACCGAGAATTGCTCGCCGGACAAGATCCGTTGAAGGACGCGCAGGAAATGCGGGTCGTCATCAATGATCAGAATGCGACCGCTGATTTCCTTTCCCACAGGGCCCCCCGCCCCTGAACTTGCCTCCAGCCCGGAATGTTCGACCGCGTCCCACATCACAAAAACACCCGCACAGCGTGATTTTCATCGAGTCCACGCTCAAGCAAGCATGAAGCACGTAAGGCACCAAGCCATTAGGAGACATCGTGGGGGATACCACAGCCACAGGAATGTGACACTCTGTCGCCGGCAGAAACCGCACCCGTAAGAATTCAGGATGCGGTGGCGACTTTAGTAAGGGGAAACGCGAGGGTGGGCCCTCCTCGCAAAGCGAGGCCCGAGTCGTGCTTATGAGAACGAAAGGATATTAGGCCGCCCGCGAGGTGGCGCCGGCCCCGTCCTTTTTGCCCAAACGACGGCGGATCGTCCGGGGATTGATCTGCAGTAGTTGCGCAGCACGCAGACGATTGCTACGCGTATACTGCAACACCGTACGGATCACCGAGTCATGGATTTCCCGCATTGTGGTTCCAATCGAGAAAGTCAGGGTAAAAGTGGGTTGCAATTCCATGGGAGTAATCTCCTTAAAGGGAGTTACCGGCCTTGGACCGGGAACGAATTCCTTCACGTCGGCTGGGCCACGAACAGTAATAAATGGTTTCATCAAATCCTCCTGCGATATAAGAGCTAGATTTACACTGCCCTTTTGTCAGCATTTTTAGTTCCTTTTCGTCCATCTGGAAGTTGTTCAAAGTCAGAGGTCGTATGCCAAAGTGGGAAGGGAAAACGGACAAATTGAGTATCCACACGCAATTCCATGTGGCTTTTGCCCCAAGTTTCGGCCCTGAGGAGCTCCCTGCTGCCCCCAGCGGGGAGCTCTGCTTCAAATTTCCCGTCCATTATCAAGAGATTATGGAGTCCAGACATTTTTTCCGGGCTGGCATCAGAGATGCCGAATAAGAAGGTCTTAAGACCGGAAAGACTCGGGGACGCATTCAAACCAGGAGTAATTCATGGCTAGTCGTCAATCCAGTTTTGACAAGTCTCTGCAATTTTTCAGTTCGCTGAAGTGCGGATTAATGTTGCTCGGCTTGTTAGGAATAGCAGTGATCTCAGGTACGTTTATACTGCAAAGACCCATGGCTCAGGAAGGGCAAATCGAGCGGGTCTACGCTCCGCAGATCGTCCGTCTTTTGAATGCAGTAGGGTTGTTCGACGTCTTCCACACGTGGTGGTTCATCCTTCTTTTAGGCCTCCTGGGAGCCAACATCGCGCTGGCGTCCATCGAGCGCTTTCCCCAAGTGTGGCGACTGTACGTGCGTCCGCATTTTCTGGCCGACGCAGCTTTCATCCGGGCGCTGCCCTTCCAACGGGAGATTCCCTTAGGCCCGCACACCCCCAAGGAAGCAACGGCGCTGGCCTCCCTTAAGTTTGAAAGCCTGGGGTACCCGCCGCGGGCGGATATCCTTTCTAAAGGCACTCTCTACGTGGAAAAACACCGGGTGGTGCGTCTTGCTCCTTACGTGGTCCACGCCAGCCTGCTGATAATCTTTGCCGGGGCGATCCTGGACGTGACGCACGGCTACAGAGGATACATTAGCCTCCGCTCGGGGACGAGCACCGACGTTATCGAACCTCTAACCACGCCGGGAGCCCGCCATCACCTCGATTTCACCTTGCGGTGCGACGCAGCAGGCATGGACCCATACCCTGACGGCTCCCCTCGGCAATACTGGAGCCAATTGACGGTATTGGAGAATGGCCGCGAAGTGGCGCGCAAGAAGATCTATGTAAACGACCCGCTCACCTACAAAGGGGTGCGGTTTTTCCAGGCAACCTTCGGTTCCACGGGGACACCCCGCAAGCTCGTTATGGAGGCGAACTGGCTGGAAAACGGGGTGGCGAAGAACCGAGTGCTGACAATGGCTCCGGGGGCGCCGGCGCCGCTGGATAATCAGGGCACCATCGTCGAGCTGGAGGATTTCCTTCCCGACTACGTATTGCAAGGCAACCAGATCGCCTCCCAGTCAGATGATCCTCGTAATCCTGCGATTCGTCTGCAAGTGACGCGTGCCGGCAACCAAATCACGAATGCCTGGGTATTGGCCAAGTCACCGGAATTGAACGCGCCGAACAACACCGGCATTAACTTCCGTTACCTGGGCGTGGAAATGGATTCCATGACCGGTTTGCAGGTCGCGCACGAACCCGGGCAATGGCTGATTTGGGGAGGTTGCCTGCTCCTGACCGCCGGATTGATGATTGCTTTGTATCTTTCCCATATCCGCATCTGGGGTATTGTGGCGGCGGACCGTAAGGGGCAGCCGGTACTCCTTCTGGGTGGCCAACCCAGCAAGTATCGCGAGAATTTTGAGCGCAAGTTTCACGAATTGACGGATGCGGTGGAAGCCGTTTTAGTGCCAGTGCCCGGCGAGATAGCCGTGGAGGCCCCTGCGGCGTAGGCGTTAAAGGCGCCGCGCGCGCCGGACGTTCGTAAAGGGGATTCCCCTGGGCCAAGGCGACCGAGCGGAGCCTCGCTCCGCGACCGGACATTCCCCGCAGAATTAAAAGGAGAAGCAAATTATGGAAAAAGCGGTAACCCACACCACGGAGCGTAGCCAGCTCAGCGCCGCAAGTTGGATCTTGCTGGTGGTCAGCGTGGCGTGCTTTACGGTGCTGGCAATCTCCGTTCCCCACCTGACCAGCGCTGAGGGGTGGTTTGTGGGGGTGAGAGCCGGCGAGAAATTCTTATACGTGGCACTTATCGCTTATCTTGGCGCATCGGTGTTGTATGGCTCTTCCGTCATCTTGCGGCAGGCGGAGCTGTTTGCGGGGGCCGTGTTGCTCTCGCGCGGCGGCCTGGTGTTGCACACGATGGCTATCCTGACCCGCTGGTCAAGCTCCGGGCATGCGCCACTTTCCGATATTTATGAGATGGTTTTGGTATTTTCTTGGGCCGTCGTGGCGTTGAACGCCCTGGCGGAATGGAGACTTAACCTGACTTTCCTGGGAGCTATCACCATTCCCATTGCCGCCCTGGCGCTCGTCCTGATGCAAGTGCTGCCGGGAGAAATCCGTCCGCTGGTGCCGGCATTGCAATCCACCTGGCTCCAAATTCACGTGACGCTGGCCATGCTGAGCTATGCGGGCTTTACCATTTCATTTGCCGTGGCGCTTCTCTACCTGGTTAAGGACGGGGTTACGCCCCGGAATTTTTTGAGCTGGTGTTTGTCGCTGGTTGTGGGGGTATACGGGACAATTGTCGCCACATGCGTCACTGGCGACCTGTCACTGTCGATGGCCGCCTGGGATCCCATAGCCCGGGAGAGAGTGATGATCGCTCCTCATAAGGCATTGATGGTGCCGTTGGAGACGCTGGGCTGGCCGTTTGTCCTCGCGTTGGTCCTGGCAGCCGCCACCTTGCTGCTGAACCTGCTGGCGACATTCTCCGACCGGCCTGAACGCTGGGATAAAATCGTACGCCGGGCTTTCCTGGCGGCGCTTACCGCCCAGTCGCTGTCCCTGTTGCTTCTGGTGGCGAAAGTGAATGCCGGACCCAATTACGTGGCGGAATATGCGCAGACCTTCGAGGTGCGCCTGGCGGAAAGCCCGTTCCTGCTGGCGGGCGTGGCGACGGCTTTGTTCGCTTCCATCGCCTGGGGAGTATTGGACTGGAAATATGATTCCATTGTCAGCCACCTGCCCAGCCGTGAATCCCTGGACAGTTTAATTTACAAAGCCGTGGCGATTTCCTTCCCCCTGCTGACGTTCATGATCATCGCCGGCGCTTACTGGGCCAATCGCACCTGGGGAGCGTATTGGAGCTGGGACCCGAAAGAGGATTGGGCGCTCATCACCTGGCTCACCTACGCGGGCTACCTCCACATGCGTCTCACCCGCGGCTGGCGCGGAAGGCGCTCCGCATACTTCGCCATCATCGGCTTCGGTATCGTGATGTTTACCTTCTTCGGCGTTACGTATTTGCTGCCGGGATTGCACGCCTACGCGTGAGCGAGACCGGGCCGGAGCGGGGGGAATTACGCAGCGGGGGCAAGCAGGCGTTGACTTTTCGTAGTTATTTGAGCACTATTGACCGTCACCCCTGATCTCATACCGGACGCTAATTCATCTGTCCCGGACCATACCGCTCACCGCTACTCATTGCGGTGAGCGGTTTTTTGTTCGCCCACACTGCCGGCCCCAACCTGGATTTCTCGCCACGCGTTTGGAAGGGCGGGGCCACTTTAGGATTTGCACCGCACCGGTTCGAAAGGGTTCTTGACCGTGGACAGAAAATAGGCTATGCTTATGGCTAGTGCTGGCGCCCAAGGCGCCACCCCTCCTGAATCAGGAGGGGAGCTTTTAAAGAACTCCCCTCCTCAGATGAGGAGGGGTGGCGCGCCGAGCGCCGGGGTGGTCCTGACAAGGGGATAAACGGGTGGCGTTGAGGATGACAGCACTTTCGAGTTTTTCCGCAGCCTGCAAAACCCGGCCCTTCCAAATTCGTGGTGAGAAGCCAGGGTTTGTTTTGATCGCACTACCCGCACGGGCTGGGAGGGGAAAACCGCCAACCCACAAAGGTGGAGGATTCCAGCCTGCGCCAATGGTAGCGGCTGACAAACATGTCCTTGATAATCAAACGCCCACCCGGCGAGATGGAAGTCAATCAAAGTCCCACGCCGAACGACTATATCTATGAAAAGACACCTAGTTAGGGAGGAATCGGGAGAAACTCATGAGACAAGGAAAGTATCAAGTGCTTGAAAATAGGGAAGTTAGCCTGATGCAGGTTTCGGGTGGGAAGCTCAAACAAAAAGGTGTTAAAAATGAAGAGTGGTCTGGATGAGCTATTGAAAACAAAGGGGAAATAAAATTGCTCTGGATGGGTTGATGAAAACAAATAAGTTATCGTACTTTCTTTATAAGTTGATGAAAGTAAATAAGATATTCGTTGAATTCGATGTTGAGAAAGGGGCGGGGCGACGCGGGTAGCCCGCACCGATTCATCCGTGTCCGGCCCGTAATCGTTTTCCCACCGACTGGAATAAGAGCCGGGTTCATGGCGTTCTGGAGCATTACGAAAAGCAGACTCAGGATGAAGCGGTCGCAGAAGACGAAGCCGCATTCTGGCCGCGGGGTCAACCGGCGGTTGTCGCACCCAAACGGCTCGTCCGCAGCCGGGCATTGGCCACCGACGGGCGGGGGGAGTGATATACTCACAAAAGCGAGGCGTCTTATGAGCAAGTTGAAGGACCTTGAAAGCCAGATCCAGGAACTCTCACCCGAGGAACTGACGGCATTCCGCGAGGGGTTTACGGAGTTTGACGCCGACGCCTGGGACCAGGAGTTTGAGGCTGACGGAAAGAGTGGGAAACTCAACGCCCTGGCGGAGCGTTCGCTACGCGGCCACAACGCCGGGGGGTCTACACAATGAATCCTCCATCCGCAGACAAATCCCCAAAGCTTCGCAGCCGCGATTGGTTTGGCAAGCGCGATCGCTGGGGCGTGGGGCATCGCGCCTGGCTTCGCTCCGAAGGCTTTAGCGAGCGCGTTTTCGAAGGCAAGCCGGTGATCGGCGTGTGCAATTCCTGGAGCGAACTCAACAATTGCAACGCCCACCTCCGCAGCGTGGCGGAAGCCGTGAAGCGCGGCGTGTGGGAAGCCGGGGGGTTCCCGCTGGAATTCAACACCATCTCGCTGGGCGAGATGCTGATGAAGCCCACCACTATGCTTTACCGGAATCTGATGGCGATGGAAGTGGAAGAATGTATTCGCGCCTATCCGCTGGACGGCGTGGTGCTGTTGTGCGGGTGTGACAAGACCACGCCCGCGCAGTTGATGGGAGCCGCCAGCGTGGACGTGCCCGCAATCATGGTGCCGGGCGGCCCGATGCTGCGCGGCATGTGGCACGACCGCGAACTCGCCGCCGGGACGGACGTCCGCAAAATGTGGGAAGAGGTGCGCGCCGGCCGCCTGGGCGAAGAGGAGTGGTGCGAAATTGAGAGTTGCGTGGCGCGCAGCTCGGGCCACTGCTATGTGATGGGCACGGCCTCAACCATGGCCAGCATCGCCGAGGGACTGGGCATGACGCTTCCCGGCGCGGCGGATATCCCTGCCGTTGACTCACGCCGGATGATGATTGCCGAACAGAGCGGGAAGCGCATCGTCGATATGGTTGGGGAAGATCTGCGCCCTTCCCAAATCATGACGGCCGCGGCGCTGGAAAACGCCACCCGGCTGCTTATGGCGCTGGGCGGCTCAACGAATGCCATCGTGCACCTGGTGGCTCTTGCCGGGCGCCTGGGAATTGACTTGCCCCTCTCCTCATTCGATGACATCGCCAGCACTACACCCTTCATCGCCAACGTGAAGCCCTCGGGGCAATTCCTGATGGAAGAGTTCAGCTACGCCGGCGGCGTGGCCGCCGTGTTGAAGGAAATTAGCCCCCTGCTGCACTTGGATGCGCTGACCGCCAGCGGCAAAAGTATGGGTGAAAACCTGGCACGCGCGGCGTGCTTTAATCGTGAGGTCATCCGGCCCCTCAATGAGCCCCTGCTTCCCCAAGGCGGCGTCGTGATCCTGAACGGGAATCTTGCCCCGCTGGGCGCGGTGATCAAGCAATCCGCGGTTTCCCCGCACCTCGCGAAGCACCGCGGGCGCGCCGTGGTTTTCCAGAACAATAAGGATTTGCTGGCGCGCCTCGACGACCCCAATCTGCCCGTGGATGAGACCTCCGTGATGGTGCTGAGGAACGCCGGACCCAAGGGCGGTCCGGGAATGCCGGAATGGGGCCATTTGCCCATCCCGGCGAAACTGCTGAAAGCCGGCGTGAAAGATATGGTTCGCATCAGCGACGCGCGCATCAGCGGCACCAGCTTCGGGACGATTGTCGTCCACATTGCGCCGGAGGCCGCGGTGGGCGGCCCCTTGGCGATTGTTCAGGATGGGGATGAAATTGAGCTGGATGTGGCGGCGCGCCGGCTGGAATTGCGCGTGCCCGACGCGGATATCAAAGCGCGGCTTTCGCAATGGAAAGCGCCTGCCCCGCACTACACGCGCGGTTACGGCAAACTTTTCCTGGACCACATTCTGCAAGCCAACGAAGGGTGCGATTTCGATTTCCTGCGCGGCGCCGACCGCGAGGACGGTGAGAGCCCGGCGAAGCGTTTTCCGCATCCGTCAATATGAGCCAACTCCCCGGCTGCTCAGCGGATCATCGAGAAGCTCGTGGGAGAAAGAAACATGTTGGTAATGTTGCGCACAATATCACCGCCGTGCCGGACCGATTCGTCGCGAATCTTCACCCAATCCGGATCGGCGCCGAACGCCGCCCAGGCCTTCTCGCGGTGGGCTTCACTTTCAAAGGGAATCAAATAGGCCATGTTGGGCTGGTTGGGCCCAAAGACCGTGTCCGCGTAAAGGATGGGATGAATTCCGCTCTTGTGGAAAATATCGATCTCTCCGGCATTGCCAAACCGGTCGTGCAGGTATCCCAGTTGGCGATTCGTAGGTGATTCATAGGTCCGCAATTCGTAGAGCTTGTGGGGTGGCTCGCCGGCCGGGGTCGCGATAAGCGGCGGGCAAAAAGGAGTCGAGCGCAGCAACATCGACTCGGCGCGGTAAAAAGACGGTTCGTCCTTTTCAACTTCCTCCACCGCCGCCGCGTAGTCGGGGTCGGAGTTGAGCTTTCCCCACAGCGTCTCCATTTCCGCAAGGCTGGGATAAGAAAAGATGATCAACGTGGAAGGAAGGTTGGGGCCTACAGCCACGGTGAAGAATCCCATGGGGCCAAAGCCGTGTTTTTGGCAAATCGGCAGGAGCCGGTTTTCCAGCCACTTTGCCATTCGCGGCGTTTGGCTGCCGTTCTGCATGTGAATGTAGAAAAACTCAAAGTAGGAAGTGCTCATGGGTTTATCTCCAGTTGGAATCGCCGCGAAAGAGGATTTCCAGGCAGCCGCCAGCCCGATCGTCGCCGCGGGTATGTCTCTCGTCAGGAATGTTCGCCGGTCCATCATTTCACCACCCGAAACTTCAAAGTTAATGGTCAGCGCATACGATGGCCTGCTTCCAAGCGCGTGTCAAGCCCCACACTTTCGGCCCCGGGGCACCGTCAAATTCTAAGGGGATTGAAAGGGATCCCTCACCTGCCCTCCTCCGTCGGGCACCCCCTCCCCTGGGAGAGGGCGGTGATTTTGATTTCCCTCTCCCTTGGGGAGAGGGGGGACCGCGAGGCGGGGGGTGAGGGGTTTCTTCGCGGCTGATGCACTCATGGCTATGGAGAGTTCGATCCCGCCCGACGGCCCAACCCCGACAGGGGTTGACCGTAAGGAGGTTCGGCCCCTCCAGGGCCGGAACGATTTCGCGGTTTCCCTTTCCGTAGGTTTTACCTACGGCTACTCACGTTTTCCCGCTTCGCGAGAATCGCGAGGGAGCGTTTCTACCTCGGCCCGGAAAGCCCCGCTCCCCTGTCGGCCCCACGCGATAATTATGGCGAGCGTAATTCCTCGAATCGGCACTGTGACCAGACTGACCAACTACCTTCGGCGCCGCCGGAAGGGCCAACGCCCGTGGTCAGCGTGATGGTGCGATCACGGGCGTTGTCAATCGGAACGCGGAAGGAGAATCGGCCACGGTCCCCGGTTGTGGACAAAGGCTGAAGGAGACGCTCGAGCCTCCGTCGGGTTTGCCCGGACCGATCCCGGACCGCAATCGAGATGTCCACACCCTGCACCTTGCCATCGCCGGAATAGGCTTCCTCGGGGATGCCAAAGTAACCCGAGAACGACGACGCATTCTGCGGAATTTCCACCAGGACTTTGCTGGGGGCGCGCACCATCAAGGCAGGAGTTCCGTGAAAAATCGTCAGCCGCGCGGGGGCTGCGCTTTCCACCGATTTCGGCAGCGGCCAAAAAGCGAGACCCTGCACATCTGCGAGCATGCGCGGAACCGAGCCCCCCCTCGCTGCCCGTAGGAAAGTAGGGGCTGTATAGAGCCGCACGGTGAGTTGGTCCTGGAATTCAAACGCCCCGCGCCGGGGGCGCTCAAAGGTCACACTTTCAGGCTCCTTACCGGAATGGGAAGCACAGAGATTCATTACGTCGTAGTTGCTATTCAGCAGGGGATTCACCAGAAACGGCCGCTCCGCCATGGAGGGAACAATGCGGTATCGTTCCTCGCTCTGTCCTCTCGAAACCCGCAGGTAGAGTGGATGCTGTTGATACAGGATAGTAACGGCCCTCCCCAGCAAGCTGGGAGAGATCACAACCGACATGAACAAGGGGCCTGGCGCCCAGGGGCGCAGATCCAACTTCTCGCCAAAGCGCACGCTTTCCTCGTGTACAAGGTGGAATGCCGGGTCTTCCGCAGTTCGCTGCTGCAAAATCAGGAAGGGCCCGTCACGCGCCACGGGAACGTAATTATTGAGCACGTAATTCAGCGCGGCGGAATCCTCCAGCGTGGGAAATCTGCCGTCCGTGGCTTGCTGGCAGAGCAGAACAAAATGCGGCCGTCCGGCGCTTCGGAAGTATTCCTCATTGAGGCTCTGGAGCGCCGGCGTGTACGCCACGAACCCTTGTATGACGGGACGCGGCTGGTAGTTCATCTCGTTGACCAAGGGAGCCAACAGGAGGTAGTTCATCACATCCACGGATTCGTTCCCGATCACGCTTTTCGCGCGGTCGAGAAGGAGCATGCGAGCATTCTTGGAATTACGACAGTCCGCATAGAGGTCGCCCGAACGTCCCCGCAGGGTGGCAAAGATCGTCGCCGCGTTATGAGTGACGCGCCGTGGCCAATCGGTGACTTGCTGCCAGGCAAACCCTGGAATCTGCAGGTTCGCCGCTACCAGGCAGAGCACCATGGTGGCGGCGAAGGTGACATCCAACAACCACCGGTGCGAAGCCGTGGGCGCGCTCGACAAGTCTCCGAGAGAACACAAAGCCATGCCCAGTGGCAGAAACCAGAGGAATACATAGGTGTGCCAATCCCCGGGACGCGTGAATCCCTCCTTCCACGCAAAAAGAACATATTGTGCCAGCGTAATCAGGATTCCCCAAGTGAGAATGCCGCTGTGCGCCCGCGCGATCGTCGCGATGAAGGCCCCCACGAAAAGCGCCAGCGCCGCCAGGGCAGCGCAGAGCACCGGGGTCTTGGGAACCAGGTTCATTGCCGCGCTGTAACCTGACTCCAACTCCAGGGCATGACGGAACCAGGGAGCAAGATGGGAGGGCGATTGCCCCAAGGCCGCCCAGCAAGCGACGAACCCTGCCGGCGCCGCCAGCGCCAGCACGATCGCCTTTAGGATTTTGCGTTGCCGGACCCAGCACACAACAACCAGGGCAACGCTCGCCAATGCCGCAGTTAGAAACGAGATTTTGATGAGAGACAGGATAATAAACGCAACCACGAAGAGCGGCGCTTGCCAGCGCTCGTTGGGGTTGTCGATGAGCAGGAGCAGTGCGCCGCATGCCATCACGAAAAACGCAGTTTGGTCAATCCCTCCGGAAAGAGTGAAAACAACCAGCCACGCGAGAAACGCGTACCGGACCCATCCCGGCAAGCGTTTGGCCATGGCCGTCGCCGCAAGGGCAATGAGCGCGCTCCAGAAGAAGGCGAAGGCGATGCGTGCTCCCACAAGATATCCCAAGCTGGTCCGCGTGCTCAGGAATCCCAAGGGCCCGAACGTAAACACAATCTGGGTGCCGAATTGCAAATGGTGCGCGGTGGCGTATTCAATCGCCGCGTGCCAGGAGGGGTCAAGTTCAAGCGGCGGCGGTTGCGTCCCGCTGAGGAAAAATGCCGATGCAAATACCAGGGTGAAGCAGACTGGCCAACCGATCCACCGGGCGGTTTGAGGAGATATCCTGAAACTCATCGCTAGGGCTTTCGCGCAATCACCAGGAATTGCTTTCCCCATAGGCGCTGCGCCAGGGGAAACCGCAAGTACAGGCGCACCAGGAACGCCCGGTAAGGCACTCGGTCGCTCATCGTAAAGGGAAGAAATCGCGGTATGACGAGCTCCCGTTGAAATCCGGCGACTTCCAACGCTTCAATCATCGAGCGATCGCTGAGAGGCAAATGGTGATCCACAAAATCCCAGTAGACATCGAAGCTGAACCGGATGTTTGGCCCCAACGCAATCAGCAGCCCTTGCGGGCGCAGTACCCGGTATGCCTCAGACAGACAGCGGGCAAAATCCTGTTTGGTCGTGAGGTGTTCAAAAAAATTGCTGCTGAATACCACGTCGACGGATTCTGGTGGCATCGACCACTTGTGGGCGGCCTCCTGTGAAAGCACCGTGACGTCAGGGGCGGCCTTATCCGCGGTGGCAGGATTTGAGTCCAGCGCATACTTGTGCGCTGCTGGGATGCTGTTGATGAACTCGCAGTAGCCGGCGCCCAAATCCACAACGGTGTCCGTGGGCTTTACCCAGCGATGAAAGTAGTGGCGAGTGAGGGTTTGCCACACTTCGACGCGGCGTTGCTCGATTCCGGCAAAGCGCCGGTTATAGACGGCCTGCTGATGCTCCTGCTGTGTCATACCTTTATTATTCGCAATCTGCGCCGCAGAGACGTTGATTTCCGGCTATATCCCGCTCCCCGGATGTCCTTTCGGGGCGCAGGGCGACCTGAGCCCATGGGCAACTGTACAGTATCGCTCAAATCTATGAATTTTGCGCTTGGGGAACAACCCCGCTGGTGGTTACTCCGCCCATGATTCATAGGAGTCATAAAAATTTGAGATATTAACCATATCACATACTCATGAGATTATACTCGTTCGTAACTAGGCGCGGCATTCAACCTATGTTAAGATGACCGCCATCATGGTTTCTCAACCGATTTGCCCTAATTGTGGATCATCCCGGATTGGACCTTCACCGAGTGGCTTTCACTTGGTCTGTTCCGAATGCCAGCGCATCCTGATTCAGGAGCGCGTCAGAAAGCCGCGGGGAAGAAAGCCCCGCAGCAAGTTCGCGCGGCCGGAGCTAGTGCCTGTTTCAGGAAGCAAGAAAGGGTGAAGTCCGGGACTGCACTCTGTCAAGCGGTCGCGCGCGCGGGAATGTGGGCGCGGTGTGTGTACGTTTGACTTCCTCCGCTCAATGTGCCACGTTGAACGGCGATGCGGCGCATCTCCGTGACATTTCAACTCGGTAGGAGTAGTGGAAGTCTAGCCATCCTTCTTGCCGCTTTCGCCGGAGGTCCGGACCTGCGTGCGGCGGAAAGTTTGCAAACCTTCGTAAGTCACCTTTGGCAGGGAAAGGGGGGAGCGGTCATCGTCTCCGATCCCCGGACCGGCCAGATTCTGGCCCTTTGGAATTCACAATGCGCATTCAAAGAAGCTTACGCTCCCGGGTCGACAGCGAAGTTAGTGGCAAGCACCGCCGCCCTCGAGGAGGGCATCATCTCGCCCTCGGAGAAAATCCTGTGCCGGCGCGTCCCGCGGCTTCTGGGAGAATCCTTTCACTGCTCCCATCCGCCGGCTTTCCTCCCGTTCGATCTTGCCGGGGCGCTGGCCAACTCCTGCAATTACTTTTTTTCGGAGCTGAGTACTAGGCTCTCCTCCTCAGCTCTGGCCCACTGGTTTGCAGTGTTTGGTTTCGGCGGGGCAGGAGATGAAGCTTCGCCCGGGGAGGTACGCATTCCGGATGAACCCCGGGAAAAAGCGCTCGCGGCGCTCGGCGAGCAGGGTGTGACGGCAACGCCGGCGCAAGTGCTGTTGGCATACTCAGCCATTGCCGCGCAGGGGAAAGTTTTCCGCCTCATCATGCCTGGTCAACGTAAGGCGCCGAGCCTTGATCGCGTGGTCGGTCTGCGCAAGAGCACCTTTGCGGTTCTTACGGAAGGATTGAGCGATTGCGTGAAGCAAGGCTCCTGCCAGGCCGCTGCCGTTCCCGGGGTGGCCGTCGGAGGCAAAACCGGAACCGCTCCCGCGCTGGACGGAAGCCGCGTGACGCACGCGTGGTTCGTGGGCTACGCCCCCGTGGAGGCGCCGCAAGTCGCCCTGGTGGTTTTCCTGAAGGGCGGCACAGGTGGCGCTGCTGCTGCCCCTCTGGCGGCACGAATCCTTCGACAGTACTTCACACAAAAGCCTCACTCGCCATGAGTAAACTAGCGTTGGCATTCCTATTCCTGGCAGCGGCAGAGTTGCCGGCACGTCCAGCTAATCCGGAGTTCAGCGTCGAGATGTTTTCCCACCGGGCGGTCAGAGCGCTGACTTTGGAAGCCACAAAGCAAAGCGTGCGCATATGCGGGGCAAAAACGGATGGGCCCTGTTTGGATCTGCCGCCCACAAAACAGATTTCCTGCTTCGCCGGCCGCCATGTCCGCTGCCGCTTGGAGGCGGCGGACCGGAGCTTCACGCTCCTCACGGTTTCTTCCCCAGCGCCGTTTCACATAGCCCCCACGTTCGCCAAGGTAAACGAACCGCCACAAGCCTTTCTGATGCGGAATGTGCGCGTCACTTTGACAAGCGCCAGGATGCAAGTCATCACGCGAGTCGATTTGGAATCGTACGTCTCCGGCGTCCTCAGGGGTGAAGCCTCCGTGCTTGAAGCTCCCGCGGCGCGCCAAGCCATGGCGATTCTGGCCCGCACCTGGGCGCTCCGGTGGCAGGGCCGTCATCGCAGGCAGGGATTCGATTTTTGCTCGCTTACGCACTGCCAGGTTTTCCGGCTCCCGCAGGAGCACGAAGCGAATGCCGCGGACGGCCTCGAGCAAGCTGCGCAGGCCACCCGCGGCCAGGTTCTGCAATATCATGGAATGCTGGCGGACCCTTACTTCACGGCGTGCTGCGGGGGGATGACGGAAGCCGCAGGAAATATCTGGCCGGACCGCGCCCAGCCGTATTTGATCCCGATTCACGACCCTTATTGCCTCGCCAGCAGCCACGCCTCGTGGAATAAAACGATAGCCGCCGAAAGCTTGCAGCAGGTTTTGCGTGAAGCCCTGCATCTGCCCATGGCTGGCCCGCTCGCCGAGCTTTCCGTCGAAAAGCGCGATTCCTCGGGGCGGGCTCTCGTTCTGCGTGCCGTCGCAGGCGCCCCCTGGAACGTTGATGCAAATCAGTTTCGTTACGCCGTTGACCGCCGTTTGGGCTGGGCGCAGATCAAAAGCAATCTTTATACAATCGAACGCCAAGGAGATTCCTGGGTATTCGCCGGGCACGGACTCGGCCATGGCGTGGGACTTTGCCAGGCGGGAGCTGAGCAGATGGCGCGGATGGGATCCTCGGCAGTGCAAATCCTCAGCACATATCTTCCGGGGACAGAGATCGCTTTGCCATCCTCGGATGCCCCTGACCCTATTGCGTCGAGCGAACACTTCGAGCTCGTTTATCCGTCTTCCCAGGAACCGTGGGTGAAGCAAACGCTCGATACGTTGGAACAATGGAGAAAGGAGCTGGGCGAGCATGCGGAGATTCTGCCGCCGCGTGTCCGAGTGGAAACTTGGGACGCCGTGGGAGAATTCATCCGCGCTACGGGACAACCCGGATGGATGGCCGCGAGCAGCGATGGCCAGACCATTGCCGTGCAACCACTCGAACTGCTGGCGCGGAAGCGCATCCTGAATCAAACGTTGAAGCATGAGTTGACCCATCTTGTTGTGCATCGACTCCGTGCGAAAGGTGTACCGAGGTGGTTTGAAGAAGGATTGGTGCTCTACATGACGGGGGAAAGAATCGAAGCGCCGGCCCTCGCCCTCAAGACCTCGCGCCAACTTGAAGAGGCCATCACCAAGCCGCGTTCGGAAGCCGAAATGGAAACCGGTTACGCCCAAGCCCTTGGGCGAGTCCGGCAATTAGCGCGGCGTGAGGGTGACGCCGCTCCATGGCGGGTGCTCGAGCACCCTGGCGCAGACGACGTTCGCCGGCTTCAGTAGCAGGTGCCCCTACGCTTTGATTGCCGGCCGAATCGTGGGCGATCCCACCGCAGCTTTCAATTCCGGATCGCTGTCGATGACCTCCACTACTTTGCGGGCCATTTGATTATCAATTTCCGTTTCCCGGTGAAGCACTACGGGGTATCGCACAACCAGATCCAAGCCCTTTTCCACCAACTGAAGCCGCGCTTGCGGGGTAGGAACCACGGGGGTAATGGTCGTCAAACCTTTGAGAGATTGATGCTGCTCCTCGATGCTTCCACGATATTGGGAATAAACAGAATTGACCGCTTCCAGCAATTTGCTTTCCGCCCGTGTGTAATCGCTGTCCCGCTCCAACTTCACCACCACTTCGTGCCAGGCGTAAGCGGTGCCCGGGATTTGCTTTAAGAGGGGTATGCCCAGGAAAAGCACCGAGTTCGAAATTACCACCACTCGTCCCGTGGGGTGCAGGTCGGAGCCCGCCCCGGCTAATTCCGTCAAGTAAAGACGAAGCAGCCCGACATAGATTACATCCCCCGTGATGCCAGAAACTGAAATGCGGTCACCTACCATGACGCCATGCCGTCCAATCAGAAAGAAGTAGCCGGCGACTGAAATGAGGAGGGTTTGCAGAGCCACCGCAATTCCCGCGGCAACGAAGCCGGCGAAGGTTGCCAGAGAACTAAACTCGCTGACAAATCCCAGAGCCAGGACAATGGCCAGGAGGAGGCCGGTGATGATGTGGCGCAGAAGCAGAAGCTGATGCCGCATCCGCGCTTCGTGAACGTATTGGAACGTCGTTCTTCGCCAAAGCTCGGAAATAGCCATCACCACGACGATCCCTATCAGGAGGAATGCCACCTGGGCCAGGAACGATCTGAGGGCCTGAGTGTATCCCCTGTGCGCGGAATCTTCCCACTGCCGCAAGCTGGCCTGGCTTTCATCCAGCAAGATTATTTCTTGTGCCAGGGGAATGGTGGCGGCCGAAATCTGCTTGAATTGCGTGGTAAGTGAAATGATTCTTTGCCGGGTTGCTTCCATACTTGCCGGATCTTGCGGTGCGGGCCGGGTTGCCAAACTTCGTCCCTGCTCAATCGTGGCGCGTAACCTGGTGCGAAGCGGAGATTGTACTTGGTGGGCCATTGCGCTGACCGTGTTGGCGCCCTCAATCAACTGGTCAATTGCGTGCAGGTCTCCCGATCTCGAGAACACCATCGACGCTTGACGGATCAGCCCTGACCTTTCGTAAGAGTTGGGCGGTGGGCTGGCAGGGGCTGGCGCAGTCTCTTTTCCCGGGGCCCCGGCAGAGAGAGTGGGGACCGATTTCTTCAGGTCATCGATCTCTTCTTGCAATCCCCCCACTTTCCGTGCGCTGCCGTGCATGAACGTCGACAGCTTCTGTAGTGCCTCCTGAAGCGCCTTGTCGAAATCCAGTTGCTCTTGCAGGTTGTCCCGCTTGGAAATCAATTCCTGGCGTTTCTTCCCCGAAACCTTGGGAATCTGGCTATTCAGCATCTCGATCTGGGTTTGGGTCTGGCTGATCTGGGCGGCGGTGGTCGCAGCCGACTGGGCGATGCTTTGCTTCTCGCCTGAGGTTTCGGAGGAGAGGTCGAGCCCCCCACCATCGGCCTCGCCCCCTCTTTCCGTGAGCAGAAGCGCGGCTTCTGTCTCCGCGGATTGGAAGGCGAGTTGCAACGCTTGGTTGGCAAGGCTGCGGGCATTCTCCAGGTAAAATGCATCGCTCGGCTGACCCGCGGACTCATTAGCACTTGTGATCTGCTTATACCATGTAATGGCAGCATTGAGGTGTTGGACGATGGCAACATCCTCAGGGCGGGTGTCTTGCGCCGAGGCTGGCGGCGGCACGCCCAGATATTGGAGAATGGTTGCCGCAGCCACAGTCAGACCAAGAAGACTCGTCGAGACCCTGAACCCTCGCATCACCAATTTGTCCCTCTTACTCTTTGTTAGCACGATTGATTAACGACCGCAATAGTGGCAGGTGTAGCGCGGACCTGTTTTGTAGGTCCGCGGCTCGCCCCGAATGGGTAAGGGAAAGCCGCGGACCTATAAAACGGGTCTGCGTTACCCTTCTTGTTGAGGGTCCTGCTTCGGCGCTTGCAGGCGCGCCAGGGAGAGCGACCAGAACAACATTCCGGTGGAAATGAGGATTAGGGCGAGAGAAAATCGCACGATCATCTGCGCGTAATCCCAGAATCCTGGTGGCACAATGGGGTGTCGGATAACAAGCTCGTAAGCTATCCCGCCAAACACCACCACGCTAAGCAAGTTCGTCAGAAAGGGAGTTTGGAAGGCGCACCCGGCGAGGAGCTTCCACCCGTGCTTCCCCGCTCCGCGCCATCCAGCACGCAAAAGAACAAGGAAGAAGCTGAGGAGAAATCCACTTAAGACCGTCCACAACAGCAACTCGATGACCTTGTAGATTTCCTCAATCAGCACATAGCTGACGGCCTTCTCGGAATGAAAAGTCAGGAAGGATGCCACTTCCACGGAGTGTACGTTGATCCAGCTAAAGACTGCGCTGCATAGCCATACGAGAACTAAGCTCACCAGGCAAAAAATCAGAGTGCGCAAGAGTTTCTTTCGATCGATCGCCCACAGCGACCTGAGGAGGAGACTTCCGCCCTCAGTGGCTGCGGCCTCGGCGATGCCCGAAACGGTCCCCGCCACGATGCCGACGGCGGCGAGGAGTTGCACGATTGCCCAAATGAATGCAAGGATCAGCAGCAGCCCCGAGGACTCCGGCAAACCCAGCCATTCGTAAGCTGCAAACGCCCCAAGCGCGATGAGCGCCGCCAGCACGACGACGGTCCGGTAGCTGCGGGCGACAACCCCCAGGCTCCACATCCAGGCTGCAAAGGCTTTCTTCATTTGTTTCACTCAGCGTGCGGACCAGGGTTTACGTCTCGAGACCAAATTTCACCCAGCCGACCACGTTCCTCCAGCCACTAGCATATCGGCGGATGACCACCGCATGCTCCAGATGCAAGGCCGGATTATTGTTCAGCACCCTCACTACTGAAGGCTCGCACGAACCTCTTGGCCGCCTGGCGAACTAAATCCCACTCTGGATCATCCAGCACGCGACGGGGATCAGGATGTAATGGTATTTGGGTGTAGTACTGCTCCAGTAGGGATCTGAGTTCGTTCCAGCCCTGTAACTGACTCGTAGTGAAAGTCTTGCCGTACGTTTCAAAGAAAAGATCCGGCGTGCTGTCTTCCATCAGAGTCTGGTAAATTTCATCAGGCGAGGACACGACCTTCCCACCCGGAAACCATGCCTCTTCCTGGAAGTCTCTGCTGGCAATATCCTGCGTGGCATCGATTATGTCGTCCAACCACACTTTGTAGGGCATCATGCCTGGAACGCTCCACCCTCTCCTCATGCGAAGGGGCTGAATCCAAAATCCAAAATCTAAAATCCAAAATTTCCCAATGACCCAATTATTTCACGGTCACCGTCGCAGCCCGCGTCGAGGCTTGCCGCCCTGGCTCATACATGGGCAGCACCCGAGCCGGGTTCGCCTGAAACGTTCCGGGGGTCACGGCCTTCAAAAGATAATGGAACTGCCCCTGCCCGCGCCGGTACGTGGTGGAGAACAGCGCTGCGCGATCGTCGTGAAATTCGCGTTGCGTGTAGTAGAAATCCCACCAGGGCGGTTTTTCTTTGAGTTCGTATAAGCCTTCTTGCTCAATAAATTCAAAGCCCGCAGGGATAGGATCCTCGATCTCCAAGTACTGCTCGTCCTGCGTAGCGCTGACGGTCAGGCGCACCACAATGACGTCCCCGGTTTGGACCGGGCCCGCAAGCGGCTGCTCGGAATAAACGATGCGGTTGTCCTGCCGCTCCGGCACCATCTTGAAATATTCACGGACGACGTTCAAAGCGTAGCTGCCTGCGGGTGCGGGTTTAGGCTCGCGGGAGAAGTAGGAGGCGGAGGCCGACCAGTAGAGAACTCCGGCACCGGACTTCACAATCCGCACTTCGTTTGCGCCCGCGTGCACCTGCGGCGCGGCGGACGTCAGCACGATGGGAAGTGGATTCGCAACGTCCTTTTCCGTGATGTTTCGGTCGGCGAGCTTCTGCCCATTCAGATAGACGCTCAGGGTGTAATTGGGTTTAAGCTCGCCGGAAATCTTCAGGTAATCGATCAAGCCGTAAATGGCCGTAGCGGTCTGCTCTGTGGACTCCCAATAATAGCCATCGGAGCGATGCTCCATCAGCCAGCGTGCGGCGCGCGGCAATAAATCACTCTTCGGATCGAGGTTCGCCAAGGCTTTGACCGCATACGCCGTGGTCTCAAAGGAATTGTCAGAAGCGAAGTCGAGCATTTCCTGGCGTTCGGACTTCCATGAAACAAATGGACCTTCCGAGCGCGCGCCCGCTTCCAGCAGCCTTACAAACTCCTGCGCGCGCGAGTCCTTGACCTGCATCAGCAGCAAGGCCATCAGCGCCTGTCCGTGCGCGGAGAATTTCTCCCGCGAGGAATACAATTCCTCCACCAGCGCGCGGTCCACGTCGCCGCTCAAGGCCAAGGCGTAAACCATGTAAGCCCGAATATCCGCAAGCGCGCGGGGATTTTCCTTGATCTGCTTGAGGAGCGAATCCCGGCCTTTATTCAGCCGCTGGTCGTCAATCGGGTAACCCGCCCCTTTCGCCTGCGCCAAGCCCGCCACGACGTAAGCGGTCATGAAGGGATGGGTCTCATCCGTCTGCCACCAGCCCCATCCGCCGTCGTCATGCTGGAACATGTAGAGGTGCTCGAGGCCCGCGGCAATTTTCTTATCCAGCTCGGCGGAAGCCGCGGGTGGAGTCAGCCCCAAATCCTTTACCGCTTTCGTAACCAGGATGTTGGGCAGGAAGCTCGACATGGTTTGCTCAACGCACCCGTAAGGATACGTGGCCAGGAAATCCAGCGCCGACATCAGAGTGCCGGCAATCGAAGGCGCCAGGTCAATGCGCAGGGTGGAGGCATCGGGATTGACGTCCTGGGGGAGAACCAACGAACGCTTGATCTCGTCTTTGTCGCTTCGCAGAGCTCCCGATTGCGCCACACTCTGCTGGAGCCCCCAGGCCTCCACCGGCATCTCCAGTTCCAGCGCGTCGGATTCCTCATCGGTCAGTGCTTTAGCCAGGAACCTCGCCTGAGCAATCTTGGGCGCGCGTACATTCCACGTCACCACGGCTTCACCGTTCTTGGGAACGTTGACGCTGGCCTCCACGGGACTGGCCAGCTCCACTCCCTGCGCGTCGAGCGAAACCTTGGCGGTCTTATCGGTCGCCAGATAATTGTGCACGATTCCCACCAGCGTTGCGGTGTCGCCTTGATTCATGAAGCGCGGAGTTTCCAGGCGCAGGATCAGGTTCTTGCGGGTAATGACTTTCGCCACCACCTGGCCCACCAGCGTATCGCGCGTGACAGCGCGCACCGTGGCCCGCCACGTGGTGAGCGAATCCGGAAAGTTGAAGGACGCGCGCGCCTTGCCGTTGGCGTCGGTCATCAGCGTGGGCAGCCACTGGATGGTGTCGGGGAAAAACTTGCGAACTTTGGGCTGAACCGTTTGCGGATTCTTGAAATCCGCTAGTCGCGTGGGGCCGCGGAGTTGGGCGAGGTCCATCTTGTGCCGGCCCGAATATCCCATAAACCAGTACGTGGTGGAGAATTGCGTAACGACTTTGTCCCATGCGCGCGCGTAGAACACCTTTTCCGGAGGACCGACCGAATCCGGACGGACGGCATATATGGCTTCATCCACCACGCCCAAGCTTAACTCCGCGCTTACCGGATGTCCCTGCGCATCCTGCGCGGCCACCGTATAAATGACCTGCTCGCCGGGCCGGTACTCCGGCTTGTCGGTTTCCACGGTGACTTTCAGAACTTTCTCCAGCGCCGGCACGGAGATATTCTTCGAACCCTCCAAGAGTCGCTCGTCCTTAACGAACGCGATGTTGAGGAAGAAATTGGGTTCGAAACGCTCCTCAATGGGAATGTCCACAGTCAGTGAATCGCCGGCAGCAGGATGCAGCGACCAGGTGTAAACCTGCTGCCCTTCGGTGGTTACCAATACCTGCGCCCCCGGCGCATGGGTGGCGATCAAAACGTGCGCGGTATCACCCGGCTTGTAGGAATGCTTGTCAGGATAGATATCAACGGGGCGCATCACGCCCTCTTCTTCAACAGTTGCCACGTCGGAAATCCACAGGCTGGTGGAGAAGGTTGCTTCGCGTTGATTGCGGTCAAAGCTGTCGGCGTAAACGGAGAGCCAGGGTACCTTGGGAACGGTGTAGGTATAGTGGGCCACGCCCTGAGCGTCAGTGGAAACACTTGCCTGGGAAAGAATTTCCGCAGGCGTGCCGGCGCCCCATGACCGGTGGCTTTCGAACCTCAACTGAACGCTGGTGGAGACGGGGTTGGAGTCATAGTCCAGAGTGTGTACGGTGACATTAGCCTGCTGCCCGGGCGCGTAAACGTAACGGTCCGTCTCCAGCAGAACCACGACCGTGGAGTATGTAACCGTGACGCCGCGACCGCCCATGATTTCACGATTGCTGGCGTCAGTCACGTGGGCTTCGATGCGATAGCGATAATCATGCTTCTGAGCATCGACCTCGGTGGGTAAGGTCACGTGCAGCATGCCGTCAGCATCCAGTTGACCGGTGCCTTGGCTGATTTCCTGCCCGAAGTAGTCCTCGTTGGGATTTCCTTCACCCTCGTCACCTTCAAACTCATCATCGCCCCAAAGGATGCGCCAGTAGGGGAACATATAGCCGGAGCGGAAAATGGAGTATTTCACGTGGCCGCTGGAAACTGGCGCGCCAAAATAATAACGAGCGCTGATGGTCCCCTGGATCGTCTCACCCTGGAGATAGCGCGCCTTGTCGGTGGAAACCGCCACTTCATACTCCGGCTTCTTGTATTCCTGCACCTCGAAAGAACCGTAAAGGCGCTTGTCGCCAACGATATGCGCGGTAATGCCGTAGGTGCCGAGCGCCGCCAGCGGGCTGAGGGTCAGCGTGCCATGGAAGGACCCATAGGGGGACAGTTCCAGCTTCTGTTGATAGATGGTCTTTTGATTGGCGTCGGTCACCTCCACCGTGAGCGGGCCCGGGACGTCCAAACTGAACTTGCCGCCCAGCCGCGCGCGGACGATGCCTTTGAAATCCACCTGATGCGTGGGGCGATAAACAGGCCGGTCGGTGTAGATGTATCCCACGTAATCCGTGGCGGAAGTATCGAAGAAGAAAAAAGGCTCGACGCTGGTGGCCGCTACGTCCTCGCCCGCCGTGGCCACCATGATGGAGTTGTCGACCTTGATTTCCTCGAAAGTGGATTGGAAGACGCCGGAAGCATCCGTCAAACCTCGCGCCAACTCCTGATGGTTATTGAAGACGACGGCGGCAGCGCCCTCCACCGGTGTACCGGAGCCGCGGCGCACCACAAAAAGCAGCACCTGGCCGGGAGCGGTTTTTGAAACCAGCGCCAAGTCTGTGACCATCAGCAAGGTATAGGCACGCAGCTCGCGGTACGCCACCTCGACCAGGTATAAACCCTTGTCGTGCACATCCACGGGGATTTCCTGGTACTCGGAACCGCGCGTTTTGGGCACCATTTCGCGCCAGCCAAGCGCCAGTTGCTGACGGTTCAGAAGAGGCACCTGGGCGTAGGAGGTGACATCGAGGGGAATACGCTGGAGTTTCCGCTCCTGCATGCGCTTGGTGTGGTATTGCCAGCGCGTTTCGAAACGCAATTGGGAGCGGAAGAAGTCTCGGATGTTTGCGCGCGAGTCACGTTTCCACTCGTGAAAGCGCTCGAGCCAGGTTTTCTCTCGCGCCAGTTCTGTCTTTTCGCTGCCGAAGGAATGGGCGTCTTTCAGCTTGGAGAAAAACTGAATGGGGTCCTTGACGCGATAGACGCGAAAGTCCAGGTGATCGACCTGTCGAAAGGTGATCCAGATTTTGGGTTGCTGGGAAGGCGCGTAGGTCTGACGCGAAGAGACGGAAAATGCAGGTTCCGTGGAGGCGGTCCCCTCCTGGGCGAGTGCGGCCGGTGGCGCAGCGAGCAGGCCCGCGAAAAGTAGTATTGCCGCCAAGGCCGCGCCGGCAAGTCCACGAGACCGGTGGAAGAAAGTATCCCTGCTGTTATCCTGAGCCCATTCGCTGTCTTCGCGGCCCTGCGCTGTCTTCCTGAGCGAAGCGAAGGATCTTGCTCTGCTTAGCTCAGGGTAGACTGCGCGAAAGATCTTGCTCTGGGTTTTTGCGCACAAAGACCGAACCAAGGCGAGATTCTTCGCTGCGCTCAGAATGACCGCGCTTACGAGTTTTTCCGCGACCTGTAAAGCACCATTCCTCATTTGCGTTGACTCGGCGGGGCTGAAGAGGCTGCGGAAAAAGCTTCCAAAAACTGTCATTCTCAGGAGCCGCAGGCGGTCCTGAGCAAAGCGAAGGAAGAATCTCACATTGCTTTGAAAATGCTCAGAGCGAGATCCTTCGCTTCGCTCAGGATGACAGCGAAGGGCCAGGATGACAGCACAGAAGGGTTTTTCCGCAGCCTGTAAAGCCCCGTCCTTCCAGCGAGCGACTCAACATCCTTTCATCAGCCTGCTACAGGTGAAAAAATTCTTTATGACAAGTTCTCGACTTCAAACCTTCTAACGCAAAATTTCCAGCCGGTAGACTCCCAGGAAATTCGGATTATTGAGCAGCGGCCTCCAGTGCAGGTCGGGGTGTTCAAGCAGGGTTCCTGCCTGCACCTCGCGAATCTCGCCATGGCGGCCATTCAGGTCGCCGGTGTGATAGACGATCCAATCCGAACCCTGCGGCTGGTAATACGACTTGCCGACAAACACCATGGTATGGAAAGGCTCGCGCTGCACGGATTGGTGGAAAAAAAGCAGGTCGCCCGGTTGAGCCGCGCGGATATCACGCGAAATCGGGTACGTATTGAAACGGAGGAGCGTGGCGCTATCGGCAAACTCCACGAAGGCGCCCTGGGCAAGATCTCCTGGAGCAACAGGGCCGGGCCGGCCGCGGAACAGCGCCCGCCCTAGCGGCCCATAGGGATAATTGTATTTCATGATGTCCCCAAAGCCTGGATCGTAAGGAAGCCCAGCGTCCTCACGCCATCCCGGCAAATGGGCCACCAGCGAGTTCCGGTAGGCGAAGCGAATCAGCGCCGCGCAGTCCTGAACCTCCGCCCGCGTCCGGGGCGTAGGCGCGTAATACTGCGTTTCCGCCAGGAACGTGAGCCAGCGAGTAAAGTTTTCACGATCCGGGGCACTGTCAAGGCGAGCGCTGTCAGGGAAGCCATCGCCCAGGCTGTCGCGCCAGGAGGGGCTGAGCGGGGCCCCCCTGGCCAAGGCATTCGCGCCCACGTCGGCACCCGCCCTCCGCGAGCCCTCCGCAAGCGCGGGCTGGTGATGGAGGACCAAGCCGACGCAGACCGGCAGCGTGGCGAGCAACGCGACCCATCCGTAAACGGTGGCCAATCGTGAAGGGTCTTGGGAGCGGGAGTGAAGATGTGTTTTTTTCACGGGCTTACCGTGCGAGCACATTCTAAATGCGGCGGCCACGCAGTGCAAGGGCAACGACACGAACAGGGCAACGACACGAATTAATTTGAACTGGCCTTGAGTACCAGCAATAATACGGTAATCCCACCTGGGGACAAGGAGAACATGGTGATGATCCAAAGAAAGGTGTGGTGGTCTGCAATGGCAGGATTGTTTTTCCTGATCAGCGGGCCGCTTTGGGGTACGGAGATTTCGGTCGAGGGTGGACCCATGGATACGGGGTTTAACAGTGGCACGCTGGCTTACATTCACGCCACCGTACACGGGCTCACCGGCCAGCCGAAGCGCTATGTGGTCTTTGCGGAAATCCAATACTATGGGACGACCTCAAGCACCAGTCTGGAAATGGACCGCCTTCCGGAAGTGAAGGCCGGAGTAGAGGAATTTCAGGTGGGGTGGCCGATTCCCCCTCAGGCGCCCACCGGCCTCTACACTCTCACCCTACACGTCGAAGACCGTATCCAGCACCTTCCCGAGGTCAGGAAGAAAGTACGCGGCTTTGTGGTGTACAAGAAACTGGTGAGAATTTCGCGTGTGACTCTCGACAAGACCATTTACAACATCGGCGAGCCGATCAAATGCGAGGTGGGGATCGAAAATTTGTCGGACGCCGATGTGAAAGGTCTGCGCGTCGAGTTCTCGAACGCGAATTATCCCTGGATCTCGCTCTTTTCCCCGGGAGGGCACGACAACCCCGACCTGGCGATCAGGGTACTGCGCGAGCATCTGGATGTTCCGGCCGGAAATGCTGTCAGCATCCCTATGATGGCCGCCGGGACGGCAACCTTCTTGAGCGGCAAGCAGCGAGATGTGATGGGATCGGGCTTCTCCCTGGGCAACGAAAAAATCCCTCCCCCGGAAGTCGATACGTACACCGTGGCACTGTGGAATGCTGACCGCACCAGGCTGTACGACATGCAATTCAGCCCGCAGGCAATTGTGCGCACTTGGGACCGCGACCTGCCCAAGCCTTACAGCCGCAACTTCACCCATCCCTACAACTCCTTCATCGACTTTACCAAGTACCGGGAATTCTATGTGCCGGGGCAGATTTCGGCGGCTCTGCGCGTGGACCCCTCGCATACGCTCTATCGTCCTGGCGACACGGTAAAGATCGTTGCTACCTTGAGGAACACCGGGGACGAAGCTTGGAGCGGAATGTCCCTCCAGGCGCGCATCGTGGAATTGGCGGGGAAGGAATTATATTCCGGCACCGTCGCCTCCGGGATTAACCTGGCAATCAACGCCACGCAGAAGGTGGCCGCTGACGCGTGGACAATTCCTTCCACACTGACCCCAGGCACTTACCCAGTGGAACTGACGCTGACCGGGAGTGGGGGCAGGCCTCTGGCTCGCACCACCACGGAGATCGCCGTGAATGAGCTTCCTGCGTCGCTCCTGGTGATTTGCGCGCATGAGGACGATGACCTGGCTTACACGGGACTGATGCGCGCGGCCGTGGAAGCCAAAATCCCCGTGCAACTCCTGACCCTTACCGCCGGCGACGTGGGAGAGTGCGAGCGTTATTTCGACAAGCCCTGCGGCCCCAACGATGCGCGTGAATTTGGCACCGTGCGTTTGGAGGAAACCGCCGAGGTGCTGGAACACCTGGGCATTTCGCGCGATAAGCTCATCGATTTGGGCTTGCCGGATGGAGGCTCGGGGGCAATCTGGTTTGACCACAAGGATTCTTCCAACCCCTTCCTTTCCATTTATCTTGCTTGCGATCACGCGCCGTACGCGAACGTTTACAAGCCCAACTTGCCGTATGCGCGCGATGCGGTGATTGAAGCAATCCGGCAAGTCATCACCAACTTCCACCCGGCGATGATCGCGCTGACCGGTCCCGATGAGCGGCATGTGGACCACCGCACGGCGAACTGGTTCGCCATCAAAGCTTGTCAGGCTTTGCTGAAGCAAAAGGCGCTGGATCCCCAGACCATTGTGCTGGCCGACCAAGTCTACGGCTCGGGAGGCTTCAAGCCGGCCCCTTACAAATATGAAAATTTCGTGGTCCACCTCAGCGGCGAAGCCGCTGCGCTGCTGCAGGAAGCAACCTGGATTTATCAATCCCAGGATGGAGACCTGGCCGAAGGCGATAAGAAGACGTTCGCCGAACTTCCCCGTGAAGAGAAGCACCTCCGTATCATGGACTGGCAGGAGCACGAGGGATGGAATGAACAGGGCCAGAACTAAGGAGCTGGTTCAGGGCCCCGGCATTGTCCAGGGTGCCGCGCACGTCCAGCAGCTACGAATGCATCATCTGCGAATAGACCCCTCACCCCCCGCCTTGCGGTCCCCCCTCTCCCCAAGGGAGAGGGTTGGGATTTTGATTTTTATCCCTCTCCAGGGGGAGAGGGGGGACCGCAAGGCGGGGGGTGAGGGGTCCCTTTCAA
>Ga0182030_10003301_pt1 | contig 34396 bp, 45 predicted proteins | sample 812S3MmetaG_FD_121299 | JGI IMG/M metagenome (GOLD analysis project Ga0182030, IMG submission 121299) | Permafrost microbial communities from Stordalen Mire, Sweden - 812S3M metaG (Illumina Assembly) | ecosystem: Environmental > Terrestrial > Soil > Wetlands > Permafrost | place: Sweden...
CTGCTGTGATCCATCAATCCATGACAGGGCTTGCATTCCCTTCCATTTGGCAGAGTGTGGTCCAAGACCTTTGGCCTCCTCTGGATCGATGAGTAAACGAGAATCCTGTGCGCCTTCTTCTCCCATCTCCTATAGATGGCAAATCTGTACACAACTCGTAGTCAGAAGAGAACCAACAAAGATGCAGTGCAATCCAAGCGAAGTCTTAACCTTCATTCTTTGACAAGGCAGTAAAAGACACCCTCTATACGGAGGTACCTAATATAAAAGAATTTAGTCCTTCCGAAGCTAAGATTAGCGAACTGTCGATAGCTAAAGCATCCCACCTAGAATTCACGCCCCAACACCAATTCTCAGTATCTTTGCCTGCCAACGTCGGAAAGCTGATCGTGAAACGGCGACATCGTCGACAAGAGCTCTACACTTCCCTGCCAGCTGTAATCTGTCAGTATGCCAGACAGTAGCAGCCGTCACGAAGAAGACAGGGTGAGAACATAATCTCGTTCCAACTCGGACGGCCAAGGGCGGAAAACTGACCACGCGCAACGCAGAGTGAGGAGGGTTCTGTCGGCCTGCCAGACCTCGGCGACAGTATCGATGCCTTAACTTTTGAACAGATCTTAGAGATGGACGACGACGAAGATGACCGCGAGTTTAGTCGATCTATTGTCTTTGGTTTCTTCGAGCAAGCTGAACAGACTTTCAAAAAAATGGACGAAGCTTTGTAAGACGCCCTTGCACGAGACAGTGCAGTTCCGGGGTCAACAGGCTGACTGAAACATTGTAGGAAGGATCGCGATCTGGCACAACTCTCTTCCCTAGGCCATTTCCTTAAAGGATCCTCTGCGACGCTAGGTCTTACCAAGGTCAAGGATAGCTGCGAGAAATTACAGCATTATGGACAGAAGAAAGATGCCGCGGGGACGACTGATGAGCCTGACGAGGAGAAGTGCTTGGAGCGGATCAAGGAGACGTTGGTGGCCGTGAAGGAAGAATATGCTGAAGTTGAGAAGGTACTGAAGAAGTATTATGGACCTGCACCTGCACCTGCATGAGCCCAGTGGTATGGCGGACGTTCTCGTACTAGATTTCTGGTGGCGCATGCAACAAATGTCATCGAAAGCTGGCCACGACATTGAGGTCTCACTCTGAGCAGTGAAGCTTCTCTTATATCCCCCATAGCTCTGGCGCACGGTTGCATTCCCAATTTTCTGTCTTGGAAACTCCTTGGTTGGGTGTTTATACCTTGGGGTTTCGTTTTCTAGCCTCTTAGCTCCTTCTAATGCACAGGGGTCTGATGAGAGCTGGAAATGTGTGATGATATTTCGGATTAGGTTCGGAAGCCAATGAGATATGACCTTTCAGACATTGCTTGACTCTCTATACTGCTGGGTGACATCTACATACGGGTCCTCATATTGCTTTCCGGCTACTACTACGCTAGAGTATGAAAATCTCTTCATAAATCTAATATCCAGCCCCTCCCTAAGCTTTTTAACTGTACCATTTCGACAAGCACTTCTGGAGTACTTCTGAAGCCGCCCCTATAAGCCGACGCCAGAAACCCTCTGAGATATCTTCACCTAGGGCAGCAAGCTCTCCAGCGTCTTTCTCCCGTCAAACATAACATCACTCTCATAGCAACTTATTCCTTTCAGTCCATACCACAGAACCGACATTTTTCCTCTCTCCCATCCCTAAGCATAGAACTTGCTCTCTCAGCAACTCATCCCTTGCCCCAAACCACAAAATCCGCACAACCTCACCCCTTCTAAACCCGCATCTCCACCTCCCCCTCAACCTCATACTCCTCCTCCCCATCCTCCCTCCTCTTCGCACCCATCCTACAAATCCGCACTCCCTCAACCCTCACCCCCGCCATCCACACCACATCCTCATACCTCTCTAAAAACTCACTCCCATCAAACACCACCTTCTTTCCCCTCCCCTTCCCCCTCCCCTTCACATAAACCGTATTCACAAGCGTAGCATGCAGCAACAGCTCTCTCTCCTCCTTTACCATCAACTCCTTCTCCACAAAAATATCTCTTAAATTCTGACAAAATCTTTGCAATACAGAGTCTGGGTCTACGGGGAGGGTATATAGGATAGAGGTTTTGGAGGGTGTGTGCATACTCTCCAGGCCCCTCAACGTAATCTGCAACGGCTCCCCCACCTCCCTTTCCCCCTTCTCCTTCTCTTGCCCACCACTCCCAACATTCTCAGTCTGTTCATCTCGCGAGCCCCTAGACCGCATCAACAACGCCCCCAAACCCAATCCCCTCAACACCCCAAGCGCCTCACCAACCCGTTCCGGGGTCACCAGACTCATGACACCGAGCGTCAGATGCAGGGTCCCGATGGGCCTAATCGCTTTCTCTGGTATCCCATCGGGGTTCTCCGGTGTTGGTTTGGTGATATCGGTGCGGAAGGAAGTTAGTGAGGTGAGGAGTTGGGGGCGGGAGAAGGGGGTCACGAGGGGGATGCAGAGGAAGTGTGTTAGAGGGTGGCGAGGGGGTTTGGGGACTCTAGGTGGCATTAGGTTTGGGGTTCGGGTTTATATATATAGTTGAGGAGAAGAGATGTTATTTCTGATGGCTGAAATTTTGATGTGAGTTGCGGATGAATGATGCCCAGGATGATAAGCCTTACCAGGCCAGGAAGGAAATTCATAGATGATCTTTGCCAGTATCTTGTTTCAAAAATCCACCAGCAGCGTTTTCTGTCTGCAGATTGTCTAAGTTCTTAGTGTACCCGTCTCTCAACTCCTAGCTTGAACATTCAATTGATCTCCAAGCCCGGAGCAACTCCTTCCGTTTCCCCTAATCTCCAATATTTCTCGAACAGGTATCATAGTCGGTGCAATCGTGTCACAGTTTGCAAATAAAGTTTCAAATGAATAGAATAAGGCATGATGCCATACTTTGATCTGAATCTTCATCTAAATACATTCCGAGATGCCATGACTAGCATTGCTGTCATGATTTCAAATTCCCGAAACCCCAAAAAGTAAAGGTCCCATAACAAGTCCCATCGCCGATATACTACTTAAGCGCTTCCAAGCTTCCGAGCCTGTTTGAATTGTACAAATAGATGAACCTTCCCGTTATGCGATGTGTACGATAACAATATATACCCCCGGCCAAGAATATGGCACCAAGGAAGCGACAAAGGAAATTTTTAGCTGTGAAGCAGGTTCCGCTTGCTCTCAACTTATATTTTGACAGTCTATTGGGGTATTGAAGATAGAAAGAAACAGTTGAAACGCATTTATGGCGAATCTTTGTTGGGTATGAAAAATATCAAAAGGACGAGAGAGGGTTCGAACGATATGACGCCAAAATGTACACGCCCAGATGATGTAGGCCCAGATAAGATGATGTAGACAAAGGAACGTTTGAAAGCAGAGGGAGAGTGTATCCCCGAAAATCCCCAACACCGTGCAATGTAAATACGATAAAAACTTTTCCTCCTCGTGCGTTATACTGTCCGCTGTGGCTTATTTAAAACCGATTTTGAGCTGCGAATATACTGGCAGCTGCCGATGCAGCCCATTCGTTTTCCTCATAGTCGTAAGGTGGAGTCGCGGATTGTTTATTAGTCCCGGAGATCTTTGAAGGCGTAACGTGTGAATTGCCTTGGCCAAAGAGGACTGTATTGCCATTCGCCGAAGGGGATGGAGTGGGGTATGGATTCGATAACCCAACATTACTGGTTGATTGTCGGAGCGGTTGTCGGGTGTCATTGTGAATCGAATTCCGGTCCAACCGCTTCATGGCTTTATGTGTTGAGGACAGCACCTCGTCCAACAGCTCATCCTCCTCGTCAGGGGTCTCATAGTGGGGAACTCCGTGATTTTGACCTCGGCGAGTCCTACTTGAAATAGGTCCAACCCCTCGAAGATTATCCACGGAACGAGCTTGCTGCTGAGGTAACGAATGATGGCGCTTCAGAACGCTGGTAGGACTGATAAGATGACTCGGAGGTGTAGGAGCGTTGGGCAATTGAGACGAGTCGAGATTTTGTTGCACATTTCGAAGCGCTTTGTCCAGAGCTTCGTACGTGTCAACCTTTTGGGCCGGGCTCTCAACTTGGTTTCCATCAAGAACCATCGAGGAGCGGTTGCTTGCCCATGGTCCGCATCCAGCTTGAGCTTCAATATCCATAGACTTCGGGGACATAGGAGTTTGAGTTTGACGTCCCGAGAATCGGCGGGCTCGCTTCCTCAAATGCGAAAAAAAGCTTTCCTTTTGCCCATTGGGAGGTGATGCTAAGCCACTGTTCCCATTGAGTGCCATTTCGGCTTGTTGTCGATGTATATCCGCATAGTGATTGCTGCTCGAAGCTACTGATAGTTGCCGTCCGATTTTCTTGGCAACTTTGTCGTCCATGGCCGAAACGCGTTGTCCAGCGCCATTATAAGCATCACTATATGATGGTGTTCTGCTGCTAGCTTGTGCTGTGACAGTATCTGACAAAGGTGATATGGGTTTAATTGTTGGTAAGATGGGCATTGGAGCGACGTTCGAGGGACCGTTGGTCCATGTTGAGCGTTTCGCAGGTTGAGGACGAGTTTTTGTAACTGGGATATCATTCAACGTGGCTGCATGTACCGGTGACGGTCGAGGGGCAAGATTTTCTTTCCCGCTAACTTGTGGAGCAGGAGTTGTGCTTGTACTGTCGGACCGGCCGATAAGAGATTTTCTAAACCAGGACGGCTTAGAAGTTGAGGTTGGGGTGGATTCCGCCGAGTCCTTCGAGGCTCGATAGCTTAGATCAGAGTGTTTGCGGCCTAACATTCTCGATGCCGATGACTTCGGCCTTAACGGATCAACTGCATCAGTAAAGAAATCGTGGGCGAGAGCTTGTGTTGACGTCGGCCGACTCTTAGGATCCCACATTAAACACCACGTGACGAAATTGCTAAGGGAAGCAGGCCACTGAGGCGTTTGCAATATGGTGTCCATAGAATGAGGAGCCATCTTCGGAAAAGAGAATCCAAGCTTCCCTGCCAGTCTAGTCCCTTCCCTCCAGTCTCCACCTCCAACTCGCGCACCAGCTTTGTTGTACCAATTGCCTGGGCTTCCCATGATCTCGCAGACCCTCCAGACTTGGTCAACCTCATTGCCTCCCGGGAACAGCGGTTTCAGAGTTGCAATCTCCACAGCCATAGCTCCAATTGCCCAGATGTCGACAGGGGCCGAGTACTCTCCAGCTCTGAGAAGAACTTCTGGGGCACGATACCACCGCGTCGAAACGTAGGTTGTGTAGGGTAATTTCGAGTGGGTTTCCCTAGCCAGACCAAAATCGGCTATCTTGACTGTATATGTTGGTGGTGTGGAAGGTGGTGTGACCAACGCTGAGTAACGACGGAATGAGTTACCTGAGTCCTGTTGCGCAGAGGTTGATACAAGAATGTTTTCGGGTTTGATGTCGCGGTGAAAGAAATGGTGGGCGTGGATATGCTCAAGTCCTTGCATAATCTGGAACAGAATGCTTTTGACACTTCCTGTGTCAAGGCACTTATGATCACGAGCTTTCATAAGCTGATATAAATTGCCGTCCATATATTCCATGCAGATGTGGAGCTTCTTGCTGAAAGGGTCGAGAAAGATATCTAATGCTGGAACGAGATGATGATGAGGTGGAAGGGTTCTGAGGAAGACAACTTCTCGAAGTTCAAGGCATGGCGCAAATGATTCGAAACTCTTCTTCATCGTCTTAATGGCAATCTAATGTGAGGGTCAGTAACAATGCGCCGTACTAATTCAGTCTATCATCCTTACAACGGTGCCTCTCCGTGCCACACTGGAACCAGCAGCCCGCACTCGTGCCAAAACTACGCTCCCGAAACTGCCATCTCCGATATCCTTCAAGACCTCAAAACGGTCTTCTAATGCAACGCCGGTTGTGCTCTGAGATATTATTGATGACCCCCGATGGGTCAAGTCGTATGCAACCGTCATAGTCATTGCCTGGCACTTCTAGCCAGCGTGTATGAATGGTGTGAGATAATTATATTTGATGATTGGGAGGGTTGATCAACGACGTCGCTGGGCAGAACGTGTTAGCAAATGGCTCTAAGACACCGAGTGACTCTCGAACAAGTAAAGGACGATTGATCTCACCCAAGGCTCGTCGTTGATTAGCTCTTGAGGAAGAGCTCACTGCGGTCACCGGTGCATTCAGGCGATAGAAGAGTCGAGTCAAGCAAGAAATTGGGAACGAGTCGAGGGGTTCGGTGAGTTCTGTCTGCTCAGAAAGCTTGGAAAGGTGTCGTCGATTGGAGATGCGTGTTGTTGGAAAAGACTGAGTTGTTGACGGAAGAATGATTCAGGAGTATGGAGAGTAAAGGGTCCAAGGAACTAAAAGGTTACCAGAAAAGTCGGAGGACGGGCCAAACCCGCTGAGAGTTGGTTGTGGATCTTAGCGTAGGGACTGATAAAAGGAGGTTTGGATTGAACGGGGCGTTCCTGTAATCTGAAAACGGCGTAGGCTCAGGCTTGCTTTTCTCAGGTGGGTCTCACGCATGAGAATGAGGTCGATCGCATGAAGTTGATTTCGAAACAGGAACAGGACAATGGGCGAAAATTTCGGCCTCCCTTCGATTAATTTACTGGTAGGCGACTCCTTGAAGCATAGCAATTCTGGTGGTGGAAGGGGGCCCGGGAAGAAAGTGATGGCCAAATTTCCAATCTCGCTTCAAAGCTGGGGTGGTTTGGGATTTTCAGTGCAATTAGAGGCGAGAGTACCGTAGTTCAGCAAGCCGTGAACCTCTTTTTGGTCGAGTATCGACGTCGTAGCAAAATATTAATATATAATAATCTGGTGGGAAGGGATCGCAAATGAGAAGAAGATTTGTCGAGTCGAGTCTGTGACAGTGTGTACAAGTAATAATTCGCGATCCGGATTACTCGGGCGCAAAGTTGTTGATTCGATGCCAGGCCTGCCAACACACAATTGCAGCTCATTCGACACGACGCGAAAGGGTTGCTCGGTCGTTGCCTCGGGTGGTTTGAAAACGGAAGATCTCGAGCGATTATGAAGAGAAGAAAGTCAACAGGATGTTGCGGTTGCGGTAGGGCGTAGGTGGTTTCTCTCGGTGATCAGAGGGGAAATGAGCGTGTGGTGGTTTGGGGAAGGGCGAGGGAAGGAAGAGTCAGTCAGCTTCAATGTCTATGGAAAAGTGAGGCAAGCAAAACCGTTGGTTGGACTTGCACCTTTCACTACTGTACTCGAGCGCGTCTCTGGTTTTGGACAAGGTCAAAGTTGCGAACTCTATATTTATTCCCCCCCCAACCCCCTTACCTACCTCTACAGTACGGAGAGAGTCCAAAGGACACTAAAAGGCATGCTGCCCAGTGTCCTTTGATGCAATTGCCGGGTCTGCGACTGCGCAATCTGGCTGTGCACGTTAAAGCGATTAACCAAGTTTCCTAGGTAGGAATTTAATTATAGATCAATTCTGACTGCAACCTAATGTGGATATCAATGCTAAGACTAACGAGTCGATAACATTCATAACTTCATGCCCCCAAAATTATGATGTTTCGACACGATATCTCGATGCAGGGCCGTCTGTCAATTGGAGATCGCGTCTCTGCGTTGGACAATCAGGTGTTGCTTTGGCCCCAAGCCCCAAGGCCATGTCGATAGAAATCGTTTGATTTGAAGAATAAGACCAGGGCTCTGGTGGCTTCTCAACGTCCTCGTGTCCTCTTGGCTCGTGTATTCTTCCTCTGCGAAAGAAAATTGGCCAACCAAATATTTTAATGCTCCCTAGTAGAAGATCACCTATCATATCACCCGTTTTGCCACCATACCATTCACGTTTTCAGATTCCAGCATCTGCGGACCCGCGGGCTTATCCGGCGCCCCTTTTCGTGTGGATCATCACGATTGCCAGGAACACACTGATTAGTCCGGCCTCCAAACTGGAACTAACACCTAATTGAGTCGGTACCTGCACCACTCACCGGCCCCCGTCACCTACAGTCGACTTGGTCTGTGGACCGGCGCGCGTTTGGCTTGATGCTAAGTTTCAAAAATGGGGCCGACGTCTTCGTAAGAGGAAATGCATCGTACAGCTAGTCCAAAGGCCCCCCTTCCCTTATATCAAATATCGTGCAAGTGAGAACGGTAAGCATATTTACTTACGTGAAGACAGTCCTCTGTTCGAGGGCGAAACAAACGAGGGCGAAACAAACGAGGACGAGGACGAGGACCTTTCCCTTCTCATCTCCTGACCTGCCGGAAGCCGTTGGTGGAAGAGTGCAGAGTGCCTTAAGGCTAGCAGGGATTGTGCCAACTTTGCAGAAGTCCAAACGGGGCGCATCGCCCCCTGTCGATTATGATCGCTGCCCAAGAGTCCAAGACCACTGCACCGGGACCCGGGAGTTGACTTCCAAACGGTACAGAGAACAGAGAGGAGAGAGTGAGAACCTGACATCCTCTTCACTGGACTGGGACATCGTATAATAGGCGGTGTGATAAGAGAAATCTTTTCACATTTTCATGTCGCGATTGCTGTCATCAATTCCTACGCCTTCCCCAGCAAAAGAGCGGTGGCGAATGGGACAGGACGGATCAAGGTCACGCGTCTGCTGTCTTCCAGAGAACTTCTGAGACATTTAGAAGAAATCCTTGAGTGTGAGATCCAAACTTTTGAATCAAGATCCTCAAAGTATCTAAAAATTACGCAAAGTTGTTCTTTCGGTACCGCAGTTCCTTCGCTAGAAGGAGATATGCTGCGAGGGCACCGCTGAGAAGGCAGCGCGTTTCCCAAGGCATGAAGTAATGCCATAAACAAGGCTCCACGCTTCTATAGACGGAAAGTGATATTGTCAAAAGGAAAATCATGCTCCAGAAATAAATCTCGCGAGAGGAGGTCCGGTCTCTTATGAAGCATGTTTCTCTCAATGAGTGCGAGGAAGGGAAATTTGGAGAAAAAAGTTCGAGGACAGTGCGAGGGCAGTTCTATGGAAAACATTTCGAAACCTTACCGCATCTCAGGAATTTTACAGCCCAGATCATAGTTTGAAGTAGTCTTTAAAGATGTGACTTTGGATGCTAACAAATCTGCCTCTGTAAGCCAAAGTGCGAGCGCAAGGCTCGCCGCCAGTTCTTTCAAACTTGCAGCGTTTGTACTCGAGCTCGACTGATAAATCAAAAGCTTCCTCTCTTGTCTCCTCCCGTATCTTTCGTTTGACTTATTTTACTGCTTTTTGGTCTCAACAATTCATCTTTATTACCTCAATACTTCTTCAAGACACATCAAATCGATAAGAGGTGAATACCAACGGGGAGCTAAGCTCCTCGAGACGTTCCTTTTATTGTAGACGAAGCGAGCATTATTTATTGCCACAGCCTCTACATCGAAGCAACTATTTTTCTTCCACCTTTCAACTCCAAATCCAACTTCGACTCTCTTATCAAAGAGCTGTATCTTCTCTATGCATTCCTCAATCAGTCTTCTCAGACGAGTAAGATATTGAACGTCCACTTTTCAAGACAAACCAGGTGAGCTTCTTCTTATCTTGCTCTGCACCTATAACCATCTCCCCCAATGGTTCAATCCTATCACGCATCCTCCTCCTCCTCCTCTTCTTCTTCTTCTTCAACTTGCTTCATATTTGCACTTCAGCTTCGCGCTTGATCTTTCTACCGCCTTCTCCTTTGCAAATATTACAAGCATCACTTCTGTCACCTTCTCTCAACTTTATCGAATCATCATCTGTTAAAACGTTGATTCCGCATTCATTATCTTGCGGTCACCCCCAATTGTATTCGCCTGTTGCACCTTGTTGTATCACACGTTCATTTTGGAGCTAACGTCAAGGATTAGGAAACCAATCCACCTCTTCAACGTCAACATGGCCAACCTTTCTGCGGAGGAGTAAGTTTCCTTCGATACTGATATTGACCTCCCAGAGAAATCTAACACTGCTTAAAGGAAGAAAAATGTCAAGATTCTCGACAGATTTCAGTGCCGTCAATGTGGCAACTGGAAGCCAAGCGAGCAATACTCTAACAAAGGTGGGATCAACTTCATTCGACACAAATGTGTTCCTTGACAAGAGACCATGAGCTGACCGCTGATACAGAACTAAACGAATACCGCTACAAGGTTGCAAATGGCACGCGTCTCAACGGTACTACAGCCAAGCTTCGCTGCCGGCTTTGCAGTAGCGCCCAGGTAGATGAGCTCGAGTGTGAGGGAATGTGTGGTGAATGGAAACCCCTCAGTGAGTTCAGCAAAGCACAGCGAACTCGTGGCGAGAAGGTACGCAATTCCAGTGGTGATAGTTGTGGAAAGTTGCTTACTGTTACAGTGGTGTAAGGAATGTGTCCTTTGGAAGGGAGCCACAGAGCCGGGCATCACTACCGCAGCCGCCCCTGGCACAGAGAATGCACCGGATGAAATCCCAGATAATACTCGCACGGAGGTTGCTGCAAGTGAGATTGAAAGTGTAAGTCCACCTCACGCATTCATGGGCCATCCCTGACCAGTATAGACCGCGTTTGATGTCGTCCCCCTTCACGCTATGGGTAGCTTGAGCATCAACGGAGAGAACTCGGGCCCTGCCTCTCGCTCGTCGACTGCAAATGCTTCTTCCGACTACATCCCGCCTCATCTACGCGGCATGCACTCCGCTGTTAGACCTCCTCAGAGCAATGCCACAACCTCGTACGTACTGGTCCTGCGCTTTTTAATATGCAGAGTCGTTAACTTGAAGATCTGCAGTTCCGCTACAGGATATGTTCCCCCACAGTACGTTCAAACCCTCTCCTTTCAACAAATATCAATTAACTTTAAAAAGCCTCCGAACAAGTGGTGATACTGCCCGAGCAAGTGATACAGCCAGTGATACTTCTAGCCAAACCAGCCATGCTACCCCAACGCCCACCATCAACGTTGCCCGTGGCCCGAACGCACCGTCTTCGGTTTCCTCTATTAGCAACCCATTTGAAACTCAATCTTCCAATTCTTGGTCTGCCGTCGACGCGAGACGCAGAGAAGCACCTGTCTCCAATGTCCAGCCATCTAGAGGCAATGGAGCATGGGCTCACGCGGTAAGGTCGAGGCACCAATTTCTTTGCAATGCGTACTAATCAATTTCCCAGGCCGGTCGGCGCAATCCTCTCCCGCAATTTCCCCCAGCAAGACCCAGCAACCCACGTCAGCAACCACAATCCTATTCCTACTCCTCTAATGGCAAGAATTACTACAGTGATGGGGAGAGTGAGGATGAGATGTGACCTTGCGGAGATTTCGCCACCATGCATTCCATACTGCGAAAACTCTTCCTTCGCCGCTGCGATTTGCACCGTGGTTTACTGGTTTTTGCTCAACTTGGAGCAATAGCCATTCTCACTAATTATTGCGTGGTTGCTTTTATGGAAGGATGGGCGTTGATTGCTGCTTGACACGCGCTGCTTTTAATTTGATATGGCTTATGCATGGATTTCACTTCTCCAATAGACCGAATTCAATTCACACGAAAACATCACCACAGTTGACTGATTTTCAGCTCCGATCAATGATTGTGATTGTTGATTCCAGTCTTGAAAAGCGATACCTTACAATCAAATGCCTCTTGTCTATCATCAGCCTTAATGTGAAGGGAAAGGAAAAGACATAATTCATAAAGTACAGGATCGAACAAAATTCCCGGCCCATATTCCAACCCATTTCCAAGAAGTCGTACAAATTTCAGAATAAACATTGCGCTAAACTCCTTCTCCAACCGTGATCTACACAATGAAATAAGTGTGGTATCGTGCGTAGCAAAATGCGTTAACTAGAATGAGCGTCTGAAGGTATTATAAAAGCAACGTATTACGCCCCCTAAAACCTAAGATCCATCATTCAGTACCTAGTATAACCATCATAACCACCACCTCTGGTCTTCGATGGTTCCCGATACCAGTCCTCGTAGGCTGCGCCTCTCGTATCACCTCTAGGATCACGAGGATCTATAGATACCGAGCTTCTACCATCATGGCGATCAATCCGATCTTCTTGCCTCTGTTCTGATGATCGACTTTCCTGGAATCTATCCCAGCGCTCGGCATCTCGCGGACTGTTGAAGCCGGCCGCTAGCCTGGATTCATCGTCTGCGCCGCGTCTGTGTGGACGTTCTGCGCGGCGGTCTTGAGGATTGTGGATATCGACGGGTGGTGGAGGTGGAGGGATGGATGAGGAGGAGCCATAGGAGGAAGGACCGAATGGTTGGGATGGGTTGGAGAAGCTTGAGGACGTTGAGGCGGGAGGTGGTCCATATTTGAAGCCGCTGATATCGTCGGGGGTGGATTGGCTGAAGTTTTTGAGCGGAGGGCTGCTGGTACGTCTGCTACTAGCGCGTGGGGGAGGGGCGTAGTTCTGACTTGCGGTGCTCTGAGTCCGATGGTGTCGGCTCTCGACCGGCTCGGGTTTATCTCTGGCACGACTACTGGTAGAGTTTGCACGGCCGAGTCTCGGGGGTGCGTTGAGACCGCTACTTTCGGTGTATACCTTGCCATTGCCCGGTTGGGCTGTGTAAGGCTGGCGATCACGCTCGATCTTGATAGAATCCTCGTTGCTAGAGGTCTCAGAAGTGGCGGAGGGGGCACCAGCATAAGGGTTACGCTCTCGTTCGATTGGTTGGGCTTTAGATGTCGTAGGAGAAGTTCTAGTTTGATGGATCTCAACTGGACGAGATCGAGGAGCTTGAGAGGTAGATGAATGTCGACTTAAAGAAGGACTACTAGCAATCGACATCTTGCGTCTACTAGACGATCCAAGATCTTCGAAGAAGTTGGTGATAGCATTTTCTACCAGCTTTCTGGAGTTGCGATCTTCATTTTCTGGGAGCAGGTGGCGAGAGATTTGCTTTGGAAGACGCTCGGGTTTCCCATCGATCACTTGCCCGTCGGCATCAATTGGCATAGCCAAAACCACTTTCTCAAGTCTTCTAGACTCTGCCTCGGGATAGGCAAGGATCTGGATCGTCATCCAGTGAGCAAATCCGATGGGAGTTAGAGCTGGAATGATTGGTGTCGAGCTCGAGCTCTCCTGGATTAGAAAATGTTGACAGCCTAGATCTTGGTACAGACGGGAAATCTGCTCATTTGACTGGGCTCGAAATATGGCTACCATCGTCAGTGTACAAATCAAAAGTAGATCGTGATATACCACTTACAAACCAGAGGATGAATCTCCTTTTCTAAAGAATGACTTGCATAATATGCTGCCATCTTCGATGGCGTTACAACAATGCTCTTTTTTGGTGGGAAGTCGTCAATCTAATCACACATCAGTCTTTGTGATCATCTGGAAGACCTGCCTGATACCCACAATATGATTTGCAAGGCCTCGAAGAAACTGGCCCAGTCTTTGAGTTGGCTTTCCATCATTCTCAAATAATCTGCCCCATTTTTGATCGATGGTTGACAGTTCCATGGTTGAATAGGTGCGGGGTGCCCCCGAAGGGCGAGTGGGAAGTGATCTGGCAGAGAATCTGACTCCAGCTGGCTTTTCTAGCGGGCTGGCCGGTGGGGATCTAGCAGGTTCTGCGGACTGCGAGAAATTTGTATTCGCTGGCTTTTGAGCCTGGGTTGGAGAAGGAGGTGTGTACACTCTCCGGGTAGTTGGAGGAGGTGATGAAGTTGAGGAGCCATTTGAAGGTGCGCGTTGCAGAGGCGGCGGCGGCGGCTTTGGTTGATCATCAATGGTGCCCGTGTGTTTTAAATGTTCGACAACTGTTGACACACTGGTCAGTCTGGACAAGGCTGAGAGCCTTATGAGATGATGGACGTACCTTCTCTCTTCACTCGTTCAGTGATGGCTGCTATGAGCTCTGGGGATACTTCAGGGCTAGAAGGCTCAGCACGATCTGGAGCAGACGTCATATTGTCGTGTTTTGATTGTCGTAGGTTGGAAGAAGCTGTTTGCCGCGAGGATTCCGCCATATATTGGGAATCATCAGTCTCGAAATAGCCGGGTTCTCTCTGTGAACGAGTGTATGCCATGGTGCAACACTACAAGGCTACGGTTGACCGTCGTCACCTTATTCCATCGAGCTTTGATGACGATAAGATCCCGTCCCTCCCTCAGAGATTCGGAGCTGCGGGGTCCAGTCCTGCAATTTGCGTAGTCGGTCTTCTCTTCAAGGATTACAGCAGAAACGCGAATAGATTAGTCGTTATGATCGAGAATTGCTGCTCGGTGAACAGGATTAGGAGCATCAGGAGCATTAGGAGCGCCTTTTGGGTTTGAAGGATGTCGAACAAAAGAAACCATGAGCCAAGGGTTGCCATTACCCCCCTGCTCTCTCGGGCGCGCATACCAGGATCAGATCCCCAAGATCATAGATATCATGATTTAATATTAAACCTATCGTACCTTGCAAAGAAACACATGACCTGGGAATTAACACATTACATTGAGGGACGATCCGAGCAGCTATTTAGCCTTATCCTGTACTGCAATATCCCGTACGTACTAGTAGTAGCAATTGGCACATTTATTTTGTTTGTCCCTCCGAGCTACTACTAGTAGTACTAGTAGTACTAGTAGTACTAGTAGTAGGTTAACGCCGTCGCTCCTAAGGTAAGGCTCGACATACCGCAACTCTATTTATTAGTACTAATAATTCATGTCCGTTTTCAAAACAAGCCTCTCAACCTGGAAGATGTCAGTCCCACGCTACAGACATGCATAGGTAGACGTCAGCAAGACGTGCAGATCGAGCCTAGAGAAGTCCGTTTCATGTTGGAAACATTGCATGTGGCCATGAGATGGGCTGCAGATACTGGTGGGAAAGTGGAAGATGAAGGTCCGCATTCTCTCACCAGCGTTCTTCAGCCACAATCCGCCCTCGCCACAAGGTATGACGACGCCCCAGGCTTTCTTCCATGTTTCCACCCTATATATAGTGTTCGATCCCGATTGGTGCATTCTTTTGTGATTTTCAGTCCTCCAAAAATGATAGTAATCTTATCTCAAGCATCACCATTGTGGGATCTTGAATTATTTATTAGTCAGCCAGCCTGGCCGTCGCGAATTGTTCCAAAGACGCGAAGCCTCGATGTGCTTTATAGTTAAGCGGTGGTTTACAGTAAGGATTGAAACTATATGATATTGTTATCTCAAATATATGAGACAATTATTATAGACATCTTAAGAGAACTTCTTTGGCCAGATTTTTTTAGGATTTTTTTTATTCCTAGATTACAAGCTTGATGATTATGGACAAAAAGAAGAGAGAAAACGTCGTGAGCAGAAGCTTATTATTGTCCTACAAACTGTAAAATGATACCTTAATGTCTTCTATTCTAATGCCTACGCTATACCGCTTCGGTTTCTCTCGACTTCAGTTTTCACGAAATTCGAACTTCTAGAAAGCTATAGAGTAAGTGCAAATATAAAAACGGATATATTGATATCTAAGGCATAAATCCATTATACGATTAGGCTTATTGAAAGCCTGCCATAATCGACAATACACAGCTCGCATTTTCCATCACGCTTCTTTGCTTCAATCTTCCAGCCGTGAGCAAACAATCGTCACCAGCTTCGTCCCCGATTCAGAACCATCCTCCTATGGCTGAGGGTGATAGTTATATCCGGGGAATTGGTTGAATGCGCTCTGATTGAACGTGTTCAGGGCTGGGCAGTTCAACTCATCCAATACAGGTGAGATGTATTGATTCACGAGCGCAATGATAGGGGCAAGGTTCGAAATGATCCCCGATAATGCAACGGGAATTCCTTGTTGAGCGGCCTCAGCGCGAGTCAACATGAAGATTACAACTAGATTGAAGGGTCTGTGGGAGCTCACCTGGAACGCAAAACATCCTAGATTGTTGCCCTGGAGAAGGGTTTGGGCATTGTACACCCCACCTGAAAGGTCTCCTGGGTCGACACCCGTGAATGAGTTCACCGTGCCAGTATTCCCGCCGATTTCAACGATATCGGGATATTTTGTGACTAAGATAGCTACGTCCGCCTGCCCTATGTTAGAGAGGCTAAGAATGGTGGGAACCATATAAAACATACGACTGCTGGCACTGCGCCATAGGGATTGGATGACGGTCTGTTATACCAGTTTTGCGGGATTTGCTCGTATCCTGGAGTCCAGACATGGGCGTCATCAGGGCCGGATACACTGAAGAAGGTCTTCAGGATGTCGCGGTTTAGATAGCCTTGAATACTGTCCGCAGAGTGCTGTCATACGTTAACTTGATTCGCCACCCAGAAAGAAGAACATTACGTTGCTCATGAGGTTGATGATGAAGTGGTGTGCGATCGGCGGCACCAGTCCTGCAAATGGCTAGAGGTGTCAATGCATTGAAGTAATTGTAGAGTAGCGGTAACATACAGCTGAGAAGAAGTAGGGATTGTTTTGGATAGAAAAATCGTGTACCTGCTTGTTATGGTCTCGAAGGATTCTGCAAATATTATCAATATTGCGTTCCCAGCAATGAATAGCCATGTATTAGTGACCAAAGGCTCGAGGACCAGACTCACTCAAGGGTATAATTCTCGGCGGAGAAGTACAACTGATCAAAGCGGCTTAAGTTGAGAGAATGTGCATCTCCATTGTTCAGATAGCATCGCTCTATCCGGTCATCAGCTCATTGCTTGCTCGCCCAAGATCTCCAACTCACCCGTGCAGGGGATGCATCACTCTCATAAGAATTGTGAGAGAAAGAGATTCCCTCCGGATTTGTGAGAAGGCCGCTCAAGAGCCCTCCTGAATATGGACCGCCGATTGACCATGTCTCTGTTATAGGATCTCCGGTTAGAGCAATAGCAACGACTGCTAAAGCAGCCGCAAACTCATCTCCAAAACTGTAAGCCTCGCTAAGACCGCTGATGGCTATGCTAGGCATCAGTACTGTGATTTGACGTAAAGATGGTAACTTACTCTGCTGAATGGTGGCTATGCCATTATGTGGCAAGAAACCGTGATTTGCGGCGACGTTGAGTCCAGGACAAGGTCCCCTCTCATCCGTGCTCGTTGGTGCAATGAACTGGTGTAAAGTCCCAGGCCTTACATCCACGAACTGATCCGTAGGGTCAAAGACTAAACTGGGTATTGGCCCGGAGTTATCTTCCTGGGAGCTTAAGGGGAGATTGCTGGGGAGTGACTGCCGAGGATGTATGTTGGCTGGGCCACCGGCTACCATTCCAGGGAATGCCAGAGCACTGGAAGTAAGGCTCACGACAGAAAGGAGTAGAAGGGCCATTGTTGTTGAAGGTTGGATAATTTTCAGTATCTTAGCTGCCGGGAGGAGAGGAATGTGCAAATAGAGTTGATCCAACTGAGGATCTGGGTGAAGAAACCTCTAGTCATCCATTGAGGCTTATATACCTGTGCTTGGAATACCAAAACCAGATCCACGGCATAAAGATGAATCAATCCTCAGGCTGAAGCACGCCATGTCAAGTTCCGATCAATTGCCTTCTAAGCCCTCATGAGAAACGATCAATCACTGAAAGGCAAGCGCAGATCATTGCCATTTATGAATAGCCTTCGTTAGGAATGGCTTCTTGAATGCGTGATCGTCTGAAAGACCTCAGAGGAAATGTTCTAGATGCTCAGAAATGAAAGCCATTATCATCAGCCTACAGGAGAACAAGACGGAAGGAGGTGGAGTATGAGACCCGAGAGAGATGATTCGAGGAGCTTTCCTCGAAAAAGAAGAGCTTGTCTAAAAGTTGGTATTGATATGTGGGGCTCACCAAGATCGATGAAAGGAGGCGTCGAGGGCCTGAACTAAAGAATTAAGCATAATAGTCAAATGCCCGCAGTCTTAGATCCGGAGCTGATCAACGGACCCTAACAGCTATTTTAGATCGAAAGAAGATATGATCTACATTCGCAAGTTGGCACGCCGTCGTTGTAGATGGTGTGTGGGAAAATACATGCAGAAATCACGCCTTGCGCAAGCTCAGCCAACGAAGCCTATTGGATTTTATATTCACAACAGGGCAAATCCGCCTTTTCAAAAGCACAAAAAGAAACGATGAGAGATTGGAGTGGATGCATGAATAAACTTACAAATGTGGATGTTTTCCAAAGTTTGGCACACGTAGACCAAATCGATTGAACACGGGTCCAGTTCCGGAAATAGGTAGACAGTTGACTGACCGTGGACCTTGTCAGCTTCATAATCTTGGAATTGATGGAAGATATTCATTGTACACGTATGCTTGCAGTAGTTATGAGCGCTTAGAAGACTTGACCATGAATCCGAGGCGATCCGAAAGTCTCCCCACCAGAAATAGAGATTGGTGGACGGAAGACATTGCAGAAAACCAAGATTGAAATCTCGGTCAACACTGCATAGACATGCACCCCAGGATCCAGAGTTCCCGCCAGGCCTTTCGTCTGCACCGATTGTGTTTCCAAATTTTGAACAACCATCCAGTACTTCAGATGACCCTTCACCGGCTCCTGCATTTACACTGGTCGCCGTTCGGCCTGGCACAAGGAAGCTATCCAGAGAAACCGTTTTGAGAAGAAACGGAAATGAAATTGCTGTTAGACTGTTGCTCTCAGGATACCACTTGGGTTCTTAATGCAGAATCCGTCCATCGTTCATGCGACATAGATGAACGCGCCCTTTGAGTAGCGAGGCTCACGAATATGAGGCACAGATACTACAGTAGTGAGACACTGAGATTTTGCTGATGTCTAGAACTGCCAGCGGCTCACTCTTGCAGACCGATACCTTGACCCGACTGCGTTTTCAAGGCGAAAAATGAGAAACCGACCCAGGCCCTGATATAGCGCCAAGAGTTCTATGCGTGCTATCAAAATTAGTGGATGAGCCCGTAGCTTCGATATCTCAATCGATGCATGGTTTTGTTCCCGCCCACTCTGTTGAAAGGTCTAGCCAAGCTGTCATATTTGAGGGAGCGACCATATGAAGGGTGGTAGGACAAGACGAGAGAAGAGATGGAAGAGGAGAGAAGTCACGCGCGCTCGCGTACTACTAGTACTAGTACTTTGGTAGGTGGTCGGTACTTAAGGTATCTATCTACCTACCTATTAGTACTGTACTAGTACTGACTACTAGTAGGTAGTAGTGCGAGGTTCTCAACTCAATCAGGCTAAGCACCGCTACTAGTACGTTTCCCTTTTGCGACTTCATTGGCTCGGACAGCCCGCGCTCTAACGTCATACTTTGATGGGATTCACAATGCCCATGGTGCCCATGGAAAGCGATCGACATCTCGACGGCCAATGCGCTCCGACATTCTTCCACTGAGAAGCGAAGATTGTTCCCATCTTCCTGAATCTTGACTCCCTCATCCATCCTTCATCCAATCTTGATACCGATGGCCTTACAGTGCCGCATAATAGCACCCCCCCCCCAACGAGGCAATCATGACGTCGAAATCTCCCAAGAAGAATCACCTATGGAGATCACATCAGGTGGTTCTGGTCAGACACTGCGAGCCCGGAGTCAACCACAATTTTATCACCAGTCTCTGCAATATGTAAGGTAGCTTTTGATACAAGAAGCCGTTTAAAGACTTGGTCAAGATGTCATATGTCATATAACTCTTAACATCAAGCTAGAAATTTTGACAGGTCGAACCTACCTTAACGTTTGACAGACCGTGATCTACTAGACTAAAGTCCACGCAGCATGTGATTAGTTTCAACTTGTCACTACTATCTTTGCGGGGAAAGCGCAACCCTTCCCCCACAACTACCTATAAGATCGTCATACAGGGGCCGCAGGAGGGGGTTCATAGCTGTTTCCCTGCTCAAGTGAAGTATGGAGACGATCGAACTTCCCCCTCCTCTTCATAAGCCCTAGATTTACTCTCTTTACCTTTTTCCGGGAACTGTTTTTCTATTTCTTCTTTTTTCATTGCAAATGTGTTTGTAGTATTCGGACATCCCAAACTTATTTTAAACACAGTTAAACTAGCACTTATCTCAGTATGGCAGAGCAGAAATATAAGTATGTAACCCTCTCTCCCAAGCTACGTCTATTTTCCGGTATGGGAAATTTTGGCTTTCGAAAGATCAATGTTAATTCTGAGCGTTAGGCTGTCTAATCGAGACCTCGATGGCTCAACAGAGACTGAAGAACTATCCGTTCGAGGATCTGGTGCAGACCGTGAAGGGAGCATGACCGCTGATCAACTTCGCGCCAACATTAATGCAAAAATTGCCAATCCCCTATCAGGCTTCACCCATCAGGAGTTGTCCGAGAAAGGAGAAGCCTACGTCAGAAAATTCCAAATCGGCGACGACGAGGACATACGGGCTTTTCGTCTTGGTGCCATACTCGCTCAAGATCCCAATCGGTATGCTGAAGTCGATGGTCTGACTGCAGAGGAAGGAGAGGTCCTCTCCAAGGAGATCACTAACAAGTGGTCGCAGCCGAAACTGCTGTACCTCGTCATTGTGCTTTGCTCAACTTGCGCTGCTGTGCAGGGAATGGGTACGTTCCTTCCTGCCTCATATGCAGAGCCTATATTGACACGATACTCCAGATGAAACCGTTGTTAATGGAGCCCAAATCTTCTACGGGAAACAATTCGGTATAGGCGACAAAAACAACTCGAGAGACACATGGCTAATTGGATTGGTTAATTCTGCACCATACCTCTGCTGTGCTTTCATTGGATGCTGGTTGACAATTCCTTTTAATAATTGGTTCGGTCGACGTGGTACAATCTTTCTCACTTGTGTTTTTTCCGCCCTAGCCTGTTTCTGGCAGGCCTTCACGAACTCTTGGTGGCATATGTTCATTGCTCGATTCTTTCTTGGTTTCGGAATTGGCCCCAAAAGTGCAACGGTTCCAATCTACGCTGCTGAATGCTCTCCGCCGCAAATTCGAGGAGCATTGGTGATGCAATGGCAAATGTGGACTGCGTTTGGGATCTTTGTCGGATATGCAGCCGACTTGGCCTTCTATGCCGTTCCCGACAAGCCAGGAATTACGGGGCTCAACTGGAGATTAATGATGGGCTCCGCAATGCTTCCTGCGGTCATCGTTTTCACCTTTGTCTTCATGTGTCCCGAGTCGCCACGGTGGTACATGAGCAAAGGTCGGCACGAAAAGGCATATCGAAGTATGTGTAAGCTTCGTTATAACAAGGTTCAAGCCGCCAGGGATATTTTCTATATGCATACTCTATTGCTGGCGGAACAGGAGAGCATGAAGATAGGCCAGAATAAGGTTAAGGAGATGTTTACGGTGCCTCGAAATCGTCGTGCTATGCAAGCGTCCGAAATTGTCATGTTCATGCAACAGGTTAGTGCTTTTGTCTACCACATACTTGGGCCTATAATTAATCTTTCTTAGTTTTGTGGAGTTAATGTTATTGCATACTACTCTTCCCAGATCTTTCTGGATGCAAACCTATCCGAAATCAGCGCTCTTGGTGCTTCGTTGGGATGGGGTGTTATCAACTTCCTAATGGCAATTCCGGCAGTCTACACTATCGACACATTTGGGCGGCGCAATCTTCTTCTCACAACGTTCCCTCTTATGTCGCTCTGCTTGTTCTTCACTGGATTCAGTTTTTGGATTCCCAAAGGCAATGCTCAGGTTGGTTGTGTCGCTCTCGGGCTTTACCTTTTTGGAATTGTCTACTCGCCTGGAGAAGGGCCTGTTCCATTCACTTATTCAGCAGAAGCCTATCCTCTTTACATTCGAGCTCAGGGAATGTCGTTGGCGACTGCAACCACTTGGTTCTTTAATTTCGTCTTATCTGTAACCTGGCCATCACTACTCAAGGCATTCAAGCCACAAGGCGCGTTCTCCTGGTATGCAGTATGGAATATCATTGGTTTCTTTGGAGTGCTGTTCCTAGTCCCCGAAACTAAAGGTAAAACGCTAGAAGAGTTGGATCAGGTATTTGGGGTCCGGTCTCGAGATCACGCAGCTTATGGTCTGAGACAACTACCTTACTTTTTCAGAAGATATCTTCTTAGACAGGATTTACAGCCAGAACGATTGTACGAGAAGGATAGCGTTGAGCACCATCCCAGCAGCTTCACGACGGAGAAGGAGCATGATGCAACAAAGAGAGTCTAGAGTCGTTTTGGATATCGAGTTTCATTGACTTGGAATTTTGCCAGCGGCGTTCTCTGGGATGATACCTTCTGAGACCCGCTTATCGAGAACCAAAATCCCTATTGTGTTAGTTTATAATAAAATTTCCGTAGAGTATTAGGACTCAAATGGTGTTTTACAATAGAAATAAAGTACTTTGAATGTGAGTAGCGTCGTTGATATTTGCTACAAAGGAGCAGCAACTCATAGCAACATATAAGGGAAGTTCTCGATGGAGGGACCAGAGGCTTAGGTAGTATGTATTGGTACCAACCACGAATAGTATATACAAGGGAGTATCCCCAAGCATTCATCATCCAAACAAGTCCACCTGTCGAAGGTAAAGTTCACTCCATCCATGTCAGGAGCTCTCAACGCCATTACGGGAATTTTCCAATCCAGACATCGATACCCTACACGTCTTCCTCCTCGCCTTAGATTTCTTGTCGATATCCTCCCAGTCGATTTTCCAGTTCCTGATACTCTCCGTAAGTTCTTGATCGTCAACTTTCGGGATGTACTGTGATGACTGGGCTTCTATGGCCTGAAGTTGGATACGTAGAAATTTGAGTTCTGATTGATTGGCTTCGAAATCGTCCTCCCTAAATAGTAAATTATTGTTAATGTATCGCCCAGAGAAGTACATTGTGATACTTACATTTCAGAGATGCGGTATTCGAGAACGAGGATTCTCTCAGCGGCCTTTTCTGCTCGGGTGATAAGTAGATCGTGAATGTGCTATGTACCTTAACAATCAGCTACCTTATCATTGCCTGTAATCACGTGAAGTGGTTATATTTAATTTATAGCCTTGGATTGAACTTACGTCTGACTCTTCTTTCCTGGTCTGAAATTCTAAAACCGTATTTGCTAATTGCAAAGACAGGTCTTCAGCTGCCTTAGCGATTTCCATAGCTCGCGCTGGAGTGATTTGTGGCTGACGGGTTGGAAGTAATGGCCTGGTTGGTAAACGCATTCTCACCGACCGAGTCGGTGTGAGTGGTCCCCAGAATGTATCCTCTTCGTTTGAGGATGATTCTGAATCAAAATGGCTACGGGCTTGAGGCAATTTAGGAGACTTTTCACTGCCACGTATGAGTGTTTCTATATGATCCACCTCCGCATGAATAGCTGTAACAGCACTGGCTTCAAGAGAACTATCTTTTGAAAGTCGGAATGCCAAATCATTGAGTCTCTCGATCAATATGTCCTTACTGTCTTGTGTAACATCTTGATCGGGGGACGATTCCGAAGACCCTCTAGCTCTGGATTTAGGTGAGGAGAATTGCTGATGCAAGACGGGGAAGTGCGAAATTCCTATATAGCTCATGATTGTATTGTGTCAATCCGCAATATAGATTCCCAAGGACATCTCATATCGCAAGGAGCAAGATATATAAAATAGGAACTATGCGTGACCTGATCGCGAAGTGGGGAGATCATTGCTAGATTCACACCCTCGCTTCTCGGCTTACTAGTAGTCGTGATACATCTCTCAGAAAGCCCTGCTTTAATAAGTCAAGAATAACCCAAGTCTTTGCTGATAAAAAATACTTAGAATTCGAGTCGCGGGTGTATTAGAAGAGTTCTTATTGTTCGTCTAGAGTTTTGAACAACTAGAAATCTTTTTGGGCTGAGTGTATTCTTGTGAAGTTGAGGTACCTATCAAGACTAAAACTGGCCAAACTTTTCTGCTGAGCCTTACCGCCGAAATGCCCTCCATCTAGACGAGCACTACTCTATATTTCTATTGTGGAAAAGACAACGTGGAAAAGGCACATTGTGGACAAGCAATTTAGAGAAGGGGTATTTCTTTTCCCATTGGATGTCAAAGTCCGCATTTTGCCCAAAATTTACCCTCTGCATATTAAACCTTCTAATACAAAATCTTTCATAATGGCGATTGGAGTATGTGTAAAGTTTCCTTGCCCCGCCATCAGAGAGCTCACAAATAGCTAGGAAGCCCTACAACCGTCCTTGGAAATCGTGCAAGACATAATATCAAAATCTTCTGGGAAGCCCGAAGCTCCAAATCTAGTCCCTGTCTTCGCACAAATCTCCTCCGACCTCATTACACCATCTGCCGCATACCTCAAGATCTCAGCACATTCAAAATCCGATTTGTCCTTCCTATTCGAAAGCGCGGCCTCTGAACAAGTTGGAAGATATAGCTTTGTTGGGGCTGGACCTCGGAAAGTCCTCAAGACGGGAGAAGGCCATGGAGAACAAATTGATCCATTACCTGCTCTTGAAGTGGAGCTTGCTAAAAGCAGAGTCGCAGAAGTGCCAGGGTTAGCACTACCTCCTTTGACGGGCGGTGCTGTTGGCTATGTTGGATACGACTGCGTGCGGTATTTTGAGCCTAAGACAGCGAGGCCCATGAAAGATGTACTCAAGGTGCCTGAGTCACTCTTTATGCTCTTTGATACGATTGTGGCATTCGATCGATTCTTCGGGGTCATCAAAGTCATTAGTTATATCCGCGTCCCAAGCAATGTCTCAGAGGTCCCCACTGCGTATGGAAAGGCACAAGACATCATCAACGAAATTGTTGACGTCCTACTCTCGGCCGATACACCTCTTCCTGATCAGCCGCCTATCCAACCAGGTCAAGATTACACCTCGAACATTGGTCAAAGCGGCTACGAGCAACATGTAACTACTTTAAAACACCACATTACTTCTGGAGATATCATCCAAGCAGTACCATCTCAGCGCTTTGCTCGTCCAACTTCACTACATCCCTTCAACATTTATCGACACTTGCGGACTGTAAACCCCTCCCCTTACCTGTTCTATGTCAACTGTGGGGACTTTCAAATCGTAGGTGCCTCTCCAGAGCTTCTCGTGAAGAACGAAGACGGCCGTATTATTACTCATCCTATAGCTGGGACCATCAAAAGAGGCAACACACCAGAGCAAGACGAACAGCTAGCTGAAGAGCTTCGAAATTCGCTGAAAGATAGAGCAGAGCATGTCATGCTTGTTGATTTAGCAAGAAATGATATTAATCGCGTTTGCAATCCACTGACCACACGAGTCGACCGTCTGATGGTTGTGCAAAAGTTTAGCCACGTGCAGCATCTGGTCTCGCAAGTTTCCGGGGTCTTGCGGAAGGGCAAGACAAGATTTGATGCATTTCGCTCGATATTCCCAGCTGGAACTGTTTCTGGCGCGCCGAAGGTCAAAGCAATGGAGTTAATTGCTGAGTTGGAGAAGGAGAAGCGAGGCGTCTACGCAGGTGCTGTGGGCTATTTTGGATATGCTAGTGTTGACCGCGAGGGAAAGGAAAAAGAGGGCGAGATGGACACCTGCATTGCGTTAAGGACAATGATGGTCAAAGACGGTGTTGCGTATCTACAGGCTGGTATGTTCTGTTTTTTATGTTATTCCTTGATCGATTCGACCAACGTCGTACTAATGGATGGCCTTTTAGGAGGTGGCATTGTGTTCGATTCTGATCCGTACGAGGAATGGGTCGAGACTATGAATAAACTCGGCTCGAATATCCAGACCATTACCACTGCAGAGGAGAAATACACTCGGTGGCAACAAAATCAAAAGTCGAACGGAACAGCACCAGAAAAGAAGGCTCATATTGACCTGGCCGCAGGATAATACAGAAATTTGTTGGTATTAAAATAAAAGGGACTCATCTATTCATCTTCGTGGATTTATCTTTATTTGAACTTTATCTAGAGCATGGGAACGCCAGATCTCACACCATATACTATCAGAAGTCTGATCAATCCAAGGTGACCGAATGGAATCGTGAGCGCAAGCCTGGAACCTGGGTGGTGAACCCCTGAAAGTCTTGGCATTATTGAAACATCCTACTCTGAAAACGCGTCCAACGCGACATTTCCGTCCCATTGAAGATGATGTTCTCGAAGTCACGAAGAATGACTCAGATCTACGTTCTTCCTTGTTAAATTCCCGAAGACACGTTGTTCGACCTTCTTGTTTCGATGAGAAGCAGCATAAATCATTGGTCCAACTGATTAATGCATGAACAAACTTTACAGATTGATGATTTTTTTACCAGCACTTCCTAGCAAACACGACTTCACCATCGCGTAAGCGCGGTGAGCATAAAGTTAATCTCTGAAAAACAGATGTCGTGTTAGTAGTTCATTTGTTGGATTTTATATCAGTCTTCTCATAGCCATTGGCATTTGAGCCAGATCCTTTCTTTAATTTTATTTCCCAACTATCTTTTTGCCAAAGACTAAAAAGGTCACACATTTCCCAGTCTTTCCTTTCTCAGCTCTCCAAATATCACAATGGTCCGTTCCTCCGACATTTCAAGCGAAAAACCTCTTCCCAACCCCGAGGCCACCGGCCGCCCTGGCACTTCAGGCACAGAGCTCAACCTGCGCGCAAACCGCGAGAAAGCCTCTACTGCTTTCCAGCGCGCCCAGAGAGCCGAGCAAGCATACCGCGCCCGTCGGCAAGCCACAAATGCGAGAAGAGATGTCCAAGCAGCAAAAGAGCATTTCAGTGAGGGGTTCAAGCAGTTGAGGTTGGGGATGGGTTGTGCGGTGAGGGTGGTGAAAGCGGTTCCGGCTGTGTTTAGGGAGAAGCGAGAGGGGAGGAGGGAGAAAGCGGAGGTGAGGAAAAGGGAGAGGTCGGCGGAGAAGAAGAGGATCTTGGAGGAGAAGATTAAGAAGGCGGAGGGGGGTGGTGGGGAAGAGGAGCCTGCGGCGGCGGCTGAGGAGGAAGAATCAGCTGTGGGGGTGGTTTGAGGGGTGGAATGAAGCAGGGACTTCTTTTACCATGAAGAGGATAGGGACATGGAATCGGGTAATGAGGGAATGTTTCTTTTGTCAAGGAATTGGTTAATGAGGGTATCTCTCTTTTGTCCATGAGTGTAATATACCCACCACTTTCCATTTGTCAATATTTTACTATTGTCGGAACCTCCCCTCACTCGTAGAAAGTATTATATCAGAGTTAAATGTGAAGGGAATCAATTTAGGAAGACCACTGCATTAGCTAAATTCGGAGGAGAATTGGAAAGCTTCTGTTCTCACCACTATTGATTTCTGCATCCACTGATCAAGCTGCTTTAGCAGCATATAACAAGATCTAAAGACGTGGTTTTAATGCCCCTTCAATGACCTCCCCGGCCCCCGACTGATTACTAGATGCATTTCACAATATTCTGCACTGTAATAGTCCCACCGTTCCTCGATATCTCCCCTTTCAGGTAAGTAATGGCATCTAAGCTTGGCTTTCTGTCCCCTCACAACAAAGTTTCTCCCGCATTCTCTCCCTCGAATCCCATCTCCCTCAACTTCCTCAGCCTATTCTTATCTTTTCGTTCATCATTGATTTTTCTCTCCTTAGCAAGCTTATGTACAACCTCGATTTCCGCTTTCTCGTACCCAGGCGGCGCATCGTCGTCTTTGTCTAAATCAATCTCTCCTAATAGAAGTACATTCTCGCCCCTAACCAAGAAGATTCCTCGGGGAATGTCGGCATAGAGCCCTTTTTCGGAGGTAGATGATGGTGGAACGAAGATACGCTCTGTGGTAGACTGAAGAACTAGGTTTGCTGGCAGGAGACGTTTAGTATGATTTGAGGCCCTGTGGACGTATTGTGCATTGGGATGGCATACCGAATTGATCCCAACTTCGAAGTACACCTATCAGCTTCCTCCCGTCGCGTAAAGCCACCATAAGTTTTTCTACGAAAGAGTAAAGGTCAGTTATGATTCTCTTCGGCGCACAGAATTGCACTCTCCGTGCAGTTTGGCTGCCACAAGCTGCCAAAACGCGAAGCTCAATGTAGGAAGGTCTTACTGTCAGTCATATCTAATAGTTGAGCAGCAGTAGTGAACATCTGCGGCGGTAATTGCTGATTTTGTTGCGGCGGAAGCCCAACTGGATTTTGAGCCCCTCCTGGCCCTCCTGGTGGAGGTGTCTCATCGAGCGTGAGATTCTCCATCTTGAAATACGGGCGGATTTTGCTATCGAAGAGAAGACGTGCTCCGCCAATCCATTACGCGTGGCCTGTAGAGACTAAGATGGGCGCGCTGAGGAATTATCGCTGAGTTCGAGATTAGTGACGATGTAGGTTCGGTGCTCGGATAATATGACGACGTATTTGATAGATACACGAAGCTCAGGTTTATTGGCCTCACGGGGAATAATAGAGTTTACTGCACAGCGCTCGAGGTGAATGTTGGACATGTGTATTTTATTGAGAATAAGCTATTTTCTTACTGCTTTTTGAGATTCAAGCAAAGAGCCAAGTCCCCGTAAACTCAGAAATTCAAGCTCTGACACCCTGTCAGACGGAGAAGGATAATAGTAATACGGACTTGGTATACAACTCCTTTTTGATTGTTTGGTTGCTCGAGTCAGAAGTTCTATTGTGAGAGGAAATTTTGGTCCTGAAACCGTTCTGGTCTTTTGACATTGCCGCCGAGATTAGCCTCCGTGTATCCCTTCTTAACAATTGATAGTGTACAGTTAAAGAAAATTGTTATCATCCCAAGAGTAGATGCCATTTGATGCAAATACAACAACCAAAAGATGACGCATTGGTAGGTGCTTTGGAATAGAGTTTTCAAACTCGCTGTCAGATCCGAATCAGAAAATGAAGATGTAGTTCAGGAACGTTACAGTAGATTCGACTTGATTGTCTTTCTACTGGAGTGCAGTTGGAGAAAGTAACGATGTGTGAAGAAAATGCAAGCAAGCCCGCGAACCTATGCCTCTTGAAACGACCTCAACCAACTGAGCAGCAGTAGCACCATGTTATCATTTTGGTCTTTGTTTTTTCGAACCCGGTATCCTTGTCTCACATTCAAACAACTGGCCGGTGCGTCCTCAATATATTCCTCGTCTTAACTCGATCTCGATGAGAAATGGATCCGCATGGCCGTTGAAAGGGACAGAACACCGGGCCCGCAAGGCTACCGCTGAATGGTGGAGCGCTCGAGAGCTTCTAATAACTCTGGACGAGCCTGCAGAACTTCTCTAGCTTCAGCATATGTTGCCCACCAACGATTCCTTTTGTGCTGCTCAGGCCATTCATTTTCTTCCCTTGTAACGGTGACTTGGTAGAATTGGTAGAGTGACTTTGGAGCATCCTTCGATATCTGTTTAGGAGTCCTGGCTTCCGTAATTTGTCCGAGATCGTAGTCGATATTGCAATGTATACCGGCCTCTTCCCACGCCTCGCGTTGCGCAGCTTCTGTACAATCCTCATCAGTCTCCCATCCGCCCTTAGGAAGAACCCAGCCGGACCTTCTGGTAGATTGGATCAGGAGGACATGAGACTTTGATTCGTTTAGAGGAACAACTCCGGCGACCAGTCGTTCTCCAGCTTCACCATAGCCTAAATTCTAAGATGTGAGTAAGAGCGCATCTACTAGTATCATGACACAAAAAAGGGATACCCTTTCTGGGGACTGCTTAAATTGGAAAATTTGAGAACATACGTTGCTTTGTTCTACCCGTACGAGACTCCATGGAGCGACTTGCCGCCATGAGGAAGGCGGTGCTTCACCTGAAACGGTGCGGATTTCCAATGGACGAAGTACGACTCAGGAGGAGACTTCTTTGGGTGAAGCTCGGCTCAAAAAGTAAGTTCGCTTCTTTTCTTAGAGCTTGGGAAGTGTCATGCTTTGGTGGGGTGATTCGAGAGGGAAAATACGTTTTTTGGAGTGCTTTATATATATTGAAGTCTTGGGTCGAAGGGATTGGAAATGAGTTGGAAATGAGTAGATAATTGTTGGAGAAAGGAAAGCATAGGGTATGTGTTGTGTTGAGAATTAGGTTTGTTGGCGGCAGGAGCTGGCCGTGGTGAGTGAATGCAAGAGGCGCGCGCTGGAGCTTTTTGAATGCGATGATATTAGTCCTTCTCTCCTGTCTCGTGCTCTTCTTGATACGTTTTATGACCGGCATATGCAATAGGTAAGGTATAGTAAAAAGTGCGTAACTCCGTTTGCTGTAAGTCCCCGCTGTTAGTGACGGCTTCCGCCTTGCGTAGCTAGCCCTTAACCAGGCCGTCCTGCTCCTAGTAGTTATTCCTAAGCTTCAAAGGCCCAAGCCAAAGTGATTTGTTATAGCGGACAGATCAATAGCTGGAATCGGGCAACCTTTGACGCCGTTGCGCGAAAGAGAGGTCTTGCAGCGTAGTGGGGGTTGGATCTCTCTCGTCTATTTGATCTACTTCTTCTCGAAGCTCTCCCCTCCCCCCCCCCGAACATCGACATCATCTCAACCCCCAAGCCAAAGGCCTCCGTCTCCCTGTTTGCCACTTGCTGCTAGGCTGCCTTGTCAAGATCACTTTGCCTCTTCCCCCTTCCAAATTGCCTGGCCTGATCTGCCTGGGTTGGCAAGGCGGTTTCGTCTTGAGAACAAAGTACTACTAGTATTTCACTCCCGCCAAAACCGCCCGACTCGGCTTTGTTCAACCCCAACTTGAGAAGACGCCGCGACCGTTCGACCCACTGTTGCTGGCTTTGATTGCAGCAGCGCTCTGCAGCAAAGCCTGCGTCTCCATCCCACGCTTTCGCCATGCAAGCACACCCCATTGGTGAGTGCCTGGAGAAACCCTAATTCCACTTTGAACTACCGCCAATTGTTTGTGCCCGTGGGTCAACGGCTCGATGAGGTTCATTTAAACATTGCTGTAGACGTCGCTCAGAGGCTCTCCAAGTGACACAGTGGAAGTTCTATTTGAAGACACCCCACTTTCACACCCATTTGCTACCATCACCAAGCCCCGCACTAGAGGAAAAGACGAGAGAGAACACGGCCATGCGCTGTTACGCTGTTATTTATGCTGAAGGATGACTAGATACGATGACTAATTTTAAATAGGATATCGAAACAGTAGCTGTGGCTATTGCCATAGCAAATCTGGGAGTCAGTAAAACGCTTCGTATTTGTCAAGGAATCTTTCTTCTTCGCTCTCTATTATTCAAATGACACACGATTTCCTCCTTTTCTTGCATATTGCATACACTAATAGCGAGTTTGCTTTTCCGTTCATCAGGCTTTTCATATTACGCATCGGCTTCATCTCTAGAGCCTGGATTCTATCAATCTCTTCTCAACCGTGGCTGGAGACGTTCTGGAACCTTACTCTACAAGCCAAATCAACGGGAGTCATGTTGTCCTCAATACACGATTCGGTTGGACTCGGAATCCTTCCATCCCTCAAAAGACCAACGTCAGGCCGTGAACCGCTTTAATAAGTATGTCCTCGGCGACGCCTACACCAAGGAGGCGGCAAGGCTCTATCCAATGTCACGAGATCAAGCCAAGAAACGTAATACCGATTTCGAACTCATCGAGAGGATTCATGAAAGTGACAAGAGCCAGGTCAAGACCCCACCTGGGCCGAGTCACAACCTAGTTGTTACGCTCGAGCCGGATGAGTTCACCGAGGAAAAATATACCCTCTTTGAGAATTATCAGCGTATCGTCCACCACGAACCACCACATCGAATCAGTAAACACGGTTTCAGGAACTTCCTTTGCTCATCCCCACTGCCTAGAAGCAAGGAAACATTCGATGGACGTGAAAGACGGCTGGGTTCCTACCATCATTGTTACAGAATCGATGGCCAGCTCGTTGCAATCGGAGTGTTGGACCTTTTACCACAGTGTGTCAGCGCTGTGTACTTCATGTACCACGAATCTGTACACAACCACGCCTTTGGAAAAATTGGTGCTTTGAGGGAAATTGCACTCGCCAGGGAAGAAGGATACAAATGGTGGTACGCAGGGTTTTACATTCACAACTGTGTGAAGATGCGATATAAAGGAGACTATGAACCCCAGTTTATCCTAGATCCTGAATCCTATTCTTGGGATTCTCTGGATGACGAGATGAAAATGAGGTTGGATAGAAAGAAGTATGTAAGCCTGTCTGCTGATCGATCAGTGGTAGAGCTCTTCGAGAAACTTCCAGTCCCTGGGGAAGTTATTCAGGTAAACAAGGTCGACGATGGTGAGGGCTCTGATGACGATCTAGAAGTACCGAATCCAGAGCTGCCACTATTTGCCCGGAGCATGCCTGGCGTTCTTACTAAGACACAATTGCTTCACGAAACCGATCTTGATCATATCAAACTTCGCATTCGAGGACAAGAAGCCGAGACTTGCGATTTGATGGACTGGGACATCTGGGACATTGATGATCCGAACTCAATAAAGGGGGTCATTGCGGAATTGGTGGCTGCAGTTGGTCCAAAATTGAGTAGGGAGATGGAAGTCACATTCAGCTGATAAGTCCTACTATAGAAAAAATATCTGTGCCATGAAGGGCCGAGTACGACGACTTATGAAATATTGGAAGTAGTATCAAAGCAAAACATCCCGTCACTTGCTGCTTTCATTGCACTACTGTTCAAGAAACAATCCCCTTCACCTCCGGGAATCGCGCAACTAAAATTGCCAAAATATCTTTCCAAATTTCTGCTTGCATCTTCTTTCCATCCGATCCAAAGATACTTTTCTCCGCGGCGCTAGATCGTCGTCATCAGCATATCCTAGCGCGGTGTTGAAGGCAGAACCTAAGTCAGATTCTTACATTTTGTAATCATCATCCGTTTGGTAGTGAGTCATACTTCCCATTTTCAGCAGGGTTAGTTGTGGCCGCAAGGACTAGTGTTCGAGCACCGCCTTCTGTAGACTTGGCCATAATAGACATCAGGAGGTCAACTGCATAGGAGACGAAGATGCACTTTTTATATTGGCGGGAAAGGTCAGAATTTACCATCCCTGAACGAGTCAGAACAGCTTGTTGATATATATTCTACTTGCTAGGACATATCGGGTTGACGATAACTTGTGAGTTGCACCCTGAGAATTAATTTCCAAGCAGTATCCAGGGAGCTCTCACTTACCTCCCGCGGGAATCTTGAACTAGCTTGGCAATCTCATTCGCCATGTACTGCTCGAACAATTTACTCACAGAATACATATCCTTGGGGTAATTCTCCTTCAACTTGAAGAATGCAAGGGCATTCTCCCTGGGAAACACACTCCCATTTACAGGGACCTGGAAGATCGGGGATTCAGTAATTGCTTTTTCCGGATAAATTTGGGAGTTGAGACATTGCCTCATGGGTAAACTGACAATTACTTAAGCCTATGTCTCGGGAGTAAGTGTATTGTTCTGTTGCTCATGAGACAATCTGGAAAGGAAGAGTTTATCCCCCGATGTCTCTTACTATCCTATTCGTGCCACTGGTCACAAATCCCAAGTGAGCTTTCCCTTTACCTTTTTCTTCCATCCATGGTAACAAGAGAAGCGCCAGAAGTGCTGTGGACAACACGTTCACCTGGATCGATTCCTCGAATCCTTCTTCTCCTAATTTAAATTCTCTATTCAAGAGTCCAGGATTCAAAAGAACATAGTCGATCGCCATTATATATCTGCGAAAGCTTTTGTGCCGGCAAATGTGCTCATATCAAGTTCCATGAACTTGACGATACCTTGTTCTTCGGTCTTCGTTCGAGATTCGATGATCGCCTTGGCAGCTTTGCCCTTGGCGGTGGTCCGCGCTGTGATGATTACGGTTGAGGCACCAAGGTTGACCTATAGGCTCGAAGTAAGTATTCTTTCGTTCCGGGACAAGCTTTCACATAAACCACGACATTCACCAAGTCACTTCTATTTGCTCTGACTACTGGCAGGGAAGAATACATACGAAGTGAACGGCAGTCTCTAGGCCCAGGCCTCCTGTTCCTCCTGTGATCAGGATAGTCTGGTTGTTGAAAGTACCCGGAGCTGGTAGTTTAGGGAGGTTGTAATGGTTGCGCCATATGTTCGTCATACTGAAAGGAAGGAATAGAGGTTTGGAAAAATAAACAAGTGTCGAATCTAACTTTGAAAAATGGGACTCATGGCCCAGAAAGAGCTTTTATAATGTACTTTAGGGATCATATTAGTTTCAAATTTCGAGCGCTACTCCACAATGCGGAGTCTAGTTGGATTCCGAGAGTCCTAGATGATTAGAAATGGGAGTTCAAATCCAGACGATTTAAAACTTATCTATAGCGTAGTCTTATCTTCAACATATTATAAGAATTTTGATATCCACTACCAGATTCTAGATTCAATCCAGGTGCCCGGGGAGCCAGCCTTCATGTCGTAGCCTCGCCAGCCTCGCGCTAAGAAACGGTAGCGAGCAGAAATGTTGAAGCAAATATATCACGCCTTGTCTGATACAGCAGTCTCGAAGAATTTATGTTAGATTGAGCAGCCTGATGTAGAACAATGGCACCATCAACCACTCAGCAAGTCCTCTTAAGCCCAGCAGAGCTTTCTTACCTCCACACATCCCTCTCACTCACCC
>Ga0182030_10003302_pt1 | contig 34390 bp, 25 predicted proteins | sample 812S3MmetaG_FD_121299 | JGI IMG/M metagenome (GOLD analysis project Ga0182030, IMG submission 121299) | Permafrost microbial communities from Stordalen Mire, Sweden - 812S3M metaG (Illumina Assembly) | ecosystem: Environmental > Terrestrial > Soil > Wetlands > Permafrost | place: Sweden...
CCGGGGAGCCAACTCTATCCTGGCCCTGCGCTGTGCTTACCTCAATGGCGGTTTTGAGGATTACTGGGAGAGCCGCCGGGCGGCTATTGCCGCCTAATTCCAACTTCTATGTCGCGCACCCGTTGACTTTCCCGCACCCCTAGGGTAATTTCAGGGATGGGACTTGTGTCCCTTCCCGGATCCTATGACTCCTGAGAGCAGCGTCGTTGAGGTGACACTTGAAAGTGACCTCAAGAATGTTGAGGTGGCGGAGGAGATTACCCGCCGCGTGGCAGGAACCGCAGGATTCGATGAGGATGAACAGCACCGCATTGAAATGGCCGTGCACGAGTCGATGATTAACGCCATTTGGCACGGCAACAAGAATGATTCCAGCAAGAGCGTCTGGCTGCAGTTTAAAATTCATGGCGACCGGCTGGAAATACGCATCCGGGACCAAGGAAGCGGCTTCGATCTGAATCACGTTCCCGATCCTTTGGAAAATGAAAACCTGCTGAATGTGTCCGGGCGCGGAATCTTTCTCATCCGCACCTTCATGGACGAGTTCCGGGTTGAACATATCATCGGCGCGGGGACAGAAGTGACCATGGTCAAACGCCTGAGTTCCGGAATTCAGACTAAACAAGGAGGAACCGACCGTGAGCATGAAAGCCACAATACGACAAGTTGATTCCGTGACGGTCGTCGATGTCAGGGGCAGAATCACTTTGGGAGAAGGGTGTACACAGTTGCGGGAGCTGATCCGCGACCAATTGAGCAAGGGCAACAAAAATATCTTGTTGAACCTTGCCGACGTCACCTACATCGACAGTTCGGGGATTGGGGAATTGGTGAGCGCCTTCACCGGTGTCTCCAAGCAGGGCGGAGCCTTGAAACTTCTAAACCTTACGAAGAAGGTTCATGACCTATTGCAGATCACTAAACTCTATACGGTCTTCGACGTCCACGACGACGAAGCCAAGGCGATCAGCAGTTTCGCCAAACCCGCCACCGCATAGGAGAACGGCTCAAAAGCCCGCAAGCCGGCGCGGCTAGTTCTATTCCGGCTAGAGTCCAGGGCCCCTGTTGTTGCGGGCGGCCCACGTGGGGCCCGCGTCCTGGCGGGTCGTTTTTCTTTAATTTAATCACCAGGATCGACGCTTCCTCGGATGAAAAATTCGAGAAGCGCGGGCCTGCGTCTAAAGTTCTTCCCGGCCAACCATAGCGCAGCGCGCCCAGTATGCCTATTGGTTTTCCCCTGGCAATCGGCTTTCCCAATCGGCGGGAGTTTCCGCTGTTGGCATGGCGGGGAGGTCTCCCAAAAGGGTTACGACGAAAGGGTGGCCTTCACTCATAAGCGTCAGCCGGTAAACAATCTGCCACTGCGGCGTGGTCTGCTCCCAATTGCTGGGATCAGCAAGAGTGGGCAGCGAAAGAATGACGGGTTGGGGTAACAATGCCTTCAGGTTCCCACCGACAATATGGATGAGCTCACTTAAAGCGTCGAGAATCTCGTAGGTTCCTACGTTGACGGTTTCCACCTCGAAGATGGCGGCCGCGATTAATCGAGCCAATTGGGGGGAGCAGTGCAAGCGGACTTCCCCATCCCACGCGCCCGTGATTTTAACGCACACGGTTAAGGCCCCGGTCGCAAGAGACTCCGACGGTGCGGAACGATCAACTTGGAATCCCAGGGTGGAGGTCCACGTGTCTTGAACAATCTTGTAAACAGCTCCCTCGGTAACCAGCATGGCAACTCCCTAGGTTTTACGAACTCGATAACATGTCGAGCGTTCGAATTGAACGCGCTCAAAAGACTCATCAATGCTGAAGGTTGTCTCCGCCGCGCCAAGGAAGAAATAGCCATCAGCTTTTAAAACCCTTCGAGCTTTGGCGAGAATTTCTTTCTTGGTCTCGACACCAAAGTAGATGAGCACGTTTCGGATCATCACGATGTCCATGGGCGGCAGGACTGGCCAAGCGTTGGCCAGGTTCACGATCTGGTAATCCACCATATTGCGAATATCGTCCCGCAGATACCAATCGCAGCCTCGCTTTTGAAAGTACTTGACGAGCAGGCTGGCGGGGAGGCCGCGGTTCACCTCGAGTTGGCTGTAGCGACCCTCCCGGGCGCGGGTAAGGATTTCCGTGGAGAGGTCGGTCGCCAGGATGCGAACCTTCCAGCTTAGCAACTGGGGAAAATTCTCGCGGATTAGCATGGAGAGGCTGTAAGGTTCCTGTCCGGAGGAACTGGCTGCACACCAAATGCTCAACGTTCTTTCCGCCGCTCGCCGGGCAATGAGATCTGGCAGCACGGACTTCTTGAGGGCCTCGAAAGGATGGAAGTCGCGAAAAAAGGTCGTCTCGTTAGTCGTCATGGCTTCCACGGCTCGGCGATGCAAACCGTGAATGGGCTCGGACTGCATCTTTCGAACGAGAAGGTCAAGCGAGGCAAACCCCTCGCGACGGGCCAGTGGCAACAAGCGGGATTCAACCAGATATCCCTTGTCCTCCTCCAGCACAATCGCCGACTGCTCGAGGACAAGGCGGCGGACGTAGTTGAATTCCGGTAGGCTGAGGGTCATCTTGGGATACTCGACTCCACCGTCCGGGGGGCGGATTTGAAATCCCTGGAAGGTGCCCGGCCGTTTCGAACCCGACGGATAATTTCCATGCCGAGTTCATCCAGGGGCAAAACTTTATCAGCCAGGCCGGCGTTTGCCACGAATCCGGGCATTCCCCAAACAACGCTTGAGGCCTGATCCTGCGCCAGGATTTGCCCACCGACCTCGCGAATCTGTTCACAACCCCGCAAGCCATCCTGGCCCATCCCGGTCATCTCCACCACAAGTGCATGAGGTTTGTAGACCTCCGCCACCGATCGGAATAGCACGTCCACTGCCGGGCGGCAGGAGTTCTCGGGCGGACCCTGGTGGGTGCAAAGCGTCACCCGATGGCTATCACCTGCCACGACCATATGATAATCGCCAGGAGCTATCCAGGCGCAGCCAGGTTCCAGGACGGCTCCCATGTAACCCTCTACCACGCCGATTTGTGATTTCGCAGCCAAGCGCTCCGCCAGGAGCCGAGTAAATACGGGAGGCATGTGTTGAACGATGACCACGGGCACAGGAAAGTCGCGTGGAAAAGTTGGCATCAGACTGGCAAGGGCGTTTGGTCCCCCCGTGGATACGCCGATGGCAACAATATCGATGCGCTCTTCGCGACGAGGGAACGCCAAGCGTGCCGGGATCAGTTTGGAAGCCACGGTTGCGGTCGGAGGACAGGGAAGAGGCAACCCCAAAACACGGATGCAAATCGCTTTGATCTTCGGAATCAATTGCGTCCGAATGCATTCCAACCCTTGAGCGGCACTGCCGACGTTGGAGGGCTTCGTCACGTAATCGGTAGCACCCTTGGAGAGTGCATCGAGGGTAGCTTCTGCGCCGCGCTGGGTAAGGGTGCTGTACATGATAACCGGCAGAGCCGGGAGCGACTTGCGGATCCCTAACAGCGTGCCGATCCCATCCAGTTCCGGCATTTCCACATCGAGAATGACGATATCCGGATTGACCTGGGGAATTTTTGCGAGGGCAATCTTCCCGTTGGCCGCTGTTCCGGCGATTTCGAGTTGTGGGTCGGAAGCAAGCGCATCACTGACCATGCGCCGAACGACCACCGAGTCATCAACAACCAGAATTCTGATCTTGGGCATAAGCTAAGATCCTGCCATCCCGAAGATTCGCAGCTTCTCCAGGATTACTTCCGGGGTGAAGGGCTTCATGACGTATTCGTTGGCCCCTGCCGCGAGAGCTCGAACTACATTTTCCATTTCGGTTTCAGTCGTCACCATCATCAAGAGGACGCCGTCATACATTTGCTTGGCCCGAACGGCGCGAACAAACTCGAAGCCATTCATTTCCGGCATGTTCCAATCTACCAGGGCCAGATCGAACTTGCCGTTGGCTTGGAGCCTCTCCATGGCTTCCCGGCCGTTGGCTGCTTCAACGACTTCAAACTCCAGTGCCCGGAGCATTCGGGCCAGGATGCTCCGCATTGCCTTTGAGTCGTCAATTATGAGTGCTCGCACGAAAGCTCCCTCCGGTAACGAATCACCCTCTTCACCTTATTCTCATCGGCCGAAAAGGGTTTGGGGTTTACCGCAAGTTCCCCGAACCCTCTCGACCCGCTGGACCCCACCGTATCCTTTTACTGGATGCGAGGTGTTACGACCGATTGAGTTTTGGCCAAGCTCGCCAAGTGCCCATCGCGGACAGGTTTGGCGGCAGAATGAACTCCCGCGGCGCCGGCGGTGGATGCACTTCCGTCCAACTTGAATTGCCCCACCAGCCCCTGGAGTTCTGCGGCCATGCGAGCAAGTTCCTGCGCGGCCGTTTGGGTGTTGGTTGCTCCTTCGGTGGTGTTTTTCGCGGCAGTGGCCACCGATAAGATGTTCTCTACAATCTGTGAGCTTCCCTTGGCCGCTTCACTCACATTGCGAGTAATCTCGTTGGTGGTGGCCGTTTGTTCCTCCACCGCGCTTGCGATCGTGTTGGAAATATCGTTCAGTTGGTTGATGATGGAGGTAATCTCGCCGATGGCTACCACAGCTCCCTTGGTGTCCCCCTGGATTGCTTCGATCTTCCGGCTGATATCCTCGGTCGCCTTGGCGGTCTCCTTCGCCAGTTCCTTAACCTCGTTCGCAACGACCGCAAAGCCCTTGCCGGCTTCGCCCGCTCGTGCCGCCTCGATGGTGGCGTTCAAAGCCAGGAGGTTGGTTTGTTGCGCGATGGAAGTGATAACCTTGATAACCTGACCGATTTCGGCACTCGATTCACCCAACTTCCCGACGGTGGCGTTAGTGGTTTCCGCCGTCCGCACCGCAGAAGTCGCGATCTTGGCGGCCTCCGTGGCGCTCTTGGCAATCTCCTTGATGCTGGCGCTCATCTCTTCCGTCGCTGTCGCCACGGTCTGGATGTTTTTGGAAACTTGTTCGCTCGCTGCCGAGACAACGTTGGCTTGGGTGGAGGTCTCTTCGGCGTTCGAGCTCATCTGCTGGCTCACGGCCGTCAACTCCTCGGAAGACGAACTCAAAGTGACCGCCGTTTGGCCGATGCTGGAGATGCTTTGGCGCAGGTCTTCGAAGAACTTCGCCAAGCCTTCGCCCATCTGCCCAATGCTGTCACTGCCACTGACAGTGACTTGCTGGGTGAGGTCGCCGCCGCTGGCGGCAGTCACCACGTCAAGAATGCTGTCAACCTTGTGCCTCAGGCCTTCGGCGGCGAGTTTTTCGCGCTCGGCCGCCTCAGCCACTGCGAGCTTGGACTTGACCTGCTCAGTGATGTCGGTAAGGAAGTTGACCACCTTCAAGGGCTTACCCTTCAAATCCAGAATCGGGCTGTAGGCGGATTGTATCCAGAGTTCGTTTCCGGCCTTGCCGAGCCGTTTGTCTTCATTTTGTACATATTCGCCGCGGTTAAGCTTGGCCCAGAACTCCCGGTATTCGGGACTATGGCGGTGAGCCTCATCCACGAAGATACTGTGATGTTTACCCTTGACTTCCTCTATCGTGTGCCCAAAAAGCCGCAGGAAGTTTTCATTGGCTGTAATGATCGTGCCGTCCATTTGAAATTCGATTATTGACTGTGACTTGTTAAAGGCCGCGATCTGCCCGGCCCACTCGCCCAGCGCCTCCTTGACCTGGTCCAGGTGTTCCGTCCGGTCTGTCCCACGTTCCGTCCGAATTGACTCGATGTTGAAGCCCATCGACTGGAAGGTGTTCATTAAGAAAGAATCGCCGACGGCTTGCATGTCATAGTTAAGTACTTTGAAAACTGCCTCTTCCGCTTTGGCCGCCATGGCCTTGTTGGTTTTGAAGTGTCTTTGCAGGCGGGGGCGGATCAGGCGTTGGAATTCGATGTAAGAGCCAATGTACCATTTGAAGGGCAGGTTGATGCGGTCATGGCCCTCTCCAATTCGGAGCCGGTCCTCGAAATACTCCACGCCCCAGCCTGTCTGCGCACCTTGAAAAATAGCCTTGAGGTACGAGGTCTGGGCCTTTTCCAGGTGATCGCGGAGTGCGGCGATCGGCATCTTACGTTCCTGAGAAAACTGTTCGAAGAAAGCTGCGGTTGGGGGAAATGAAAACTGCCAATCATAGAATTCCTTAACAATCCCGGGGGCAGCGGTCTCGGCCCAAGACACGAGGCTTGCCAGGATCTGTTGTTCTTCTACCCCAAGCCGGATAAATTCCCGGCGGCGCCTGAGGTTATTCTCATCAATCCCGTACTTGTTGCACAACTCATCCTGTTTTGGCATCTCTAATCTCCATTAATGAAATATAGTGAACTGTTCACTGGCCTTGGGGGCGCATTGTTACGCTCCTACGATCAGTTGGCCTCAATCTCTCGCCACGAGAGCCCAGCCTTTAAGACTCCGTGCATACATTTAGTTCAGGCGACTCATTTCCTGGACCTGCTGCTTCGCATGCCCATGTGACAAGGGGATCGCGAACTCAATCCAGAAGGCGTTTCCGCATGGCCTGTTTTCCACCAGTGTGTCCCGGAAATACTTGGCAATTAAAACCATGGGACCGAGTTGATAGTGCACCTCGGGGCCGATTGCGAAATCTCGTCCCTGATTTCCCTCCGCGTAGATCACACCTAGGAGTCGGTCAGCGGTGGTTTGCTGGTAAAAATAACCATTCGCGCCAATGGCCAATTTCCTAGTGACGTTTTGCATCGCCACATACTCCCAGAGGAACTCATTGCCAGAATGGTAATTGGTGGCGGAGTCGGTGTAGTTAACGATGTACTGCAAGCGCGAGCTGAATTCTGTTTTTCCGTGATTGGGAAGGTAGGTGAAAGCGCCTGACGGGGCCGTAGCAAAGTTGTGCTGCCCGATATTGATGGGGCCACCCTTGTGAAATACGGGGGCCGGTGTCTCCACATCGAGTCCGTACCACCAATGCCAATTGCCGCGGTTATAGGCGACGTCGGCAACGCCCAAGACAGGATTCGAGATACCCGTCGTGGAGTACCTGGCGGCGGGAGTCTGCATCATGGCGTTGGCGAAGGGAAACGCGACCCAACTGACTAAATCCCCTCCCAGTAGGTGCACACCCCAGTTATGCGTGATCTTGGGAGCAAAGGCATAGACGGAGAGTTTAAAGCCTGGAACCGAGCCATGCCCTTGACCATCGAGAAAGCCGTTGGCCTGGTAAGTGGTACTAAACTCGGCGAACATGGTTTGCCCGGCGGCTGGAGTAAGCCCCGGCAAAACGGTTTCTGCCCCAATAGGATACACGCTGCCGCTGCCTTCTGTCCCCATCATCCAGGGCGATGTCAGAATAATAAAGACGGTGCACGTTGCGAGTCTAAATATGAATGTTCTGTTGCTTCTCCGTGGGGTCGGCCCATTCTTCATGTTATGCTCCAGCCGGTGTATTCTGTCGGCTAAACACCTCTTGCGGCAGTCGCCACCAGATTCAGGATCTTGTCCGTATCTAACGCAATCAATAACGCTTCTTTCAGTTTGTAAACTCCACGAAAGAGCTCCCGCACTTCTCCCGAGAGGGTGCCGGGAGGCAACTCGAATGCTTCTTCCTCAACTTCCAGGACATCGCCGATTTCATCCACGAGCAGGCTGACGGCCCCGTCATCGTGGCGGATCACGACATTCATGGGGAGGTCGGTGGCGGCGCGTTCGCGAAGGCCCAGACGGCATCGCAGGTCAACGGCCGTCACAATCTGCCCGCGCAGGTTGATGAGGCCTTTGACGACAGGAGGCGCAAGGGGAACGCGAGTCATTTCCTGGTAGCGGATGACCTCCTGGACTTTTTCCACTTCCACTCCAAAGAGGAGCCGGTCAACAACGAAAGTCGAGAATTGTTTCTTCCCTGCCATGATGTGTCCCCGTTTAAGCCGCCGTTGACTCTTCAAAGAAGCTCGGGTCGGCCGTTTGGATAATGCCTTTCAGGTCGAGCAGTTCCGTGACGCGGCCCTGAACGACCATAGAGCCCAAAGTTCCTTGGCGGGCAGCGTGCATCTGGATTTTGACTCTTTCGTGAGTGATGTCGAGGATGCGGTCGACGACGAGCCCAACACTTCGGCCCTGGTTGGAATAGACCACGACCTGGATCTTTTCGTTTTCAGCTTCCGGCTCAGAGGAGTCGGAACGGCGGGCTTGCTCACGACGTTCGGGAAGCGCGGATGAGAGGTGTATAAGAGGCAAAATTTGGCCACGGTATTGGACCACGTCCCTGCCTTCTGCCGTTTCCAGGCTGCTGCGAGTGAACTCTTCCAGCCGCGCCACGAGGGAGAGCGGCATGGCCATCCGACCGTCATCCGGTCCGCGCAACAAGAGAAGTGACTCGCCATCGTCGAGATGTGCCCCCGTCTCTGCGGCCTTTTCGCCCACACCCCGATCGCGAACCTCGGAAACCACATTAGCGCGTTGCGCGAGCCCCAGAACATCCAGGATCAATGCTACCTGCCCATCTCCCATGATGGTTGCTCCTGCGAAAGTGGCGATGCCTTTGAGTTGTTTGCCCAGCGGCTTGACGACGATTTCCTCCGTGTCATTGATTTCGTCAACGACCAAACCAAAGTGGTGGTCATCCGCCTGCAAGACAACGATCTTCGTGGCGCTGCCGGCCGCTGTCTGCTGTTCGAGGAACGGGAGGAGGGAGACAATCTGCCCGGACAGGGATTCAACGCGAGCGAGTTCCTTCTCGGAGCGCACGGTATCGCCAGGAGCCATCGAGGCTATAATCTCGCAGACAACCTCATGCAAGCGCTGGTGCAAGTTATCCAATCGTTGCACCTCCGGTACCCCGCCAAACTCCTCCAATCCCGAGGAATACAACCACTTGCCCAAGGGGCAGTCCTTGTAAGAACTTGCCTGGGCCGCCGTTATGGTACCCCTGCCGTCCAGGAAGTCCCTCAGCATTGACTTGCAAAGCTGGTGTTTACTGCGCGCCGAAGCAAAGTCCCGATTGTCGGTTTCCGCGCCCGCTGGTGAGTGCGTTACCTGGCCTTCCCGCGTGGGCCGGTTCGATCCATCTCCGCTCTTTTCGACGCAAAGCTGCTGGTTCAAGTAGGCTAAAGGCAGCAACTTGCCGCGCAGCCGGTAGACGGGTGCGCCGTGGATCATCTCGATGCCTTTGCGAGCCTGCTCCCCTTCCAGGCGGACGAGTTCCAACAGACTAACCTGAGGGATCGCGTAGCGGTCGCCTCCGCTGGTGACGATAAGAGCGGGGATGATGGCCAACGTCAGAGGAATCTTGATCTTCAGGGTGGTACCGTTACCGAGCCGACTTTGAATATCCACCGTCCCGCCGATTTTCTCGATGTTCGTCTTGACGACGTCCATCCCCACACCGCGGCCAGAGACGTTGGTCACTTTTTCAGCCGTCGACAGCCCCGGTAGGAAGATCAGGTTCGATAGCTCGCGGTCGTTCATGCGCGATGCCTGGTCAGGAGTAATCAGACTCTTGGCAAGAGCCTTCTGCTTGACACGTTCAAGATCGATTCCCGCGCCATCATCGGAGATTTCGATATTGACCTGTCCCCCCTCGTGAAAGGCTCGCAGGAAAAGGCGTCCTTCTGCGGGCTTTCCAGCAGCCGCTCGCTTTTCCGGTATCTCGACGCCGTGATCGACGGCATTGCGAACCACGTGGGTGAGCGGGTCTTTGATGGCTTCAATCAGAGTCTTGTCGAGTTCCGTTTCCTTGCCTTCCATTTCCAGGCGGATCTGTTTCCCGCAGGACGCCGCCAGGTCCCGCACGACGCGAGGGAACTTGCTCCAAATATTTCCGATAGGCTGCATGCGGGTCTTCATGACCCCCTCTTGCAGTTCGGTGGTAATGAGATTTAAACGCTGGGTCGTGTTCAGGAAGGTTGTGTCTTGCTGGGAGGAAGAAAATTGCAGGATCTGATTTCGGGCCAATACCAGTTCTCCCACCAGGTTCATCAACTTATCCAGCAAGCTCACATCGACGCGGATGTTGCTGTCGGAAAGAGCGGAAGCGCGCGCTTCCGTCTGAACTTGCAGAGCCTCCTGAACGGCAGCCGGCGGCGTGGCGCCTTTGTCCACCAGGATTTCGCCGAGGCGGCGGTCATCCCCGTTCTGCTGCAGCTTCAGAGCCTCATTAACTTCCTCCGGATTAGCCCGGCCGGCTTGTATCAGCATTTCGCCCAGCGGTAATCCCACTGCAGAGGGAACCTCCGATTTCCCATTTGTTTCGGTCGAGTTTGAAGGGGCCGGCGGTGGGCCGGAGAGGGAAGACCTGGGAACGGTCGGGGGGGGAGGGGGTGCTGCCATTGCCGGGGCGGGCTCCTTTTTTTTCTTTTCACCTCCCTGCAGGCGGGTCAGCAGTTCAATCAGATGAGTGTAGTCTCCTTGCCCGTCTTGACCCGTGTTCTCAATATTGACGAGCATCTGGCGGACTGCATCCACCATAGCCAATAGGGCCGATGTGATCTCCGCATCGAGCAAGAGGCGACCGTCGCGCAAGTTGCTAAGAAGATTTTCGCCGACATGCGCTACTGACTCCAACCGGGAAAAGCCCAAGAAACCGGTTGTGCCCTTGATGGTATGGATCGTTCGGAAGATGCTGGCAAGAATGTCACGGGCCGTCGGATCCTTTTCTAGAGTCACCAAGTCCCGATCAAGCTGATCGAGGTTCTCATTGCTCTCGACGAGGAACTCTCTCACAATGTCGTCCATATCGCCCATTGCTGAATTTCTCCCTCCGATTCGGACCGCCCGTGCAGGGACCGGATCGAGTCTTCTCCGTGAGGTCACGGCTCTGAACCGCGATTGGAGTCTCGTTTTCCCAATCTGGCATCTTCCAGCTTCCCCGTGTGTTGGCTGTCGCCACCAACGAACCTTGCGCTAAAGGAAAGCCCTTCTGTGCTCAGACAATCATTGTTATCGGCGGAATGATTCGCATCTTGAAGGTTATTTATGGGAGATCAAGAAAATCCCACGGACGCCCGATCAAGGTGAGAAGGCCTGCGGGGTTGCGCAAGAGGAATAGTGGGTAATATAGGATTCCCTTTGCTTCCCCAGTTTTTATGGAAATCTGTGGTTCGGCGAAAAGACAGGGTTCTGGAAACACCGCAGGCCCGGATTCCATGACCCTGAAAGGCAATTGGTTCCTGGGCGATTCCCCTCAACCGGCCGCCCCGGCTGGAGAGAGCGCCGGTTGCGGTCCACCCTCGCCCCCTTAGGGAGAGTGTGGAACCGCAAGGCGGTGGGTGAGGTATCCAATTGGGAACAGTCAGGTTAAGTGGGCTGCCTTGTCGCAAGCACTGGGCCTATGCGGGGCTAGCGGTTTTGAGGTTTCTTGCTTAGCCCGACAGCCGCCAGGACCCCGGTTCCGGGGTGGGGGAAGACGCGTGGGGGTATTCATCGCTCCTGGGAGTTGAGGGCGAAATAGAGGGCGAAGCTGGTGGCGCAGTGGTCGGCCGGTGGTCCGCCTCGTACCAGGCTTCGCGAACGGTCGAAAGCTTATCAATCAGCGAACGGAGCGTCTCCGCGGAGTTCTCGATGTTGGCCTTTAGCATTTGGGCGCGAGCGTACACGTATAAGGCCTTGAGGGTCTGAGCCACTTCGCCTCCCAGCTCAAAGTTCAGGGTGCCCTCGAGCTGCATGATAATCGCCTGGGCGCGATTCAGATGGGTGCATTTCTTAGGAATGTCGTAGGCTTCAATTGCAGATACCGCACGCTGCATGGCGGCGATCGCACCATCGTAAAGCATCACGACCAATCCCAAGGGCGTGGCGGTTTGGACAGAGAATTGACGATAAGCATTGGCAGGGTGTCTCATCGGGAGCCTCATGACGTTGAACTTGGAGGATTGAGAGCATTCAATTGACTGTTGATGGAAGCCAGCGTTTGCGGCAGTTGCTCGAGCGTCGTGTTGATGGTGGAATATTCCGCCGTAAGTTGTGTCTGTGTCTGCTGGAGTTGCAACTGGAAATTACTGATCTGGGTGTTGAGGTCGGTTACCTCATTGTTGATTCCGTTCATGTCCACGTTCAAGGCACCGGTGGTGGTATTGGTCAGGGCGGTAAGACTCGTTTGGATTTGTTGGCCCACGCCGGAAGTGCCTTGGAAGAGGTTCTGGACAGCGGAAAAGTTATTCTGCAGGGCTGAGTTCAGCGTCGTGCTGTCCACGGTTAACGTCCCATCGTCCTGCATTTCGATGCCAATCGATTGCAAATTGACGATCCCATTGATCCCCGACATGCTGGAGCTGATGGCTGACAGCAACTGTTGTTGCACAAAGTCAACCGACGTGTCTCCCGACAAAGTGCCGGCCGCACCCGTGCTGCTGTTGGTTTGAATGCCCGCATTGACCGCGGTGATTAAGGTGTTCCAAGCGCTGACAAAGGTGTTAATGTCGGTGCCAATGGGAGTCAAATTGGGAGAAATCTGAAGGGTTACCGGGTTGTTCGTCCCTCCGGATGTCGTCACGCCGGATAACGTCAGGGTCAGACCGGGAATAACCCCCGGGACCGTATTGCTGGCACTATCGACGGGGATGCCGTCGACGGTAAGAGCGGCATCCGCCCCATCGACGGCATCGGTAAAACTCATACCGTTTTCCGCCGGTGGGCTGGCGGGGTTGTACGAACTGGGGAATCCCATCCCGTCGCCGTTCCCCGTGGTGTCGTCGGCAATGGTTATGACGCCCGCCGCGCCAGAACTCTGGGGGACCAGCGCCAGGCTGGCGCCCGAAGCGGTGGTGACCACCGAGGCCGTCACACCCAGGTTCTGTTGATTATTAATGTAGGCCGCCAGTCCCGTGAGTGTGTTTGTGCTGTTGGTACTGTTCACGGGGATAACGACGGCATGGTTCGTGCCGACCTGAAGGTCAAATGACCCGGTGGGGAGCGTTGCCGATGCCGAGGTGAACTTCCCGGAACTATCCGCGGACGTGTTGTCGGTAAGTTTTATCTCGCCCGCCGCACCGGAGGTCTGGCTTTCCAGCCCCAACCGAGATCCCGAGCTGTCGGTGATGACCGAGGCGATGACACCCAGATCATTCTTGTTGATGTAAGTCTCCAGGCCGGTCAATGTGTTGGTGCTGTCGGCGCTGGCCACGGGAATGCTCACCGCAGCATTCGAGCCTACCTGAAGGCTCAACATTCCTGTGGGAAGTTGGGCGGTTGGCGATGCGAATGACGCGGAATAATCCGCGGAAGTGGTGGCGAGATGGGTAACTGAAACCGTGTGTGTCCCCGCCTCTGTCCCGTTCGCTGCTGTAGCGCTGACCGCGTCATTGTTCGAGGAACTTACCGACAACCCTCCGAAATCCCCGGTGAAATCGGTGAGGGTCTGGAGGCTGGTCTGGAAGGCGGTAATATTGCTTTGGAGGCTTTGCAAGGAGGAAGTCTGGGCGTTGTCCGCAGCCACCTCGGCGTCCAACGTCTCCTCCGGGGCAGCATCGATTTGCAGAATGGCATTTACGGTCGAGGTCACGTCAATGCCGCTCCCAGATGTGTTGGTGGCGGAGTTCAGGATGGCATTCACTGCGTCCTGGATCGCTTCCGTGCCGCTCGAACTCGTAGATGTAGAACCGGAAGAGCTGGATTGCCCCAGGAGCTGGCTTAGCGACTCCGTACTGGAGCTGCCACCCAAGCTCGACAGCAGCGAGTTGATGGAACTGGTACTCATTCCCCTTCTCCCCTGCGCCGCAGCGGCGAACCGCTCGAGCGGTGCAACGCTGGCCAACTATGGTATCGGCAAATTTCACATTTCCTTGAGCCTGTGGCATGGTGTCACGGCCGTGGCAAGCCAGGGCCAAAATGGCCATGCCTCAATAGGTTCCGGCGCCATCATGTAGGGACACGCCATGGCGTCCCCCTACCCGAATTTTCAATGAGTAACCCCTGGTGAAATCCCCGGGTTTCGAATTTCTTTACTGCTTCTTGCGCCGAGGGCCACATGATGACGCGGCTAACGCGGATTACGACTTCACATCGACGCTGGGAACGCTTGCATCCCCGACCAAGGGCACGTTAAGACTTTCACCAATCCGGCGAAGCGCTTCCGGGGGAATCTCGAACAACACGTCCCCGGTGCTGTCATTGACAACCACGTAGTAGATCTGATGGTGGTTATCGATCTGCATGTCGGTGCTAAAAGAGGATGGGGACGAAACGGGCGGCGCAGGAGCCGGGGGTGTTTCGGGGGGGGAGTCTGCCGACTTTGGGGTGGCAGAAACTGCAGCTTGGATGGAGCGCCCCGCCGGTGCGGCAACCTCCACGCTCGCGACTTGCAACAGCATTTGCGCTGAGGAGATGCTCATGGCCATTCACCCCTCGTTTGTGGCATGGCCATCCTGGCCATGCCCTTACACGGGCGGGACGCCCGTGCCACTAACGAAAACTGCGGAGGGGACCGGTATGGCCCCCTCCGTCAGAAATTGCCCTGTCCCGATTATTGGAGCAGCTTCAGGACAGTTTGTTCCTGCTGGTTGGCCTGGGTCAGGGCGGCAATGCCAGTCTGTTCCAGGACTTGGTACTTGGACATGTTGGCCACAACCTGTCCGATGTTTGCATCCTGAATACCACTGAGTGACGAGGTCAGGTTTTGTGAGGTGTTGTTCATAACCTGGACCGCGGCATTCATCTGATTGATGCTTGACCCGATTGCGCCACGTGTTGCGGCGACGGTGGAGATAGCCCCCGCGATGACCGTCAACGCCGCTTGCGCATCGGCAGCGGAGTTCAGGTCTACGCTTGACCCGCCCCCCGCCAGATTGGAGTCCACCGTCCCAACCGGTCCACCGCCGACGCCATTCGAAAGATCGGCGCTGAAGGCAATGGAGTTTCCACCCGTGCCCGTGGTACTCGCGGTGATGGTTGCCTGGTTGCCGCTCACTGCGGTGATCGTTGCCGAAGCATTGGCCACCGTTCCGGTTCCGTAGGTGGTCCCGGCCCCGGCGGCGCCGTTGACGGCAGCCTTCAGGTTGTTCAAAGTGCCATTCGCGCTACTACCGATCAGCACCTGATTGGCAGCCGTCGGCGCAGCCGTAACAAACGTGTAGGTCTGGCTGCCGATGGTCACCGTGTTGCCGTTGTCAGGAGTGCTGGCCAAGTCAAAGAGGCCAGTGGCAGCGCCCGCTGCCTGCGCCCCGCCCGGACTGCCCGCCACGTTGGAGGCGCTGGTAAATGCGCCGGCGAGAGCCAGAGTGTTGGCAGCAGTGCCCGCCGTGTTGGCGGTCACCACGGCCTGATCGCCATTGACCGAGGTAATCCCCGCCCCAGCGGCCCCTTGCACGTTGCCCACCGCCGTCAGTTCGAAAGTGGACGCACCCCTTTGGTCGGTGTGGCCGGTGTATGCCGCGGTGGTATCGTTGACGGCCAACGCCAGGTTGTTCAGGGTAGCCTGAACGGCGCTGATGACGTTGCCTCCGTTGGCGCTGGCGGTGCCGAGCGCCACATAGTTGCCGCCCGTAACTGCCGAGTTGGCCGCGACAAACGTGTAAGTCTGGCTGCCGACGGTGACGGTGTCGGACGCCCCGCCACCCGCCAGGGTCGCGCCAGACTTGGTGACATTAGCGCCCGTCGCGCCAAGCACCACAGCGTTTCCTGTCGCCGGGGTCAGGTTGTTGGCGGCGAAGGTTACGGTACCCGTGGTGGTATTGATATTGCTCACCACCGCGCCATCGTTTGCGCCCATGACGGCGGCGCCGGTCACGGTATTATTCGAGTAATTGGTGCCGGCCGCACCCCCACCATTGACTGCATCCTCGAGGTTCTGCAAGGCGTTCTTGATGCTGCCGCCGACCGCCACCTCGTTTTTGTTGGCATCAAAGTTGGCGGAAGTCGCCACAAAGGTGTAAGTCTGGGCGCTGCCGCCGCTGCCCAGGGTCACCGTATTGCCGGCGAGTTTCGTATAGTCGGAGCCGAAGGTCACCGTGCCCGTGGCATTGCCGGCCACCGGTTGGCCGCCCGCGAGGTCAATCATGCCGCTGGCCGCGGTATTGGTCGCACCGCCGCTCAGGGTACTGACGCCCAACCCACCCACCGTACCCGTGGCGTCGCCCGCCCCGAATACCGCGTTTAGGCCCATGCCCGCGGCGGTGAGAGATTGCACCGTGGCCACGCCGTTGGCGTCACTGGTGATCGTTGCCCCCGTGGAGCCCTGGAGCATGCTGCTGCTCGCCAGTGTGTAGGTGTTGGCGCTGCCGTTGGCGACGGCGGTGCTGTTCACAGCCGCCATCAAGTTGTTCAGCGTCGCCTGAGCGGCGCTGATGGCGCTGTTGCCGCTGCCGCTTGCCACGCCCAGCGCCACGTCGTTGTGGCCCGCCTGCGCCTGCCCTGCCGCCACAAAGGTATAAGTCACATTACCCACAGTTGCCGTATCAGCCGCCGAACCGCCGGCAAGGTAACCACTGCCGCTCACCGTCGCCGAGCCCGTCTCGCTGGATACGGATAGCTGCACAGTATTGCCATTCGTGCCCGGTGCGGCCACGTTGGCGCTTCCCGCTTCAATGCTCACCACGCCGTTGCTGACACCTGTGATCGTGGCCGAGCCGTTGGCGGTCGCTGTGCCTCCGTAAGTCGTATTGCCTGCCGTGCCCGTGCCGTTGACGGCGTTTTGCAGATTGGCCAATGAGGCGGCGATATTCTGCGCATTCGTGTTATTAACATTATCGACGATCGCCACCTGACCGGCAGCCAGCGCCTGCCCTGCGGCTACAAACGTGTAAGTCGAGCTGCCCAGTGTCACCGTATCGGCTGCCGCGCCACCGCTCAGTGTGCCCGTGGGGCCCACATCGCTCGCGAAGCCGTCAGCTCCAACGCCCGTCGCGACCAGGGCAACGCTGTTTCCGGTGCTCGTCCCGTTTCCTACGCCAGGAGTCGTCGCCGTCAGGGTTGCCGTGGTGGGGTTGGCGCCAGTCGCAAGAACCATCGCCGCAGTTCCAACGGCCGACGTACCGGTGGCGAATGTAGTACTGCTGGCGGTACCCGTGCCATTGACCGCATTCATCAAGTTGGTCAAAGTATTGGCAATGTCCGAAGCCGTGGTGCTGCCGCTGGCCCCGCTGATCGCCACGTAGTTCGAATTGGCCAGCAGTGCCTCGCCCGAAGCCACAAACGTGTAGGTCTGGGCGCCAATCTTCATGGTATCGCCATTCACGCCGCCACCCAGTTGACCCGCGGCACCCGTGGTGGTCAGATCATTATTGGTCACCATGCTGCCCGTGGCGCTGAAGACGGTGTTGTTCCCCGCCGTTGCCGCCGCCGTTGTTGCGGCCACAGTTGCCGAGGTGCCTGCGCCCCCGCCGCTGATGCTCATCGATACGGCAGTGTTGGCAGTCCCGCCCGTGACGTGGAAGGTGGCAGCGCTTCCCGCGCCGCCCGCCAGGGCCGCTTGCAAGTTTTGCAAAGTATCGTTCACGGTGGCCCCAAGCGCGATCTCGTTGCCCGCCGTGGCGTCGTTCGCCGCGACAAACACATAAGTCGTTCCGCCAAGGTCCAGGGTGTCGGCAGTCCCGCCGCCAGCAACCGCGCTGACTGCGCCCATGCCGCCTGCAATGTTTTCGCTCAGGGCCATGGCGTTGGTGGGATCAGCCGCGAGGGATTGCACGTGAGCCACAAGACCGGCGTCAGAAGTTATCCTGGCCGTGGTGTTGGCGACCGTGCCGATGGCGTACGTTGTTGCGCTTCCGCCGGTCCCGCCGGAGTTGACTGCCGCCATCAAGTTGTCCAAGCTCACCTGGTCGGTGCCGCCAATTGCCACATCGCCGGCCACAGTCGCACTGCCCGACGCGACAAACGTGTAAGTATTGCTGCCGACGACCACCGTATCATTGGCGGTGGGCTGGCCGGTTAGGGTTAAGGTCCCGGTGGAAACGCCGGTGGCCGGCTGGTTGGCGCCCATGGTCAGAGTTCCCGAGGCATTGACGGCAGCCGTGGGATTTCCGGCCGTCATGTTCAGGACTCCCGTGGCGTTGGTAATGGTGTCCGGGAGGGCGTTCATGGTCAAGCTTCCCGTGGCCGTGGTCAGAGTTCCCGGTTGCGCGGCCAAGCTCAGAGTTCCGTTGGTATAGACGGTCGCGGTGCCGCCGGTCAGATCGGTTGGCGCCGCGCCGGAACTGGAAGTCAGATTGGTTGTCAGCGTAACGTCGTTTCCGGCATTGCCTGCAGCGAGCGCTTGCACGACGGCCGAACCGCCGTTGACCGATGTGATCTGGGCGGATTGATTGGCGGCGGTGCCGACCCCGTAGGTACCAGGACTCGCGGTACCCGTGCCATTGACGGCGTCCTGCAAGTTCTGCAAAGTACCCTGCACGTTCGAGCCGAGCGCTACATCGCCCGCGGCATTCGCATTGCCCGACGTGACAAACGTGTAAACCTGTTGTCCGATTTGCACGCTGTTGCCGGCCTGCGGATTGGCGGTCAGGTCCAGGGTTCCCGTGGCATAGCTCGATAGGCCGAGCGCCGAGGCTGACAGTTGGGGAATGGTCACTGAAATTGTGGGATCGGCGGCGTCGGTCTGCGAGCCGTCACTGAGGAACACGGACGTCAGTTGACTGGTGAAGACCTGGTTGTTGTTGTAAGTGGTGTTCGACCCGATCTGGTTGATCTCCTGCGTGATCGATTGATATTCATTCTGCAGGGCGTTTTGCTGATCTGTGGTCAGGCCCGCGTTGCCCGCTTCGGTTGCGAGGGTTACGGCGCGGTTCAGCAGCGTGGTCACCTGGCTCAGGGCGCCATCGGCAGTCTGTAACATGCCGACGCCGTCCGTCACGTTCTGGGCGGATTGGGTAAGGGCGGATATGTTCGCTTGCAATCCATCGGCAATCGACAATCCGGCCGGATCATCCGCGCCAGAGTTGATCTTCGAACCCGAAGATAATTGGAAAAGGGTGTTCTGTAAGTTCGTGTTGGTCATCGCCAACTGGTTCTGCGCTTCCAAGGAAGGGATATTGCTCAAGATGCTAAGTCCCATAGGAATCTCCTCTCAGTTTAGGTTTCCGTCTTGGGCCGCAGAACCTGGGGGCCTTCGGGGTCCGGTGGTTCTTCTTGCCAACTGACGGAACCGTTTCTCTCAGTCCAATGACCCCTATCGGCACTGTTTCTAAAACCTTAAAGCGCGCTGCGCTTTTTTTCGAGTTTGGCAGCCCAATGCATTCCACTCTGGGCTTGAACGTCCGGCAGTTGACCGGCGGCATCATGCGGTTCACACGAAAGAAGCTGTAAAAAAACATCATCCTCACCGCAGAGGCAATGAGGCGCTGCGCTCTGAACATTGAGGAGCATTTCTCCGCACCTCCGCGCCTGCGGTGAAGTCCTTCCTGGATTGCTGCTCCGCCGCCCTGCGCTTCTGCCCCATGCGGTCATAATAAGGTGGCGATCCGGGGCAAGGATTCTACATTTCATAATACCGTTCTAATCTTTACCCAGTTGGCGACATCTTCTTTCTGAGCGATCCCCCGAGCTGTGCCCTCACAATTACCCCGGCACGGGACCGCTCCCCATCCACCGGTTAAAGTTTTTTCCCGAAAAACGAGATATTTAGGAATGGGATGGGGCCGCGCGTCCACCGGCAAGCAAGAAAACCGTTGCCTCTGACGGGCGCGAAACGTATCCGCTCCACCGGCTTGCCCTGATTCGCGAACGCTGGGCGGGCGCGGTTAACCACATTGGGCGACCCTGTCGAGGTCCCGAAAGGATCGACCGGCTGGTGCAGTTCTAACTTGAGGAGGCTACGACCCTTCGAGAGGAGAAGGGTAGCGCGGACCGGTTGTGTTGGTCCGTGGCTTTTCCCCGCGCAGGGGGGCGAGCCGCGGGCCCGGAAAACAAGTCCGCGCGATACCTGTTTCGCTGTCATTCTGAGCGCAGCGAAGAATCTCGTTCTGACCGGTCAGGCAAATCCGTGTCCAAGCATCTATCTATTGACCCACGAGTCCGGAAGTTTCTCAAGCGAGGCCTCAAGCACCATCGGGCGGGACGCGGGGGGCCGGCGGAGGCATGCTACCTCCGGAGTCTCAAGGTCAACCCCCGGTGCGCACCGGCGCTCCACTTGCTCGGCTTGCTGGCACAGCAGGCGGATCAATATCAGAAATCGATCCACTGGATGGGGGAGTCCCTTGCCCTCCAACCCGACGATGACGATCCGGACACTTTGAGCAGCCTGGCGAAGGCCTACCTTGACCAGGGCCAATTCCAGCCGGCGCAGCGTTGTTACCAGCGCTTGGCAGAACTTCTGCCGCAATCGGCAAAGGTCCATCTCCGGTTGGGTACGACGCTGGAATGGCTGGGGGATTGGGAAGCCGCCGCGGCGTCCTATCGGCGCGCCCTCGATCTTCATCCGGATTCCCCCGACATCTACGGCAGCCTGGGTAGGCTGAAGTGTAAGCAGGGGGCATTCGGAGAAGCGGTGGAGTTCTGCCGGCGCGCCTTGGTCTTGGCGCCTCATCGGCACGAAATCTACAACCTGCTGGGATTTGCCCTCGTCAATGCCGGGGACTATGCCGCGGCCGTGGAGGTTTACCGGCGCGCGCTCGTCCTCAAGTCCAATTCTGCAGACACCATTTTCGGCCTGGGATACCTTTTGGAGCGTCAGGGGGACCTGGCATCCGCGGCGGTGTCGTACCAACTGGTTTTGAAGCTTGATGCGCGTTTGGTGGATGCGCACCTGCACTTGGGAATTATCCACTTCCTTCAGGGCAATCTGGGGAAAGCCGTCGAGTGTTTCGCGCGGGTTCAGGAGCTTGCGCCGGACAACACCGAAGTCCGGACATTTCTTGGCCACATCCATCTCTTGCAAGGGAACTTCCCTCTCGGCTGGGGCGAACACGAGTACCGTTGGAAGACTGCTCACTTCCTTCGCCATCGCCGGGAGTATACCCAACCACTTTGGAAGGGGGAACCCCTGGAAGGTTCACGAATTCTATTGCATGCTGAGCAAGGGCTGGGCGACACCCTCCAATTCATGCGTTATGCCCCACTCGTCGAAGCGCGCGGCGGAAATGTCATCCTGGAAGTTCAGCCCCGCTTGTATCGTCTGCTGAAGCTGACCACAGGAGCGGAGGAGGTCATTCGCCGTGGCGATGCCCTTCCGGAAATCGACTGGCAGTGCCCGCTGCTGAGTTTGCCCCTGGCCTTTGCCACAGATTTGAACTCCATTCCCGCCACGATTCCCTATGTCCATCCAGACCCCGCCCTGGTGGGGGCATGGCGGCAACGCATGTCGGGGAATTCGCTTCGCATTGGGCTGGTTTGGGGTGGCAGCCCGACATTCCCCCATGAGCGCTGGCGTTCCATTCCGTTAGAACAGCTCGCGCCCTTGACCAACCTCGAAGGTACAACCTTCTATTCGTTGCAGATGGGGCCGTCGGCCAGCCAGGTGAAGCAGTTGGGACCCCGTGTGCATTTGATCGATCTCCAAGACGAACAGCAGGACCTTGCCGACACGGCAGCGATTGTCGCCAATCTTGGCCTGGTGATTTCCATCGATACTTCCGTGGCCCACCTCGCCGGCGCCATGGGCAAACCCGTTTGGGTTTTGCTGCACAAATCGCCGGATTGGCGCTGGTTGCTCGATCGCGAGGATAGCCCCTGGTACCCCACGGCTCGCCTGTTTCGCCAAGCCACGCTGGGGAATTGGCAGGACGTGGTGGCCCGCGTTGAGCGGGAACTGCGCGAGTTCGTAGCAAGGACCGCCGCAGGTGCATGAAGTAGGGCAGCATAAAGGTGAAAACAAGAATGAGTTGAATGTGGCCCCGCCCTTTCCTGGTGAGGTGAGTGTTCCGGATTAAGGATTTGTCATTTCATAATCCAGTCCTAATCTAAACCAAGTTGGAAACGTCCTCTATCTGAGCGATCCCTAAGATGTGACGTGACGAATCTCCCGGCGCGGAACCGCTCAAAAGCCCTCGCTAAAAGATTTATTGCCTTGTAAATAAGGCGTTTAGGAAATTGGATCGCCGCTGTGGGCACGCCGATCAAAGAGAGAAACATTACCTCGGACTGGCATGTAACCTGCATGTTCCCGATGCTGGGTACGATTGGCAGGCGATAAACCGGCGCGATTTTCGAGGTACGACGACCACGCCGACATCCCAGAGGGATCGACCGGTTTGTGCCGCTACCAATTGTTAAGACCATCCAGTAAGCCTTTGTCAGGGATTGTAAATGCTCGCCATAAGGCTTGCGAGGGATAGTCTCAAAGGGTTGGAATGGCACTCAACGATCAACGAGGCAAATCCGTGTCCAAGCAGCTATCTCTTCATCCCCGAGTCCGAAAGCTTCTCAAAAAAGGTATCGGGCACCACCAGGCGGGTCGCATGGAGCGAGCCGAAAATTGCTACCGCCAGAGTCTCAAGGCTGACCCCCGGTGCCCACAGGCGCTCCACTTGTTGGGCTTGCTAGCTCAGCAAGCGGGTGAATATGAAGAATCCATCCGCTTGATTGGGAAGGCGCTGGCCCTCAATCCCGACGATCCGGACACGCTGAACAGCCTGGCGGGGTCGTACATTGGCCAAGGCCAAATCCAACCGGCGAGCCATTGCCTCCAGCGCTTGGCACAACTTCTTCCTCAATCAGCGGAGGCCCATCACCGGCTGGGCAAGGCGCAGGAACGCCTGGGGGACTGGGATGGCGCGACGGAATCCTATCGGCGCGCCCTGGCCCTTCAGCCGGATTCGCCCGACCCTCATGGGAGCCTCGCAAGGCTGCAATGCAAGCAGGGGGCCTACGGAGATGCGGTGCAGTCCTGCCGGCGCGCCCTGGCCCTAGATCCCAACCGTGACGAGATCCACATCCAACTTGGAAATGCTCTCACGGACCTGGGAAACTACGGGGCGGCGGTGGAGGCTTACCGGCGCGCCCTCGCTCTTAAGCCTGATTCCGCCGAGGCGGTCTATGGTCTGGGATACTTCTTCGAACGTAAAGGGGACCTCGCTTCCGCCACAGATTCATTTCAGAATGCTTTGAAGCTCAATCCGCATTTGGGAGGCGCACACCTTCATTTGGGCACATGCCATCTTTTGCAGGGTGATTTGAGGAAAGCCGCCGAGTGCTTCGAGCAGCTTCTGAAATTGGAGCCTGACTCCGCCGAGGCCCGCGCCTTCCTTGGGCTTATTCATCTGAAGCAAGGCAACTTCCGCCCGGGCTTGAGCGAATATGAGAGCCGGTGGGGAACCCCGTACGGTCTGCGCTTTCGCCGGACGTTTTCACAACCGCTCTGGAAAGGCGAACCCCTGGAAGGGTCGCGAATCCTACTCTATGCCGAGCAAGGCATGGGTGACACCCTTCAGTTCGCACGCTATGTCCCCTTGGTGGCAGCACGGGGGGCAAAAGTGGTGTTGGAAGTCCAGCCCCGCTTGCATCGTCTTCTTAGTCTGGCCAAAGGGCCGGAAGAGGTAATTTGCCGTGATGCGCCACTTCCGGAAGTTGACTGGCAGTGCCCGCTGCTGAGTTTGCCCTTGGCATTCGCCACGGAATTGAACTCGATTCCCGCGAAGATTCCCTACATTTATCCGGACCCTGCTCAGGTGGAGATATGGCGGCATCGACTGTCAGGGAGTTCGCTACGTATCGGGCTGGTTTGGGGTGGCAGCCCTTTGCACCCACATGAGCTCTGGCGTTCCATCCCGTTAGAACAGCTCGCGCCGTTGACGAACCTGGAGGGTACAGCCTTTTACTCGTTGCAGATGGGGCCGCCAGCCAGCCAGGTGAAGGAGTTGGGATCCCGAGTGCACATCATCGATCTCCAGGACGAACAGAGGGACTTTGCCGACACGGCAGCGATTGTCGCCAATCTCGACCTGGTGATATCCATTGATACCTCCGTGGTCCATCTCGCCGGAGCCATGGGCAAGCCCGTTTGGGTCATGCTAAGCAAATCGGCTGATTGGCGCTGGCTGCTTGATCGCGAAGATAACCCCTGGTACCCCACGGCCCGGCTGTTTCGCCAATCCACCATGGGCAATTGGCACGACGTAGTGACCCGAATCCAGTGTGAGCTGCGTAGTATCGCGGCCCAGAACTTTGTCCCACCTGCGGGAGGAGCGCGCCATGAGTGACACTAGGGAAGCTCCTGCCGTCATCGAGATTATTCGTTTTCTGCAAACCAAGACTGGAACCCTATGCCGCCGGCCCCAGCCCGGAGATCAAATCGGTTTCGCGTTGAGCAGCAGGGACCGCGTGTCCCTCACGCGCCAGACCATCGAGGCCATGGATACGGATAGCGGCTTCGACATTATCTGGAACGACGGAAGCGATGAAGTGGAGGCGCGGGCATTGCCGAAGGATTTCCATTTCCAGAACGCGCGCCTGGTGGAGGTGAACTATGACGTGCGCGGCGGCCCGGACCGGTGCATTTGCTTCGGGATCGAACGTCTTCTCAACCTTGGGTACGACTATGTGGGGCTCATTGAAAACGACATCGTGATGCAACCCGGCTGGTTTCACCGGTTAATGAACCTGTTCGAACTCGCCGCCGTTGACGGCATCGTTTGTGGCGCCGCCACCGTCCGGAGCTATGGTGGCCGGGTGATTGAACATCGTTCGGGGTACTCGATCAACTGGGGGACGGGGGCGGGAATGATCCTCTTCTCGCGGCCGGCGGCGGAGGTCATCCTCCAGCAATACTCGAAGCTGCGGATGTCGACCGGATCCATCATGAGGTTCTACTCAAGGCTGTTCCGCATTGACCTGGGTCTGCGCACCCAGGACAGGGAAGGGAGGTTGGTCCAACAAGACGCGCCCCTGACGCTCGATTGGGGTTACACGCCCATGCTCTACATGCATGGCTTTACATCCGTAGGGAGCATCCCGTCACTGGCCAGGGATCTGGAATTTCCGCCCGGCCATTACCTCCTCAACGATTATGTTCGACCCGAGCGGTGTAACGCCGGCTTGGTACGGCGTAGAAGCATCTTGCCCTTGGGCCAACATCCGTGACCCCTCCGTCGCAGAGAGGGTTGCGGCTACCGCTTCTGGCCTCGCAACCCAGCGGTGGAGGAGCCGAAAGGTCGAATTATTAAGGCCCGCTAAGCTCCGCATCCGGTGGGGGCGAATTCTGCCCTGGCAACAATCTGCCGCTTCCGGGAGCGAATCCGGGCATTTTGTATCGAATCCCGCCCTATCTTTTCTAAACTAAACCGAAGACATTGTATGAGTTGACCAATATCGACATGAAGGACACCCAATTTCTTCACAAGCCTTGAGGAAAACTGCCGATATAACCATACGGGACATTGTCACGCGCGGGAGTTTGTGTGCTCCCGATAGAAAAGGACGGCCAAGTTATGATTCGTTTGACCCGGCTCAATAACCGGCCGCTGGTGGTCAATTCGGAGCTGATCAAGTTCATCGAGAACGCACCCGATACGGTTATCACTCTCGTTACGGGCGAGAAAATCGTGGTCCTTGAGACAGCCGAAGAGGTAATTACGCGGATTGTCGAATACTGCCGGCGGCTTCGCGGGCCGCGGTTGATTGTCCCCCCGCTAGAGAATTCGGTGGAGCAACTTGGGAAGGCCGCCGAACCGGAGAGGCCGGATGAGCCGTCTGAAGACGATGAGTAAGGGGATCTGAACTTGGACAAGAGTAGTTTAGGTGGAATACTGCTCGCCATTGGAGGGATTCTCGCCGGCCTGCTGATCGAGGGCGGGAAGCTTGCCCAGATCATCCAGCCTACGGCGGCCATGATCGTTTTTGGCGGCACCCTCGGCGCCGTCATGTTGCAGTTTCCCCTCCCCATTGTGTTGGCCAGCTTCAAACGATTGGGCAATGTCTTTTTCGATTCGCAAAGCGACCCGCAGGAGCTGGTCAAAGAAATAGTCGGCTTTGCTCATAAGGCTCGCAAGGAAGGCATCGTGTCCCTCGACCGCGAGCTGGACAACGTGAAAGAACCCTTTCTGCGCAAGTCCTTGATGCTGGCGGTAGACGGCACCGAACCCCAGGAGTTGCGCAAGATGATGGAACTTGAACTCGATAATCAGGCCGAGCACGAAGAGCGCATCCCCCAGGTCTTCGAGGCGGCGGGTGGATTTTCTCCCACGATCGGCATTATCGGGGCGGTTCTCGGCCTCATTCAAGTCATGCAACACCTGGATAACATTGATGAGGTGGGGCGTGGCATCGCCGTGGCCTTCGTGGCTACCATTTATGGCGTGGGCGCTGCCAACTTGCTCTTTTTGCCTTCCGCCGGCAAGCTCAAGATCCGCATTCGGACCGAGCACCAGATGCGCGAGATGATGCTGGAAGGTGTGATCTCCATCCTGGAAGGTCTGAACCCCCGCATGGTCGAGACCAAGTTGCAGGGATTTTTGGCCGACGCTCCACCGCCGGAAGAATCCCGGGAGTCCTCCTCATGAGCCGGAAGAAGAAAGTTGCCGAGCACGTGAACCACGAACGATGGCTGGTCTCCTATGCCGACTTCATCACCCTTTTGTTCGCCTTCTTTGTGGTCCTCTTCTCTTCCTCCCAGGTAGATAAGCGCAAGGTAGGGAAAGTCTCCGTGGCGATGCAGGCGGCCTTTCAACAAATGGGGATCTTCCAGACGGCCAACTCACGCACCCCCATGGTTACCACCGATCCCTTACCCGCAGAAAACATCCAGCTTATCGAAGACGGCAAAGGGATGTCCGGCCGTGGGAAAATGGCTTCCCCTTTCGAAAAGATGATGGGCTCCCCTTCCGCTCAGAAAGATTTGGCGACCTTGCAAAAACAACTGACCGGCGCCCTGGCGCCGGAGATCCAGCGGCGCGAAGTGGTGCTCACGGCCAATCGCGAAGGTCTGGTGGTCAGCCTGCGGGAGACAGGCTTTTATGATAGCGGGTCGGCAGCCCTTCGGCCGGCTTCCGAACCTGCGGTGCAGCGCATTGCCGAGACGCTGAGGGCTCAGGCCAACAATATTCGCATTGAAGGACATACGGACACCGTACCCATTCACAACACGCAGTTCGCTTCCAACTGGGAACTCTCGACCGCCCGCGCAACGGAGATGATCAGGTTATTCATTACCCATTACAACTTCCCCGCCACACGCCTCTCCGCCGCCGGATTTGCGGAGTATCACCCCGTAACGAGCAACGGGACCGCCGAGGGCCGAGCGCAGAACCGGCGCGTGGACATTGTCGTGCTCGCCCCTGCCCCGGAGAGTTCTGCCGGCACTCCCTTGTTGGCCCCACCAAGGCCCTGACGCTCCGCGGGCGGCCCCCAAGGTTTCTCTCTTTCATCCTCATGTCAAGCCCCTTCGCTGCCGATAATATGCAGAGGTACAACAAGGCCGCCCATGACGCCCACACTCAGGGAGCTGATTCGCGAAAGAGTGGAACGGCTGAACTCCATCCCCACCGTTCCAGCCATCATCCGCCCTCTGCTGTTCTATCTCGAAAAACCGGTGGACGAGATGGAAGTTCAACGCATTGTCGACCTGGTGTCGTGCGACGAGGCAATCTCCGCCCAATGCCTGCGAGTGGCGAATTCCGCCCTGTATTTCCGGTCACGCGAGGTCAGGTCCGTACACGGCGCAATCGTCGTGCTGGGCGTGCGGCAAATCCGCGAGATACTCCTTTCGTGCAGCCTGCTCAATCTCTTGCCCAAGGATAATTGGGTCATTGACCCCCTGGTTTTCTGGGAGCATTCCCTGGGTTGCGGACTGGTAAGCCGCTTCTGTGCCCGCAAGGCACGCTTCCGGGAGCCGGAGCGCGCTTATTTGGCAGGGTTGCTGCACGACTTGGGCGAACTGGTAAACATGATGTCATTCCAGGAGGAGTTCCGCGCCGCGGCTCAACTGGCCCGGTCCGAAAAGATTCCGCTGCATCAAGCGGAGCGTTCCGCACTGGGCTTCACTCACTGCGACGTAGGAAAAATCCTCGCCGAACACTGGCGCCTGCCGGAGGACATCACGGAAGTTGTTGAACATCATCACGACGTCAGCAGGCAAAACTCCATCCCGCATTGGTCTCTTTGGTCAGCTTGTCAGACCAACTCTGCCATGTGCACGATTTAGGCTATGGCATCGATGGATCATCCGATTGGAATCTTGCGGAAGACCCCTCCTGGTTGAGCTTGACGCGGGATTATCCGGCCCTCGCCAAAACTGACCCCGCCCAGTTCCTCCTGGAGATGGAACAGTTCGTTTCGGAAGCGCGTAAACTCGTGCGCTCCATCCTCCGCGCCTGACGGCCTGTTGCACCGCCATCTTGATTCCTTCGCTGTCATTCTGAGCATCGACAGCCTTGCGGCTGCCCATGATCGGCAGAAACTCGGGCCGAGGAAGGGTAGCGCGGACCTGTTTTTTAGGTCCGCGGCTTTTCCTTGTCCATCGGGGACGAGCCGCGGACCTAAAAACCAGGTCCGCGCTACACGTGCCGAATCTCAAGGACTTACGCGGCGAGTTTCTGCAGAGCGCACCGAAGAATCTCGCTCAGGCGATTTTCGATTTGTGATTTTCATAGGCGGCAAATTGATTCATCATCCCACCGGGAACTGTCGATAGCCGATGCGGGGAAGTGCATCGAAGGTTGTGGAGGGCAGGGCTTCAGCCCCGCCCTTCCAGAGTCGCGGTGAGAAATGCGGGCTAAGGCTGTCATCCTGAGCCTCGCGAAGGATCTCGCCCTGCGGCATCGCAGATGGGCAGGATCCAGGGTTTCCCGACGAAACAACACCTATCTCCTTTCCTTTCAGTAAATCATTCAGAAACGTGATAACTTCTTTGTTTTCATTCACTCATCCAGAGCACTTTTTTTCCCCCTTTATTTTCAATAATTCATCCAGACCACTCTTCATTTTTAACATCTTTTGGGTCCGCGTCTTGTCCCCGAAAATCATCGGCATAACTCCCCTGTTTTCAAACACTTGATTTTTTGCACAGGCCATAGAAATTCCACCTTTTATCACGTAACATACTGTGTTTTCATAAACTCATCCAGATGGAGAACCCACTCCGGAGTGGAGAGTCAGCGCACCGCTTACTGTCTATCGTTTACCGCCGCCTCCTCAAGTATAGCATGATTGCGAGCCGTGTCGATGTCCATTTGAGCCTACTTGCTAGGCGACTGTTAGGACAACACGTAATACCAGAGGTCTAGACGAACAATCCCGGCAATTTTTCGAGACAAAATCTCCAGCCCGGATTTCTCACCACGGGTCTGGAAGGGCGGGGCTAAACAGGCGGCGGAAAAACTGTCTTCGGCGTACGACCACCCCGGCGCCCAAGGCGCCACCCCTCCTGAATCAGGAGGGGAGTTGTTGAAAACGCTCCCCTCCTCAGATGAGGAGGGGTGGCGCGCCGAGCGCCGGGGTGCGGGACGGATGGAGGGTGAGAGCCGCGATTTCGGCGGGGCTGAAGCCCCGCCCTTTCGGCGGCGTCCAACCGTGGTGGGAAGTCTGGGCTAAAGTCCCGCGCTTCCAGCAAATCCTGAGAGCGCCCAAACTTGGTGAGAAGTCCGGGCTCGACATACGATCAAGAGCAACCCTGGCGCGGGCCTGTACTGAAGGTCGCGGCCATTCGCGCCAGTCAACCCCTATGGCGACCTCAGTTCACGGTCAGGGTAAGGGGCAAATTGTGGGTGAGCTTGTTGGACGTGGCGGTTGACGTAACGGTCCCGGTCACGCTCAGCGCATAGGTCCCCGAGGGAGTGCCGGGAGTTGTCTGCACAACCATCCCTCCTCCACCCCCGCAGGCGCTCCAAAGCAGTATCATCATGAGGGAGAATCCCAGCAAGTAAGCGGCGCGACGTTTACGCCCCGCGGCCAGCGCCGCCAGGCTCGCCAGCATCAACAACGCGTACGGCCAGAGCATTCGCCCGAACCCCTTGATGCGGGGTGGGAGGATTATGCCAGAGGGTGGCGCCATCGTCCCTGCCGTGGTCGAGACTGAAACCGTCACCGGCGCGGGCGCTGCTCCATTCAGCGTTACCGAACTGGGGGTGACCGTACAGGTAGAGAGTGAGGGCGCGCCGCTACACGTCAGGTTCACCGTTTGGTTCAGCCCGCCCTCGGGCGTCACCTTCAAACTGTAATTCGCCGTTTGCCCAGCCGACACGGTGGAACTCGTCGCGGAACTCGACATCCCAAAATCCATCCCCGCGCCCGAGAGCTGAATGGTCTGGGGGCTGCCTGCGGCATTGTCCGTCACGGTCAGTGTGCCCGTCTGCATACCTGCCGCCGAGGGATCAAAGAACACACTGATGGTGCAGCTCACCCCTGCCGCCAGGCTGCTGGTGCAGCCATTGGTGGCCCCGAATTGCGCGCTGCTGGATTGAACGCTCGATAGGGTCAAGGCCACGTTACCGTTGTTGGTGAGCATAATATTCTGCGGCAGGCCGCTGGTGCCCACGAACTGCCCGGGGAAGGTCAAACTGCTGGGTGAAAGGTCCGCCGTCGGGGCAGTTCCCGTGCCCGAAAGCGTAATCGTCTGCGGACTGTTCGCCGCGTTGTCTACCAGGGAAACCATCGCCGCGCGTGCCCCGTAAGTCGTGGGAGTGAAGGTTACATTGAGCGCACAATTGCTACCGGCAGCAACGGAGTTCCCGCAGGTCTGACTGAGCGAGAAGTCCCCGGGATCGGAGCCGCCCAGAGCGGTGCTGGTAATGCTGAGCGCCGCATTGCCAGTATTCTGAAGGGTGATCTGCTGAGATGAGCTCGGTGTTCCCACCGGTTGATTTGAAAACGTCAGACTTGACGCTGACAAGCTCGCGCCTGCTCCGGTACCCGTTCCGCTCAATGTCACTACCTGGGGACTGTTGGCCGCGTTATCCGTCAGCGTGAGAGTCCCCGGTCGATTTGCAGCCGCCGTGGGCGTAAAGGTGACATTGATTGTACAACTGCCGTTGGGAGCAAGCGAGCCAGCGCAATTATTGGTCTGGGCGAAGTCACCGCTCGTCGTAATGGTCAGCGGAGTCAGAGCTCCCGTGCCCGTGTTGGTTAGCGTAACAATCTGTGGGGCGCTGGGGGTTGAAATCGTTTGCGCGATGAACGTCAGGCTAGTAGCAGAGAGGTTGACCACCGGTGCAAGCCCTGTACCACTCAGGTTCACAATTTGGGGGCTGCCGAGGGCATAGTCCGTTAGGGTGAGAGTTCCGGCACGCGCTCCCTGAGCCGTGGGGATGAAGGTGACGTTGATCGTGCAGCTAGTGCTGGGTGCGACGAAAGGTAGGCAATTGTTGGTCTGCGCCCAGTCGCTCGAAATCGCCAGACTGGTGATGTTCAGCGCCACCGAGCTGGTATTCGTGATGGTCACGGGCTGGGCGGCGCTCGTGGTCCCCACGAGTTGGCTGCTGAAGGTCAGACTCCCACTGGAGAGAGTAGGAGCGGACACGATTCCGGTGCCAGTTAGCCCGATGGTTTGGGGGCTACCGGGGGCGTTGTCGGTGATTGTCAGCGAGCCGGTGCGGCTGCCCGTCGCCGTCGGGGTGAAAGTAACATCGATCGTACAGTTGGCCAGGGTCGCAACCGTTCCCCCACCATAAGAACAAGAAGTGCCCGTTGTGACGAGGGAAAAATCTCCCCCAGCGGTAATGCTGGTGAGGTTCAAGGGGGCATCCCCGATGCTGGTCAAGGTTGCGCTCTGTTTTGGGCTGATTGTGTTGACGAGAACGCTCCCGAAGGCGAGGCTTGTGGTGGATAGATTCACTGCGGGCGCGGGCGTGAACTTTGCGACAAACCCGGTTTCTGTGTATGCTCCTGTAGCCCGGTTGGTTGGCTGGAGTGGATTCACTACGGGAAAGCTAGTAGATTCAGTGTAACCGGTCACGTAGGCGTCGCCGGAGGAATCCACGGCAACACCTTGGCCCCAGTCCCAACCGCCGCCTAAGAAAGTCGAATAGATAAGTGCCGAGCCCGTCGCGTTCAGTTTGGTCACGAAAGCGTTTAACGCATCGTAGGGGCCGTGCAGGCTCCCTTGAACGGGGTTGGCAGTCGGAAAATCGGTGGACTCCGTCGCCCCAGTTACATAAGCGTTGCCTGCGGAATCGACGGCGATGCCGTAGGCATTGTCACTGCCACTACCGCCCAGGTAAGTGGAATAAGCGAGCGCAGAGCCCCCTGGGTTAAATTTGGTCACATATACGTGCGGATTCGCGTTGAGATTCGACTGCAATGGATTGACTGTAGGAAAGTCGGTCGATGAAGTGTACCCTGTCACGTAGGCACTTCCAGAGGAATCTACGGCGATACCAGTTGCCCAGTCTGTTTGGTATTGGCACGGCGCCGGCGAACAGGGCGCTACGGACAATCCATATCCACTGCCGCCCAAGTATGTCGAGTAGATAAGAGCAGAACCGGCGGCATTCACTTTCGCTACAAACGTGTTGGTCTGACCGTCGGGTGCATTCTTGATTGCCTGGGACGGATTGACGGTGGGAAAGTCCGTCGAATTGGTCGCGCCTGTCACATAAGCGTTGCCGGACGAATCGACAGCGACGGCCCAGCCCTGATCAAAATCACTGCCACCCAGGTAGGTTGAGTAGACCAGGGCTGAGCCGGCGGCATTCAGTTTTGCCACAAACGCATCGGTGTAACCCTTCAGGGTCGCCTGTACGGGGTTGACCGTGGGGAAGTCGGTCGAGCCAGTCCCTCCAGTCACGTAAGCGTTGCCGAATGAATCCACTGCAACGCCGATGCCTCCGTCCCCGCCACTGCCCCCAAGGTAAGTGGAATAAACAAGGGCTGAACCGGTCGAGTTCAGTTTGGTGACAAACGCGTTCCCGTAGATACTCATCAGGCTCGCCTGAATCGGATGGGCGGTGGGGAAATCGGCGGATTCGGTGAAACCGGTAACGTAGGCGCCGCCGGAGGGGTCCACAGCGATACCATAACCAGCATCCCACCCACTGCCCCCCAAATAAGTAGAGTAGACAAGGGCCGAGCCAGCAGCGTTCAGTTTGGTGACAAATGCATCGCCAGCCTGACTCGATGAGGAAGCGGGGGGCCCAGCGTACGTTCCCTATAAGGGGTTTACGGTGGGGAAGTCAGTGGATTGAGTCCACCCGGTCACGTACGCGCTGCCGGATTGGTCGACCGCGATGGCTCTGGGTAAGTCAACCTGGCTGCCACCGAGGTAGGTGGAGTAGCTAAGTACCGGATCGATGACGAGGGGCTTGGTGCGGTCGTAAAAAGCAACCTTGAATCCAACCTGATTGTGAGCTTGCAAGACAAAGCTTCCGTCAACGGGTGTCCGTTGTCCGTAGTTCGTTTTCCGTTGCCCATTATTAACTGCGGGTTGGTAGACCATCGGCTTGAGGAAACGAAGCTCGCCACCCTCGGCATTAACCACGAGGTCGCCGTCGGCCGTGATTTGTAGGGACGCATCGCGATGCGCCCTATTTTGTAGCGGCGGTGTTCCCACCGCCGACCGGCGGTCAGAGACCCCCGCAACAGTGGGCGGTTCACGAACCGTCCCTACGTCAAGCACGATGGCGCTCGGGTCGGCGCCGGGAGCGACGACAAAGTCATACTCAAGCTGCCCACCCTGGTTGCCGTAATAAACCAAGTCAACTCCGGGATAGACGCCCTGATATTTCACCTGGGCGTAGGTCGGCACATTGGTGCGCCATTTCTTGGGGTCGTTGCCGAGGAAGTAGTTGGTTTTGCCCGGCAGTTCGCCCGCACCCGTCACTGCGGCGTTGGCATTTGCGCCCACAAGGCGCATCCGGAGTACCGTCGAACTCTCGCCGCTGACCGCCAAGCGGCGAGAAGAAAATGGTAGCGCGGGACCCGCTCTCCGGTCCCGCGGCTTTTCCACTTCGCTATTCGATTTTTTCTTTGGGCCAGATGAAGGCAAAAGATCTGGAAGAGCCGCAGCACCGAAGGGCGGGTGCTGCGCTACCTTCCATCGAAGGGCGATCACGGCTTCGTTTCCGGTCAGATACATGGCATAGCCGCGCCCGCGCGCGAGGAACTTCACCGTCCGATCCGTCTGCCCCTGATTAGCCTCAAAGGACAGCGGCAGCTTGCCGTAGGTTGTGACCAAGCGATTGGCCGACGCGGTAGGCACGAGTTGCACAGGCCGGTTGATGGGAAACTTTGGTTTAATGTTCAGTGAGAAAAGCCCGAGCAAAAACAAAAAGAGGAGACACACGACCACGTGTAGTCCTAAAGGGGCGCGGGTCCTGTCGGGAGTGCTACGATTCCAGCGCATGGGCGCCTCCCAGGCCAACGGAGGGCATGCCTTACGATACTCCCATTCAGGTCGTTGTCAACATAATCGCGGGGGGCACATACATTGGTTTGTATGTATGCGCCTCACAGACACGGGCAACCCTTTTGTCACCACGTCCTATCCGGGGCCAGTTCTGGCTTACTAGTGTGGTGTCCCACGTAAGAATTGACAATAGGCGAGACCCCCTCACCCGGCCCGCCCCGGCTGGCGATTACGCCGGATGCGCGCCACCCTCTCCCCCAAAGGGGGGAGGGCAATAAAATC
>Ga0182030_10003303_pt1 | contig 34389 bp, 24 predicted proteins | sample 812S3MmetaG_FD_121299 | JGI IMG/M metagenome (GOLD analysis project Ga0182030, IMG submission 121299) | Permafrost microbial communities from Stordalen Mire, Sweden - 812S3M metaG (Illumina Assembly) | ecosystem: Environmental > Terrestrial > Soil > Wetlands > Permafrost | place: Sweden...
CGAGCATCGCCATCAGCGCGGTCATCACCATCGGCCGCACCCGGGAGATCGCCCCTTCCATGATGGAGGCGTGCAGCTCGCGTTCATCCCGGCGCAATTCGGCGATGCGGGAGACCAGAATGACGCTGTTCTGAATGACGATGCCAAAGAGCGCCACAAACCCGACGAGGGCGGCGACCGAGAGATTCAGGCCGGCCACGGGGAGCGCCATCATCCCTCCAGCCGCGGCGAACGGCACGGTCAGCAATACCAAGGTTGCGAACCTGGTCGAGTTGAACGTGATGAAGAGCAGGAAGAAGATGGCCAGAAGGGTGATCGGGAAGATCACGGCCATCCGGGCCTGCGCGCGCTGGGCGTTCTCAAAGGCGCCCGTCCATTCCAGCCGGTACCCCTTGGGCAGGTGGATGGCGGCGTTGACCTTGCTCTGGGCTTCCGCGACCAGCGAGCCCAAATCCCGATCCCGCACCGAGAATTTGACCGACGTGCGGCGCTCGTTCTCCTCGCGCACGATCCGGGCTAGGCCAGGGCGGAGTTCGACGGAGGCCAGCGCCCCCAGGGTCACCCGTTCGCCATTGGATCCAAACACCGGCACGCGGCGGATGGCCTCGATATCGGCCACGGAGCGCGGCGCGACCTTGACCACGAGGTCGAACGTGCGCGCGCCCTCCATGACCTGGGTGGCGACCTGCCCTCCCATGGCGGTGGCGACGACTGATTGCATGTCCGATACGGACAGCCCATAACGCGCGATGGCTTCCCGGTCGATCACGATCTGGATTTGGGGTTGGCCCAGGAGCAGGTCGGTCGAGACATCCTTCGCGCCCGGGACGGCGCGGAGGACATCCACGATCTGGTTCGCCAGCCCTTGGAGTTCGGTGGGATCGCTGCCGTACACTTTGATGGCCAGCTCGCTCTTGACGCCCGAGACGGCCTCATTGACGTTGTCCTCGATATACTGGCTGAATTGGGACTCGATCCCCGGAATTTCATTGAGGCTCCGGGCCATGAGTTCGCAGAGGTCATCGCGGTTGTGCGCGCTCGTCCACTGCTCGCGGGGTTTCAAACCGACACTGTACTCGGTGACATCCCACCCGTTGATGTCCGTGCCATCGTCCGGACGGCCCTCCTGGCTCACCACAAACCGCACCTCCGGGAACGCGGCCACGCGCTGGCGGACCTTGCGGGTGAGGCTTGCCGCCTCGGTCGGGGAGATGGACTGGGGCAGGAAGGTCCGCACCCAGAGGTCCCCTTCGTCGAGCTTAGGGAGGAACTCGCTTCCGACAAAGTGGAATACGACCCCGCCGGCGATGAGGAGTCCCGCCGCTCCGGCGTAAACCCAGCCCCGGGATTTGATGGCCCGGCCCAGGGCCGGGGTGTAGAGCTTGAGCAACCAGCGGACCACCCAGGACTCGTGCTCCGCGATCCCCTTCCGGACCGCGAAACTGGCCAGCACGGGCACGATGACGATGGCGAAGACCGTGCCGACGATGAGGGCAAAGGTCAGGGTCAGCGCCATCGGCTTGAAGATCCGGCCCTCGACCCGCTGAAGGGTGTAAAGGGGAATGAAGGCGGTCAGGAGAATGGCCTTGGAGAAAAGGATCGGGCGTCCCATCTGGCCCACCGCCTCCACCGTCAGCGCGAAGAGGGAGCGGATCTGGCCCCGCCGTTTTTCCATCAACCGCAGCAGGTTCTCGATGACCACCACGGCGGAATCCACGATGATGCCGAAGTCGATGGCTCCCATGGAGATCAGGTTCGCCGGGATTTTCTGCCAGTCCAGCAGCATGAAGGCCCCCAGCAGCGCGACCGGCACCGCCAACGCCACGACCAGCGCGGAGCGCCAGTTGCCCAACCCCAGGAACACCACCATCACGACCAGGACCAGACAGATGCCCTCGATCATGTTGTGTCGGACGGTATGCAGCGAGCGATCGACCAGGACCGTCCGGTTGTAATACACCACCAGCCTCACCCCGGGAGGGAGGTATTTCTCATTGATTTCGTCGGCCATCTTCTCCACGCGCTGGCAGACGACCATCGGATTCTCGCCGCGGCGCATCATCACGATCCCCTCTGCCACGTCGTCCTCGTCCCTGCCCCCGGGTTCCGTTCTCCCGACCCGGCCGAGGCGGATGGCATGGCCGATCACCACCTTGCCCAGATCCCGGATCCGCACGGGAGTGCCCCCGCGGGTATCCACAGCGATCGCCTCGATATCGGCGACGTTCCGGATCAGTCCGAGGCCACGGACAACATAGAGCTCGGTGCCATGCTCGATATAAGACCCGCCGGCATTCGCATTGCCGTTGCCCAAGGCGGTGAAAATCTGCTGGAAGGAGATATTGTAGGACTTGAGCTTGGCGGGGTCGACCAGGACCTGGTACTGCTTGGTTTGGCCGCCGAAGGGGTTCACGTCCACCACCCCCGGCACGGAGCGGAATTTCTTTTCCACCACCCAGTCCTGGAGGGCTTTCACCTCCACCTCCGGGAAGCCCGGGGTGGCGCGGAGGGTGTAACGGAACACCTCCCCGATGGGGGTGGCGTCCGGGGAAAGCGCGGCCTGGGCGCCGGCGGGCAGGGTCACATCCCCGAGCAATTGGTGGGCCAGGTTCCGGACCGTGGCGTTATTCGCATCATCCTCGAACACCAGGGTCACCTGGGACAGGCCGAACAGGGAGATGGAGCGCATCGAGACCCGCTTTGGCATGCTGTTCATGACGTTCTCGATCGGGATGGTGATGAACCGCTCGACCTCCTCCGCGGCGTGGCCCGGGAAGAGGGTGATGATCTGCACCGAGACGTTGGTGACATCCGGATAGGCCTCCACCGGCAACTCCAGGTACGAGTTCACCCCGGCGGCGATGAACACCCCAAGGAGGACCAGCACCACCGCCCGGTGGTGCAGTACGAACGAAGTAAGTTTTTCGATCATGACTTGTCGCCTTCAAGCAGAGCCTGCAAGAGGAGGGCGCCTTCCGTGACCACCTTTTGTCCGGCGGCCACCCCCTCGAGAACCGGGACCTTGCCATCCTGTTCGACTCCCAACTTGACGTGCTGACGCAGGTATTGGCCGGCGGACTGTTCGATGAACAGGTAGGCCTCCCCGGCCTTCAGGAACACGGCCCCGGCGGGGACCTCGACGCCCCCTTGCGCCACACGGGCCGCCTCCTCCACCACGTCCACCGTCACATACATCTCCGCCCGCAACGATTTGTCGGGGTTCTTGACCAGACCCCGGACTTTGAGCATCCGGGTGCCCGGGTCCATGGTCGCTGCGATCTTGCCAACCGTCCCGGCAAACACCTTGTCCGGGAAAGCCTGGCAATGGACGCGCAACTCCTGGTTGGCCCGGAGGGCGGGGAGATCGGATTCCGTCACATCCAGTTGGAGCCAAAGCGACGTGGGATCGCTGAGCACGAACAACGGAACAAAGAGGTTGGGGGCATTGGCGAGCATCAGGTCGGGACGGACCTCCTGTCCCGGGTTGATGTTCTTTTCCACCAGCTCCCCTGCGAGGGGGGCACGCAGCAGATAGAGGGCGTTCGTGGAGGCGAGGCTGCCGCCGTAATTGGCCAGCACGGCGAGCGAGCGATCCTTCTCCGCCTGGGCGGCGACCAGCGCCGCTTCCGCCGCCTCGACGTCCTTCTGCGCCGCGGCTCCGTGGTCCAGGAGCTGCTTCGAGCGGTCAAACGTCTTTTCGGCCAGCGCCAGGTTCCCCACCGCGGTTTTCGCGTTGGCCAGCGCCAGGCTGAAATCGGGCGAGTCGATGGTCGCGAGCGGGGCGTGGTCGGCGATGGCCTCCCCCAAGTCCACGGCCACGGAGGTTACGCGGCCCGCCACCGGGGTGAAGACCCGGACAGTGCGCTCCTCATCCCAGCAGAGCCTCCCGGTCAGGTGCCGCATGGCGAGTTCCCGGGGTTTCGCGGCCTCCGAGTGGATCGAGGTTTGTTGCGGGGCGCCGGTTGCGAACTGGATCTTCTCGCCCTCGACCTTCGCTGAGGGGGGCGGGGGTACCGCCTTCTCCTCCTTGTGACAAGCTGTCAGCAACAGCCCGCCGGCCAGGACCAGAGATCCGGTTCGTAACCACTGTGGAATTTTAGTTTTGGTATGCACGATAAATCTGCTTCCTGCTATTTGGATCCTTCCAGGTCTGCCGCACGAGTCAGGCTGAGCGCAGCCTGGAGGTCGGCCGTCGCGCTGGCGGTGTCGGCCACTGCCTGGGCGAGCGCCAGCCGGATGTCGTTGTCCGTCCGTTCCGCGTCCAAGAGGCTCAAGAGGGAGGCCCCGCCCTTTTGGTACGCAAAAGTCATGGACTCGCGCACTTGGGACGATTTCGGAGCCAGATCGTCCCGGTAGCGCTCCCACCGCGAGCGTGCCTCCCGGTATTCGGAGCGGGCGTCCGCCAGGTCGGCGGCGGCCTGGGACTGCAGGCGGCCCAACGCGAAGCGGGACTGCTCAACGGCGGCCTGGGCGGCCTTGATGGCGCCTCGATTGCGGTTCCAGACGGGGAGCGGGAAGGAGACGCCGATCCCGATGGTGTCCGCGGGCGGTCCGCCCCCGGGCGGATTATGTTCCGCCTGGATCATCACGGTAGGGTCCGGCACGCGCAACGCCTTTTGCAAGGCGAGGTTCGCTTGGGCTGCCTGAAGGTCGGCCCGGCCGGCCAGCACATCACTACGCGCGGCGTTTTCGCCGGTCGGCGATGCCAAGGCCGCCGGTTCGTTGGTGGTCACCAGGGCCTCGATCCGCTCGACCGGCGCCCAATCCCCCTTGGGCTCCCGAGTCCCCAGCAGCACCTCCACCGCCACCCGGGCTTGGAGGGCCGAGGCCTCGGCTGCCTGCGCTTGGAGCACATACTGGCCGGCGCTGATCTCGATCTGCTTCTTGTCCGACGCGGAGAGGTCGCCCAGCTTGAACCGCTCGGCGGCAATGCCCGCCTGCCGCTCAAGGTAGCCCGCCGTCTCATGGTAGATGCGGGCGTTTTCCCGCGCCAGCACCGCGGCGAGGTAGGCCTTGGTCACCCCTTGATCAAGGATGCGCCTGGCCTCCAGGAAGCGGGCCTTGGCACCCTGCACGCCCCAGCGGGCGGCACTCTGGCGGTTCCGTCTTTTTCCCGCGATCTCGAAGAGTTGATTCACCGCCAGGATGCTGTCATAGCTCCGGTCCCACACCCCGTTGCCGCCCGCGGTGGAGGCCTCCCGCGAACCGATCTTGGCGGTCGAAAGGGAGGCGGTGGGGTTGGGGAACTCACGGGCCATCAGCAATTGGGCCGAGGCACCGTCGAGGTTGGCTTGGGCGGCGAGCAGGTCCCAATTGCGCTCCAGCGCCACCCGCTTCGCCTCCGGGAGGCTCAGCGCGTTGGTCTGGGCCACCGCCGGGGCGGTCCACCCCGCCAAGGCCACCAATAAGGCTGCCCCCGCCCGCCAACACCGGACCCTCCCGCGGGCCGCCCAACCCGCGCGCAATCGTTGGAGCGGCTGCAACATCCGCCAGTCGAAGAAGGACGCGCCTTCGCCTGCCCTTCCCGACGGGGGGCATGCCGTGGGGCGCGATCCAGTGGTGGCAACGCGAACTCGGCTGGCGCCGGTGCTGCAGGGTTCGGCGGCCGTCCTCGTTGGGGAGGGGTTCGGTTTTCTCATTCAGTCCGTGTACGATGACCGCAGTTGGTCATCGGGTGCAAGTAAATGGAAGTTGGCTCTCATTAAAAAATCGTTAAGGAAACGGGCAACAGATCGTTCCCACCGGCGGGCGCCGCCCCGTGCCCTAGCCTGCACTCATAACTCCCGTCGAGTGTGGAAATATTGTCAAGGTGTCTATTGTTGGGCAGCGCACCATCCCGAGCCAAAGAAGTCGGTGGGTCCCCCCAAGGCCGCTCGGGACGCTTCGAATTGCCGATTTCGGAATCGGCGTCCGGGTTTGGCCCGCTGTCCGCAGTCAGAACCCTCCCAGGCGACCCCAGGCAAAACCCCAGCCCACGCGCGGAACTGCGGGGGCAGTCCGCGTTTCCCGAGCGGGGCGTCCAAGCCAGGTGCCATAGCGTTTTCTTCACGCGGCGCATAAAGTAAGTCGAAGGCCAACCTTGGGGCCATGGTCGGTTCGTGTGACAGGGCGGGAGGAACGCGTCTCGTCCCGGCCTGCTGCGGGGAGTTGGTGGGTTTTGGGCGATCCTGAGGTTGGATCTCCCAGCACGGAACTGCGGGGGCAGTCCGCGTTTTCCGAGCGGGGCGTCCAAGCCAGGTGCCATAGCGTTTTCTTCACGCGGCGCATAAAGCAAGTCGAAGGCCAACCTTGGGGCCATGTCGGTTCGTGTGACAGGCCGGGAGGAACGCGTCTCGCCCCGGCCCCGGCCGGGGGCTGGGGGATTTCGGGTGATCCCGAGGTTGGATCCTATTGCTATTTCGTTCAATGTCAATTGGTTGGACAGTAATGGTTCCTTTCGTTCACCACCGCTCCCGGACTGAACCAGCCCGCGTTTCCCGTTGAGAGGAAATTGGACGTAGCAAGTGTTAAGAAGTTGCTAAGATACTCACCTTGCTCGGTTGGGGTTCCAGCGTGGGCGTCGGTGAGATCCCGCGCACCCTGCTTGCACCGACCGACCGGGGCACGGGGGGCACCGGTCCCACACGAGCGCCGCCCCAGCCCGCCGGCACCCCGGGATCTGGGCGGGTGGTACGGCCCGGGCGGAGCCCTCCCTGGCGAATCGGCCACGCAAGGGGATCTGGATCCGTCCCGGGGTCGGGCACCCTCCCTGTGCCCGGCTCTGGACCTCGCGGCGGAATGCCGAAAGATCCCACCCACGGAAACCTCATATCCGGCTTGAGCCAGCTCCCGCGGGGACCGATTCTGCTTTGGCCCGTCGCGGGATCGTGGCAAACTCCCGGCGATGCGCGTCACCCCGCGACAACTGGCCGAGATGGAGCAGCGCCTGGCAGCAGCCGCGCGCCCTCGGGGGCGCCTTTCCACCCCGGACCCCACCCCGTTGCCCGTCCCTCCGCGGCCCTCCGTCATCCTCGGTTTGGACCCCTCGCTGCGCGGCACCGGGTACGGCGTGATTCGGTTGGAACAGCCCTTTCCGGCGACGTTGAGCCAGGGGACGATTTCGTGCCCCGCGACGTGGCCCCGGTCGCGATGCCTGCTGAAGATCGTCCAAACCCTGCGTGATGTCCTGCGGGAGCACCCGCCGGGAGTGTGCGTGGTGGAGGGGTTGTTTTTTGCCCAGAACCTGCAAACCGCCCAAATCATGGGCGAAGCCCGCGGTGCCGCGATGGCGGCGCTCGCCGAGGCCGGGGTGGACATCTACGAGATCGCGCCCCGGAAGGTCAAACTCGCGATCGTGGGGTATGGGGCGGCCCAGAAGCTGGCGGTGGCCAAAATGGTGCAACGCATGCTCCATCTGGCCGAGCCGCCCGCCCCGGATGCGGCGGACGCCCTGGCCTTGGCCTTGACCCACGCCCAGGAAGCCAACCGGTATTCCCTGTCTCCGCGCCGCAAGCTATGATTGCCTTTCTCCAAGGGATTCTCGTGGAGGCCGATCCGGGCCGGGCGGTGATTGACTTGAACGGCCTCGGGTACGACGTTCTCATCCCGCTCTCCTCCTTTGACAAACTGCCCCAGCCCGGCCAACCAGTCCGGCTGCTGACCCACCTGGCCATCCGCGAGGATGCCCATGTGCTCTACGGCTTCATGACGAGCCCGGAGCGTGACCTTTTCCGCCTTCTGGTCCAGACGGTGAGCGGCATCGGCCCCCGCACTGCCTTGAGTGTCCTGAGCGGCATGAGCGTGGCGATGTTCCGCGGGGCCGTGGCGGAGGGGGACGTGAAGGCCCTGTCGCGCATTCCCGGGGTGGGGAAGAAAACCGCCGAGCGCATCGTGGTCGAACTGAAGGAGAAGATGGGCGAGGCGGGGGTTTGGGAGGCCGCCAGTGCCCGGCGCGGGTTGAGCCCGGCCGAACAACGCCTGAACGACGCCATCCTGGCGCTGCTCTCGCTCGGCTTCAAACAGGCCGAGGCTCAAGACGCCGCCCGCCAAGCCCAGGCCGCCCTGGGAACGGACGCCCCGTTGGAGGACTTGGTGCGGGCCTGCCTCAAGAGAGGGTCATGAGCCAGGAACCGGGGTCGGTAACCGGGGCGCCGCAGCCGGTCGCTGGAAAAGGCGGCCGGGTGGTGCCCCGCGCGCCCGTGTGGCACCAGCGGCTGGCTGCCTGGCTCGTCTCCCTGCTGTTGCGATCCCTGTGCGCGACCCTTCGCTGGCATTGGTCGGAGCGGTCCGGCGGCCCGGCTTGGACCGAGCAACCGGTGATCTACTGCATCTGGCACAACCGCCTGGCCACCTGCATGAAGGGTTACCGGGTTTACCGCTGCTCCGGGGGGCGGCGCGGCCGGTTTGCGGTAATGGTGAGCGCCAGCAAGGATGGCGCCCTGCTGACCGCGATCCTCGAGCGTTTCGGGGTGCAGCCGGCCCGCGGCTCATCGAGCCGGCGCGGACCCCAGGCGCTCCGCGAGATGAACTCCTGGGCCGCGCGCGGCTACGACCTCGGCATCACGCCCGACGGCCCCCGCGGCCCGCGCTACGTGGTCCAGGACGGAGTTATCGCGCTGGCGCAATTGACCGGGCTTCCGATCGTCCCTTTCGTGATCAACCTTGGGTGGAAAATCCAGCTCAAGAGCTGGGATCGCTTTCAAATCCCGCTGCCGTTTTCGCGGTGCGACGTGATCATCTCGGCGCCGGTCCACGTGCCGAAGGAGGCGACCGCGGAGGAGCGGGAACAGTGCCGGCTCCGGGTCCAGGAGGGGATGATGGCTCCGCTGCGGGACTGACCACCCTCCGGGCGCGCTTCGGGCCCCCTCTCCCGGGGCAGTGAACCCTGCGGTAGCGGAGTTGGTCTTGATTTGGGCAGGGACGCGCCTCTCGGCTGATGAATAGGGGCGCGTCGAAGCGTCGCTCTGGGGCATCTGAGTTGTGCCATCACCCCCGGCAGGGGGTGACAGACGGTAGCCGGGGGTTGAGCGGAGCATACCCCCGGAAAAGCGCAAAGGGAACAGCACCCATGGGGGGGGTGCCAGAATCCCGCGCAACGTCGCGCGGCCTGTGCAAATGCTTGGCCTGCAAGGCCGATTGACAGGTTGGGCGCGCTCGTTTTCCGACGCCGTGCTTCGACCCTACTTCACGGTGATCAACTTGTCTTCCTTCGGATCCGCCTCCACGTAGATGTCCTTGTATTCGGAACCACCGCCGCCGTGGCGCATCATGCCGATGGGGCCGGGAATGATGCGGTTGACCGGATCGGTGCGCTCACCCGGATTCGGATGCGCGTAGCGCACGATTTCAATGCCGTCCACGGCGGCGCGCAAGGTGCCTCTGTCCAGGTTGCATAACAACTCGGTCGTGTGCCAATTACCGGAATCCTTCGGTCCCGGCGCCAGATGTTCGTGCGGCAGATCCTTGTGTTGGGGCGGATGATAATTCCACATGCCTCCGAACGGAGGCATGAACTGAAGCCAGCCCGCAAGGTCAATTTGCGGGTTCACGGAATTCGTCGGGTGATTGCCCCAGAATAAAACGCCCAAGTGATCGCCGTGGATGGGATTCATCCGTGAGGTGAAAATCAGACGGAAGCTGCCATAATCCGCCTTCGTATAGGCGCAACGTGAACTGCCACCCACGCCGCGCATGGCGCCATCCACAATGGACCACGTGGACGGATCGGCCTCCCAGCCATCGAAAGTCCTGCCGTCGAATAGTCTCACGCAGCCCGGGTAGGGTGGCGCGAGTTGGGAACCGGTTTGCGGCGCTGGTGTGGTTTCATCAGCGCCCCGCAAAAGCAGGGCGCCACAGACCAGCAGGGGCAGGAGCAAGACCCTTGGAATAGTTTTAGTGTTCATGAGTTGGATTCTCCTTCTCCAGTCAGTGTTCCGATTGGCCGGGGATTTCCGGGGTTCCCGGATCGTCGAGGATTTGCACGGCGGTGCCGTCGCCGATTTCCTTCCAATCTTGCAGCACCCAAACGACTGTCTTGTCCGGTGTGACTTCAATCATTTGGGGACCCCGGCTGTTTTGGCCGCGTGAGGTGAAGATGGTATTGCCATTGGCCAGCCGGGTGCAACTCTGTGGCGCGGAGGTGAGCGCATATTCCGGTGGCAAGTCTGTTTTGCAACCGAATTCCCAAACCGTTTCGCCCTTTGGATTGACCTCGCGCGTGAGCCAGTCCTTTTCGTCCGTGATCAGCGTGTTGCCATTCCTCAACCGAAGCGCGGCCCAAGGCTGGTTGATGTGGTAGCTCCAGACTTGGTGGAAATCCTTGTCGTATTCCACAACCTTGCCCATGGTCATGTAGGGCACGAGATAGGTTCCCTGCGCGGTGTAACGCACGCGCCGGAATTGCCCGTGGATGCCGTTGGGATTGGGCGGCTGGGTGAAGTCAAGCGCATGATCCACCTCGACGGCGCCGGTCTTGATGTTGATGACTTTTAACCGGGGCGGCAGGCCGTTTTCGACGAACACAACCTTGTCCAATCCGATGGGCTGGCAGGCGTGAATTTCGGTATGATTCGTGCCTTTGGGAACGTGGCAATCGTAACGCCAGATCACTTTCTTGTCCGGTGTGATTTCGGCAAGGTAGGCCATGCGGCTGAAAAGTATGTTGCCGTTTGAAAGCATCCACATGTCGTCGTATTCCGGGCCGGCGCCGGTCTGATAGGTCCAGACGACTTTGCCATGGTTGACAAGAAACATCTTGTTGCAGTTCTCCCCGACGTAAAGCATCGGGTGCTGCGCCAGTCCGTTGCCGGGCAGCCCGGAACGGGTGATTCCATTCGTATGGGTTTCCGGGCACCCGATTTCGCTCGGCGCGAAGGCCGGAACATTCGCCGCCGTGAAGAGCGGCAGAACGTCCAGGCAGGGAGTCGTTGCTGAGGTCCGGGTTGCGGGCGTGTGACAGCCAGTCAAGGCGGCCATCACACCGATGGCTGAAATCAACGCCAGCGGAGGGCAAAATTCTCTTTTCATGGTTCTTGAACGATGTGAGTCGGATGAGAAGTGTGGATTACTTTGCAAGCACAGGTGAATTCGGCGCTGCGCGGGGGAGGGCGAATCGCTTTTTGGGCTCACGAGGCATTGTGTGACGCTGCCAGAACACGGTCCGGGCTGTCAACAGGCGTTTTTGGGTGCCCGCCGGGCGCCGGCAGTTCGGCCGGGTTGTGGAGCAGCGGCGGGCGCGGGAGGATGCGCCCGGGGAGTGGCAGGTGATGGAGCGGGGCTGGTGCCTGGGGGATCAGGCGTTCAAGGAGGAGTTGTTGGCGCAAGCCTCTGAAAAGCGGAGGGATCGCCACGGTCCCGGGTTGGGGGAGGGGGATGAGTTACGCGCTCACGGGGTGGTCAGGGCGGAGTTAGGGCGCTTGGGGGGCCGGAGCCGGAATTGGAGCGGCGGCGCAAGGGCGATCCGGAGAAGGTGGAGCTGGCCTGGTGGTTGAGGCGGGAACCGACGATGGCCTTGAAGTGGATCACGCTGCGGCTGTGGGTGGGGACGTGGACCTCCGTATCCAACCGCTTGAGGGAGAAGCGGCAGGAGTGTCATTGTGTATGACTGACCCCTATCGACCCCTATCCGGGATGACTGACCCCTATCCGCGAGCGGGCGGAGGTGCGACCGGAGCCAGATCCTCTGCCAGTTCATGGTCCGGCCGTTTGCGTAGCTTTTCTCTCCCGGAGCAGGCTCCGAACCAATCGGGGGCTGCGGGCTGCATGGATGACCAACGATACGACCACCCAATCGCCGGAGTATCTGTAATAGACCGCGTAGGGGAACGGGTTGAGGAGAATCCGCCGAAAATCGGCGTAAATCGGACGGGGCGCCTCGCCCTGCTGTTGGATTTGGGGAAGGGATGAGAAAAAGACTCCCAGAAAACGGTCCCCCAATCCAACGTACCCCTAATGGTCATACCACCGAGCTGCTTGAGCCGTGTCCTCCAGGACCGCCGGCAAAAGTCGAATTTCCGTCATGGGCGGCACGCCTTGAGCCGTTCCCGAAAATCATCAAGCGTGAGCGCCGAGGCCGGGTCCTTGAGGAACGCCGCCCACCTTTCGTCGAGCATCCGCTTTTCCTCGGCAGAGATTCCCAGGGCCTCAAGTTCCGGCGCCACGGACACCCAGAGTTCATCCACCAATTGCAGTTTCTCCCGGGCAGACAGCGCCCGTACTTCTGGAAAATCGCTCAACGGCATAATCGCATTATACCACCCGGCCACGGCATGACAAGCCGCTCCAGATGGGAGCCAGTCATCGCTATTGACACGCTGCGGCTGGCGGGGCCGTCTGTTTTTCATGCCGCGCAAGTTGCGGATCCAGCAACCCGGCCCCATCTACCACGTCCTGGACCGTGGGCCTCCTCCTCCGCCGCAGGCTACGGCGGGACAGGCCGGCCCGAGGCAATCTTCGCGGACGACGGTGGCCTGCGTCGCTTCCTGGCCACGCTGGGCGAGGCTGCCGAGAAGACCGGCTGGCAGGCACCCGCCTATTGCCTGATGACCAACCACTTCCACCTGGTAGTGGAAACGCCCCGCCCTACCTGGTGGTGGGGATGAAGTGGTCCTTGGGCACCTACACCACGCGTCTCAACCGTCGCCATCAAGAATTTGGAAAGTGTTTCGGGCGGCGGCAGTTCGGCCGGATTACGGAGAGGCGGCGGACGCGGGACGATGCGCTCGGGGGTGGCAGGTGGGGAGCGGGGCTGGCTCCTGGGGGACCAGGAGTTCAAGAAGGAGCTGTTGGCGCAGGTCCCTGAAAAGCGGGGCATCACCACGGTCCCGAGTTGGGGGAGGCGGATGATTTACACGCCCAAGGGGGTGGTGCGGGCGGAGTTGGGGTGCCTGGGGTGGGGGGAGGCGGAGTTGGAGCGGCGGCGCAAGGGCGATCCGGAGAAGGTGGAGCTGGCCTGGCGGTTGCGGTGGGAGACGACGATAACATCGAACTGGATCCCGCCGCGGCTGCGGATGGGGGCGTGGACCTCCGTATCCAATTGCTTGAGCAGGAAGCAAAAGGGGGCGTAGATGTGTATGACTGACCCCCATCGACCGCTAATCGACTGGTTTGGGAGAGCCGGGCAAGGCAGCCGGCTGCTCCCGGAGGGCGAAGGGAAGCTCTTCCTGTTTGGGTTCCGCAGTCACCGATTCCATCGCCGCCGAGAGCACCCGGCCCAATTCTGCCGCATTCCCCGGATTCGGCCAGGGGCGTCCCCCGTGATGGATGAGCGCGGCATTTCCCCGGCCCGCATTGGTTCCATTCCGGACAAAAACAGGGACAAGACGAAATCGCTCAAGCTGCTCGATCGCCCCCGTCCACGTGCCTCCTTTTTCAAAGTCTGAAGTCACCACCAAACCGGCATCGGCGAGGGCATAAATGACCTTGTTGCGCTGCATGGCGTTGCCAACATTGAACCCGGCCGCTGGATCGTACGGCGACACCACCAGCAGCCGGTGATCCATCAGTGGTTCAAGATTCTCACGGGCGGCCGCCGCTCGTTCCAGGCTGTCGCCCATCACCGCCACCGACTCACCGCCCGCCTGCAGCGCGCCATTGATGGCGGCTTTATCTATGCCTTTCGCGCCGCCGGAAATCAATGGGCGATGCGCCTCCGCCGCCAGTTTTCCGATGCCTTCGGTATAGCGGATCAGTTCTTCGTCCACATGCCGGGAGCCAACGACCGCCAAGCCGCCCTTTTCAAGCAACGCCAGATCGCCACAACCATACAGCAGCGGAGGAGCATCCTCCTTCAGCCGGGTTTTCAATCGTTTGGGATAAGACGGATCCGCCCGACTGATGACCCAGATGCTTCGCGCGCTCCAGTGTTCAAGCGCCTGACTCAACAGAAAGCCGCGGCCCAACAAGGCTTCCAGCCTTGCGTTTCCCAAATGCTTCCCGCAAAGGGCAATCACTTCGCCCGCATCAGGCCCAATCAAATCAGCGGGTTGTTTTTGCTTCTCACGCAGCAGGCGGGCGAGCTTGTTGTATTCGCCCAGGCTGAGCAGCTTGGCCGAAAAGTCCCCCCGCCCCGCCACCAGCGGCGCAGTCAGCAGCAGGAGGACCTGCGTGTTGGATGTCAGCGGTGTTGTCATTCGTCAGCCTTTGCGGTCGAGGCCAGGGCCAGCGGATGCACCGGCCCGCTGCCACCAGACAGCAGAAGATAAGCCGCGACCGTCATCGTCCATCTGGAATCCACCATATCATCCACCAGCAAGACCGCGCCAGTCGGAAGCTTGCCTTGTATTCGCAACGAGCCATCCACGTTGCGGGCCTGCTGGCTGCTGTTCTCCATTTGTTTCTGCGCCGGGCGGTCGTCGGTTTTCTCGAGCACCGGGTGGAAAGGCAGATTCAAGGCCGCTGCCAGCCGGCGGGCAAAGTCCGGCACCAGATGAGCATGGCGGTGCGATGGAATGCAGGCCACCCAGCGCGGAGCTGGTTGCGGGTGGGGCGGCTGCCGGCGGAGTGTCGCACACCCAAGGACAGCTCGGCTGGGCGGCGGCAGTTCGGTCGGTCTATGGAGTAGCGGCGGGTGCAGGAGGATGCACCCGGGCAAATGGCAGGTGGAGGAGCGGGGGTGGGGGCTGCGGGACCCGGCGTTCAAGGAGAAGTTGTTGGCATAGGTCCATGAAAAGCGGGGGGATTGGCACGATCCCGAGTTGCGGGAGGCGGATGAGTTTCACGCGGAAGGGTGCTGCGGGGGGGGGGGTTAAGGCGCCGGGGGTGGGCGGAGGCGGAATTCGGGCGGCGGAGCAATGGGACCCGGAAAAGGTGGAGTTGGCCTGGCGGTTGCGGCGAGAAACAACCTTGACTTTGAAGTTCATCCGACGGCGGCTTCGGATGGGAGCGGGGACCTCCGGACCTAACCGGTTGATGGGGAAGCGAAAGGAGTGTCATTATGTGTGTCTGGCCCGTATCTGAACGCAGTTCTTTCTGCGCCTGTGACAAACGCCATCAGGCGCACACGCCAAAGCTCTCGTTAGTCGCCGGTCCCTTAATCACTTGTGATCTGTCTCGGAGACCGGTTTCCTCCCCGTTCCGCCACACTTCTTGCAGAGGTAGCTTACGGAACCGGTACCACCACAGGAGGTACACGCGATGGGACTCGTAACTCCGGACACCCTCTGGCCCTTGCCATTGCAGATGGCGCATACACCCGTGAGACGCCCAGTGCCTGTACACTCAGAACAATTTGCTTTGGTGGTTTCGGGCCTGTTTGCGCCGTCGCCGCAGCCTGTCAAAACGGAAACCATGGCGAGAATGCCCAGGGTGATCGTTATTTGGTTCCGCATGGAAAAGTTCATATTCCTGATATCTTGGCGCTACCGTTGCGCGGTTGTTGGGCTTCAGGCAGCACTTTTCGGCTCTTTCTGAGGTTCGTCAGGGCAAACTCGCCGGGCGATGTCTCGCAGCACTATGAGCCTTTCCTGGAAGTCGGCCACGAACTGGCCGGAGCGGATGGCTTCTAGCACTTCGCGTCCCCAGTTCCGGTAGGGAGGGTCCCAGTAAGCCGAGACGGGGCAAAACTTGGTTTCCACCTCGCGCGAGAAGAGTTTACCGAACTCCGCGCCAAGTGGGGCCTCGGAAGGGGACGGCGTCTCGATATCCGTTCTGGCGAATGCGAAGAAGAACTCTCGGCAGTCCCTCCCGTCGAACCCGAAGGCGATTTGCAGATTGCGCTGTGCAAGTCCCGGCGTGGAAAAACAGCGGAAAGCATGCCGTTCGGAAAGCTGTTTTTGTCGGGGTTCCAGCTTCATCCCGCTGGCCTTCGCGATTTCTTCCATCTGTGCATCGAACCGGGCGATCAACGCCGCGCGAACCGCGTCCTGTTGGGAGGTGAGCGTGAAGAAAGCGGCCAGGCTCTCGTCGCTCTTAAGGATCTCAGTCATTATTTCGTTGTTCATGGGGGTCTGGGTGCTTTGGTTCGTCAACTCCTCGATGAGGTGGATGTATTGGGAAAGCGTTTCGCGAATGCGCGGCAGGCAGGCCGCCTCTCTACGGCACTTGTGGAGCCAGGCTAGGATGTCCACGGAGTACGAAATGCATTTGCAGTCGATCTGCTTCAACTCACCCTCCGTGCGGTTGCTCGGGCGTCGTCCGTCCAACGTCAGATAAAAAAGGTGCGCGTTAGGCCCAGCATCACGGTAACGCTCCATCTGATTGTCCTGATCCCGGGCGTAGATTTTATTCTCGATGAAAATCCTCCCCCCCCGTCCGTCGCTCACCAAAATGTCGATGCGACCGCCGGCATGCGCGTTGCCCTGAAGGCGTTGCTCCATGTCCGCCACGGCGGTTGGCGAGTCCGCGTCGAACCCCTTGATATCGAGCTGTGCGAGGAAGATGCGTAGGAAGGCCGGCCCTTGGCCGTGGCGTCCCCTCGGGTTCAGAAGTTCCCGAAGGATGGGGGAATGCGTAATTACTTCGAGATGGCCGACCGTCAAGGTGTGGAAAATGTTGAAATGCTCGCCCGTTGCCCGGGCCAACGCCTCGGCATGGCGCTGGTGGAGATCGGCAAACAGCAGCAACTCTGAGATCCTTGGGCTGATGGGGGTGGTGCTCATTCGAACGAATCGTCTTTGAGGGTTTTTACTTTTTCGCGCGGTGCGTTCTCGGCGCAGCACGGTTGAGGAAGAAGCGTTTGCTGGGATCATCAACCATGTTTTGAAGCTGCCAGAGCGCGGTTGGGGCTGTCAATACGCGTTTTTGGCTGCCCGCGGAGCGTGCGGCGATTCCGGCGCCGGGCAGGTGACTGCGCGCCCGACCTGAACAGGTAGAATCGGAGACAGACGAACTGTCCGTCTTAGCCTTGCCCGGCGGCGAAAGTCCGCCGGCCGCCGAAGCGGTTTTGAATTGGGCCGGGAGGCGCTTCTGGCCTAATATGGCTCCCATGAATCAGATCCCGGATCCATTCAAGAAAGCCCGGCAGCAGGGGCCGGTGTTGCGTTGTCCGTTCCAGGGGGAGAACGTTCCCATGCTCCTGCGGCATGCAGATGTCCGCGACGCGGCGAAGGATTGGAAGACGTTCAGCTCGGATGCCCCGTTCCGGGTTCCCATCCCCTCGGAGGAGGAGGTGCGCACCATGCGCCAGCTCCCGATCGAGACCAATCCCCCGGAGCACACTGATTATCGCGCCATCGTGGAGCCGTTCTTCCAGCGCGCAAAGCAGCCGGAGGTGATGGCCCGGATCGGGGAGATCATCGCCGCGCATCTGGCCCGGTCGGTGGTGCGGCCGTCGGTCGAGATCGTGAACGACTTCGCGCTCCCGGTGCAATCCCTGGCCCTCACCCACCTGCTGAACGTCCCGGAATCGGAGGCTGATGTCTGGATCGGCTGGGGAATCCATGTGTTCAAGGTCACGACCGGCCAATTCAAGAAGGGGAATGTGCTGGAGGATTACTTGCGCGCTCAGTTTGATCGGGCGGAGGCTGCTCCCGGGGACGACTTTTTCAGCGCCGTCGCCCATGCCACTTACCGCGGGCGGGGGCTGACGCGCGAGGAGATGATGGGGTTTGGGAACCTGACGTTCGCCGGCGGACGGGACACCATCATCCACAGCATCTCCTGCATCATCGCCCACCTGGCCCGGAATCCCGACGCTCTGGAATACCTCCGCCAGGACCCGCACCGGATCGTGCATGCGGGCGAGGAGTTTTTCCGGGTGTTCATGCCGCTGACGCACATCGGGCGGGTCTGTCCCGTGGAGACCGACGTGCATGGCGCGGTCGTGCCGCCCGGTGGCCGCGTGTCGCTCGGCTGGGCGGCGGCGAATCTCGACCCCGAAGTGTTTGACCAACCGGGGGAGATTCGGCTGGACCGCAAGCCGAACCCGCATCTTTCCTTTGGCTTCGGGGCTCACCTTTGCCTTGGGGCCCCGCACGCGCGCTTGATCGTGCGCAGTCTGCTCCAGGCATTGGTGGATCAGGTGGCGTCCATCACGATCGTCGAGGCGCGCGATCACGTGGAACACGAGGCCAGCTACGAGCGCATCAATGGCTTTGATTCCCTGGTCGTCTCGTTGACCCCACGTGGCTGAGAACCACCGCGCCTCCGAGGTTCCGGGGCGCCCCGCAAAACACCTGGTCACTGACGAAAATGAAAACCCGGCGCGGAAAAAGAATCCTCCTGGCTCTGGCGGCGACCCCGCTGCTCTTGGCCCTGGCGGTTTACCTAGTTTACATCCTGCCCTTCTGGGGTGTCCCCTTCAACGCTTCGCGGCATGGCCGGCCGCCGATCACGCCGCCTTGGGCGCTCGAATGCTGGCTCTGGGAGGATGACGAGAACACCGAAGCCCGCGTCAACGAACTACTTGACGGGTACGCGGCGCACGATCTCCCGGTGCGGACCATCCTCATCGACAGCCCGTGGAGCGAGCGCTACAACGATTTCAAATTCGATGACATCCGTTACCCGGCGCCGGAGTCGTTCATCCGGGGGCTCAAAGCCCGCGGTTACCGCGTGGTCCTCTGGATGACCTGCATGGTGAACAGCCAGAGCCGCGACATCCGGGTCGAGGATTCGCATGAGTTTTACGAGCAGGCCCGCTCGAAGGGGTATCTGGCCGGGGACGGTTACGAGTGGCGTTGGTGGAAGGGGACCGGCGGGTTCATCGACTACACGCACCCCGAAGCGGCCGCTTGGTGGCACGGCATGCAGCAGCAGGTGCTCGAATGGGGGGTGGATGGCTGGAAACTCGACGGAGCCGACACCTTCTTCTCCAGCCGGGTGGGCCGGGTGCCGGTGCCGTTCAACCGCGCCCACGGAGGTTGGATGACGACCCGGCAGTACATGGACCATTTCTCGCGCGACGAACTGGCCAACGGCCGGCGGGTGAACCCCGAGTTCGCGGTCCTCGTCCGGGCGCTCGACGAGCCTTGGAGCCATCCCGAGGGGTTCGCGCCGATTGACGCCGCCACCATCACCTGGGTGGGGGACAACCGCCACACATGGAAGAAAAAGGATCGCGGGATCGAGAACGCGATTTCCGACATCCTGGGCAGCGCCCGGCTCGGCTATTGCGTGATCGGCAGTGACGTGGCGGGCTACCATGGCCGGAGCAACCCCGACGACATCGGGTTGGCCACGAAAGCCCTGGTGGCGTCGTGGAAGACGGCCGCGACCAACGCCGCCCGGGCCGTAGCGGACACTGGGCGGGCCCGAGAGATCGCCCCGAACATCTACATCCGGTGGGCCGAGTTCTCGGCCTTCTGCGGGCTCTTCCTCAATGGCGGCCACGCCGAGCGACGGCTCTGGCTGCGGACCCCGGCGGAACTGGAGATCATCCGCAAGTTCTCCTGGCTGCATACGGAACTGGTGCCCTACATGTATTCGCACGTGGTGACCTGCCACCGCGGCGGACCGACCCTCATGCGTCCCCTGCCGGGCACCGAATACGATTACCAATTCGGCGACGATCTGGTGGTGGGGCCCATCCACGAGGATAGCCTCGAGCGGGTCGTCTCACTGCCGGCGGGCCGCTGGCGCTATTTTTTCGACGACCGGGAGGTGATCACCGGGCCCGACCAAGTCCGGCGCTCCTTTCCACTGGATGAGTTCCCGGTCTTCATCCGCGAGGGGGCAGTGATTCCGTTGAACGTTTCGCGCTCCTACACGGGGTTGGGAGATACGAACTCCACCGGCGTGACCACCTGGCTGATTTACCCTGACGGGACCAACCGCTTTACGCTTTGGCACCCCGAGACGCACCCGGATCCGAAAGGGACGACCGCCATTGTTGAGGCTGGGAGTTCGGTGCGGGTTTCGTTCGAGGGAGAACCGGAGCGGCGCAAGCTGCTTATCCACTCGGAAAAGCCGCCCGTTCGGGTGCTCGCGGGAGGGGCGGAATTGCCGGCCGGGAACGGCTGGAGTTACGATACCGCACGCCGGCGGATCACCGTGGATGCCACCGGCCCGGTGGTGTCCCGTTACGAGATCACCTTTTAGCCGCGCTCCGCGCCCGCTCAACCCCGCAGCATCGGTTTGAGGAACCGGCCGGTGTGTGAGGTTCGGTGCTCCGCCAGTTGGTCCGGGGTCCCTTGGGCGACGAGTTGGCCGCCGCCGATGCCGCCCTCGGGTCCGAGGTCGATGCACCAGTCTGCCTCGGCGATCAGGTCGAGGTTGTGCTCGATCACAATGACGCTGTGGCCGGCATCGACCAGGCGTTGCAGGACTTCCACCAGCCGGCGGACGTCCGCCATGTGCAAACCGATGGTCGGCTCCTCGAGGACGAAGAGGTTGCGCTTCGTTTCGTGCGCTTCCGTGCGGCGGCCGGTCAGCCCGGAGAGGAGGTGGGTCACCAGCTTGATGCGCTGGGCCTCACCGCCGCTCAGGGTGGGGCTGGTCTGGCCGAGCTTGAGGTAGCCGAGGCCGGTGTCGGCGAGCGCCTGCAGCGGTTGCGCGACGCGCGGCACCCCGGCGAAAAGGGCGAGGGCCTCGGTGATGCTGAGATCGAGCGTCTGGGCAATGTTCCGCCCGTGGTACTCGATGTCGAGGGTTTCACGATTGAACCGGGATCCGTGGCAGACTTCGCAGCGGACGAAGGCCGGCGGCAGGAAGTTCATCTCGAGCTTCACGTTCCCCGCGCCCTCGCAAGTGGGGCATCGGCCTTGGGCGCTGTTGAACGAAAACCGGGCGGGCGAATACCCGCGCAGGCGCGCCTCCGGCACCTGGGCGAACAACTGCCGGAGCACGTCGAAGAAACCGACGTACGTTGCCGGGACCGATCTAGGAGTGCGGCCGATGGGGGACTGATCGACCTCGTAGAGAGCTGCCAGGTTCTCGAAACCCCCGACCTTGCTCCCACCCGGGGGTGCTTTGCCGCGCGAGCTCGGTCGTTTGAGCGCGGCGGTGAGCGCCGGGACGAGGCACTCCCGGATGAGGGTGCTTTTCCCGGAGCCGCTGACCCCCGTGACCACCACGAGGCGGCCGAGCGGAAAGCGCACGGTCAGGTTGCGGAGGTTGTTGCGGGCGGCGTCTTCGAGCACGAGCCAGGCGGTGTCGCGGCCACGCGATACCGGGCGTCGCTGTCCCCGGGCGGGGAACGTCCGCACCGCGCGGAGGCATTGGCCGGTGATGGAGTCCGGGTGGCGCAGGAGTTCCGCCAGGGTGCCGGCCGCCACCACCTCCCCTCCATGGGCTCCGGCACCCGGTCCCAGATCGATGATATAGTCGGCCTGCCGCATGGTGTCCTCGTCGTGCTCGACCACGACGACCGAGTTCCCGCGCCGCTTGAGCTGCTGCAAGGCGGCGAGAAGCTGGGTGTTGTCCCGGGGATGGAGGCCGATGCTGGGCTCGTCGAGGATGTAGAGGACGCCGCTGAGGTTCGAGCCGAGCTGGGCCGCCAGCCGGATGCGCTGGCTTTCGCCCCCGGAGAGGGTGGGGACCGCGCGGCCGAGTTCCAGGTAGCCAAGGCCGACCTCGCGCAGGAACTTCAGCCGCTCCCGGATCTCCGGCAGGATGTCCCGGGCGATCTGCTCCGACCGGGCGTCGAGTTTCAGGCGATCGAATTCGAACTCCGCGTCCGCCACCGAGAGGGCGGAGCAGGCGACGATGGTTGGCTCCGGTTTCCACCGGGCCACCGGCAGCCGCGCGGCGCGGGCCAGCGGGTTCAGCCTCGCGCCCTGGCAGCCGGGGCAGATCTCCCGTTTCCCCTCCTGCCAGCCGTACCAAGACTCCTCAATGGCCTCCGCGCGCGCGCCGCGGTCCACCTCGGGCAGGTAGAAGAGCTCGCCGAAGCCACGGCATTGGGGGCACCAGCCGCGCGGCGAGTTGTAGCTGAAGTTCTTGGGGTCGAGCTGCTCGAACGATTTGCCGCAACCCGGGCAGGAGCGTTCCGTGGAGTGCACGGAGCTGTGGCTGCTGGAATCCACAGCCAGGACCAGACCGCCCCCCACCTTGAGCGCCTCGTCCACCAGGACCTGCGCTGCGACCGTTCCTCCACGCGCGCCCTCCGCCCCGCCCGGGGCCTCCCGACGTGCGCGGGCACCCGTTCCGACGAGACCGACGGCGACCTCCACATCATGCTCGCGGAACCGGTCGAGACGGATGCCCCGGGCGGTGGGGAGAAATTTGCCATCCGCCCGCACCCGGGGGTAGCTGTGGCGCGCGGCCCATTCTCCCACGTCGGTGTGGAAACCCTTGCGGTTCCGCACCACCGGGGCGAGGAGGGTGAGTTCCCCGCGGGCACGCGCCTCTCTCTGGAGCCGCCGAAGGATCTCCTCGCGTGTCTGGGTTTCAACCGGCACCTGGCAGTCGGGGCAGTACTGCACGCCCAGTCGGGCGTAGAGGAGCCGTATGAAGTGGTAAATCTCGGTGACGGTGGCCACCGTGCTCTTGCCGCCGCCGCGGCTGTTGCGCTGCTCGATGCTGACCGTCGGCGGGATTCCGGTGATCAGGTCCACATCGGGTCGGGGCAGTTGCTCGACGAACTGGCGCGCATAGACGTTCATCGAGTCGAGGAACCGGCGCTGCCCTTCCGCGAAAAGCAGGTCGAACGCGAGCGTGCTCTTGCCCGAGCCGCTCACCCCGGTCACCACCACGAGTTGATTGCGCGGGATGACCAGCGACACGTTCTTCAGGTTGTGCTCGCGCGCCCCGTGAATGTGAATCGCTTCGACCGCCGCCGCCGCCAGATTTCCCGGTTCCAACACGCAGGCATTCTAGACCGCGGGAGGAGCCGCTGCAAACGCGGCGGGGGGAAGTGGTGCCATCACAGGTATCGGTCAGGCGCGGGGCCCCGCGCGGCGAAAGAGGGAAGGACGGGAGATATGACTCCGGCCCACTCGCATCCAGCTTGTCATTAAACACAACTCCAGGACACGCAACCGGAGAAACCCGCTGGGGATTGGATTGGACGCCCGCCCTCACCCCCGCCATAGGCCCGGCGATGGCGGGGGTAAGGGCGAGCCCGGCGATGGCTCGTGGCAGCGGCTCATGTTGTAGGCCGGGTGCCCTCACCCGGCGAATTCGAGCCGCCGCCGCGTGGGGGCACGCGGCCTGCAGCATCAGGCTTGTCGTTAGAAAGCCGGGGGGCATCCCGCCAACACCTCGTTGAGTCCAGTCAGCAACGGGTCCACCTGGTCGCGGAAGAGCTGAAACATCGGGCGCAGGCCGCCCACCCGGTCGAAGGGGGCCATGTCGAGATCATCGCGATCGACGTGGAAGCCGAAGACGCCCGGTGGGGGCACCGGGCCTACAGGAGGCCAAGCCCCCCTAAAGATGTGGTTAATGACAAGGCTGGGGGAGAGGGCCGGGGTGGGCGGTCCCCCCCTCTCACTTCTCCCCCCGGGAGGGGCAAGCCTGGTTTTCGGGCGTGGATCAAAGCACCCTCGCCCTTATTCGTGGCGGAGCGCTTCCACCGGGTCCATCCGCGCGGCGCGCTGGGCCGGGTAGAGACCGAAGATGACGCCGACCAGGGCGGAGATGGTGAAGGCGAGCAAAGGCGACCAGAAGGTAATAATGGTCTTCATGCCGGCGAACCACGTCACCAGTGTCGGGATGGTGAGGCCGAACCCGATCCCGAACAACCCGCCCACACCGGAGAGCAGGACCGCCTCCACCAGGAACTGGGTGATGATGTCGCGGCGCTTCGCTCCCAGGGCTCGGCGGATGCCGATCTCGCGGGTCCGCTCGGTGACGGTCGCGAGCATGATGTTCATGATGCCGATCCCGCCGACGAGCAGGGAGATGGCGGCGATGGACCCCAGCACGATGCTGAAGTTGCGCTTGGTCCGTTCGGCCTCCTTGAGAAGTTCCAGCGGCACGACCACGGCATAGTCCTGCTTTTTGTGATGGCGCTGGAGGAGCACCTTCACCGCATCCGCCACGGCGGGCACGTCCTCCGGCCGCGCGACCTTGATGGTGATCTCGTGCAACTCCACCTTTTGCGCCTCGAAGCTGCCGCTTCGCTCCTTCACGAGAATCTCCCCGAACCTGACCTTGGCGGTTTCGAGCGGGATGAAAACCTGGTAGGCGGTGGGCGCCTGGCCGCCCGCGGTGGCGGTCTCGGTCTTCGCGCCTTTGGCCAGCGGTTCCATCACCCCGATGACCCGGTAGTAGTCCCCCCCGACGCGGATGTCAGCTCCCAGCGGCGAGGTGGTGGGGAAGAGCGCCTGAACCACCTCCGCGCCCAGCACACACACGCTCGCGGAGGACTCCATGTCCAGGTCCGAAAAAAAGCGTCCCTGGACCACCCGGTGATGGCGCATCTCGGGATACCAAGGAACGGTCGCCGTAAGATCGCAGTCGACCCGGCGGCTGATGTTCCAGGCGTATTCCCGCATGATGCGGCCCGGGACGACGATGCCAATGCCCGGGATGGTGAGGCGGATGCGCTGGATGTCGAGGTGGGTGAGACCATAGGTGAGCACCGTGCTCTGGGTGCTTTTTTCGGACACCTTCTGTTCCTCGGGCGGTTTCACGCTCCGGAGGATGATGTTCTGGCTGCCGAGGTTCTTGATTCGTTCCTGGGCCTCGTAGCTGGCGCCCTCGCTGATGGCGAGCATGGCGATGACGGAGCCGACGCCGAACACGATCCCGAGCATGGTCAGGAGGGAGCGCAGCCGGTGCAGCCAGAGGTTCTTCAGGGCCAGCCGGAAGGTCCGCGCCAGCCGGGCCGGGGCCAGGACCGACAGGATGGGAGCGGAGCCGCTGCCGGCAGACAAGTTCAAGCGGCACCTCCCCGGTCCGGGAACGGCTCGTTCCGCACGTCCGATTCGACCAAGCCATCGCGCAAGCGGATGGTCCGGGTTGACCGGCGCGCCACACTCTGGTCGTGCGTCACGAGGATGAGGGTCTTGCCCTGCCGGTGCAGGTCATCGAACAAGCCGAGGATGTCCGAACCGGCGGCCGAGTCGAGGTTCCCGGTGGGCTCGTCGGCGAGGATGACCAAGGGATCGTTGGCCAGCGCTCGCGCGATGGCCACGCGCTGTTGCTGGCCGCCCGAGAGCTCGTACGGCTTGTGGGTCAGCCGCTCGCGGAGTCCCACGCGGGTGGCGAGTTCCTCCGCCACCGCCCGGCTCTCATGCTCCGACCGCCCCTGGTAGTAGAGCGGAACCTCGATGTTCTCGACCACGGTCAGTTGCTGGATCAGGTTGTAGGACTGGAAGACGAACCCGAGTCGGGCGCCGCGGACCGTTGAAAGGGCGTCATCATCCAGCCGCGCGACGTCGTGTTCTCCCAGGAAAAACTCCCCCGCACTCGGGCGGTCCAGGCAGCCCAGGAGGTTGAGCAGGGTCGATTTCCCGCAGCCCGAAGGCCCCATGATGCTGACGTACTCCCCTTGGTTGATGACGACGTCGACCCCGCGCAAGGCCTCGACCGTCACCAAGCCCATTTGGTAGGTCTTGCGGACGCCGATTAGCTGGACCACAGGAGGCATCGGAAGCTGGGGAAGGACGGCTGGGTCGGAGGATCTCAGCCCGCGCCCGCAGCCGGTCGCGGGGACGCGGCGGGCGTGGCGGGCGCGCTTGCGGGGGCCGGTTTGGCGGGCACCCCGTCCGGCCTCTCCCGGACCGGTGTTTCCGGGGGATGCAGCAGCACGGCCTCACCCTCGGCCAGGCCCTTCTTGATTTCGATGAACTCGTCGTTGAATTCACCTATTTCCACTTCGCGCCGCTCGGGCGAGCGCCCCTTGAGGACATAACAGACCTGGCTCTGCTCAAACGGCGCGACCGCTTGGATGGGGATCTGGAGGACGTTCGTCAGCTCGTTGGCGAGGATCTCCACCTTCGCGGTCATGCCCGGTTTGAGCCAGTCATGCGTGCCGGCGATGGTGATGGTCGTCAGATAGACCTTCATGTCCGGGTTCATCCAAGTGTTCTGCGAATCGGGCAGCACCCCGACCAGGGTGACCTCGCCGTCGAGCACCTTGTCCGCGAAGGCGTCCACCGTGATCCGCGCCTTTTGCCCCTTGTGGATTTTCTTGATGTAACTCTCGTGGATTTTCACCCGTACGGACATGTGCGTCATGTCGGGGATGGTGATGATGGACTGGCGTTCGCGGACGGTCGCGCCCTCGCGGATGCGTTCCTGGTCGCCGAAGAACATCTGGTCGTCACCGCCGCTGCCATACACCACCAAGCCCGGTTTGGTCGCCTTGATGGTGCATTTGTCGAGCTGCTCGTAGAGTTCCTTGCGCTGCCGGGTTTGGATGTTGTGCTGGCCCTGGGCCGACTTGAGCTTCGCCTCGGCTTGGGCGAGCTTCGACACGGCGGCCTTGCGGGCGCGCCCCAGCTCGCGCACGGCTTCGGTGTATTTCGAGAGGGTCTCCTCGGCCGTTTTGGGGAACTCGTATTTCTGGAAGAGGTCGCGCGCGGTCGCGGCCGTCTCCACCTTCAGCCGGGCATTTTCATTGGCGATGTCGTCGCGCTCCAAATCGATCTTGGTCACGAACCCCTTGCCGAACAGGCGGCGCGTGCCCTCCAGGGCGACATGCGCCTGCCCCTCCTCCTTGCGGGAGACCCCCAGATCGTCCTCAAGCTTGCGGAGTTTCTGTTTTGCCTCGCCATCCCCCAGGGCGTCGATGCGGGCGTACTTGGTGAAATCGATGTTGATCGGGAGCGGTTGGATCGCGGGGGCAGGGTTGGCGTGGGTGCCGCGGGCGGGCTGGGCAGCCGGCGACGGACGCGCGGGCTGCGGCGCCACGGGAGTGGCCGCGACGGCAGGGGAGCCTGCGGGCATCGTGATCACCACGTTCCCCCCGCCCGGTCCGCCCGACGCCAACGCGAGTGCGGGGGCTCCCGGCCCGGCGCTCGGCGGGGGGATGCCCTGCGAGGCAGCCGCCACCATGGCGCTGGTCTGGGCCGCGGCGTTGGTTTGTTCCGCCGCCAGTTCGCGGTCCAGGTGGAGTTGGTCGATGATGCCCTGGGTCACCGTGTCCCCGAGGTACTTGTCGAAATCCATGCGGGCGAACCGCTCTTTCTGTTCCGCCGCCTTGATGTCGCTCAGGTTTTGGTTCAACTGAATCTCGTAACCCTCCTGGGCGTCGGTCAGGGCCGCCACCGCAGTCTCGTATTGGATGTCCTCCTGGACGATCTGCTTCTGCAACTCGGAGGAATCGAGTTCGATGAGCACCTTGTTGGTCCGGATGTCCTGGTCGGTCACCTCATAGCCCTCGTCGACAATCTTGAGGACCTTGATGCCTTGGTAGCCGACCCGGGCTTCGCATTTGATCTCCTGGGATTCCACCGCCTTGATGCTGCCACCTTGCAGGACGGTGATCCGGAGGTTGCCGCGGCGGGCGTTGAAGGTGGCGGTGTCGCCCGCCGTGTGGCCGGAGGAGCGCCACCACAGCAGGCCCGCGACCGCGGCCAGGGCGAGGACCACCCCGACGCGCACCGCGCGGGACTTGCCGTGGGGGTGGGCGGCGGGGCGGGAGGGGGAGGGGTTCATCGGGTTTCCATTTTGGTTTCTTCGGCCGTATGTTCCACCCAGCGGCCTTTGTCTTTGATGTAGAGGATGCCGAGCTGGTCCCAGAACTGGAGGCGGTCGATGGTGTGGTTGACCAGCGCCTGGGTGAGCTGGTCCTTGGAGCTCAGCAGCGCGTTCTGGGCGTCCACTTGGTCCAGCGCCTTGGCGCGTCCGAGATCGGCGAGGAGTTCTTGCTCCTCGACGCGGCGCTCCGCCAGCCGGACACCGATTTTGCTGATCTCGTATTCGCGCCGAGCCTGTTCCAAGGCGCGCCAACTGTCGCGCACCTGCTGCCGGATGGTGTCGCGCAGGAGATCAACCGCCCGTGTCGCCTGCTCCCTGGCGATCAGGGCGGTGCGGTAATTGTTCCGCTCGGCCACCCGGTCCAGCGGCAGGTTGACGTTGGCACCGGCGTTCCAATAGGAGTTGGCGAAGCCGGGGCGGGCGAAACCGTTGGTCTGGGGGCCGCCCGAAAGGCCGGCTCCGGCGACGAAATCGATCTGCGGGAGGAGTTGGTTCTTGGCGACCTTGATCTTCCGGAGCGTATCCGCCAGTTCATCGGTCAAGGTTTGGAAATCGAGCCGGGCGGCGAGGGCGACCTTGATCGCCTCTTCCGTCGCCAGCTTCGGCTGACGGATCTCGAGCGTGGCGAGTTCGCGATCGTCGAGGACCACCCGGGCGTCGACCGGGATGCCCAATTGGATCTTGAAGTTGTCCAGCGCGCTCTGGTAGGCCCGCACCGCGTCGATCCAGCCGGCTTCCGCGCTGAGTTCCTGCTGCTCGATGCGGCCGAGATCGGTCTGGGTGGTGCGCCCTTCCGCCGCCAGTGCCCGGGTGCGGTCACCCGCGCGGCGCGACCCCTGCCAGTTGAGATAAGCGTTGCGGGCCGCGTCCCGGTTGCTCAACACACCATAGTAAGCGGAGGCGATCTGCACGCTGAAGGTCTTGCGGAACTGGACGAAGGCCCGCAGTTGGTACATCAAATCCCGTTCCGACTGGGTCAGCGTCTCCATTTCCGCCTGGTAGCCGGCGTCCTGCAGGAGGGGGTGGGTGAAGGTGAGGCCGACCTGGGACGAGGTGATGGTGCCGGGGCTGCCGCTGATATAGCGGAGGAAATCGGAGGTCGCCGCCACTGAGATCTTCCCGATGTCGCGGATCAGCCAATCCACCCCGGCGGTCGTGTTGGCGGTCGCGTTGTAGTTCTCGGCGAGGCCGTCGCTGGCGGACTTTTGGTAGTTCAGGGCCGTGGTGCCGCCGCCGGAGAAAATGGGGGTCCATTGGTGCCGCGCGAGCGTCAGGGAGAGGGCGGTGAGAAAGAGCTGCTCGCGATTGTCCTGGTAGGTGCGGCTGTGCCTCACCCCGAGGTCCAGCGCCTGCTCCAGCGAGATCACCCCCGCCCCGATTTCCGCGGCCGCCGCCACCCCCAGGAACGCGTTGGTCTCGCGGGTGAGCGGCAGGTGCGTCAGATCGGGGGCGTTCGTCAGGTCGATGGTGAACTGCTCCACCATGTTCGAGACGAAAGGCGCCTTCTGGCGGATGGTCGCGTAGGTGTCCTTGTCGGCGGAGTTGCGGTAGTGGCGGGCGGAACACCCGGCGGCCAGCAGGGCGGCGAGGAGGCAGACCCCCCACGGGTGGAACCGGGCGCGGCCAGGCTCCGCGGGGCGGCCCGTGGTTGGATTATCCATTGTCACGCGAACGATTAACCGCCATCGCCCCTGACGATCCCCATCCGGGGTCCCCGGGGTTGACAGCTCGGTTCGGGGGGTTTGACACCGCTGGCGCTGGTTTGTTCCGAAAAAGTCGCGGGAAGCGGGTACAAAAAAAGAGCGCACCAACAGGGTGCGCCCAAATACACACGGTCAGTCCAAACCATACCACCCTGCGGACGTTGCGCAACGGTTTTGCACCGGGGGCATTAACCCGATGACGCAGGGCCGTCCGTCCGCGTCGCATGGGGTGTGCGGCGCCCCGTGGACATTGACTTTGGGCCGGGTTGACCACAGCCTGAGCCGGGAGAGAGGAGGCCCGGCAAGCCCGGTCCCGCTCCACCGCACCAACTCATGCGAAAGACAACTGAATTGTTGGATGGCAAAGCGGGACTCGCCGCGGCCGAGGCCGCGGCCCGCGCGGCCGGCGCCCTCATGCGGCTCAACCTGCGCCGGCCAAAGCGGGCCAATGAGGTAACGCGTTTCGACATCAAGCTCGAATTGGACGTCCGGTGCCAGAAGCTCATCCAGCGCCGGCTCGCGGCCGGCTTTTCCGGCGTGGCCCTGCTGGGCGAGGAGGGCATCTCGGGGGACCCCGCCTCCGAATGGCGTTGGGTGGTCGATCCGATTGACGGCACGGTCAACTTCGCCTACGGCATCCCGCATGCCTGTGTCTCCATCGCCCTGCAAAGGCGCGGCGTCCACCCCGGCTCCTCCACCTACCAGGACGGCTACCATACGGTGGCCGGCGTGGTGTATGATCCCTTTGCCGAGGAGATGTGGACCGCGCGGATCGGGCAGCCGGCCCGCTTGAACGGCCGCCGCATCCAGGTGAGTGATCGCTCGCGGATCGACGAGGCGGTGGTCTCCATCGGGTTTTCCAAGACCGCCGAGACGTTGGCGAAGATGCTGCCCTATTTCAACCAGTTGGTGCCGCGGGTGCGCAAGGTGCGCATCATGGGCGCGGCGGCGCTGGCCCTCACCTACGTGGCCTCCGGCCGGTTCGACGCGTACATCGAGCGGGGCATCCGCATCTGGGACATCGCGGCCGGCGGATTCATCCTCGAACAGGCGGGGGGCGAGTTTTGGCGCGAGGCGACCGACAACGATCACAGCTACCGGATGATCGCCGCGAACCGCCACATGCGCCGGAAGCTCGGCTCGGTGCCGTTCTAATCTCTCCGGCTCAGCCCGGCGGGAACCCGGGGCGCGCCGGGTTTGCCGTCGCCAGCCAGGCCGCCAAAGCCGTGACCGCGCTGGCCCGGTGGCTGATCCGGTTCTTCACCTCGTCGCCCAGCTCGGCGAACGTGAGGTCGTAGCCGTCAGGGATGAACAGCGGGTCGTAACCGAAGCCCTCCCGGCCGCGGTGCCCCTCGATGATGCGGCCCGGGCAGGCGCCCTCGAAGAGCGCGATCTCCTCTGGGGCGGTGACGCGGGCCAGGGCTAGGACGCACCTAAACCGTGCTCCACGTTGCTCGGCGGGCACTTCGGCGAGGCAGCGGAGAAGTTTGGCGTTGTTCTCCGCTGTCGGGGAGTTTCCGGGACGGCCGCCATCGAGTGCGGCGAAACGGGCGGAATGAACGCCAGGCGCGCCGCCGAGGGCGTCCACTTCCAAGCCTGAGTCATCCGCCAGCACCCAGTAGCCGGCGTGCTCCTGCCCGCCCGTGTCGCGTGCCGCAACCCAAGCCGCCAGCGAGCGGGCCTTGATCGCCGCGTTGCCCGCGAAGGTGGGCGCGTCCTCCACCGGGCTGGGGGCACCCGGGAAATCCCGCAGGGTGAGGCAAGCGTAACCCCCGCCGAGGATGCCGCGGATTTCCCCCACCTTGTGGGCATTCCCCGTGGCAATCACCAGGGTCGTCACAGCGTTGCAGGGCGGGGAGGGAGGAGCCACGGCGGCGATCAGACGCTGGTGGGGTCTGGATGAACCCAGGGCGCGCGGTAGGGCCGTTTCAACAGGACGTTCGCCGCGTCGTCGCCAACGATCCGCCCCGTCGTCGAGTCCCAGGCCAGGGTGCGCCCGAGTTTCATCGACAGGTTGGCCAGGATGCAGGAGGTCGTGGAGATGTAGCCCTCTTCAATGTCCGCCACCGGGCGGCCGCGCGTGGCGATGCAGGAGAGAAGGTCCTTCATGTGGCCGCGGATCGCGGGGGCGACGTGGCGCTCGAGGCCCTCTTCCGTGCGGTCGATCGGGTATTGCTCGAACTCGTAGGTGACATCCTTGTGGATCGCCGCGCCCCCGTTGTTCGGGATGAAGTCGTAGCCCATGACGCTGGCTTTGAGGGTGCCCTTCTCGCCGTAGAAGATGGCCGCCCAGGGGTACTTGGCGTCGGGGGCGTCACCCCAGGAGCGATGGGTCCAGACCACGTTGAGGTCCTCGTATTCGAAGGTCGCGGTCTGCGTGTCGGAGATGTTGGCCTTGCTCTTCTTGTCGACAAAGATGCCGCCGGCGGAACTAATCCGTTTCGGCCAGCCGAGGTCGAGCATCCAGCGGGTCATGTCGAACATGTGGACGCACATGTCGCCGACGATCCCGTTGCCGTACTCCATGAAGGCCCGCCAGGAGCGGGGATGGATCAGTTTGTTGTAGGGGCGCATCGGCGCGGGGCCGGTCCACAGCTCGTAATCGAAGTAGCCAGGGGGCGTGGTATCAGGCGGGTTTTCACTCGCGCGCATGTGATAATAGCAGCAGATTTCGACGTGGGAGATCCGGCCGAGCTTGCCGGACTTGATGATGTCGTTGCGTGCCTCAATGAGGTGCGGGGTGCTGCGGCGCTGGGTGCCGATCTGGACGACGCGGTCGTGCTTGCGCGCGGCCGCCAGCATCGCCTGGCCTTCCACAACATCGACGCTGATCGGTTTCTGGCAGTAGATGTCCAGGCCCGCCTGGGCGGCGGCGATCATCGCCAGCGCGTGCCAGTGGTCGGGCGTCGCGATCAGGACCATGTCGAGGTCCTTCTCCTTCAGCATCTCGCGATAGTCGGTGTAGGTGCGCGGGCGCTTCTTGGAGAGTTGGCGGGTGGCGGCGATGTCGGCGGCCTGATCGAGCATGTGCTTGTCGACGTCGCACAGGGAGACGATTTCCACCGGGGCGACCTGCACGAGGCGCCAGAGGTCAGCCTTGCCGTACCAGCCGGTGCCGATCAGGCCGACGCGTTTCTTGGTGTCGGCGAGATCAGCGGCGTAGTTCGGGAGGGTGGAAAGGGCCAGTCCGGCTGCGCTCACGTGTAGGAATTTACGGCGATTCATGGGTTTGGTTTTAGTGGTGTGGCCGCGTGAAAGCAAGGAGAGAAAAGGCGTCCGGTGCGATTGGGAGTCACGGATCGGCGGCAGGCCCCGCGCTGGGGAGGCCAGCCCTCACCCCGGCCCTCTCCCGTCCGATGGAAGAGGGGGAGGGGAGGGACGTCGCGGGCAGCCCGACCCTTCAGGGGAGGGGAGCGGATCCGGCCACGGCAGGCTGCCCGGACGCCTCCGCCTGCTCCGGGTGGCCCGCTTCGACCGGCAGGGTGAAGTAGAACGCAGACCCCTCCCCCAGGCGGCTCTCGGCGCGGACCCTGCCACCGTGGCACTGGACGATGTGTTTGACGATGGAAAGCCCGAGCCCGGTGCCGCCCTGGTCGCGCGAACGGGCCCGGTCGACCCGGTAAAACCGTTCGAACAAACGGGGCAGGTCCGCGGCCGCGATGCCCGGGCCCCGGTCCCGGACACAAATCTCGAGGAAGCCATCCGGAGCTGGCCGTGCCTCCACGATCACCAGGCCGCCTTCCCGGCCGTACTTGATCGCGTTATCGACCAGGTTCGTCAGCACCTGTTCCAGGCGTCCCGCGTCAGCTTTCAATGCCACCTCCGGGACTGCGGCTCGCAGCTCCACGCCGGCGGCGGCGGCGGCCGGCCTGAAATCCTCGAAAACCTTCGCCACGACGGCCGACAAGGCCACCGGCTGCACGTTCAGTTTCACGCACCCGGATTCCAGCTCCGAGACGATCAACAGGTCCTCGATCAGCCGCCGGAGGCGGGCGGTGTTGCGCTCGATGGTGCCGAGGAAACGGGCGGCCACCGCGGGATCATCCTTGGCGCCGTCCAACAGCGTCTCGACATACCCTTGGATCAGGGAGAGCGGCGTGCGGAGCTCATGGCTGACGTTGGCCACGAAGTCCTTCCGCTGGTTCTCCAATTCCTTGACCCGCGTGAGGTCGTGGAAAACGAGGATCAGGCCTTGGCGTCGTCCGGCACCATCCCGAACCACGGCACCATTGATCTGGAGCCAGCGGTCCACGGGGCGGGAGAGCTGGAGTTCGGTGCCCAGGCTTTCCGCCTGGGTGCGGAGCGGCTCGATCGACTCGTCCAGTTCATGGAGCCGGACGGCCTCGAGGATGGTCCGGCCACGGATGTCGGCGGCGACGCCGAAGAACGAGGTGAAGGCGCGGTTGGCGAGGGTGATGCGACCGCGCTCGTCCAGCACCAGCAGGCCCTCGACCATGCTGTCCAGCAGCGCCCGCTGCTGGGCCTGGAGCTGGACCGAGTCGCGGCGCTGGGCCTCGCGCAGGGCGTCCATGCGGGCATCGGCGGCGTCCTTGGCGTCCAGGAAACGGGCGCGCCACCGGAGATGCACCACGGGGAGGGCCGCAAGGGCGAGCAGGGTGAGAACGGGCCAGAGCATGCGCGGTTCCGGCCGGGCGGCGGTGCGGCCGGGCGCGGTTTGGGAGGGCTAAGCCTCGACAAACCGGTACCCCACCCCGCGGACGGTGTCAAGGTGCTTGGCCGCCTCGCCCAGCTTCTCCCGGAGCCGCCGCATGTGGGTGTCGACCGTGCGGGTGTCGATCAGGCTGTTGTACTCCCAGACATCCCGTAGCAACTGCTCGCGCGACTGGACCCGCCCGCGGCGCTGGGCCAGCACTGTGAGCAGCTTGAACTCGGTGGCGGTGAGGTCGATCAATTTGCCCTGCCAGCTCACCGCGTGGCGCGGGGCGTCGAGCAACAAATCACCGAACCGCAGGGTGTCCACCGGCTCCGCCGGGGCCTGGCCGCGCTGGAGCAGCTTCTTGATCCGCAGCACCAGCTCGCGCGGGCTGAAGGGCTTGGTGATGTAATCGTCGGCCCCGAGCTCAAGACCGAGCACGCGGTCGATTTCCGCCGCCTTGGCCGTAAGCATGATGATGGGCACCGCCGAGGTCGCGGGGTCGCGGCGGAGCATCTTGCACACCTCGAGGCCGTCCACCTCCGGCAGCATCACGTCGAGCACAATCAGACTGGGGAGGGCGGCGCGCGC
>Ga0182030_10003304_pt1 | contig 34382 bp, 34 predicted proteins | sample 812S3MmetaG_FD_121299 | JGI IMG/M metagenome (GOLD analysis project Ga0182030, IMG submission 121299) | Permafrost microbial communities from Stordalen Mire, Sweden - 812S3M metaG (Illumina Assembly) | ecosystem: Environmental > Terrestrial > Soil > Wetlands > Permafrost | place: Sweden...
AGTGCGCTTGAAAACAAACGCGAGAACTTTTTCAGAGCAAGGAAACTTCTAAGACTTCAAAGGGACTACAGGAAAGGAAGAGAACCAGCAGCAGAGATCGATCCTTATCTTGTAGCAATAATGATTGCAATGGCGCGAGCTGCATCGGAATCATATAGGAAGAAAGGGATCGAGAAGCCGTCTTTTCAGGTAGCTAGATTGTCTGTGTTATCTTCGATTGCTAACAAGAGGCGAAGGTCCATCTTATCACCTCAGCCAAAGATACGAAATCCCTCATCCGTTATAGCTCCCACATCTCAGCAATCTACCTAAAGAAATTCTCAAAGCCCTACCGTTACTTCGATTCCAGTCTGATTATCACTCAGACCAAAATCTCCATCGACACCTTAGACGAGATTGCGAGTGCAATTGATGATATCTTTAGAGACAACCTCGAGATTCTATCGCCTATTACGCCCCGAAAGCGAAAGGCATTGGCGGATGTGTCGAATCAGTTCGACGAATCTCCTCCTATGGTTGATGCCGACGAACATAAGTCAAAACGGCACCTGGATGAGAACGAAATGCAGTCCATCGATAGTGAGGGTGATACGAATATGGGATGAAAGGAATGAGAGGTTCAGATATAACCCAATGTGGTGGATTCGCAGCCGAACAACCCCACCGTTGTATTTGGAGTCAAACTATTCGATGGGGACGGGGTGGGGAGGATCAACGTCAGACGCGCTCAGAGATGGCTATGTGCAAATTCCACCGCTCGATGATAATAATAGTAGCACTCTAATGCTCACTGCTTACGAGGAAGTTTTCTAATGAAGGCACAGAAACGAGGAATAGTTCTTCGTGGATAGCAATCTGTCGTTCAAGGGTATAACGAGGACGAAAAGCTGTAACTACCTCATTTCTTTCATGAGAATTCAACGCCAGCACCTCGCTCGCCATGTTTCATTTCCCCACCTGATCGTGACCTCGTTTTTCAGCCAGTCTGGGTACAGGTACCTTATTAAGTTTCTAGGTTGTGTACTAGCCTTTTATTACTTCGAATTCCATGTCAGAGCATACGAATTCCATCACAGCTCATGCCATTCCGAGCGTTCCCTTGTCAAGAAAGTTGCAGATTCTTTTTAAGCGATTCTCGACTTTTTGTCCAATGTATTCCTAGCTATAGTTCATCGCAAGCTTTGGCTAGCTGAGAAACGGCCCACCACGGATAATCTGCCATTTGTTCTGTGATATCATTTCTGGTCGTACTGTCCCTCGAGGTATTCGGCGACTCTGTACATATCGATGTACTCCACTTAATTTCTAGAACAAAATCCGGGCCATTCATTTCTTATCAAGAATATGTGGTACAAAGCCCCAGATTTGCATTACTCGCCAGGAAGTTGGTACCTTACCTGATCAGGACATGGTACGGCGCCATGTTTTCCGGCTTGCAGCATATGTTTTTTTAAGAAATCACTCTTTCACAATGTGAGTACACCGTATAATCCACTTGGATATTTTTGAACAAAAGCTTTCCTCCAGTGCAACAAAAACTGCATCAAATAAAGGATCATGAAGTAAGTGCGGGCCGAATTCAGGCGGCTTTGAAAGGGTATCAATGATCTCTTGAACGAATGGGAAGTGTTTGTCAGTCCTGCCAGTTAGCTTTTCCTGTTTTGATAATCCTATGTCAGAAGGATCTTCCAACCCTCTGGGAGCTTCACTTGGCCTATCCGCTCCCCCGTTCATGTCCAATGTTTTCACGCGCGCATCCCCTGCCTGAACTTGACTATCCATCTGGGACAGTGAGCCTTGCCTTGTCTCAATTGGCGAAGACGATATATTTTGTATATCTCCTTGGCTGACTTGTGGCTCTGTCTCCTCGCTCCGGCCGGCTGAATCCCGCTCTTGGACTCTCTTTTTTGGCCGACAGTCAACCAAAACGAGTCCCTCATCAATCGCGTGTTCGAGTGTCTCTAAGTCCGTTATGTCCCATTGCTGTATCTGTGATATATCTCGGAGGTCGAATTACGCTTCCGCGGGAAATTGATACGTCGTCGCAATACTATTCGAAACATCGTTGGTGGATCTCGAGGAATCGTGCTAGGGCTGATACTGCAGTCGTCAGGCAATTAGCATTAATTCGATGTTATAAATATTCTGGGAATATATAAAGCCATAGTCTCTAGTACCTCCAACTTGTCCACTATACTGCCTATGCTGGACTTATTGTCTTCGATCTTGATAGATGAAGACTCTGTATGCTGTGTCGCCATTTATCGGCTCGAAACGCGTCCAAGACGCGTGATGCTCCGGGGTACTCCTCGTTAAGACTTAGGAAACTCATGACTTCAGAAGTCAGAGTAATACTTGACAGGAAAGTTTGAGTTTCAACTACATCAGGAAGACGTTACTTCTCTCCAGTGCGAATAGGAAATATCTGCCTGTCTGTGTTGTACAAAACGCGGGGTCAAAGTGCTCGCTTGAGGCGGGAAGCCCCTGAATGAAGAATATCTCATCTCGCAAATAGCATCACTTATTTTGATTGAATGGAAGACTCATGCCTATCGCGAAGGTGTTACTAAGTCTCTAAGGAGAACAACTAATGGTGCGGATCAACTTCGCCTTTTTAGATCGCGTATGGTCTCTGTCAATTCCTATATAACTCCCCTAGTATAATTATAAGCTAATTAGGTCTTTGTAAGCCCCTATATGAAATCGCGAAAGCCTAGATGAATGGCGTTAGTTCCCGAACTCGACCAACCCACATCCGTCATATTCTCGGATAAGCCGAGCCTTCTTACAAATCCTCCCCTCAAACAACCTGACAAAGCCATCGACTCTTTTCTGGTAATCGGATATCCCGATATTATAACATCCTTCATACAGAATTTTTAGGCTACTTGAGAATTCTATCATCCTTGTATATGAGTCTCTACCGGATCATCCGCCCCCGAGTCCAAGAAGCCGAAGGTCCAAACAGAGCTCACTCTAGGGACATCCGACGGGTCTCCAATATTATTAAGGGGACTCAGAAGAGCTAGTATGAGTTTACCACATGGTACTTCACGAGGTCGGACTCCACAGGCATGTGAAAGATGGTATGTGTGATCAAGTATGGTTAGACCAAGCCACTGACAAAGATATTGGCAGCCGGCGGAACAAGACGAAATGCAGTGGTGATAGACCGCAGTGCAGGAGTTGTTCAATACGCAATGTGACCTGCTCCTGGCCCCAAACCACTGCACCAACTACGCTTTATGCTGTCACTCCTCCTCGTGACCAAGACCCGCCAAGAATAAATGGATCCCGCGCCAGAGCTCAAAGTCACCCGGTCATTTCGGATATACCTTTTCCAATGAAGACCCCTCCTATCCTTCCAGGGCCTCATCTACTTCAGCGTCTATTTCAGATCTTCTTCGATCGACACCACGAGGCGGAATTTTGTTCTTTCCTCCATAAACCCTCACTGGATATCCCTACTCTACATGCTCGGTCTCCGCTTTTGGTCACGTCTATTATCAGTCTAGCCGCTTTGTATATCCCAGCCCATGAAGCTGTGGATAAATTTGGATTTGAGACGCCATCAGCATTATCGGACCACTATGCTCATCTCGCCAAATATTATGCCTATGGCGTCCATGATGAGCCTTCGAGTAAGTGGTGCTCGAATTTCTAATCATCATATTGTACTAACGCACCTCTAAGTATACACGATCCAAGCTTATTTAATACTTACTATACGTGAGCTTTTAACATGGTCAAATGTCAAAGCCTACATGTATGCCGGGAGCGCTCTTCGAATGGCTCAGGTATTGTATCTCGGTGTCGAAATAAGCCAGCGTTACTCTCCCCGACAAAAAGAAATCCGAAGAAGGACATTTTGGGCTTGCTTTATTGTGGACAGACTGATCTCATATTCATGCAACAAGCCCTTCACGATCCCCTTCCAGTTAGCGCATATTCAGCTTCCTTGCCCCGAGAATGTCTTTGCCTTCGATGAGGCCTACACCGGCTTTGGTGTTGAGAATCTTGAGCTGCAAGGAAACAACGTGTCCCAACTTGGAGTTATGCCATTCTTTATTGCAATGCTGCGTCTCTGGGGAGACATGGCCTTGCTACACGTGTCTGGGGGAAGGAGACGTTCTAAGTTTGGTCCCTATGTTTCAGAGGGCGAGTTCTACCAATATCAGAGAGCTATTGAAGACTTTTCATTAAGCCTGCCTCCATCCCTGACTTGGTCTGCTCAAAACTATAAACTCCATCAGATTACCGGACAGGCACAAGCCTATGTCAACCTGAACTTCTTGCTACATCATTCTAGATGTGTAATGCATCAGGAATACCTCCCTCAACTAGATTCGCAGTACTCCCTAGATTCTGAAGTCGATTATACAAACACCTACGATGCGGCTGGGATATCACTCGATTACAAGGACAAATCAATCATCAAAATTTGCATGTCAAGTATTAATACCATCACAGATATGGCACTGACGCTGAACACCGGCTCGGAAAAAGACCGGCAACTTCTTCAGTCGATATTTGCAGCAAATGCTATTTTGACAGCGTCTGCTGTTCATCTTTGGGTTCTGTATACACAAACTTGCGATGCATGCCCGAAGCATGAAGCACTCGCCATGGCCGAGAAATTGCGCCAAATTATCAAGTCCTGGCAACCCCAATGGCGTGTCGCTACCGCATGGGTTGAAACTCTTGAGATGTTATACAAGTTGTATGTATACTCGTATGGAACAGTCGTTGAATCAGATCTGGACTGCTGGGACATGGAAACAGATGGTATCAATGGTAGCTCAGAAGTGGCTGGAGAAGTCATAGATGGGGTTGGGAGGCATTCTACCATGTCCGATGAGGATGGCATGTCAGATCCATCTTCAATGTGTCAGCGACTTTGTGATAAGATCCGGAGTATCTTGGTGAATCCAATGCTGGCTACAGATGTCAAAAAGCGAAATCTGAGGATATATTCCAGGACATTGTGGCAGCACATGTGGATCTTTAGGCCGACAGAAGGGGTTGGGGATGATTTCTTAACCTTGGAGAATATCATGGGTGAACCCTGATCAGGGCTGTTAAACATGCCATTTTTGGATATAGGCCCTTTGGATGTCTGAGTTATCGTCAAGTACTGTTGTTACTTGAGCGACTCCATATTGTATGCTAGAAAAAGTAACAAATCCAGAAACTTTGCCCTAGATTAAAACCTTGCAAGAATTGATTATCAATTCTCGGGATTCACAGAAATTATTTCGGCTTTTCCGAGACCTTTTCGGAGTCTCACCCGAGACGAATCATGAATTGTGGAACTTGGCAAAAGAGGAGCAACACAAAGAGAAATTATAAGTACCAGTGGTATATCTCTCGGTCTCCTCTCAAGCAAACCGACAGTTCTCCAAAGTTCCTTCACAGCATCCTTGAAAATGACATCCCTACCACCCGCAGAGTGCTGCACTACAGGTTTCCTGCACGAGGGAATTCCTCAAGGACTCATGGAAAAGATTGAAAGCAGTGAGTCACCACAATTTCGCTATCTCTCCCAAACGCCCTCCTCCCGTGAGAACAATTTACCAAGGTCCCTAGTACCAACCTATTTCGCGCGTCCCACCAATCCAAATGGCAACGCTATCCTCATATTTAGCGACGTCTTTGGTCCCGTCTACCAAAATGTTCAGCTCATGGCAGACCACTTCGCAGCTAAAGGCTACCTCACCGTCGTGCCCGATCTCTTCCATGGCGATTCTCTAAACCCGGATAATTTCTTCGGTGGGAAAGTCGATTTGCCTGAATGGCTTACTCGTCATGACACGGCAACCGTTGATCCAGTGGTTGATATTGTTATCGACCATCTAAAAAATTCTCTGAAGGTTAAGAAGTTGGCTGGTGTGGGGTATTGTATCGGTGGCAAGGTTAGTGCTTAACATATCATACACTTGAGAATGGATGACTGAGCAGTTCTCTCTCATCTTCTAGTATGTCATCCGGAACTTGAAAGAGGGCGGCGTAGACGTTGGTTATGTAGCTCATCCATCATTTGTAACGACCGAAGAACTCAACGCTATTACCAAGCCTCTGTCAATCGCTGCAGCTGGTAAGAAATCTCCGAGCCTGTCAAATTACACCGCGAATAGACTAATAATGCCTCCGTAGAAATTGATTCCATCTTCACAACCGAGAAGCGCTTGGAATCCGAAAAGATCCTGGCTGATCTCAAGGTCCCATATCAGATCAACCTCTTTGGGGCTGTTCAACATGGCTTCGCGCTCAGGGCAGATTTGTCAGTTAAGGGGGCGAAATTTGCTACTGATTACGCTTTCGAGCAAGCTGTGACGTGGTTTAAGTACTGTCTGTGAGGAGAACTCGTTAAAAGAGATTCAGATGGTAAAATTCAGGATTCGAAATTTTACAAGCTTACTACGGAACTGTCACCTGATCTTAGTTATGAAAAGGGGGAATTGGCCTACAGGAATAGTCGTTCTCTTGTCGCTCTTATTATTTGATATAGAAGCTTACGGGTTTGGAACTAGATTAGAACAATAAGAAAAACGATAAAGATAAGGGTCCGTCGATTAGCACCATTAGATCAATCACAGAATCAGGTAAACTTACCATCATAGAGCGCATCAATTCTCTCAGGAATAATTCGCCTACTGTCTATATGATTGTCACCACTTCCTCCTTCAAAGATGCCTTCCAAATCTTTCCAAACTCCGTAGGAAGCACATTCTTCGGCTCAAAGGACAGCATCGCGAGTAAGTTCGTATCGCCACCCACTTCATCAGGATCATACTCTAATCCCACGACGAAGAACCCAGTCCGACGATAAGTATTTGGCCGATCAGCGACAGGCAACAGAACCAAACCCCTAGATTCTTGAGCCACGTTCTGACGTCCCGAAAATTCCCCCCAGCTGAGCTCCATGAACCTCATGTCTACTCTAGCTGAGATTTTCGGGGTACCATCCACAGTCTCGGCTTAGAAGTCCGGGTTTGTGAGAGTGCCATCCAGGTAGCTAACATTCGAGAACGCTTGTTTCGATGAGCCGGGATTTAGAAATTTGAAGGTTGGAAGCGACTGATCAAGAGGTAGAGTGCTCATCGGTGCTCGTAGGGTGATGCTTCCTTCCACTACTAATCTTAAATTGGGATGCTCTCCCACCGTCTCGTTGCGCGTAATCATCGCTGCGAGAATCACGACTGCGGAGTTCTCGGCATGAGAAAAGGATAATGGACCGTCTGTTTTGGTCCACGACCAAGAGGGACAGGATCGCTCTGAGTTCCAAATCATTGAATTGGAGTCACTATTGCTAGCATCTTGGTACCATGATAATTCGCTGACGAGCGATGATCTCCATAGCCCGGCTAGGTACTCGTCTCTTGTTATACGTCTTAGTTCCTGCACAATTCCTTCAAGCGCATTCAGCTTATCTCCGGGTACGGTTAGCTCACGGCGGGCAGATTCTTGCACGATGCCCTGCCATATGTCCCCGAAAATCAAATTCTTTCCTTCCTCGGTCATTTTGCTCCCGTCATCGTATGTTATGAGGCCGCTGTCGTCAATTCGATACGAGCGCCTGCTATCTCTATGATTTGGTGGCGCAAGTCCACCATCGGCTTGATAACCATAATTACACTTCCAACGAAGCTGAGAAGAGCCGTAGATAAGCATTCGAGGTGATAGCCAAGATTCCTGTAGAGTCCAACCTCTCTTACTGATTGGGTCATCCTCAACTTCTGGTGCCTCCAGCAGATCACGGCGCTCACCGTCGATGAAAAATGAAGCTACGCAAATTTGGGGTCAGCTGATGTCTCGTCAGATAATTCAACGGTTACCCCTCGCGAGACAAAAGGTATCCGAGGATTACCTACCTGCCAATCACACCGCCGACGGCGTATCGAACCATGAATCGAGTTTGTTCCAATCACTGGTTTTAAATGTGGCGATAGCATGATGCATTGGCACATAATTAGAGAAATTATCTTTCGTGCGATACTTTTCGATCCATTGATTCAACGCGACAGGATCTTTCGGTGTCAAGATGTCAAGCTTGAAAGACATCTTCGGCAGGTTCTCCACTAATTCCCTTGTTCCCAAGAAGCCTTCATCGCAGCTTTTGGCCATTGCCGCTGAGATGGTGATATGGGCATTTTGATAAATACTCGACTTGCGTCCAATTTCCTTTGCTTTGTCTTCTTGAGAGTCTTGGATGATGCACAAGCCGTCTACCCAGAGATATCGGAGACCCAATTCATGCGCGCACTTAACAGCGTCCATAATGGTCAGGGGGAGATCTTTGGAGTTGATTCGATTCTTAAACTCATCGATATTGCTCATCAGAAGTCGGTAAGTCTGAGGTTTCCCCCAAATGTAGCTGAGCGCAGCATACGGTTCCTTCTGGCATGTGTTCTCGTGTAATCGAATTGAATATTCATTCTCCCCTTCTTTCATAATCTCAAGCACCGTAGATGGCATTTCTGATGATCCGGCACTCCGAATATTGCACTGCCTGTGCCCACTCAAGCACTCCGCTATCCAGGAAATGGCTTTCGCAAATGCTGCTGGGGAGGAAACAAATGGATTCGCTGGCCGAGTCGTCATGTAATGACCTATCTTCTGATCTGAGCGGCTCCTGGTGAGCATGAGTTTGAATATTAACTGCCTGAAGACAGCTCACCTTCATTGGTATAACAATTCATCCAGGTACCCCAAGCATGCCCTCCTCCGCTCAGCTCAAACTTGAAATTGCGAATATCATCTTTGCGACCGCCTTCAACTGTCGTATCTCTTGTATTCCATCGTGCAACCACTTTTCCATTCAATGGTATTTGACCCTCAGTCTCTTCGATAAATTGTAGACAGAGGTATGTGGACAAGGGGCAGCCGCTACCAGCATGACTCCATGATAGCAGTTCAAGTGTAGTCCCCAAGATTATGAATTCGGATGTGAACATGTCCAGTACAGACGATGGGTCCAAGAAACGCCTGCAGAGACCGCATTGATGAGGATTCCAGCACGTGAAGCCGCCTGGCTGTGGTGCCGGCATAGACAACGCACTGAGCTGAGCCTTGGCTACTGCAATCATGGCCTCATTGGCTTGTATACTCTGGATCTCATTCTGGGGTTGCTTGTCTTTGGCTTTATTTTGGTGGAGTGCCTTCTTCACACCGGCGATCATTCGACGCATGTCGTTTCTGGTACACGGGATTCAAGGGTAGAAAGACTGGATGGATCTTGTTAGATTTGAAGAACAGTGGAGATTGACGCGTTTTCCCTCATGCATTGTGTATTTATATCTTCTAGAAAACAACCAATAAGAAGTAGCTTGGCCCAAGAGGAGGTGTCCGTCCATTCTTTCCTTTTTTGCAATGTACTGTACATCGTCACATTGTCCAACAGGTGAATAGTCACCGCCTTCTTTCTGCCAAAGCTAAGAGCTGGAAGCTGAAAATCTGACCTTGAACATAATTAATCGACTTTTATGCTATGATTCTTTTGTTCTTTTGAACAAGTTTAGAAGCACAAAATTAACGATATTTCCCATTTTACAATTTAAGTATATCAGCGACACCAAGCTGGATCTCCAGATGGCAAGACCGACGCTAGTATTACTATTCTTACAAGAAGTTATATATACCAAACTCCGACCGTTGCTGTCGCTCTCGCCTCGGCACTTGCTCTTTCTTGTATATTCATATCACGGTAAGAAAAGGCATTCCAATTCAACGAAGAATTTTGGAAGCACGTCATGTGACCTTATATTCATTCTCAGGTAAATTGGTAAGATATAGGTTGGTTTGGAAAAATCATAACCACTGCGGAGAGGGTGTTGTTAGATCACCAAGGAGGACAACTATAGAGAAAGAGCAACGATTCAATATTCGGGAGTGGAGCGAAAGAGAAATGGAAACCATCGAGCTCGAAAAACCTCGATAAATTCAAAAAGACATAGGTTCAAAAAAGGACATCATTAACATCTCAAGATATACTGAAGTCCTCGTTGGCTTGATGCAGAGAAAGTTATACAGAGTTAATAGCCTACGGCATATGCTTCGATTACCCATAGGACTATTCTCCTTCTACCGGAGCAGGATCACATTTTATCTCTCAGCACACCGCGATAATAGCAATAAAATAGCAGATAATTAATAAGTATACCTATGGTTGACTTATTACGCCATGTTTAGCACTGATATAGCATTTGCCTTCAACGCTAAGCTTGCTTAGGTTGAAGGATTATGCCTTTGATATGAGGTACGAATGAGAAGGTTTTTAACTAGTGAGGGAAAAGTTTGGACATTTCAATAGAGTGATCTAATTGATCAAAATTTAGCTAATCAAATTCCAGGTTGCTTAAACCTTAAAATAGAGCAATCTAATTGGTCGAAGAAACGCTTCTAATTGGCTATAAGTTATATAATTCTACTATCTATTACTGTTTTTTTGTTTGGGTACCTATGTGCTAGAGTGAGTCGAAGGCTATACAGTAGCCAAGAATTGTGCTAGCTATAGCTATAGATATATAGATATATCTATCGAAGGCTAGGTGGGGATGGTCTATTTCCTTGCTTATGCGAGAAGAAAAGCATATATTGATCGAGATTGACGCTGATTGGTTAGAGTATTATATGATATACTACCTTCTACTTTGAATAGATTTTACTATTTATCTATATATCTATATCTAGGGGGCCTTTGGCTGGGCGGTGGGTGGGGGCCGGAGGCCTCTCCTTTCTTCTATTTTATTAGTGTCTAAATACCTAGGTATTAGTAGAAAAGTTAAAGGCTAGGTTGTGTGCTCGTAGCGCACACTGTATCTAATTCCTTTGGTGTAGAAATGTCACATGATCTACCAAGCAGAGCCAAGCGCACAGACCCCTTCCAGACGCTAAAATTCAACTTCTTTTCCCAGGACCGATGTCCAAAATACAACACCAAAAATGCTGGAAATGCCTTCCCAGATTTCGGATAACTACTTCTTCAACCAAGGTCCGGACTAAGCTACGCCTCAGTGTCCCAGCTGGAGTTTGTGCTTCGAGGGGAGCACAATGTGCAGAACCTCGCGTGGCGGACTTTTTTCTCTCCGCTGGTCTCAAAGGCAGCACTTTGCAGTCCGCAGGATTAATATTCCGGAACGACAGAACATGGGAGTTACGTTGGGCAGGGGTTGAAAGTCGGAAGATATTTTCTACGGTAGGTTGTTAGTCCGTTAAGGGATTGATGGCATGATAGCATGAAATCCTAGGTAGGTATGTTCTTTCGGTACATTGTATCTGCGCTTCTTGACATGGTTTTCCCACACCTATTATTTGGCGAGGCATCTTAGCTCGGAAGAACTTTACTGTAATCGCTCAGCTCTCGAAGTCCCCGGAAGCGCGTTCATCAAAAGGAGATCAACTTTGATATTGCGTGTACCTGTTTTTACTCTAGTCTTTTCCCACGACGGCACGAGGAACGAGGCCAGAACATCTCTGAGAGCCAAGATGGGGAGCACTAGCAATGACTGGGCAAACGAGCCCATTGCCATCATTGGTTTGAGCTGCAAGTTTGCGGGAGATGCTACCAGTCCTGAGAAACTTTGGAGAATGTTGGCTGAAGGAAGGAGTGCCTGGACAGAGATTCCATCTTCCAGGTTCAACGCGAAGGGAGTGTATCATCCGAACAACGAAAAGCTCAGCACTGTAGGTTACCGAAGCGTGACTAATACCAGTGCTAACGACGATGGCTATAGGTGCATGTTCGGGGAGGGCATTTTTTGGAAGAGGATATGGGATTGTTTGATGCTGCTTTCTTCAATTTTTCTACAGAAACTGCCTCGGTAAGTGAGAATAAGAAACTATCATACCACTCTCCCGCTCTTCAAATATAGCTAATACAACTGTCTAGACACTAGATCCCCAATTCCGGCTTCAGCTAGAGTCCGTATACGAGGCACTGGAGAACGGTAAGTTATTCAGAGGCTCATTTGGGTAGCCACTGAGTCTTTCATCTAATGACCACTGACTTTGACTTTGCTGTCCGTAGCTGGCCTTCCCATGGCAAAAGTCGCAGGATCTAACACATCTGTATTTGGAGGCATCTTTTTCCATGACTACAGAGATAGTATGATCCGCGATGAGGACAGTCTACCCAGATTTCTACCCACGGGCACGGGCTCTGCTATGGCTTCGAATCGTATCTCGCACTTCTTCGATCTTCGTGGGGCGAGCATGACTATAGATACCGGCTGTTCCACTACCCTTGTAGCTCTGCACCAAGCAGTCCAGAGTCTAAGAACAGGAGAGGCCGACATGTCTATTGTAGGCGGCTCGAATGTGCTGCTGAATGCAGACATGTTTAAGGCTATGGGATCTGTAGGGTATGTTCTGAAAACTTAGAACCCCCACTAAGACTAGAATGACTAATATCGTTGGACTAGTTTCCTGTCTCCTGATGGCAAATCATTTGCATTCGACTCACGAGCAAATGGATATGGCCGTGGTGAGGGCGTAGCAACCATTGTGATCAAGCGTCTGAAGGATGCGCTAGAGTCTGGTGACCCGATTCGGGCTATCATTCGCGAGACACTCCTCAACCAAGATGGCAAGACTGAAACAATTACATCGCCAAGCAGAGAAGCGCAGGAGGCACTGATCCGCGAATGCTACTACAAAGCTGGGATCGATCCATTAGAGACGCAGTATTTCGAAGCGCACGGTACAGGTACACCCACTGGCGACCCTATCGAAGCACGAGCTATAGCCGCCGTCTTCCAGCCCGGAAGGTCAGCCGGCGAAGCACTCCGAATTGGGTCTATTAAGACGAACATTGGTCACACTGAACCAACAAGTGGATTGGCGAGTATTATTAAAGTTGTGTTGGCTTTGGAAAAGGGCATGATTCCACCCTCTATCAACTTTGAGAAACCCAATGCGAAGCTTGCTTTGGATGAATGGCGTCTCAAGGTGGCGACAGAATTAGAGCAGTGGCCTGCATCCTCAGCCGGTGTCCGCCGTGCCTCGGTCAATAACTTTGGATATGGTGGGAGCAATGCGCATGCCATCATAGAACGTGGAGGTTCCTGGCTTCCCGCAATCGCCATTAAAAGTCGTATAAATGGTACCAATGGGGATGTGCTACCGAAATACTACAAAACCAAGGTACTCATCCTCAGCGCAAGAGACGAACAGGCCTGTCAAAGGATGGTCTCCAACCTGAAGGAATTTCTAGAACAAAAAGAGCCAGATGATCCGGAGACGTTCCTGGAGAGTCTAGCATACACACTGGGCCAACGCCGTACATTGTTCCCCTGGGTGGCAGCACATTCTGTTCCATTTACTCAAGGAATTGATGAGGTTATCAAGGCCCTAGACTCACCTAAATTTAAGCCTAGCCGTACATCGCGCCAGCCTCGGATCGGTATGGTATTCACAGGCCAAGGCGCGCAGTGGCATGCTATGGGTAGGGAACTGATAATTGCGTATCCCGTTTTCAAGACCTCTCTCGAAGAAGCAGACGGATATTTGAGCCAAATTGGTGCAGATTGGTCCTTGATGGAAGAACTTTCTCGAGATGCTGAGACCACTAGAATCAACGAAACCGGCCTTAGCATCCCTATTTGCGTTGCTTTACAAATATCGCTTGTGCACCTGCTCCGCGCCTGGGGAGTCACTCCAACCGCGGTTACGAGCCATTCAAGTGGGGAGATTTCAGCGGCTTACACAGTAGGTGCAATCACTTACCGAGCAGCTATGGCGATTGCCTACCACCGCAGTGCTCTAGCCTCGGACAAGAGCCTTCGTGGGCCTGTCAAGGGTGGCATGGTTGCTATCGGGCTCGGCTTGGAAGACACTGAACGCTACTTGGAACGTTTAACGTGCGGCGGCAAAGCTGTGGCGGCATGTATTAATAGTCCATCAAGTGTCACAGTGGCTGGCGATCTTTCTGCTGTGCAAGAAATCGAAACAATGGCTAAAATGAACGGTGTTTTTGCTCGGCAACTCAAGGTGGATACAGGATATCATTCTCATCATATGAGCCCCATTGCAGATCCTTATTTCAAAGCGCTGCGCAGCTTGCCTACTGAGACACCGAGCAGTGATGCTTTAGAGTCGATTACATTCTCTTCACCAGTCTCGGGCGGTCGCATAAATAGTGCCAGCGAGATCGCCGATCCAGATCATTGGGTCGGAAGCTTGATCCAACCTGTTCAATTCGTCGATGCTTTCACTGACATGGTTTTGGGGGATTTTGACCCTTCAGGCTCCAGCGTGGACGTCTTAATTGAGGTCGGCCCGCACACAGCTCTTGGGGGCCCTATCAAGCAGATCCTAGAGCTCCCCGAATTCAACGGGATTCAGCTTCCATACTTTGGATGCCTTGTACGTAATACTAACGCACGGGATAGCATGCAGGCGCTCGCAGCTAGCTTGCTGCGTGAGGGTCATCCAATTGACATGGAAGCTGTTAACTTCCCCTGGTGGGTCTTTCCTCCTATTTATTTGGCGATATCAAGAGCCCATCGGCTCCTCAGCTCGTGTATCACCTATAAAAGACTCATACTAATAGCATGTTCAGGGGGAAGTGGTCGCATGTGCAAGTACTGACAGACCTGCCCTCGTACCCCTGGAATCACCAGATGAAGCACTGGATTGAACCTCGATTCAACAAGGCTCTCCGGGAAAGAGCGCAAGTACCTCATGACCTCCTCGGCTCACTCGTCCCTGGAACAAACCCCGAGGCTCCGTCATGGCGGCATATTCTCCGTGCGACTGAATCACCTTGGATTAGAGACCATGTCGTTCAGGGTAGCATATTGTATCCCGGCGCTGGCTTCATTTGCTTGGCCATCGAAGCTATGACTCAGATCACGAGTATCGAGGCTGAAACATTAGATATGGCTCAAACTCCCAGCACAAAGGAAATCGCAGGGTACCGCCTACGAGATATCGACATTTTGCAGGCGCTTGTGGTGCCAGATAATGCAGACGGTATTGAAATCCAGACTGTTCTTCGCCCCGTAAGTGATAAGACTATCGGCGTAAAGGGCTGGAAGCATTTTGAGGTCTTTTCAGTCACGGTAGACAACCAATGGGCCCAACATGCGAAGGGCTTGATCATGGCCGAGTTTGACACCTCAGCCGACGGGCCACCAGTCAAGTTTGATATGAAGCGCAAGAACATCAGAGGCTATGCCCGGCGTATTGATCCCAATGATATGTTCGCCGGATTGAGGTCTGTCGGCATCAATCACGGACCCATTTTCCAAAATATGAAGAGCATTGTCCAGTCTGGTAAAGAGAAGAGGTCGGTGAGTACTTTTGTGGTAGCCGATACTACTGTCCCTAACGATCTCCCTCGTCACCATGTGCTCCATCCCACCACATTAGACTCGGTGGTCCAAGCAGCTTACACTGCTCTTCCTGGAGCTGGATCCCGTCAAGATAGCCCCAGGGTTCCTAGATCAATTGAGAAATTATGGGTGTCAAGCCACATCAGCCATGACGCAGGCCATATTTTCAAAGCATACTCCTCACTCAGTCGTGCCGATGCTCAAAGTATTCAGGCTAATATTTCACTTACCACGGATGATGGTGATGATGGTGGTGATGCTGATGACACTGCTACACCTATGCTAGAGATTCAAGGTCTCCTCTGTCAATCTTTAGGGCGAAGTGCCGTTCCTGAACAGGCCAAGGAATGGGGAAAAGAGGTATGCAGTAATATTGAGTGGGCACCAGATATGAGTCTTGCGTTGCCGGCAACTCTAGAGTCTATCAAAAAGCAGCTAAGCCGTACCGTTGACCCAGATGAAAGCAGAATTATTATGGACCTCCGACGAGTGTGCATCTACTTCATTCAAGATGCGCTTGCTGCGCTCACGATTTCCGATGTGGATCAATTAGACGTTCATCATGTAAAGTTCTACACATGGATGCAGGACCAATTGCAGCTCGCTTCGTTGGGGTTATTGGGGCCTGGCAGCGCAGAGTGGGCCCTTGATAGAGTATCAGAGCGGGAGCTTCGCATTGATCTCGCAACAAAAGCGAGCGTTAACGGCGAGATGGTATGCCATCTAGGCCCTCACCTTGCAGACATGCTACGCCATACGAAGGCGCCTCTCGAGCTGATGATGGAAGAAAAGTTGCTGTACAGATACTACGGGGAGGCTCTCAAGTCGGAACGATGCTTCTCACAAGTAGCTTCACTGCTACGTCAAGTTGTGCACAAGAATCCCCGCGCGCGCATACTTGAGGTTCGTACAAGTTTATTTATCGAATTTTTATTTTTTAACTTTTACATTCTTCCTTATTGCTTGATACAGTTTAAGAATCCCAATTTGCTCAATGCTCCCGAATGAAAGGCGACGTACTAACTATGAATTCCTGGACAGATTGGTGCTGGCACAGGTGGTGCAACAAGGTACACTCTGAAGGCATTAGGTACTGCTGGGTCGGGCGGCCCGCTAGCTGAGTCCTACCACTTCACCGATATTTCTTCGGGCTTTTTCGAGGCTGCTCGTGATGAGTTTGCACCGTGGAGTGATCTGCTAGTATTCGACAAGCTCGACATCGAACAAGACCCCACGGCGCAGGGATTTTCGCTCGGTAGTTACGATATTGTGATTGCATGCGAAGTTCTGCATGCGACCAAGTCCATGGTTCATACTATGACTAACGTCCGTAGTTTGATGAAGCCGGGAGGAACGCTCCTGCTTTTGGAGACAACTCAGGATCAGCTCGACCTACAATTTGTATTTGGCCTACTTCCTGGATGGTGGCTCAGTGAAGAACCTGAAAGGAAGACTAGCCCGTCTTTGAGTGTTCCTTTCTGGGACCAGATTCTAAAGTCCGCTGGTTTTACTGGAGTCGATATTGATATTCGTGATTGTGAGAGCGATGAGATGTATTCGGTTAGTACTATCATGTCCACGGTGCCACCAACACAGGCTCCAAGCCTGTCTTCAGATGGTATCGTGCTTGTCACAAGCAGCAAGGCTCCTCCTCCGCCTACATGGCTAGAATCTTTGCAGAGATCTATTGGCGCAGGGGGGTCTTTGCCTGCTGTACAGGTTCTTGAGTGTGTGACGAATACTTCCAAAATCTACAGCGGCAAGATCTGTGTCTTTGTTGGCGAGGTTGACCAGCCTATACTGCAAAAGCTCGATGCTACTGCTTTGGAAGGGATCAAGGCGCTCGCGACAAGCTGCAAAGGGCTGATCTGGGTCACGCGTGGTGGCTCGGTTGATTGTGAAAACCCTCAACTTGGCCTCGCCCCAGGTTTTCTCCGCTCTTTGCGCAACGAATATGTCGGTAGACGGTATATGACCCTGGACCTAGACCCTAATGCTCCGTTGTGGTCTGATGTCAGCGTTCTCGCAATTGCGCAAGTCCTAGAAGCAGGCTTTGGCAATTCGGATGACTCTTATATTGCCGATGCTCCTATTGGCGAGTTTGAATATGCCGAGCGCAACGGCGTAATCTTAATCCCGCGATGCTACAAAGATGTGTTGAGAAATAAGATCGTTTCGGCTGAAGCGACCGGCTTTGGCACGCCGGGCATTAATGGACCCCTTTACCAGGCAGATCGTCCTCTGTGTATGCAAGTCGGTATCCCAGGCCTGCTGGATACTCTTGCGTTCGGTGATGACCCTTCTGCGACCAGTTATAGTGATTCTTTCCCGCCCGATCTTGTTGAAATAGAGCCACGTGCTTATGGGGTCAACTTCCGCGATGTGATGGTTGCTATGGGCCAGCTGAACGAGCGTGTTATGGGCCTTGAGTGTGCGGGCGTTATTACTCGTATTGGCAGCCAAGCGGCTTTGCAAGGTTATACTGTTGGTGACCGTGTTTTCTGTGTTTTACGGGGGCCGTTCGGAAGTCGTGTGTGCATTGAGTGGACTTGCGTCATGCACATGCCGGCCGGGCTCAGTTTTGAAGACGCGGCATCATTACCTGTCATATTCAGCACGGCGTATATCAGTCTTGTTGATATAGCTCATCTGAATCGTGGACAATCCGTGTTGATTCACGCAGCTGCGGGTGGAGTTGGACAGGCGGCTATTATGTTGGCCCAACATCTCGGCGCCGAAATATTTGCCACGGTAGGCACGCCTAACAAGCGGGATCTTGTCATGAACAAATACGGCGTCCCGGCAGACCATATTTTCAACAGCCGCGATACCTCCTTTGCGGCAGGAATCCTCGCCGCTACAAATGGCCGTGGCGTTGACGTGGTTCTCAATTCTCTAGCTGGCCCACTGCTGCAAGAGAGCTTCAATGTGCTGGCTCCTTTCGGGCGCTTTGTTGAGATTGGCAAACGTGACTTGGAGCTGAACAGTACTCTTGAGATGAGCCCATTCTCCCGCAATACATCTTTCTCAGCTATAGATCTGCTTGCCACGACACGCCATCAAGGGCGTGATGTCCACCGAGTGCTTGCCGAGATTGCAAAATTGGTCGAGGACAAGATCCTTACCCCTGTTCACCCTATCACGGCCTATCCAATAGCAGACATCGCGAAGGCGTTCCGTCTGCTGCAGACTGGCAAACATATGGGTAAGGTCGTACTGTCTGTCGGCTCTCAAGAGATGGTGCCAGTCCTGCCGCGTGATAAAGCTGCTCGACTTTCCCCCAATGCATCTTACTTGCTTGTCGGAGGTGTAGGAGGAATCGGCCAGTCGATGGCAAATTGGATGGTCACTCACGGTGCAAAGAATATTATTCTCTTATCCCGGAGTGCAGGTGTAAGCAAAAAGACAGGCGCCTTTGTGGCGGAGCTACAGGAAGCAGGTTGCAGGGTCAAGGCTGTCAATTGTGATGTCTCTAGCATGACCGACTTGGCGAAGGCTGTACAGACATGTGAAACAGAAGGGCTGCCGCCGATCCGAGGAGTCATTCAAGCTGCTATGGTCCTCCAGGTAAGTGATATTTACAAACCCTAAATTCGGTTAATAATTTCTTTCCAGGATTCTATCTTGGAACAAATGACTCTCAGCAACTTTCAAGCCGCTATTCTCCCTAAAGTCAACGGGACCTGGAATCTTCACAAGCAGTTCGAGCATTCTGATCTGGATTTCTTTGTCATGCTCTCTTCCATTGCCGGTATTGTGGGGTACGCCAGCCAGTCCAACTACTCGGCAGGTGGATCCTATGAGGATGCTCTTGCGCGCTGGCGTGTTGCTCGCGGCCTCCCCGCTGTGTCTATCGATCTCGGTGCTGTCAAGTCAATTGGGTACGTAGCCGAGACAGCTGGTGTAGCCGGCCGCATGCAGAAAGTCGGACACATGCTGCTAGGCGAAGACCAGGTGCTAGGCGTTCTCGAATCCGCCATCCTAGCTCCGTACGATCCACAAGTCGTCGTTGGTCTCAACCCAGGCCCAGGCCACCACTGGGACCGCGATGGAGAGTCACAGCTAGGGCGCGATGCACGCTTCTTGCCGCTCAAATACCGCCAGGGCCAGCAGCAGGCAGGTGGTAAGAAGAGTGGTGATGGTGGGTCAAGTTCGCTCGCCAGCAAGCTCGCGGAGGCAACTTCGCGCGAAGAAGCAGAGCGCTTCGTTGGCCAGGCTATCGCGGAAAAACTGGCAGATATCTTCATGATACCAATCGCTGATATTGACCCGTCGAAGCACCCGGCACAATACGGAGTTGACTCACTCGTCGCGGTTGAGCTACGTAATATGCTAGCGCTTCAAGCAGCCGCTGAGGTGTCTATCTTTGGCATCATGCAGAGCCCGTCGCTGACGGCACTGGCGAGCGATGTTGCAGCCAAAAGCGGACATGTGGATTCGGCGCTGTTAGTTGCGTGAGCTACGTTATGAATTTATTCCAAACAGGCTCTTCCCTCGGGAGAAATCGAAGGAGAACAGGAGAAATAATGGAAGTCAAGCAAATATTCGAGTTGTCAAAATGGCTTAGGATTTCAATGGCTCGAGTCTTGATTTCCTGGAATCTGTATTATCGTTATGTCCAAGGCTTCTTTGAGTTAAGTAATTGACGGTTGCAGGATGATTAATTCTTTTTTTGTTATCCTTGAGGATTATATAGAACCTTCTTTATGCTATTTCTATATTCCTCCATGCGCCAAGACTTTGGTGCCCGGGACTCGTTTCAGGGTGGGTGGTGATTGATCATTGACGCTTATGCGCGATTGAGCTATGACCTGCTCTTGTCGCTAATTCTGGAAGGCCAATCACTCCTTGTCTCCTTTGTCTCATCCTCATCTTGGTGTCTTTCTTATTGACCTCTTGCCGATTCCCTAGAAGTACTTTTCTCGATTCTAGTTCAGGTTTCGCCCGGTCCCTCTTCGGTGCTTCTTCGTCTGGCCTGCTTAATTGTATTACGTTTGCGTTCACGATCTGAAGCCATTGCCGAGGACGTTGTACAGAGCGCGAGCAGTCGAGTGGGTATACTGAGGGCAGCGCCAGAGGGTCCAGGAGAAAGAGAGATAGAGAAGTGAATCGAAAGCTCAAATAAAAGAAGTCAAGAAAAGAAGAGCGGTCTCCCACTGAGCCTAACGAGCTTATGTTTCTAGGTTTGTAACACCAATCATTCCACAAGGTTAGTAGTTACGGTGAGGATGTTACAAGAAATGGGTAAAAATAACATTTAAAGTTGATTACGAAGCTCCTATCCGAGAACCCATCCATTTATATGAAATCTTCCTGCTCTCGGATCACTCAGGATCATAGATCTAAGCTGATCTAAATTATACCGGATCACTGATCCTCCACCATGTACAAAATACTAGGTTAGATAGCAATACAATGCTCTCGTGTTCACGTATTATGTATAGGAATAGGAATCCCATACACGAAGTTCACAGCAAGCTAGCACTAAATCACGTACGTGGACCTTGCGCATACAGAGGCTTTGGTGCCCCACTTCTGTCACAGCTGGCAAACTTCCAGTATCCTTGGTGCCGCAATGTGAAACAATGAGTGATGGCCCATCTCGCGGGACTAGGAATAGGCCAATCCTTCCACAGGTAGTCTTCATGCGTAGTATCGAGATTGAGGAAGAAGAATGGAAGGGCGCTGAATTTCGTCATTGCAAACTGATGAAATCAGCGGGAAGAACTTTGAGAATTCGAGAGTTTGTAATTACCACAGTTCTCTTTCCTTCTTTACTCCAAAGATCCTCTATTGGAAGTTTGACTCCAAATTTGCTAAGAGCTAGCAGACTCGGGATCTCTGATGTAAGATGGTCACAAAATGCTGGGGCAAATGAAACGATGATGCTGTTGAGATGAGCAGCATCAAAAGATGATTCCTTTCCAGCCAGGCCCTCGAGGTAGCTACTGAACTCATCTAAACCTGATTGGAAGGACCCTGAATTTTACTAATGTCAGTCATACACGATCATTTGAAAAATCGAAATAAAAACGAGGGTGGGCAAGTAGTTGCGCAATTCGCAAATGTGCTGGGAATGGAGGGCTTTGGTTCAATAATAGGAGGAAGATATCCGATGATTTGAACCATAACTTATAAACAGAAGAGTCAAACTATAGAAGCTCAATATAAGAAATTTCTATCATGAAAGAGATATATCTAGGAAGTCCTCTTGCTTACTGTGTTGTTGGACATTGATATCGAGTAGACCCTTCTCGCCAACCGCTTCTTCGATTTCAGGGAAAAACTGGTCTTCCTCGCTGGCGTGATGTTCGTGAACAACAGAGTGCCAACACAAGCTATAGCCAATGAAATCCGTATAATGCGCAGGTTGAATGTTTGGTCCCTGGACATATATGCTGTTGAGGCCACGGAGGAGTACGTTGTGAACGACGCACATTGTACTCGCAGTCTCCATATACGGATCGGTATATCCAGTCTATAGAGCCGTCAGTTATTGTTTGTTCAGCCACTCTCGCAGAAGTAAACTCCACTTTTCTTTCCTTATACTTCGGTGTCTCGATCAACGAATATGGAGCATCGGCCCATTGCCCTAGCTCTACGGGAGCTGAATCGTTCATGATGGGGCCAATTCTTTATTGAAACGAATCCAAGGAACACAGTCTCCAACGGTAGACATCTTCGTATTTAAATCCTCCCTCGGTCTCGATACTTCGGGTTGTTAACGCGGACTTCATTCCGTTGCTACCGAGTTATTGATAATCAGTTCGGCTACCTTACCGATCGGACCATCGGGGGTTGGCGAGGGTCCGAACTACCTAGCGTGTGTTCGAGCATACCTCCTTAAACTCTATAAGATGGCCTGCTCAGCCCGTTAGATAGTGAGAGACTCATTGTCAATAGTTAAAAAAACCTTCCTTTATCACGAATTCGTCCCCTCAATCACGATGAAAGTACTCCTGCTGGGCGTCACTGGCAACGTTGGCTCGCGGATGCTTCCCGCACTCCTCGCCCACAAGCATGAAGTAGTTGCCTACGTGCGCACACCCGCCAAAATCTCCTCCGAAGCCAAGTCCAAGCTCGCTTCCATTGTCGTCGGCTCTGCTAGCGACAGCGCCGCCATCAAGGCTGCGATCCTCTCTCATAACTGCGATGCCGTCGTCAATGCTGCTGGCTTGGCTGCTATGACGGGTTTGACTTCCCAAGGCGACTTTACAGCCATTTTTGCGGCTGTCGTGCAGGCGACTCTAGAGGCGGGGCGAGAGCGCGGCGGTGCGCCTATTAGGTGTTGGCTCATGAGTGGCTTTGGCATACTGGACAGTCCAAAGAAACCGTATTTGCTCGTTGACTAGTAAGCTTTCCACATTGACCCGATTCCACCCCCTGCATATGTCCAGGTGTCTGCAGATGCGTGGAAGCTTGTGAAATTGTTGAATCTGATGCGGCTCTCTCTAGCATTCCCCTCTTCCCATCCCACAGGCGGAACTACCAGCTCATCAAATCACACCCGGCTGATGCTCTCGCCTGGTCGCTCTTCTGTGCAACCGATATATCTCCTAAATACGACGCGCCTCGATTCCCCCCTTCTGCGGACTCTTCTGCCAGTAACCTCGTGGCCAAAGCTGACGCCCCACCGGCCTGGGTTGAAAAGTACCGAAGGGTGCCGCTGATAGGGAACTATCTGAATATCATGGCGCAGGCGCAAAGTTATTATGCTGTGCTAGAGAATTGCGTAGATTTCATGGCTGCTGATTTAGAAAAGGGACTCAAAAGCGAATGGATTGGGAAGAGAGTAGGTGTTAAGGAGAAGAGCAAAATTCAATGATGCCAACTTTGGCCGGAACACTGTAATATATTCTTTTTGTACAATCCAAAGTCCAAGTATTCTCTAGTTTGATACCAGGTAGTGGGAGAAATAATAGCGCTTCTGTCTGCATCTGCTTATATATTCGCTTTAAGTGCTCTGTGCCGAAAATCGCGAAATCTGAGAATATACCCCTCGGACCGCCCCTTCATCACAATCCTAGGAATAATAAAAAATAGATAAAATTAAAGATCCGCATACCTTTAAGATGGTCTAGAATGTGCGGTTTAAGAAAGAGGTAGGTCTCTCAAACTCGAAGGGTGGAGGGGCTGCGCTCTATGTGTATGTTATTGTAGGTAGATAACAGAGATTCTGGTCAAATATCTTCGCACTTTAGTGAATGAGCCCTATAAGCACGCAATAATGTCTTGTAAAGGTACATTTTGAAGTAAGCACTAAAACAAAGCATGAAGCTATTACTAAACTCACTAAATTCTTATTATTTTGGCTTTGTTGATATAGCAATTATAGTAAATCACACACTATAATTCTGCTTTTTTTTTGTACAGATTTTGCAAACGAAAATACTGTTCATAGGGCCTATTTACTAAAGTGCGGGGATATGTGACCGGAATCTCTATACCGTCGTCGACCTTGAGCCGCATGAATAGACTTCAAGACGGTCAAGCAAAGCGCAAATAACTTTATAATCGTAATGAAACTGTATAAGACAGCGTAATTTGCTATTTAATGCGTGCGTTAATTTTTTATCCTCTAAGAGGAATTATTTTATATGATGTTGGCTATTAATTTGGGTTTCGACGAGGCTACACCACAAGGAATTGTGGGGGTTTGAGACTAATTAGTCAAACAACTGTAATTTGCCAGGCTTATGCACAGCCTCATCTTCCACTCAAAGTCCATACCGCGATTTTCTATATACTCTCCATGTCGCGCACTTCAAGCCATTCCCTCACCAAATCTGCCTCCACTGGACACGCTCCCTCCTGACCGAATATGAATGACCCCGAACCAAATGTCATCTCGACCGAAGAGTTGGCGACCTCTTCAACTACTCTCGCGGGGGGGCTATCATGGCCGCGAAATTCCCGAACATCGTGTGACTTGTGCAAACGGATGAAGGCATGTCCTTGAGCGTCTGAGACTTCTACAAACACTCGCGCGGGGTTATACACAGCTGCTAACTGGTGTCGGTGGGAACGCAGATAAAATGCCAAAGAAACGACGATGAAAGTTGCGCGCGATGCACTACCCGAAAACTATACTGTACTACAACGCCAGTGGAGAGGAAAAGGCGAAAGTTGCCCAAGTACCGAGAAATCCAGTTTCACATATAGTAGGGAGGAGGCTAATTTTGACCAAAGTAAGAAAGAGGCATACTTTATTGAAATGGAAGACCGAATCAAGCGCATGGAGTCAGCTATAATAACTGCTTCCGGGCTACATGAGACAGCAGAGCTAGTAGAAGGGAAGGAAGAAGAGAAGAGTTCCTCTGATAAAATTGAAAGCCAGGCCGAGCTGTCCAATCAACTCTCGAACCTAGTCATTGATCCTAATGGGTCTTCCAACTTCATCGGTGTGTAGCGAACCCTCTTTGAATTGTCTGAATATTCGCGCTGATACTGCTGTTTAGGCTGGGCCTCTGGGTTCTCACTTTTTTCTCCACAAGGACTTCGGTGGATCTCGGAGAAAGTGGGTGACAAGGACGAGCTAGCTCGACTCGTTCGCAAAATGTCGAAAAGTGATTATGGTCTTTGGGGTTGCGCTGATGCCGATCTCTGGTGCCCTATGCCACGGTCACAACACTCGCCACTTCCCTCGAAGGATCTTGCGTTAGAATACGTTAATTGTAAGTGAAGGGTTGAGGATAAACTCGTTAAAATTTTCAGCTTATATTCTCAATAGGTTTCTTTACAACTTTTAACAACGTCTTCCCGGTTGTTAATCAGAAGGTGTTTAACTCCTACTTTGAACGACAATACTCTACAAACCCTCCGGTAGGCACCGCATGGTACGCATTGTTTAATGCCGTATTGTGTTTAGGTAGTATCAGAATTAAAGGCGAGCAAGAGAGGCACATAAGAGGTAGCTATCTCATCGATTATACATCGATCACCCAGGAGACTGGTGCCGAATATTTCCGCAACGCAAGCTGCTGTTTTCACGACTTATTTTTCAAGGAGGCCAACTTGATGGCAATGCAAGCCATGACTCTCATGGTACGAACCCTAATAAATACATTATCAGTGATGATTATATCTAACGCATGAAAAGCTGTTCATCACAACATCAAGTCCTAATCCCCAGCCTGCCTATGTAATGACGTCCGCAGTTGGAAATCTAGCAAATACTTTAGGCCTTCACCGGAGTTTGGATGGCTTCGGTCTCGCTCCAGAGGAGATTGAACAACGACGAAATGTCTTTTGGGTGTTCTATCTAATGGAGAAAGCAATAAGCCATAACCTAGGCCGACCGTCTGTTATAAACGATGATGATATTGCCGTTGAATTACCACCCAAGATGCCCGGATTAGTACAGTCCCCCAGCAGAGCGAAAGTTTATGACCTCTTCCAGGATCAAATTACGTTAGCTATCATAGGAAGTCGCATATGCAGCGAATTATATTCGGCAAGTTCACAGACCAAATCAGAAGTGGATCGCATGAAAGTACTAGGCAAACTGGACAACCATCTCCAGCGTTGGCGAGATGCTATACCAATTGATATTCGACCAGAGTATCCAATTAAATGTTCAGATGAGCAGTACGTCCCGGTGGTCATGATGCACTTCACATATCTGGACGCCGTAATACTGCTACACCGCCTATCAAGTCACCAGGGATCCTTCAAAGATGGCGAGACTATGGATATGAAGAGCCATGATCAGCGACCGCGACTGAATCCCAGGATATATTCAAGCCGGTTGCTCTGTCTCGCTGCTGCGCGAAGATCGATTCAACTACTGGATACATTCAGCAACAACAATCTGCAAAATCAACATTACATGTGGTTTGTAGTACTTTTGCTTTTCAAGCTAATTATGTTAATCACCACCCTAGGATGGCACTCTATTACCCACTCAGCGCGAGCCTCGTTCTCTTCGCGAATATCCTCTCGAACCCACAAGACCCGCATGCCGCTTCCGACATCCACTTAATGAATTTGATCACTTCATTTATAACTCGCTCTGTCCAACCAGGGACCTCGTTCTCCGCCACTCCGACCTTGAGTTTGTTCAAAGAGCTCTACGGTATTGCCACACGTCTTGTGGCAAGAGCACCTCAACAATCTAGCCAGAAAATGAAGAGACCACCTGAAAGTGACGACCCTTCACAATCAGATGGGTCTTTATTTTCTGACTTGAACACACAAACCACGACATCATTTGTGAGTAGTTGATTCCGGCAACAATTCCCTTGAAGATGCCCTCGGGGAGTTTTTGCCTAACCTAGTCTAAATACTCACGATATAATCACTAGGCTCTACACGATTCAACAACAACGTATTCCACAACCGACATATCCGCATCAAGATCCTCCCCTGCATACAGCGGCCAGCAAACCCCCCAAGAAGACCAAGATGTACAAAGCACCACTAGCGCCAAACGCTCGCAGGAATTCATGGACAACACCCCCCTCGAATTTGCGCCATTCATCTCCCCCGAACCGAGCCAGTTCGACTACAATCCGACAATGTACGATTCCCTGCTCTCGCCTACGAAGTTTGAATGGGATATGGCTAACATGTGGATACCGAGCTTCGAACCCGATCAGTGGGCTTCGGAAGATTTGATGGGGTTGCCCCCCGATGCCAGCATAGACTATGGTTAAGTTTATTTTAACGAGAATGACGATGGCAATAATGCGTATCAGCAGTAGCATTATGTGAGGCACTGGGGGCTTTACTGGAGGCACCGCAGGTGAAGTGATTTGTAACAGGGGGCTTTTGCAGATGTAGATGGAACCTTTCTCAAACCGATTCTTCGATCGGCTCGCTCCTAAGATCAGTTATCAATGACAGATGTATATTTTCTTAGACTGATCCTCTGGAAGGCTTAGTACAATTCTGAAATGGTATAGCAATAGGATAGATAAAAATTTCTTCAAAGCTATGAATATGATGCATACAAACTAGATGCTTTTTTTCTTCGAAGAGTCATTTCTTCCATAAACTATTTCCATACCTGCATCTCCCTTAGTAGACATCCATCCTCTATAAACGTTTCCTTGCCCTCTTACACCCCATTCGTCTTTTTTGAGTTATCCTCCCCTTTCTCCTTTCCCCTATCTACATCAATCTAATCTCAATATTAAGCTACATTCTAATGTGGTTATCTTATTACACCTTCGTGGTTAGCTGCAATGATCTGCTCGAATGATATTTCGCTTTCACTCCAACGATGAGATGGAAATGTATATTTTGGTAAGCTTCTATTATCACAGAACTCTTCTAGAGATAAAATCTCGACGTTCAAAAAACGCATGATGAACATCGGCTCGAGTGTGGAGGGCTGGTTGTCGCTCACAATCACCCGGGCCTAGGCTTCAGCGGGTTTCCGCCCGTAATCGAAGCGTGACTTTCAACCTTAACTAAGTGATACTCTATGAAAGCTACGGTTTTCAAGAATGAGACCTGGGAGGCAGCATAGCCATGTTGTGTAAATGGAAGGCTGAGGTTGAATCGGGCATCCGCAAGCGCATGCAAATGCTAGGATCTGGTAACCCCTCTTTTCTCCCGCATTTGCTCGCATTTTAGCATCTGTGTTAATTCTACTCACATCGGACTAGCAAACCATGGGCTATCTCCCTGTCAGACCATCGACAGCCGTTATCACAGCGTCGATTCTTATTTGGATTTCCTATCTCATTTCCCTAGCATTTTATCGCTTGTACCTCAGCCCTCTCGCCAGGTTCCCCGGGCCAAAGCTGGCCGCACTCACAAAATGGTACGAATTCTACTACGACGTCATTACCCAGGGTCAATTTACTTTTCAGATCCAGAAACTACACAAGAGATATGGTACATAAAGCGTGCATCCTCTACTTCTTGGCTAATCCGGCAAGGTCCAATTGTCCGCATTACGCCGTTCGAGCTTCATGCTGAAGATAGTGACTATTGGGACGAACTTTACTCCCGCTCGGTACGGTATGATAAATACGAATGGATGGCGGGGAGGTTTGGCGCCAATACAATGACATTTACCACAGCCAAGAGTAGCCTCCATGCAATTCGTCGAGCTCCGCTCAATCCGATGTTCTCCAAGCGGAGCATTGCCAAGTTTGAGCCCGGTGAGTGAACAACGGGAAGTGAAAATTTCCTATCCTAGACTTTTTCATGGGGAAATATATTCGTTTCTGAGACATTTACTCTTGAAACCTGTTTCTACTCACAACGTTATCCAAAAAGGAACAATTACTAATTACCCGATCTTCCAGTCATAAGAGACAAAGTTGGACTCATGTGCAAGGGTATCGCAGCATCCAAGGACAATGGGAATATCCTAGTTCTAAGCAATGCTTTTAATGCTTATGCGGGCGATGTCATAACGGAATACTGTTTTGGATTTTGCTATGATCACTTATCCTCGCCTGGATTTAAAGACAACTTCCACCCAGCATTCATGGCAGTGAGCGCATTCGGGCATCTTGCACTTCAGTATCCACTGATGCACCCAGTGAGTTACACAGACCGGTTGTTAATCTGGCAGTCGCTGGAGACTAACTCTACTTAGATCATGAACTCTTTTCCGGACTCAGTAACTGAGAAATTGACGCCCGATTTACATATGCTTCTAGTGTTACAGAAGGCATGATACTCCATAGTTGGCTGTATCGCTTTAATGACTAAACATCGCTTGTAGGATCTGAGAGTCAAGATTGCAAAAATCATCAGCGGCGAAGACCAGGCTCATGCAAAGGCTCAACATCCAACAATCTTCCACGAGTTACTCGAAAGCGATCTCCCTCCCCAAGAGAAATCCGTACGACGTCTTGCCGATGAAGCACAATTAATGATCGGAGCCGGTCTAGAAACAACAGCATGGGCTCTGACCACATTGTCTTATCATCTCATAAGCAATCCCTTAATCTTGAAGAAACTTCGAGCTGAGCTTGAGGAGGCAATTCCAGACCCAGCGGCAAAGTTAGAATCTATCCACTTAGAAAAGCTCCCATACCTCAGCGCCTGTATTCAGGAAGCAATCCGACTTTCCTATGGTGTCTCATCCCGCAATCCGCGTATTTCTCCGGATAAGCCAACTAAATACAAAGATTGGGTTATTCCTGCAGGCACACCGGTGTCAATGACAATCATCGACGTCCACCACGACGAACATATCTTCCCAAATTCACGATCATATATCCCGGAGCGATGGTTAGACAGTCCTAAGACGAAAGACGGCCACAATCTCAGTCGGTACTTTGTTGCGTTTGGGAAAGGCGCGAGGTCGTGTCTTGGAATCAAGTATGTCTGCTCCTTCAAAGCTATTACTCATACACGAGTTGGTACTGACCTGCATACAAAAGTTTGGCTCATGCAGAGCTTTACTTAGCCGTCGCTACTCTATTCCGTCAATTTACATTCGAGCTCTATGATACTGATATTTCCGATATTGAGCTGGCGCATGATTTTTTCTTACCTTCGCCGAAGCTAGACTCAAAGGGTGTGAGAGTCAGAGTCACTTCTATAGCTTCTTAACGACCAATCGTGTACTTCTGATTTACGCAATTTATCATGAAGATTTAGCTCAAGTAATCTCCTCAGCTTTAAAGCCGCTTAAACTAAGCAGTCTCTAGTCCCCAGTGCTTGAGGAAGAGCCCGATATATAGCTATGCGCTGGCGATGATAACGCTGTAGAGCTTGCTCATGGTAGTGTGCGCCCACGATGCAGCTCGTATTTTCCAGGGGAAACGATTTCCAGACTGGAAAGTAAAGCATGGCAACGGCCTAGATTAATAAATACAAGGTGCTCCTTTTGACTTCGGGCGACAAAAGGGGTAAAGGCTCGGGGATTTTGAACCTCGAAGCCCGAGCTCAAGAATCCCACCAATAGGACAAGATGATTCCTTCTAGCCTCACCTACTAAACCTTATCCTCAAATCAATATCTTTTGGAGCTTGAAGCGCGAGGGTATGAACTTTCCCACATACACGATCCATACAAATCATCATTGCCATTCAGTTTCCAGAGGGTTCCTTACTCATTTCTTTCCATTAGAGTTGGCCTATAGTATCACCACACTTTCATTCATGTTTATATCCGCTCTGAGTGGCACTCACTATGAGCTCCTCGGCATCTTTGCCGAGCATATCTCCCACGAGGCCTACATTCTCCTGCATCCGCTGTTCTGAGCGGAAAGTCAAGTGTGACAAACAAAACCCATGTAATGCCTGCGTCAGACACAATGTGCGGTGCGTTTTTCGCCCGCCGAAGCCGTCGCGAAGGAAACGAAACTTTGTAAAGGACCAACTGGTGGACGAGCGACTGAAGCTCTATGAAGCGTTACTTCGAGAGAAAGGCATCGATCCCAGCCAAGTCATCGGCACTTCAGAAGCTGAGCATCATCGGGCAACTAGCCGCTCAGAAGCCCCTAGATCTGTTTTGAGATTGCCGCCACAAGCGAAGATCTTCAAGCCTCAGCTATTGCATGGGCAGAGAGGCACAGAGCTTGTGGATAAGTAAGCAAGCTCCTTCGAATCTGAGGATGAATCTAAGTCTCCAACAGCAGCTTGTGGATGAGGGTGGCGGAAGAGGTGCGTCACCGTATCCTAGCTGCAGGCTTAATAGCTTGATCCGCATGCAAATACTGACTTGTAATCAGTTCCACGATGCTGACGACGCTCTGGAAGAAGACGAGGCGAATGATGCAAGCGACGGTGGAACGTCCAATGATGATTTTGCTTATGTTCTGGACTGGAAGACGCCCATTACTGCATCTTCGCACCCACCCGCCGAGCTCATTCATCAGTTATGGCAGACTTTCATTGAAAACGTAAATCCTCTCACAAAACTGGTGCATGTACCAAGTTTGCAGCCTGCGATAGAAAAAGCAATCACCAATATCGAGCATATCCCAAGAGGCTTCGAAGCGCTCATGTTCGCTATATACAGTATGGCTGTTTTGTCGCTTACCGAAGGTGAATGCAAAGAAATATTAGGAGAGACCCGAGCGATACTGCTTCCCCATTACGTGGCAGCTACAAAAGCAGCCTTATCACGTGCAAGATTCATGAGCAGTACTAGCATTGTTGTTTTACAGGCACTGGTGCTTCATATCCTTTCTATCCGAGATGACTACGAACCGCGTGCTGTGTGGAATCTCACTGGGGTTGCGGTCCGTATTGCAGAATGTATGGGCATGCACCACGATGGTGCATTACTGGGCCTGTCGCCCTTTGAAACTGAGATTCGCCGACGAATCTGGTGGCAGCTCAGAATGTACAAATTCCGTGCAACAGAGCTTTGCGGTCAGTCTAAGTTTCGAGCTTTCGAAACCGATGAGACTACACCTAAGATGCCTGCAAACGTCAACGACAGCGATCTGTATCCCGCAATGCCGCAAGTTGCTGCTGAACTGACCAAACCCACAGAGATGATATGGTGTATGTTGAGATGGGAGCTGTCTAGTTTCGCTGCTACCCAGAAAGCCAGAATGCGCAAACTAGGCAAGGCATTTGATGAATACGCTGCCATGGATAACTTGAAAATGAAGGATGGTTTTATCAAGGAACTCGAAGACATCATTGAGACAAAATACCTACGATTCTGCGATCCATCTCAGCCACTACACCTTATGGCTCTGCTTTGTGGTCGGTCTATAACAAACGTCCTCCGATTCATGGTGTATCATCCACGCAGATGGGCCAACTTGGACCACGTCCCCACATCTGAACAGGATTTGGTCTGGAGCACTGTCTTTCAGCTCCTAGAACAATATAATATGATGCAGTCAAGCCCGCAGCTTCAGCGCTTCGCTTGGAGTGTCCCCTACTACATCCAATGGCACGCGGTTATCCACGTACTCGATACACTCCAAGCTAACCCCCTCCACCCCGACGCCGCGAAGGCTTGGCGGCTCGTTGACACATTGTATGAAAAGAACTCAGACATGTTACTGAGCATCAAGAAGCCGATCTTCGTCGCAGTCGGGAATCTTTGTCTGAAAGCATTCAATGCTCGCGTGGCCGCTCTGACGAAGGAGAAAAGGAGCATCTCCGATCCGCCGGGATACATTATCAAGCTTCGAGAACAACGAGAAGCAGCCAAAGCAAGGAGAGAAGCTCTAAATGTCTCAAGAAGCAAGAGACAAGGAGCCCTTGACGGCGGAAAGAGATTTACGACAACGGACACCGACGCAACATGGCCAGATACAAATGTGACGACGGCCAATGCACTGACTGAAACTCAGCCGCAGCAATATCCGATAGCAACTCAACAAGTAAACCCCGTTCAAGGAAGCATACGGATTGGGGATGATGCATTCTGGCTCAGTGAAGCTCTAGATGACGGCTTTTTGGCTGGTGGACCAGCTGAAATGATGAACCTAGATACAGATGCCATTCTGGCTCAGGATTATTGGCTTGATACTCCCAATGGCGAAGTCATTGACTGGGCGCAATGGGATACTTGGTTTGGCAATCTCGATCCTATACGTCCAAATATTAGCGCAGGACCTGGGTGATGTCTTGGAAGATACATAAAAGTTGCTCGTATAGAAATTGAATACGAAATGTCGGCGATTCTATATCACCCAAAATTTGAACGTGACCTCGCATATTATCGTCGAACTTTCATAACTGATGACAATAGATATTGAAAGCACGGAACACGGAGCGGATATTCATCCCCTTCGGCTGGAAATGCAAGAAAATTGATCCTATAATCACAAATCCATTCAAGTACTTTGCCAACTCCCTTCTCAATACCCTGTTCTTCAAATATAAAATGCTTTCCATCCAACCAAAAACTCTTCAAGAAACTCATTTTAATGAGAAATAAATGAAATACATCATTGCAACATTCTCAAAGCATAAAAAACTTTTGCCAAAACTAATTTGATGTAGAAAGACAATAGTAGGAATACTTCGCAGCTGAACTAGCAGTGTAACTTTGGCCATGATCTGTTACACAATCGCACTTGCAGGCTGGGCGAGTCCCCTTTGACGATTTATATAGTGGTTGCCCACACTGTATCAAAGCTCTGAGACCAAGCTATTTGAAAACCAATTCCACGCAGTAAAATTTTGAAGACTGGCGGAGAACAGAAACAGGCTTCGAACTAGTACTTGTACTTGTAGTGGTCGGGGATTAGCCGAGGGACCCTGCAGGATACAAGTAGGTATTGGGTCCTCCATAAGTAAATAATCCGAAGAACTTCCCAAACATAGGTAGCAACAACTGAACACAATGGCACCACCAAGTCAACTCTCGATCGCGACCTCCTCCGTCCAACGACTTGTAAAAGAAGAAGGGTCATATCACAAAGAGCTCACGCAACAAGAGACGCGTCTGGAGAAATTACTCGCGAGTAAAGATGGCGATGAGAATGCTGAGTATCAGGTGAAGCAGGAGGTATGTCTTGTGCTCCTTGCTCGTTGCATCAGCCGAGCAGATAGCTTGATGCATTTTGCTGTGGAGGAACCTGCTGCAGAGGTTGCGTTGGTGTTGGAGAGAGAATATCTTCTCTCAAATACCCCGCTATTGACCCCACACTCAGTCTGGAGAAAACGCGAAGTAGCTGGCTAACAGACACATCACAGCGCGCCGCAATCGATGAGACTAAAGCAATCTTCCCTCCTCTCCGTCAACGAATTAAGGATGCTCTACAGAAACTCGAGGATCAGCTCGAGGGTGCGCAGGGTAGTGGCGCGAGCGAGGAGGAGATCACAAAGGCGAAGGATGTTGTTAAGCAAGCTAAGGAAGCTGTGAAGGATGAATGAGGGATGTTTAAGATTATGATGTTATGAATGATTGGTGGATGTAAGGGATAGATAATGGGATTGCTTCGAGTATGATACCAATGTGGAATGTTTTATGGGAGGTCAAATTGATAGAGGACTTGGGAATGGTGTTTACTTGGTAAGATGGCAGAGAAAGGGTATCATTGCGAATCTATGGTACAAAGCATTGTACATATGGCTGTCTGCATGCGAATGAACTATGTGGTATCCATCTTGTCCTCAGCTTCGCCCTCCTCGACCGTCTGACCCTCCCCATCAGGCTCTTCAA
>Ga0182030_10003305_pt1 | contig 34380 bp, 24 predicted proteins | sample 812S3MmetaG_FD_121299 | JGI IMG/M metagenome (GOLD analysis project Ga0182030, IMG submission 121299) | Permafrost microbial communities from Stordalen Mire, Sweden - 812S3M metaG (Illumina Assembly) | ecosystem: Environmental > Terrestrial > Soil > Wetlands > Permafrost | place: Sweden...
CCTCAGGAAGAGTCGTACTTGCCCACCGGCGTCTTGCCGTAATCGACCTTACGGACACTGGGCGGCAGCCTATGCCCTACGCGGATCGCTTCTGGGTGACGTTCAACGGCGAAATTTATAACTTCCAAGACTTGCGTCGCCAATTGCGTGAACTAGGTCACAGTTTTCGCGGGGAGAGCGACACCGAGGTGCTGCTCGCGGCGATCGCGCAATGGGGCATCGATGCCGCTGTCGGTCGGTGCGTCGGCATGTTCGCCTTTGCCGTATGGGATGAGCGGGACCAAATCATGCACCTGGCGCGCGACCGGATGGGCGAGAAGCCCCTGTACGTGGGCGAGATCTCGGGCTACCTGTTCTTCGCCTCCGAGCTGCGCGCGTTTCGAGCAATCCCTGGATTCAGGCCTCAAATCAGTGGCAGCGCCGTAGGCGCCTATTTGCGCGACGGCTGCATCCCCGGGCGTTTGTCGATTTACGAGGGCACATACAAGGTCCCGCCGGGAAATGTACTGACCATTCGTGCCGCGCGGGATCAGCGGCTTGCTGACTGGTCGCGCCCAAATCGAACGTCCAGTCAAAATGAGGTCGAGCCGCGTCGCTACTGGAGCTGCCAGGCTGCGGCCGTTCGGGGGCGGGAATCGCTGCTCATGGATGAACGGGCAGCCATCGATGAGGGCGAGAAGCTGCTGCGCCAATCTGTGCATTTGCAAGCGCATGCCGACGTTCCCACCGGAGCATTTCTTTCCGGCGGCATCGACTCTTCCCTGGTCACTGCGCTGATGCAGAGTCAATCCACGCTGCCGGTGCGCACGTTCACCGTCGCGTTCGACGACCAACGATTTGACGAATCCCGGCATGCGCGCGCCGTCGCCGCGCATCTTGGCACGCGTCACGAGGAATTTGTACTGAGCGAGCGGCAGATCGTGGACCAGATCCCCTCGATCGTTCACCTCATGGATGAACCGACCGCCAACGCGTCGTTTTTCCCCGTATTCCTGATATCTCGTTTGGCTCGGTCTCAGGTCACGGTGGCGCTCTCCGGAGACGGCGGAGATGAGCTCTTTGCCGGATACAACCGATACGTTTTGGCCCCGCTGGCATGGCGCCGAACGCGGTGGATTCCCCCGGTGCTTCGCCGGCGAGTCGCGGCACTCCTCGCGAGCGACATACCATCCACCCCGCTATCCTGGTGGATGGGAAAAGCCGCGCGTTTCGGCAGCCAGGTCGGCTCGGCTGACGCACGACGAAAGCTCGCCCGCGTGCTCGGCTCCCAAGAGTTCAGCGATGCCTATGCGCGTCTTACTTCGTGGTGGATTGAGCCCCGAATGCTGACAGGGCAATTCGAAGTCCCGGCACGCGCTTGGCCGGCGGATGCCCCCGATGAGCTTTCATCCATGCTGATGGCCGATCAGATCGATTACCTGCCGGATGATAATTTGGCCAAGGTCGACAGAGCGAGCATGGCCACGAGTCTCGAGACTCGACTGCCGATGCTGGATCACCGCCTCGTCGAGTTCAGCTGGCGGCTCCCGTCCCACATGAAATTGCGCGAACGCACGACTAAATGGCTCCTGCGAGCGATCCTGGAGCGATATGTACCCCGTCAATTGTTCGAAAGACCCAAGATGGGATTCAGCGTCCCGATCGACCAGTGGCTTCGAGGACCTCTGCGCGAGTGGGCCAGCGAAATGCTCCGTGGATCGGCGTTCCACAGAATGTTCCCGGTCTACCCGGAAGCGATTTGCCGGCTTTGGGACGCGTACCTGTCGTCGCGTGGTCCGTCCGCGAACGAGATGTGGTCGCTGGTGGTGCTGTCGGCGTGGGCGGATTCAGTGGCCTCGAACCCTGCGGCATCGAGGCCCCATGAACAAGCAATGCATTGGCAGGTAACAGGATGATCGTCGCCACTTTCTGGCTCTGCCTGCTCGCCGCCACCTACAGCTATTTCTGGTATCCAGCCATTCTGTTGATCCTGCCGCATAGGAAACGCGCGCACGCCCCCGTCCCAGATCCCGTGCACAAGGTCGCGATGGTGATCGCGGCACGGAACGAGGCGGCCAAGATCGCCGAGAAACTCGAGAATACACTCGCGCTCGCGTCGGCCGGCGCCGAACTTGACGTGATGGTCGCTTCGGATGCGTCGGACGATGCCACCGACAACATCGTGCGGGGCTACGCGAGCCAAGGGATTCGGCTCGTGCGATCGCCGGTGCGCCAGGGTAAAGAATATGCGCAAGAGTTGGCTATCGGGACGACCAGCGCCGATGTGATCGTCTTTACGGACACCGGCACCATTTTGCCGCAGGATGCACTGATCCATCTTTTGGATGCCTTCCGCGATCCGGATGTGGGCGCGGTCTCGAGCGTCGATCAGTTCGTGACGGCGGACGGCACGCTGCAAGGCGAAGGGGCTTACGTGCGCTACGAAATGTGGCTGCGCGACCTTGAGACCCGATTTCACTCCCTCGTCGGCCTAAGCGGCTCCTTCTTCGCAGCGCGCCTGAGCGTGTGCCAGCGGTGGGACAACCGGGTACCGAGCGACTTCGGCACCGCGCTGAGCTGTGCCCAGTTGGGCGTGCGGGCCATATCGGACCGGCGCGTCGTTGGATACTACAAGAACATTGCGGACAGCCGTAAGGAGTATCAGCGTAAGGTACGGACGGTGACCCGCGGCATGAACGCACTGCGCGTCCGCGCCGAAGTACTCAACCCCGCCCGCTACGGCCGATTCGCCTTCGAGGTGTTCAGCCACAAGCTCATGCGCTGGGCGACACCGTGGTTCCTGATCGGTGCACTTTGCGCCAATATCGCCTTGGCGTTTCACAGCCCGGCCTACCGGGTCCTTTTGGCGGCCGAGCTGACCTTCTATCTTTCGCCCGCGGCATCCCGGATCTTTCCGGCTCTGCTCAGAATCGGATTGGTGAGAATGGGCATCTACTTCGTCGAAGTGAACGTGGCGATCCTTCACGCCACCGTCCTGGTGCTCGCGGGCCGCACCATTGCCACCTGGGAGCCGTCCAAGCGGTGAGTTTTTCTTCCCTGCCGCCGGTACGACGAGCGGTCCCACTGAAGCGGGGAAGCGCGGCTACCCGCCTCTCCATGGAGCGATTCTTCGCAGATCGCCGAATCACGCTTTATGCGTCCGGGACCGCCGCACTCTCCCGGGCCATGGCTGAGTGTGCCGCGAAAACTTCTGCGAGCGTCCCTGAAGTTATCCTTCCCGCCTACGGCTGCCCTGACCTGGTGGCTGCCTGCGTGCGCGCATCAGTGTTTCCACGCCTGGTAGACGTGGCGCCAAGCGGTTGGTCTTACGATGCAAAGGGTCTCGAGACGAGCGTGTCGAGCAACACGGCGGCCATCGTGGCTATCAATCTTCTGGGGCTAGGCGACGATGCGGCCGACCTGCGCCGGCTCTGTCAATCAAAGGGAATCTCCCTCATTCAGGACAGCGCACAATATCTCCCCCGTGCCCCCATAGCGTGGCCGGGCGATTACATCATCTTGAGCTTCGGCCGCGGCAAGCCCATGAACCTACTCCACGGCGGCGCACTCGTTGCGCCCGCGGGAACCGGCTACATTGATTCATCTAAATCCGCGCATTACGCGGTGCGTGACCGCATGCTCGCGAGTCGCGCTGCCGCCGTCGCGTTCAATGTCCTCACACGTCCCCACGCTTACTGGCTAGTCTCCGCCTTGCCCGGGACAGGGCTCGGAGAAGTCATCTATAAACCTCTCGACAATGAGGCTCCTCTTCCCGAATGCGCGTGGGAACGGGTGGGCACCGCGTTAGAGTTATATCGAGCCCGGCAATCTTACGGGCGAGACATTTGGGCCGCTGCAATCGAAGAATGGTCGACTCTCGGGATCGCGGAGTTGAGCTGCCCCAGCTCACCACCTCAGCGTGAACCGCTGCGGCTTGCGCTGCTTGCACCCAACCGCGCCGCTCGAGATACCCTTGTAGACAGTCTCAACCGCAACCACCTGGGCGCCTCGCGCCTTTACGGCGCCGACCTCACCGGGATTGCCGAGATCCCCGAAGTCGTTCGACATCAGGGGCCCTTTCCCAACGCGTCTGTTCTTGCGGACCGGCTTTTCACCTTGCCCACGCACGATCGAGTGACCGCGAATACCGTCCATTGTGCCCAAGAAGTCGTGCGCGCGTGGCATCGCTTGGCGCGCACACACCGTTCTACCCAGCCAATTTAGTGGCCGAGTTAAATCCTAGCGCTGTGACTGAACAGCAGGCCGGCAAACACCTTGCCGCCACGACACGGACCAGGACAAGATATTGGCCCGAAAGCTATCACCGCTCGCACGCCTAGGCCAACGAACAGACCGCCCGCGCAATGCTTATGCTCGCGACCGCTAAGCACATGCGCGTGCCGCGCTGATGGGGCGAGCCGCTACCGTGCGGCAGTCGCTGCCCGAATCAGCTCCACTCGATCGAGAAGGCGGGCCGTCGCACGTTCGATATCCGCATCCGCGCTGAGATAAGACGTCCCCCGCGCGAAGCGGGACAGCGCATCAACTGCCGCGTCCCGCTCACGCCTCCCTGACAGAACCACATCCGCAAGTTGACGCGGGAATGGCTCCCAGTAGCGCACGCGTGCGACCCCGCGCAAATGTCTCAGAATCTCGCCCGGGCGCCGCATTAGGGCCTCGAACACTGACGGCACCACTTCGGGCGCGTACGGGACGGCAAGCGAGTCGCACCAGTCCCGCCACTTGAAAGCATTGATGTGCCCGTAACATACGACGGGTATCCAGGGCACGCGCAGAGCGTCGGCACAGATGGCTCCGTGCATGGCCTCGGTAACGACGAGTCGCGCTCCACGAAGCTGTGAAAGTACGCGCTCCACGGAATCTCGAGGATCCACGTACACAAGTCCCGCCGTTGAGGCGATGCCTCGCCAATCGGCGCGCATCGCGCTCACGTGATGGGGCACGAACGCCACGTAGCCGGTCGTCGAAGGGGATGGCGGCAGCGGTACAGTCCGCAATAGCGCCGCTCCATCCGTAATCGCGAGCTCGGCCGGAAGGCCGAGTGCCTTCGCCGTATGCGGACCGCGCACGCACGCGATTTTCCACCGGTCGTCAAGCACGGGCGGTTTACCGTATCCGACGCCACTCGAGAAAACGAGCTTGCGTGGCGCCTGCGGAATCTGGTCATTGAGAGTCGTACCGATCCCCACCAGGAGCGTCTCATCGGCACCCGCCGTTTCATCCTCCATGTTCGGGACGAGCTGGGGCCACAGCCACGGATTGAGCTCGTCCCCGAAATTTGGTTGAAACGATCGGTAGTAGTGGAGGCGCATCTTAATCTTGCGAAAGTCTTGACTTCCTGGTCCTTCGCTGTCTCAACGCGTCTTTTGTTTCAAGTTTAGTTAGGTCTGATTCAACCGGCAAGTGACGATTCCCGCTTAAGGCATCGTCTTCCTGTTCGACCAGTCGCTGACGTAGCCACCAAGCGAACGTCCGCAATCCGGGCGCGGAGGAAGTAATCAAATATGCAATTGCTCGATAGTTGCGTGGAGATTTCTTTACTGATAACCAAAATCCTCGCCGAGCAGCGCGAAAATTGCTCGCAAGGAAATTGCTGTACCCGTATTGGAAGTGGATGTGGGAAAGGTACTGAGCCAACCTAGACGGATCCACCTGATTTCCAAATATGTCTTTCGTTCCAAGTGTTTCGACCGCCCGATTTATCACGTTGGCCCAATGGTTCGTCTCTTGCACTGCTGCCGTCGCACTGTTGGGATGACGCCGATACAACATCCCAACGATATCCAGGAGATCCACTTTCCAGCGAAAGGATAGCCGCAGATAGAAATCAAAATCCTCGCCATATCGCATACTTTCATTGAATCCGCCAAGTTCCTGCCAAACCGATTTCTTGATCACCATTGTTGAAGGTGCGACCGGGACCGAGCATAGGAAGTCAGGGTAGCAAAGAGGAATCACTTTCTGTTCCAAGGCGTCATCGTTCGGTGGAAAGGCGGGTGGAACCCAGGTCGTCCCATTAGGTAAAGGCATCCACACGAGACCGCGGCAAAACACCGCATCGACACTCGGATTCTTGGAAAGATGACGTATCTGCATACGAAGTTTCCCACTCAACCAAACATCGTCGGCGTCAAGTATCGCAATGTATGTGCTTGTCGCTTCATTACATCCGAGATTCCTCGCCGCGGACACGCCCCGATTAGGTTGGCGAACGACTTTGATGCTGCTGTGAAGGTGTTTCAATTCAGCATAATCGCGATCGATTGAGCCATCGTCGATGACGATTATTTCATCGGCAGCGACATCTTGCGCAAGCACGCTGGTAATCGCATCGTCGATGAACGAACCGGCATTGTACGCGGGAATGACAACAGATACCGTCATTGAATGCTATAACGGGGCCAACGGCGGTGATTGCACTTACCGGATTATATATTTGCAGCGGGTCAAATATGGGTTTTTCTTCCGCTTCCGCTGCGCGTTCCCGGCAACAAAAAATAGGGACATGTTTGGGGCGTAGCCGTCGGTCATAACGACACAGCGGCATCGGTTGCGTTGCATTTGCCCGTAATGCTTAAGTTCAATGCTTGGCCGCCACTTCTGTCGGCAGCGGAATCCTCTTCGCTTCGTTGAGTTTAAGCGTGCAATAATTTGTCGGCCATAAGCCACGTTCCACCGTGGCATTGTATAGATAACCTGACGCATGGTGATTTGCGGATAATGCAACAGTTGGCCCAGGATAGAGAGTCGATTCTGGGCCCGAATTCGCACTGAGATAAAGTTCAACCCAATCCCCAGGGCAGATTATTACGCCGCTATTGCGCGGGTTTGCCGTCCCAGAATAGATTGTCTCGTGCTGGCGAAAGTCCCAAGTTATACTTCCATCGGTCCCGCCGGGCCAGTGCACATTCAAGCTTGCTTTATCGGTAACGATCTCTTTCAGAAAGACCGACGCCGCGTAACTGGTCGCAGCATCAAGCCCAAGCGTCGGACTCTGTATTCCTACACCGTTATTCCGGGTCGCGTCCGCAGGAGCCTCGTAGCGCCATGCCATGCTGGTCGGATACGCCAGAGCCGGCAAGGCAATATTCACGGCTGGACGCACTTCCGTTCCGCTCCTAGAGCCCAATATTTGCCAAATTGGTCTACTCCCGCCCGCCACACTTATGAGGTTTTTGGTTTGCAGGTAAGCGGCTTGAAAGGTGATCACATTTTGCCCAGCCGAATTGATGGAATTGCGCACCTCATCAGAAAAGATACTTGCGCCGCGCAGATTCAAGTGGCGCGCGTCCCCAAACAAGGTCCGATCCCAGATGTCAAATCCTTGATCAATGATATGAAAATTGGGCTCAGTTCTCTGTAGCGTTGCGAGGTAGGCCTGGTAATTCGCAACCAGGCCTGGATCATAATGAATCGCGGAGGTAAGGTTACGGGGCGGCTCCACAAAATCGACGGGGATTCCACTCGCAGCGAAAGCCTTGATCATTCTTCTAAGGTAAAAGTCCGCGAGCGGCGACACCAGATTTCCAGATCGGTTCGCATCACTGTCGAGATCTGTTCCACCATCTGCCTGCGTGCCAAAAAAATGGTGCCCCTCGTCAGCCAATGTTCGCTCGAGTAAATCTCGACTCTGCGCCCTGATAGCAGCGACATTGCCCGCTATGTGGCTTAGCGCATAGCTCCTAATATCAGAAGCATAGTAGGGCGGGAACTTTGCTAAGTATAGTAACGCCTTTAGCCGGTAGTCGATATCCCACAGTGTGCGTGCACCAACATTCAAGGTGTTATTGAATGTCCTCGACGCGACTAAGACTTCCTGCGCATCATCCATGTTGATAACGCCGAATTTGACACCCTCTGTCCAAAAAAAGGTTCCCGGATGGCCCGGCAGCGGAAGATTGGCGCTCAGCGTGGTCGGTACAAAAGATACGAGTACCACCCTTGGCCGGTGCGAACACCGTAACATCGCCTGTGAAATATAGTATGCCTCTATAGGCGTTCCCCCATCGAAGCCAAAATCTCTCACCCCAGGTCCAATACGTGACGGCAGCAAGTCAGCAACGGACGAGGAATCGCCAAGAATATCGAGGTCGCCTAGGTCACATTCAGCGATCATCGAATTGTGCGCCTTATTGATCCAAAAGTCGGGATCCGCCGGCTTTACAACGCCAGCTCCCAAGAGCGTCCAGAATATTGAAAAAAGTGCCAAAATCGGAGCTGCAAATGCGACGAGATAGAGTTTCATGCGCCGATGTCCTAGAACCGAAAATACAGAAATTCAGTTGTCCCAGTGACACACATGAATGTGAACAAGAATAATAATCCCAGCAGTACGCCTGACCACGGAGAGGGACGCCATTCAATCGGGATAAGAGCCGACTGAGCACGGGATTTCACTAACGCCGGCGATTCTGTAGCAAAAAGTTGCAGCACATTCGGCAGTGTCCATACGAACAGCAAACCCAGTAGAATTGGCCCCCACGATTTTAATTGCTCGACTGAAACGCGGAACAGAAGATGTATCAGTTCGCCGGGTGGAGTTGCATCTGAATGACCCCAGGCAACCTGTTGCGACGCATCTGTCAAAAAATGCGCCGGCGATGCGGTCGGCAAGAACGTCATGGCACCAATCACACTATTGGCGTTTTCAACGGAATGCGCCCGGAAATACACTTGCGCAAACAGAACCGCCAGACATGTAAGAAGTACGCTGAATACGTGCGAAACATTCCTGAGCCGTCCTGAGTGGCACTCCATCAAATTGTTTCGCCTCAATAATCGCCAGGCGTGCGCGATGCACAGGTAAAAACCATGGAGTAATCCAAAGGCAAAGAATTGCAGGCCCGAACCGTGCCAAACGCCGATTAGAATCATAGTGACTATCGTTGGAATGACCAACATCGAAGCAAATCCACCTGGCGTTCGAAGTGCGGCGGCATTGGCGGGTTTGCCCCTACCGTAGCGGCGGCGCGTGATTGCCAGAGCAATCGGGTTAAATATATAAAGGTTGACGTACCGCGTCAGCGACATGTGCCAGCGCTGCCAGAATTCAATGACATTCGGTGCTTTGTATGGTGAGTCGAAATTGGCTGGAAAGGTCACGTTGAACATCCGCGCCAAACCGAGAGCCATCTCCGAATAACCAGAAAAATCAAAATATAGCTGGAGGAAGTAGGAAAGCACGCAGTGCCAAGCTTCCGGTCGAGTTAAATTGTAGGGGTGATCGAAAGCGGACGGAACAAAACTACCAAACCAGTCTGCAATCAAAACTTTTTTTGCAAAACCCACGGAAAAGATGCTCAACCCTAGGCCGAAATTCGCCTTGTTAAACGTGTACGTCTTCTCGTCCCGAAACTGCGGCATGATTTCGCGGTGATGCAGAATCGGGCCGGCGATAAGGTGCGGAAAGAAAGAGACGAACAGCAGATATTCGATCAAGTTGCCGGCTTTGGTCACGCCCGCTCGGCGGTCGATCAGGAAGCCGACCTGCGTGAACGTAAAGAACGAAATACCAAGCGGTAGAAGTGGGCTGCCGACTTGCGCCACCGCAAGACCGTGTGCCCTCGTCCACGATGTCAAATCAAAGAGATATTTGTAATTCACCAGCACCAGCAAGTTGGCGGATACACCGAAAATCAACAGCCCATATGACAATCGGTCGCTGCTCGATACTTTCGCGAGCGCGAGCCCAATCGCATAATTAAAGGTGATAGAGACGACTAGGAGCGGCAGATAGCTTGTACCGAGCCAGCTATAAAATATCAGAGATGCAATACCCAGCCACGCCATCGCGAATTGCGGTCGGATGGCCCCCAGAAAATAAAAACAAAGAAGAGTTATGGGGAGAAAAATACAGATAAACGAGATTGAATTAAAAAGCATGTGCGTAGATCTGGTTAGATGAACTCTGAAGAAGAATCCCGCGACACTGCCAGCCCGGCATGGCACGCGCCGACTGTGATTTTGATCTTCATACCAAATTTTCGAGAAATCCGCCTAGTCGTATCTGGTACTGTGAACGCGAGACTTCCGGTGCGATTTTGGCACGCTGAATTATTTTGGATCCGCAAACAGGTAGGCTGACTAAGAAAACTAGGTGCACCTCATAAGGTGTGGTGTGTTGATAGAGACCTGATGAGGTCTATGAGATCGCCGGTATTCCGAGCTTCTTCAAGCGAGGCGGTCTTGAATTTTACTTGAAATTCATGCTCCAGGGCCACAATGATATTGATGTGCGCCATCGAGTCCCAGCCGGGAACATCTTGTGCGCTTGTGCTTTTCGTTAGCGCCAAGGATTCATCTCCAACCACATCGCGCACGATTTCCGTAATTCGCAGGAGAATTTGTTCATCGGTCATTGGTCCACCTTTGTTATCTTTATGATCAGGTCCGGTTTGACACAAGCGGCAATATCGAGAGACCAGATCGTCACGCCGTCGGTCTCAGTGCCCGCAAAGGAGAAACCAAGCTTCTCGAAGTGGTCCGCAACCAATTTGTTTCTGTCGCTGGGCACATACCGGCCGACGAGCCGCTTTGCACCGAGAGTATCGGCTTGCGCCGCGAGTACGGTGAGGGCCGCTCCTTCCACTCCACGCCCGAGCACGCGGCAACTCATCAGCCAACTATCAATAAGAAGCTCCTGATCTGATCGATGACCGATAATCACGCAGATGATGCCATTATCGCCCAGGCGGTCGACTAGACGGAAGCTCAGGACGAGCGTCTCTTGCCGCGCCATCATGCTCTGAACCTGTGCCAAATCGTAACGTTTCGTCGTCAGGTTGAATTGATTCGTTTTGTTGATTAGTTGGGTAATGCGATCGCTATTCACGAGATCGCGTGCCGCCCATTTCAGTTCCATTTCCAGATTGTTTAGATACTCGTCGATATTATTGCTGCCGGATCTCAGCTTTTCCCGCTCTGCATTCAATTTGTACTGAGCCACCCTCGAAAAATCATCCGCGGTCAGCGACATCGATTCGAAATATCCTGCCACCGCCAGGGTTTCTGCGAAAAAAGTGGCGTCGTCGGGCATTTCTGGCACCCGCACCTGCGGCAAGGCGCCGCGCACCTGCTCGCGCTCGAACGGGTTGTCGTCACAAAAAACCAGGGCGTCGAGTCCGAGATTCAGCCGGCGTGCAATTTCCCGCAAATTGCTGGCCTTGTCGTTCCAGTTGGCAATAAAGCATGATACGTCCTCGCGCCGGATCACCATCTCCGGGTGCTTCAAGAACGGTAGCAACGCGTTACCCTCGTCGTTTTTGGAACAAACAGCCAGAATGATCCCTCGCTCGGAAAGCTGCTTAACGTAACCCTGAAACGCGGCAAAAGATTCGCCAATGGCGCTGCCTTGACCAAGCTTGATGCCCATTAAACCATCTTCGCCGATTTCGCCACCCCACAAAGTATTGTCGAGGTCCAGTACGAGGCACTTTGCCGTCCGGCCGCGCTGCGCGTCGATCACTTGCAACACCATCTCGCCGTAAGCCAAGCCCGCGCCCGGGCTGATTTCTTGTTTGGCATGGTGCCACAGGGCTCGGTCATGCCATCTGGACAAGCCGTCGATTGCTGCAGCGGAGTCGATCGCTAAGATCGCGAATTTCTCCTTGATCGACTGTTGTCGCAACCTGTGATTTAACTCAGCCGCCATCGTTGCGGGAGCGCCGGACAATTGAAACTCATGGTTACCGACCAGCGGGAGGGCCACGGGTAAAATTGTCTGCTGAATGATCGAACAGTTGAATTTCTCGCGGGCGAGATCACGCACCGTTTGCAGAACGGAGGTGGCAATTGATAGTTTTTCCTCCACCTCTTCGGCTGTTTTGGCGAGCTGGCCCGCACCAAATAAGTGCGCATAGGGATAGCTGGTTAGAACCACATCCGGATGGAACGCGGCCAGGTTGGATTCCGGATCGCTAAGTTCTTGTAGAGCTGATCCATAGACATGCGTATAGATATGAATCATGGCGTTATGCCGAGCGCCCGCCACTCGCAGTCCCGGAATGAGATGCTCAGTGGTAGCCGATGACAAAATAGCCAGTTTCAAGCTAACGACACTCTCTATCCCCGCCGGCTTTGCTGCGGCAACCTTCGCAATGAGGCGGTCCAATTTCAAAGCATCTGTGAAGCTCAGCTGGCGTGTCGCAGCAGATATCAGTTGGGGCCAGATGTTACGTTCTCCCGCGAGCGGCAAACTCAGGCGCGAGGCAGGTTTGGGCAGAAACGCCAGCCGGTTCATTAAGGGGCAAGCTCCGGAGTTTGCAGGGATATTTGAACGAAAGAGTTTAGTTGAATTTAGCTTGGAAACCGAGTCAGCCGACTACGATCCTTGCGTAAGTCGGTGCTGCATAGCTCCGCCATTTGTGCTCGCGACTGACATCCTACTAGTGCGGTTAATAAGTTCGATCAGTCGTGCGTCGGGACACCAGCAAGTATTAGACGGTCGAAGTCCGTCGCAATGAACGAGTGGGTGCAGCGAAGCGACCCCGAAGGCCCTGCGCACGCGGCACGGCTTACCTCTCAGTCAGCCCCATCTATTCAGCGGCCAAGGTAAGGCCTCGAGCAACGATCCATCCGGATTCCGGATCGCACGAATCGCAATCAACGCAATAAGTCCAGTTGCGGTCAATAGCACCAACGATTTGATCAGGAGGTCAATGCCGATCGCATGCGTTCCCAGCACTACGTTCGAACACACATAAGCCACCACACCGACGAGCAAGAAAGCCGCCAGTGGCACGAGGTTGAATCCCGGGTCGTAATATCTTGCGGCAACGACGCGAACCAAAACAAAACTCGCCGCGAAGGCCACGCACTGCGCGCAGGCGGCGCCCACGAGTCCGAAACTCGGAACGAGCGCGAAGTACGCGATGGTGATGACGGCCGCCGTCGCGTATTGGCAAAGAGTATGTACTTTGGTGTGGCCCGTTAAGAGAAAACTGAAACTTGAAAATGCGTTGAGGCTGTTCAGGATGAATCCGAGGGTGAGTATGGGCACGATGCCTGCCGCAGCGTAAAAAGACTTCGACGCCATCACACGAATCACAGTCTCCGCGAAGATGCTTACCCCCAGTCCACCCGTGAACATCAGTGCGGAGACGACGGTGAAGGCCACCTGAAACTTCCGCCGACCGTGCTCCTCACGGTAGTAGCGGAAACTCATTGGCTCCCAATGTTGCCAAAATGGCGTCCAGATCAGCATATCGACCACGGTCGCGAATTTCAGCCCCAATTCCAGCAACCCTACGGCCGCCAGAGATCCAAACACTCTAAGGTACATCGCGCCCGACGACCCGATGTACAGTCCCGCTATACCGGACAACCAGAGAGGCCAGCAGAATTGCAGCATTCTGCGCGTCAGCCGCCAATCGAAGGCGGGTCGCTCGTTGAGAGCAACGTAGACCGTGAGTCCCAATCCCGCGACAGTCGAGGCAAAAACCCCACCTTCGACGACACCAAGAACCCCGCCCCGCCAGTAAACGACCAGGAGCAGATTGCAGCTCACCTGCAACGCGAGCTTGAGCATGCTGAAGCCCAAAAATAACCTTGATCGCTCTTGCAGACGCACATACATCATACCGGTCTCCTCGACCGGTTGAGTCAACAGCGTAACCGCAAACAACCCGACAACGAGCGCGTACTTTCGATCTCCAAACAGCAACTGCGCGCCTGCACCCCGGGTCAACACGAGCGCCAGCACGGTAACCACACTGACCGCGCCCGTGAGACCCAGCGCTCCCCAGATTACCGCTCGCTTCGACTGCTCATCGGTCGCCTCAAGGTAGAACTTTGGAATCGCCCGAGCCAATCTCGCGCCGAAGATCGGCTCGAAAAGGGCCAGGGCAAATGTGAGCAGCCCCACCACACCGTAATCGGCGGGCGTTAGGTAGCGGGTGTAAATCGGCAACATCAGAAAGCCCACTGCCCGTCTCGCGATGTTAGCGATCGCATAGGTGGCCGCGTGACTTATAAAGCTGGGCGATTGTCGATTCGGACCTGCTGGTTTAATTTCTTGCACGCGCAATGTGACTCGCCGAGCTACCGGACATCCCGCCGCGCAATAACCTGCTCATATAGGGTGCGCACCCGTTCGGCGTTGCCTTTCGCCGAAAACCGCCGCAAAGTTTCCGTTGCGAGCTCTCTGACAATGGTACGGCCCTCGTCGCGAATAGCCGTCAGAATTGCCTCGCCGTAACCTTCGGGCTCGTGCCGGGTAACCAGAAGCGCTTCGGGAACGACGTCGACCAATCCTCCGACGGCATGCGCAACGGTAGGCACTTCGAGCGCCGCGGCCTCGAGTGCCGCCATGGGCATACCCTCATGATCGGAGCAGATGACTAGGGCGTCCAATCCTCCGATGCACGTGGCAATGTCCGACCGGTGACCGTGGAACGTGACCACATCCGAAATCCGTAACCGTTCCGAGAGCGCCTCAAGATCTAAACGCAGCGGACCGTCGCCAAAGACGTGGAATCGCCAAAGGTGCTCCAAGCACTTGCGCCTCAGGTAGGCCGCCGTCTCAAGATAGATATCCACTCGTTTGACGGGGACGAGACGCCCGACGATGCCGATGTGCGTCGAAGCTGGATCCGCCGTCCGAAAGGCCGCGACGCCCCTTGCTGCTCGGACCGCCCCTGCGGCGACGCCATTCTCGATGAGCACGATCCTGTCGGCGGGGAAACTCCGCGCCAGCTTGGTTTCGAGATCCTGGCTGACCGCTATGACTCTTTGCTGCGACACGCGCCCGCAACAGCGATCGATTTTCCTCACCATAGCATGACGAATCCCCTTCCAACCCACCGCCCCCGTGTGCTCATCTCCCCCGTGCATGGTTCGCACCGAAGGGACATTCCGGCACGCGTAGTTCGCAAGCATACTTAGGACGTTCTCCTTCTCCCGATGGGTATGAATCACGTCCGGCCGCCAACTTTTTATCACACGGCGCAGGCGAAGCAATATCTGCAAAGGACCAAGTTTCCTCTCGTTCATAATATCCACGCGAATCCCATCGTCACGGAGCCTGTCCGCCAGCTTCCCCTCGTTCATGACAACCGCCGCCACCTCGGTATCGGGCACGCGCACAAGCTCGGATATCAACGTGCAGGCTTGAACCTCAGCTCCAGCCCACAGATCACCCGATATGACATGTAGAATCCTGAGCGCCCTGGTCATCGGGATTGATGCGCCAGCGGCAGGATACCGGTCACTGCGGGCCGCTGTGCCGCGGTCCTGACGATATTCGCGAGGGACACGGTCAACGCCAGGTTGATCCACAGGAAGGGATAATAGCCGACTGTATTGAACTGACCGGCAATCACGAACCCCCAGGTCGCTAATCCCAATCCCTTGGCGACGCTCGCGGCGAACGCGGGCGCCTCCGGATTCACTTTGCATGCGCGCCGGATTTCTCTCGCTCCCTTTAGGTTGCGATAAATCAGAATCAGGTAAATACCGAGCCCGATCAACCCGGCGTCGGTTCCCACTTCGATAAAAATGTTGTGCGGAAGCTGTGCCTTCCCGTGCCACAGATGGTTTGGATCGTAAGCGGGATAGACCGCGGAAAAATTAAAATAGCCGACCCCGAGAACCGGGTGATTCTCGATCATCTTCAGTCCCGCCTTCCAGTAATTCAATCGCTGGATGGAAGTATCGTCGGTTCCCGCACTCGCGAACCGTGCCTTCTGCGCCGCGGGAAGTAATGCGTATCCTATCCCCGCTATTAGTCCGATGCCAACGAGGATCTTAAGCTTAAGCTTCCGCTGAATGGCGACCCATGCCGCCTGAACCGCTAACCCAAGCTGGGAGCCTCGACTACTCGCGGCCAGAATGGTCATGGCTCCTGTAACCGCGCCCAACATTAGAAACCAGTAAGTCACGCGCGTGACGCGAGGTTTGACAAACAGTGCGAGCTCGAATGCGATCGGCGTGAACATCAGCATTTCCGTGGAAAGATCTGAAGAATTCTCAAAAAACCCCTGCGGTCCAACGATTCCCCAATTCTCGAATGCGAAGCCTCGTGATGCCCAGGTGTGCGCGCCAAAGAATGAGAGCTTAAAATTCGCCAATAAAAAAATTACAAGAAATATGAAATATCGCGCTCCAGTCGTAACGATCGTGATGATCAAAAAATAGATCACGTACCAGCCAAAGAAATCAAACCAGTGACTCCAGGATATCGAGGGGAAGGTCGCAAAGATCGATGCGACAATCAGCACCACCAAAAACAGGGTCATCCACCAATTGGTCGCATCGCGCACCCGGCATCTGTGTGGATCCATCGGCAAAGCAATCGCAGCAAGACCAAGAAATACCTTCCCCCAAGGAAGCAAATCCAGGCTCGGATAGATCGCTTGGGGGCGCAAGTACTCCATGATCAAGTAAAGACAAATCATCCAAAATGCGAAATGCTCCTTTCGGAACTGCGACCACAATGCCCAGGGATTCAATGTATACAGCTTGTCCATCAAGCAAGCGTCCGATATGGGCCATTTGTTTCCGTCGTTACAGAGCTTGGCGACGCGACCCCCCACGTCATTCGCCTGACGAGTTCCACAATGCTGGCATCGATGATGGAAAAGCAGCGCTGGAAGTATCGATCGCTTCTTCCATACGGATCCTGATATCGCGGGCGGATCGGCTGCGCCCAAATCCCGGGCAACGTTACACGCGGCATCCGATCGGCGCACCGTCGCCTAATCTCGGCGAGTTGCGACGGTTCCATCATAAAGAGCAGATCGTCGTCGGTAATTGGGAGCGATTTTCGGCGCGCTGGGCGATGTGCTGACAAATTCACGGCGCGCGAATGTGAAGTGCGCCAAGTGGCCGGATCGGCGGGTGCGCCTTCGGGTTTGCTTCCGCATCAGCTCACACTGCTCGTCGGTTACGTAGCACACATGAGCTTTTTCTTTATACGTGTTTCGCAATTTTGAGATACGTTCTAGACGGCGCTCGCGTCGACCTTGAGCATGACCTTTAATCGAGACTTTAGGCGCAGCTCGTTCCACGCGCTTTTGAACTCCTCCAGCGGAAATGCGGACTGCAGAAACGGTCCGAGGTCTAAACGTGGGAGAGTTGCGAGTGCCTCTTTGAAGTCTTCCCTATTGCTACCGACGGATCCAACCACTGTCTTGTCGAATCCCACCAGTTGTTCGAAGCTAAAGCTGTGTTGAGCATACGGGAGCCCTAACAGTAGCATCGTTGCTCCGGTTCGCGACTGTTGCAACACACTGGTGAGCAAGGTTTGATTCCCCGTCGCCTCCACGATCCAGTCAAAGCGCTCCAAATTACTGAGCTCAAGCTCCGTGCTCGCCACCTCCCTTAGACATTCGAGGCGCGCCGGTTCACGGTCAAACACAAAAACTTCGTGACCGCGTAACGCTAAGACCTTGGCCGCCAGGTGTCCGATCGCGCCGGCCCCGACGACGGCGGACCGCTTAGGAGAGCCGTTGGCTGCGCCGGCTCCGAGGCGCCGCAGACCCTTGATCACTACCGCCAACGGCTCTGCTAGAGCCGCCTTGTTCATGCTGAGTCCTTCCGGGATCTTCACGGCATACCGGGCGCGCGTGACGAGGTACTCCGCATAACCGCCGTCGGTTCCGATCACTCCCACCTCGCGCCGCTCGCGACATGTTATCGCGCTGTCCCGTTTGCACTCGGGACAAGCGCCACAGCCCTGAATACATTCAACCACGACGCGATCCCCTTCGATGAGATCCGTCACCTTCTTGCCCAGCGAAACTACCGTACCCGATAACTCGTGGCCCGGAACGATCGGATACGCTGCCATCCCAGACTTGTAATACCCGAGTCGCCCCTCGAAGATCTCGATGTCGGTACCGCACATTCCCACATAGGCGACGCGTACGAGGATTTCGCTCGGTTTTAGGGTGGGAATTGAGCGCGGTTCGATTTCGGCGGAATGCGGCCCCCGTATGACGACCGCGGAGAACCCCTTGTCGAAATGCATTCCAGCGCGCTTCGATGGATTTGTAATGACCCGGCTGTCGAGAATGCCTCTGACGATGCCGATCGTTTTGTTGTAACGATAGCGCACTATTTCGCCGGCGAGAGCGGCGAGCTTGCGTTGACGGAAGGCAATCGCACAATCCATTGCCGCCCAGCGGATCTCCCGGAAAATTTCACCCGGAATGTGGCGGATGATACGCACTGCCGTCCATCGCCCCGCTATGCCCTCGCGATGGAACCTATGGCGCACTTGCGCCCAGCTCTCAGTGTGCACGTGGTACACGCAGGCGCTCGGTTCATATCTGACTTGCAGGCCTCGCGGAATCCAATATTTGGCCCACTCCGCGTCCTCGAGGCCGGGCAGTCCCTCGTCAAAGCGATGCTGCTCCCACAAATCCTTCCTAATCGCCGAGTTGGCATTGTTGACGAATACGTGGTCGTCATCCATCACAAGCCGCTTCGAGTGGAACACGCGCTCGAAATCGCGGGCTTCGGAGAACTTCGAGATGGCATGTCCACGCTGGCCTCCGAAGACCATTGCACAGTTTGCCTCGGCCAGTGGAGCGACCAGTCGTTCGAGCCAGCGATCGTCGGTGGGGATGGCATGGGCCGAAATGATGACCAAGAACGAGCCCTGGGCCTGTTCGATTCCGACGTTTAGGGAGTATCCAAAAGTAAAATCATCCGAACTCAATCGAACGATCCTCGCTCCGTTTGCCGCCGCGATCTCGCGGGTCCGGTCTACCGAACCAGAATCAACCAAAAGGACCTCGAAGTCTCGGTACACCTGCTGGTGTAGTGCCGCAAAGAGCTCGGGGAGCCATCGCTCCTCGTTGAATGAGCGAATAACTACACTTGTCTTAGGTGCGGACAATATGGAGTCGGTCATCCTCGTGGCCCGGGCAAATCGCTTGGATTGGGGTAGCACACTTGGTATTTTACGGTAACAGGTGAGTTCACGCGTGATCGCCCTTCGTCGCGAGTGGGTCGCAAGGGCTTCGGAGTCGCCCCGACAGGGCTTGAAGTGTGACGGATATCTCGGTGCTGAACTCCTCGTCGGGTTCAAGCCGCGCAGATTGACCCAATCGCACGGCTTCCGACAGGTCTTTCGGCAGGTTCGAGCAGGGCTCCAACACGGCCGCGTATACAGGCGGCCTCCAGCCGCCGTAGGCGAGGAAAAGCCATACGAAAGGAAGTTCTCCGGGATCAAAGCTCATCCGTAGCGATGCATCCCGACCCAGGTCATCGACCCCGCACCAGTGGGCAGGAAGGTTTTTAACATAAAGAAATTCCTTTTGGCCGCTCGCTGGGTCGGGAACGACTCGCAGATCCAAGCTCTGCGATCTCAGATGCGCCAATGGCCAGGTGCAAGGACCACTTGCGGACCCCAAAGAACCGAATGATCGATCCACCGCCTCCACCTCACCTCCCGGCAGCGCGAGGCGGCAGCCAGGATCGATGGCTATCGGCAGATGCTGCTTAAAGAGAAAGTGAAATGGCCGTGCTTCTTTGCTACGAATGAAATATCGCACGGCAAGCGTGTTGCTGTCGCTGTCGAGCCTGAACTCCTTCCGGCACGAAGCTTTGATCCTCTGAAGGGAAGCCGACAAACACACGCGCGCATTGTATCCATCACACGAGCTGTCGGCGTCCCACGACGTTGCCCACCACTCCCCATGGTCGGGTAACTCGCGTCCCTCGAACACGCCGGGCGCATCGTTCGGGAAGAGTTCCTCCCAGCCACCCGCCCAGGCGTCGTCGTATGCGGCACCCACGGGACACACCTGGAGTCTGGTACTGTCTCGATGCCAGATCCACTGCCTTCCGCGCAGACGGTCCTCGAGCTCCCATACGCGTGCACCGAGTTGTGGAATGATGGAAGCCCTCAGGTACCGATTCTCAAGGACGATGCTCGGGTATCCACAAATCTCGCCTCTCGTGACCGTTACACTCATGAGTAAATGCGCCCGCCGAACAGACTCCGCAGCGTCCTCCATAGAAATGCTCTAGCTGATAAATATATAGTTTCCACGGAGTACCGCCAGTCTCTCCAATCAATATCATAGAACGCCAGCGGACCTCGATAGGAGTTCCACACATCGCGCCACGTGATCGCATGGGCGCTCAGGTATTGTGGTATGGCACGAGCGTCCGAACGCAGCACGACGTGTCTGAAGGAGTTACCATCCGGTGAAACCGGGCGCACGGGCCGACCTATGAGGTCGAGATAATGCAGCCAGCAGATATCCACACCGCTATACGGAGCAGCATCGCCGCTTCCCGACAGGCGAGGATTCGCCTCGATGAGCTTGACCTTGCCATCCCGCGTATCACGCTTCATCTCAATTTCGCAAATACCTGAGTACCCAATGCGTCTCAGAAAGGTATCGCAAATCGCATCGACTTCCGGATCGCATGCCGGCTCCATAACTGCGGCCGGACCAAAACCCATTGGCTCACAGCGCAAAGGTCGGAACATTGCGTTCGCGATACGCTGGCGGCTGCTGTCGTAACAGGAGAGGTAGACCAGCTTGCACGAGTCATCTCCCTGAATGACCTCCTGCAGGACGAGCTGACGGGTCACATGGGCTGCGAGTTGATAGCTCGCACACAAGTCCGATGTGCTCTCCACGACCCTGACCTTCGTGTTCAATAGTGGGTGACCGCTCTCAAACTTTTGCCACTCGCGAAAATGTGTGGGTTTGATGAGACATGGGAAACGCGCTTCCCGCCCGAATGCTTCCACCTCGGCAAGGGAACTCACGATGCTCGTGCGCGGCATCGGCATTCCGTGCTGGATCGCGAGCTGGTATTGAGTTTGCTTCTCGGCTAGCGCGGCATGCAGCGCGACTCCCGGAGAGATTATGTAGTGCCGTTGGAGCGTATCCGAGTGCATGGCGATGGCGGTCACATATTTGTCCGCACTTGCGATTAGCACCGCTCGTTGATCGTGCTCGGCGGCCAGCCGCAGCATAAAGCACAACCACGCTTCAAGATCGACGTCGGGGTCCGGGCACAGAACCGCCGGTCCGTACCTCGACTTGAAGCCCGGCATGTGCGAATCACAGTCAAAAAGCCTGCTGCGCACGTTGCGCCGTACCAAGCTTCTGACCCCGAGGACACCAGTCTGATAGGCACCGGCGATGACGGCGGGCGGCCAGTCAGGACCGGCTTCTACTTGAGAGCCATCGGGAAGAAGGGGGTGAGTTCGCGTCAGCTCGGCCAATTTAGCAATGCCCCGCTCCTGTGCACAGACCGGAAAGTCGGAAGTTTACGCCAAGCGACCAGCGAGATGCTCGGCAAACTAATGCACCGACACTGTATTGGCAGATTGGGCCAAGAAATAATGCGTATATCAGATCCGGCCCCCGCGATGCGAGAAATCGCGAGCATTGCGCTCCCACAATAGCTGTGCAGCTAGTGAACGTTGAAAGCTCGGCGGAACAATGAGCTGTTAGGGGGGTGACTGTCTTGATTCTGCTAAGATGCGATAACCGCCCCTTCCCGAGACCTATTCGAGAGTCATGGCTGACTACGTTTCCGTGATGCACCTCATCGACACCGGCGGACCAGGAGGCGCGGAGACAGTTTTTCTTCAGATAGCCACAGGCCTTGATCCCACTCGATTTCGGTCGGCCGCTGTCGTGGGGGAGAACGGATGGCTCCCCGAACAACTCGAGAACCGCTCTTTGGTGCCCCACATCCTTGCGGCCAAAGGCTCGTTCAAGGCTGGATACTTCCGCGCGCTTCGTCGACTCGTGCGACACCTCAAGGTCGACGTAATCGTGGCGCATTTGTATGGCTCGGCGATATACGCCAGTTTGCTGGGGCGTATCACGTGCGTGCCCGTCGTTTCGGTCCTGCATGGTCAGTCCGATGTGGCAGATTCCGATTCTGATCGATTGGCTTCCCTGAGGTCCGCGATCGTTCGCAAGGGATCGCGCAAGGTCGTATTCGTATCTGAAAACCTCAAAAAACACCTCGGGCCTCGACTTCGGCTGCTCGAATCCCAGTGCGCCGTGATACCGAATGGTGTGGACGTGGAAGTCTTTCATCCCTGCCGAGACCGTACGCTGCGCTCCGAACTCGCTCTTGCGGATGATGTAATTCTCGTCGGGGCGATAGGCAACGTTCGCGCTCCCAAGGCTTACGATGTGCTCCTACGTGCCGCGCGGATGCTTTTGGATCGATCGCAACGCTTCCACTTCATTATCGCTGGTGATTGCTCCAACGCTTTGGGCCGAGAGCTGGTCGAACTCAACCGCAGTCTTGGCATTGAGCAACAGGTGAGCTTCCTGGGCCTCAGAGGCGACGTTGCCCGCATATTGCGAAACCTCGACGCCTTTGTGTTGAGCTCACGTACCGAGGGCTTCTCGATCGCCTGCATCGAGGCGATGGCCTGCGGCATCCCGGTAATTGCCACCCGAAGCGGCGGCCCGGAAGAGATCCTTAAGGGTGGAGCCGGAATCCTCGTACCGACGGGCGACGCCGAAGCAATCGCTCAAGCCGTTGACGACGTGACCTCGTCCAAAGGTCTGACGGAGGCACTCACCACGATGGCCCTGAAACGCGTCCGGCAACAATACTCGCTCGAGAGAATGGTCTCGCAATATGAATCGCTCCTCGAGAGCCTGATACGGCATCCCCAGCACGAAGTTGCCGACCTTGGGAACGGCCACTGAGATCATAGCCACCCGCTGACACGCGCTAGGAAGGCCTCTCGAGTATCGCTCACATCCTCATGTACGCCGATGCGACGAATGAGATGCGGGTCGCGGCCTGCGGTATGCCATCCACTGCGGGTCGTCACCGCACCCAGGTAGTGGCGTCGAACCGACTCCAAAGTCTCCGGCGAGATCTCACCATTCGGGTAGCAGAACAGGTCGATCTCCTGGCCCAACATGTTGCGTAGCTCTGACTGTGAGCCGGCGATCTCTCGCTCAAGCTCCCGAGACGGTATGCGTCCGCCCAGCCGCAAATGGGTCATTGTGTGGGAACCAAATCGCACCAAGCCCGTCGCCGCCATTTGCCCAACGTCCGACCACCTGAGAATCTCGGCTGCCCCAGTGGAATCACCGCAGCTCTTCCCGGCCTCTTCGACCAGACTCCGAATCTGCTCCTCGTCCAAGCCCTTCGCGCCCTGAATTGCTCGATTAATGTCGTCCGCAAGAAGTACGCCGCGCCGCCTAGCGGGCACGAGGATAGGTTCGATGATGCCCCTCAACGGTTCCGGAAAGTCGACCGAACCGGGTCCGGCGAACGCCTTGTCCAAGAGGCTCATGAGCCGATTTGGCCAGAACTGCTGCGCCGTTCCGACATAGCTCGAGACGAGGAAAATCGTCGCGGGTGCGTTGTGTTTGACGAGAACCGGCAGCCCGAACTCGCAGTTGTCCCGCCAACCATCATCGAACGTGATGGCGCAGGCGAGTTTCGGTAAGGGCAAGCCCTCCCTCGCCCGGCGGAGCCACTCGTCGAGGTGCACCAGCTCGAATCGGCGTTTGAGTTCAGTGATATGCAGCTCAAGTGTTTCGGGCGACACGTACATCCCAGGCTCCTCGGTCTTGCGTGCCGGCGAGTCCTTCGGTAACACCCGGTGATACATCAAGGCGACGAGAGAACCGGATCCGCGCAACTTCCACGTGATCGGTGCGACCCGAGCGGTCGCATGAATCACGGCTCGCCTGACAATCCGCTTCAGCACGCTCACCACGGCAGTGCTCCGCTGACGAGGGGTCCCAACAGGTTCGCAATACGGATTGGCAGGTGTCGCCACATTGCGGTCGCCAACCGCATCACTTTTCCCCTCTCCTCGCCCGCTGCAGTCTCGTGCCGGCCGACACGGCCCTCCCAGCGGTACCAATAGACTTGCACTGGCTGCGCGCCCCATTGCCGCTTGAACCGATCAGTGCCCGCACCTGCCGTGGAGCGGCCGAAGTCGAATACGTTGCAGCCCCGGGCAATCGACAGCGACAGCAGTTCCCAGTAAAGCTTCATGTTCATGCCCAAGGGCTTGCCTTCGGCCCGACAGGAAGCCCACGGAACCTCGGCACGACCTCGCCAGAACACCAAGAACGCAGCCGCTACCGGCTGGCCGCGCAAAGTGATCACCACTAGTTGGCAATGACGCTCATAACGCCTGAGGATCGCCTCAAAGAAACGTTTCGGGTACACGGGCGTGCCCAGATCCCGCATGTTCTCTGCGAAGACGGTATAGAAGTCATCGAGGAGCTCCGACGTACCGGACTTACACTGGACACCTTCCCGCTCGGCTCGCTTTACCTGCGAGCGAAGCTTCGAGCCTAAGCGCTTGGAGAGATCGTCGAATGTCCCCGGGAGTTCGAGCCGCAGAACAATCTTGTCCGAGCGCGCGACCCAATTTCCGGGCCGAGACTGGGTGTCCCGAAACTCGAGAAATCGGCACGCCAGTTTCTCGGCAGCTTCAGACGCCCGGACCATCATCTGCCGGGCAACATCCGGATCCGCCGCAAGAGCGCCACCGTAGTTGAAGAACGCCACCGATGTGGCGAAATTTCCAAGTAGCCAGCTGCGCTGCTGCACGACCGGCAACACGCCGACCAGAGATCCGGCGCGGTCACGTGACTCCACGAAGAACGTCCCGTGCCCGAAGACCTCTCGGGCCAGCTCCGTCCAGCCGCTCAAGTGGTAGAGACTCGCATCCGGAGCCTGCATCACGAACGCGTCCCAGTCCTCGCTCGGCGCCTCGCGTACACTCACACGGCAGTCGGAGAGGGAGACCTCGGGCAGAGGGAGATGGGCAGCCATCTTAAGTCTTACCAGACGGCTTCGTAAGCGATCCAGGCCAGTCCGCCCGCTCTTACCAATATGTCCCACAAAGATGAGGCGGCTCGACTTGGGGCTGCGGACCCGTCTCTTCCGTCGACTCCGCGGTGGCCGGTACCTCTTTTGGAATTGACGGTCCTATGCAATGACGTCCCGACCCGCGCCGCCGCGATCCTATTTTGCCTATATGGTACTGCTCTCAATCCCTCGTCCCGGTCGGAAGATTTTAGAGACTACCCACGGTTTGATCTTCAAGCTACATCGCACAAAACAACCGACCAAGATGGTCGACCACCGTGACGCCGCTTTTGAGTATGTGGGCGCCGTTGCATCCGCCGTCGTGGGCGGCGGGGTTTGGTCTTTTTCGGAAATATTGTGGACGAATCACTACGCATCCGTCGCACCGCCTGTATATTTAGTAGAGTCTATCAAAAGAGGCGCATTCGCGCGATGGATATTTCCTCCGGGAACCTTGCATTTGAGGCTGCGCCGTGTGCTTGGTGGACCACATCAGCCGTGTGACCAATCATGGGTACCATCATCAATGCATTCTCCGTCGATGTAGAGGACTACTTCCAGGTCGCCGCACTTGCGCGCGCGATCACACTGGAATCCTGGCCAACCCGCGAATCCCGCGTTGAGCAAAATACTGGCGTTATCCTCGACCTGCTGGCTGAGCGAAGCATCCGCGGTACGTTTTTTGTGCTGGGCTGGATTGCCGAGCGCCACCCGGCGCTGATCCGGCAGATTGCCGGGGCGGGTCATGAGATTGCGAGTCACGGCTACTCCCACCAACTGATTTACACCCAATCGCGAGCAGATTTCCGCGAAGAGACGGTGCGTTCCAAGGGTCTGCTCGAAGATCTGAGCGGCCAAGCCGTAATCGGCTACCGGGCGGCTAGCTTTTCGATCACCCGGAACTCGCTATGGGCGCTCGACGTGCTAGCGGAACTCGGGTTCCGCTACGATTCGTCGATATTCCCCATCCGCCACGATCGCTACGGGATCCCGGGTGCTTCGCCTGTTCCGGGTCCGCTGAATACGCCATCCGGCGCGACCCTAGTCGAGTTTCCGATGTCCGCAGCGCGGTTTCTCGGGATTAAGATACCGGTATCGGGCGGCGGTTACTTTCGGTTACTACCTTACGCCCTCACGAGGCGCGGACTTCGCCAAATCAACGAATCGCGCAACCAGCCCTTCACGTTCTACCTGCATCCGTGGGAGATCGACCCCGGGCAACCGCGGGTCGCGGTCGGCTGGCTCTCCCGCTTCCGCCATTACACGAACCTTCACCGCTGCGAAGGGCGACTGAGACAGCTGCTTGGGGACTTCCGCTTTGCACCCATGTGCGAAGTCCTGCGCGGGCGCGGCCTGCTCCCGTCCTCAGTAACTTGATTCGACGCGGCGTCAAAACCAAATAATACATCTCTCATTAAAGAGCATCATGTTCGCTGTCCCGAATGAGCTACGCATACCCACCGATTTGCGCAGTATATTGTTTAATACATCTATGCTGGTGATCTGCATTGCGCTAAGTGACCGATTGTTATGAGTGACCACCCAGAGAAACCGCCCGGCCGTTCCGTGTCTGTGATCATACCGGCGCACAACGAGCAAAAATACATCTCAGGCTGCATCGAATCGATCATCAAATGCGGATATCCGCGTGAACTTCTCGAAATACTGGTCGTCGACCACGCTTCAACGGATGCGACTAAGGACCTCGCAAATCGCGCTGGCGCCACCGTACTTGAGTTGAAAGGCGGAAGAATCGGCACGGTGAGAAATACGGGATTGCGGGCTGCAAGAGGCGAGTTCGTTGCATTTGTCGATGGGGACTGCCTGGTCCCCGCAACTTGGTTGCGGTCCGCGATCCTCATTCTTGAGTCCGATTCGAGGATAGGAGCAGTAGGAGGACCCTGCCTTTCTCCCGATACTGGATCATGGGTGGAACGAAGCCTCGCCCCCTGTTATGTTCGTCCCGGAATCATAAAACTAGCGAAGACGCTCGCGACTTCTAGTTTCATCGCTCGCGCGACGTTGCTCAAGGAAATCGGACAATTCGATGAATCACTGATCTCTGGAGAAGATGACGATATCTCTAACAGGATTAGGCAGCGGGGACTTTCGCTCGCTTGGGCTTCGGATTGCCAAATAATTCATTTTGGGTTCGCACGCACATTGCGGGAAGTTACAAAAAAGGAAATATGGCACGGCAGCAATCACATTGAGGTGCGATCTGGATTAGATCTCACATTGGCTCTCGCGATACTGTTCCTTTTGAGCTCTGCAGGAGTTCTTATATCGCTTTCCGTATTCATATTTAAACCAAGTATTACCTCACTTGGCGCTCTCGCGTTGAACTTGCTGCTTCAATTTGCGCCACCGCTTCTTTTCGCTTTGAAGCAACTCAAACAGTCCCCCCGCGATTGGCCCCTCGCGTTAGGTTTTCTGTCCGTCGGATATGCATACTTTTTTGGGCACAGCCTTGGTGTCTTGAGCAATATTTGGAGACGCACGTTGTCCATGTCGCGCTTCTTGCCAACTCGAAAAAATGCCTGATTTTTATTAGGAAGGGGATTTTCGTTCCAGCGACGCGATGCGGGCCGCTCCATCCATGGCCTGGGCGAGTGCAAACGAAAAGATAAACCGATCCGGCCTTCGAGCCGCCTACCCCAAAGACACAAACCGTGCTCTGCCAATACACGATTTTTTTGAGCCGGTCTCGCCGTTCGTTACTAAAAAACGTAGTGTGAAGCATTTACGGTTCAGTCGCTCCACAAATCCACAAATGAGAAATTAAGCCAGTCAGAACAGGGCCTTGCAGTCGCAGCGCGTCGCGCCAAACTGGCGATTTCGGTAATTGATTCAATAACTTGTACGCAAAGGCCTCTTGAAGATACCGCTCTCATAACGCGCCGTGCATGCGTCAGGAAATCGCGACAATTCGCTTCAAGGTAAGCGAGGTGTATAAGGCAGTTGAGGTTGGATTGACTAACGGGGTTTGGAAGTGATGGTTAACAGACGACAAGTGATCAAATCAGCGGCCGCCGCAGCGACTGTGTTGGCAATGCCTAAATACGCTTCCGCGTCGAGCGCGCCCGGGTTCTATCCTGCGGGTCATTGGGTAGCGGCGAATCAGCCGCTGTCATTGATCTATCCCCTAGCTGATGGGGTGACGAACGCCAACGCACGCCATCGGTGGGCCTATTACGATGGGGTGCATGCGATCCAGTATCAAATCCCCATCGTGGCCTTGGGGGGTTCCTATCCTTACGTCTTTGCGGTTGATGCCTCATCCGCTGCGATCGGCATGACCATCGGCGCAGTTTGGGGAAGCCCTAACTACGGGGTGCTTACCTGGTCCCCCTCGGGCTCCGTGACGAATCAGTCGGTCACGGTGACGATCACCGATCAGCAGTTAAACACTGTGCAAGCGGTGTTTACGGTTTCGACCTCATCCGCAACGGCTCACTTTGTGTTCCTCGATGCGGCGAGCGGGTCTGACAGCGGTACTGGCACATACAGCGCACCGTGGCAGACGTTGCCAAAGGCATTCGGGAGTAGTTTCGCAGCCACAGGCGCGGGTGCGGGCGCTATTTGTTACATGAAGGCGACAGGGACTTATTCGAGCGCGGGCCTCGCATGGACGGATAACGACATAAATACGGTCCAGCATTTGTTCGAAATGAACGTGACACAAAAACCGATTGCGATGATTGGGCTTGGAGGGCAGGCGAAGATTGATTGGACGAGCGGCGTGCAAGGAATTGCAATTGGTGACTCTGCAAGCGACTTCTTCATTGCGAATCTGAATCCCGATGGTTGGTCAGCAAATATGACCAATCAATATTGGGTTTACCTTGCAAGTTCCGGCGGTCCAACACGCTTCACCGAGTGGAATGTCACCTGGACTAATTCCGGTTATGGCTCAACAGGCGACAGCGTCGCGAGTCCACACACAGCATCCAATATAGACCGAGGAAATACGATGCGAAGCTATATCGCATTACTGAATTTCTCGGAACCGAATCGCAAGTCTGGGCAACCTGGCAATAACTATGCGGGTTTTTGCTTCTACACCTGCCAGTATTGGGTGGCCGATGGATTCAGTATCAACAATCCGTCCGCTATTTATGATGCGGTATGTTATGCCAAGGGTACGAACCAGAATTTTGAAAATCGCAATCACTATATCAATGTGACGAGCGGCGGGGTCGGTGGAGTTTGCACAACGCCAGGATTCTATATTCCGGGTGAATTGACATCGACCTCCGGCGAGGTGCGCTACTGCTGCATGGGACAGAACGCGACAGGCGCGGTACAAAGGATCGGCACTCAAACCGGCACCTACGGGCGGTTCTATTTGAACCGCAATACGCTGATCGGATACTTTGATAATGAGTTCGGGGGCACCGCGTTTTATACCAATAACGTCGTGCAGACCACCGCAACACCGTTCCCGCTCAGTGCGAGCAGCACCTTAAGCGGCAACGTGACCGCGACCTCTGGGATCATCAATCCCGCGACCTTGCAGCTTCAGGGCTCCGCACTCTCCTCGGTCGGGATGGTTGGAGCTCAGATCGCGCCCGCTTCATCGGCTGCGACGCCGGCAGCGCCGCTGAATCTGAGGGTCACATAATTTGGCCGCAAGCAAGTGAGATTCAAGGCTAGCGATTGTCATTGAGCCGGACGATGCCCCCCGTGGACGGAACGGTATTCTACGCCAGCCCGGGCGAGGCACCGCCAGCGAACGGGCCGATGTCCCGGCCACCGCAGCTGCCGGGACGACGGCCTCGTCGACCATTTGTGCGAGAGATAGCCGGTTAATCGGTTAATCAGCGCCGTAGCCCCGCACAGCGTATGGAGCTACGCTTCGTGTTCGATCGCACCGCCAACGGCAGGATCCCGAAGCCGCTGCCGGTCAAGGGATGTACACCGTTCCCCTCGCTCTGGCCCCGAAGCCAACGCGTCAGCGCAGCGGCCCGTCCACGTGCAGCCGACTGCCGCGTCGCGGGTTCAAGGGAATTTGAGTTGGTGCCTGGAAAACCTCTGCCTTCCTGAAGCGGCAACCCGGAGCATCCACGCGACAAGGAGCACACCCAGAAAGGCTCGGTACATGAGCCCCGCGCCGACGCGAACGGCGTGGAGGTAAATGATGGTCGCAACCAGCCAAATAGCATAGATGCCCGTCTTATGCAGCCGTCGCCAGTTCGTTCGACTCAAGTAACGCGCACCCCAACGAAACGAGGTCAGCGTCATCATCAACAAGAAGATGAAACCGGTCACATCCATTAACGTCGCCTTGACATTCAGCGGATTGCCAAACGACCAAATTAAATACGAGACAAAACCGACATGCCAGGCCATGGCGAAGGCAAATGCGAGGCCGAAGTAACGGCGATTTGCCAGCATCCATCGAGTAAACGTGCTGGGCCAGAGGATGACAAGCGAGGAAGTGGTGAAGGCTAGAACGAAAAGCGGAAGCGCGCAACGCACTGAACGATGAACGATGGGCGTCATCCCCCGGGCGGAATGAAAATCAGCCTGGGGCAACCCAAGCAAGATGGCTGTGCTCACGCCGAGCGCCAGGACCCAAAACAACGACCAGGAGTTAACCTTTGACCACATGCTCCGTTCAGCGACAGCCAAGCGGCAGCCAGGTTCCCTCAAGGTCGCATGGGTGTCTACGCGGGGTTGCCGAATGCGCCGTGCCAACCACGCGAAGCCTCATCTGAGCGGGCCAAGTAGCGCGCGAGCCCGGTTTGTGTAGGGCAACTCCGTCTTTTCGTATTTTCGCCGCGTGCGAAGTCTGCGTGTATAGTGCCAGAACCACAGTCCTTCGAGGCGGAACAACTCGTAGCCATTGAGTAGTGAAATCCCATCTTGCGCATCCGCGACGTAGTCGAGCAGCGTTGAGACCGGCGGGAACCAGCCGGGCCGCTGTGACAACCGCGTCAGCGCTTCTATCACACCAGGGTGCACGCAACCGTCGCGCAAAAATCCTTTGCCGAAATGTGTGCTGACGATGGCGAGGCCGCCTTCTTGCTCGAGTTGAGCCTGCCGCGCGGGACTGAGCAGCTCGATGAACTCCTCGACATTATCGGCATCCGAGCTAGGGAAGAATGCCTGCACTCCGTGTGTGCCAGCCGACCTGTACGGTATCGCAGGCGTCACGTTCCACAGGTTCAAGTCGTCATAGGTGAAGCTACGCACATAGCGCAAGTGTCTCTCGGCCAGGTCCCCCCAGTAGCACGGCGATTCTATGCGATGCCCCTCGCCGGGATACTCGCGACCGCCGCCAAACATCCCATATAACCAGCGCCACAGCCGGAACCGAAAGCGATTGATTCCCCAGTATAGGTTGTCACGATTGTGGCCATGGGGTGCGTAAGCCACCGGGTAGCCTCCGAGATGCTGTTTGTAAACCTCGAATGCTTCTATAGTTTCCGCACGGACACTCGATTCCATTCGAGCGCCATGAAAGGCTATCTCAAAACCACGTTCCTGAAGGTGACGTGCGTAATTTGCATACTCGGGATCGGCAAGAGTATCTGATCCCTGGTAGTCACTTGGCCCCGAATACGGCAGGGGCCATACAGATTTCGTGGTACGAAATCCGAGTCGATCCAGTAACTCATAAATCGGACGAATGTACTCGAGAGTCGAGACATCCGTGTCGTCGAAGATCGAGAAGGCAAACCGTTTATTGCCGGGAAATGAGATGGGAGGTTGGCTGGTCATGGGTTAGGGCGACACCTTTTTGATAGCCACCCGCCGCGGTTCGGTCTAACCCCGATGAGTTTCATAGTTGATCACCGTAGGCGTCGCCGCGCGTCACCATCCAGCTGTCCAGGTTGGTGCTGATTCCGTGCTTGCCGCGTGGATCGCGGAGCATGACGTGAATGTTGCCTGGCAATCGAATGTACCCCGCCCTACGCAGCGGGCCACGCAGGCTTTGATGAGAAGCCGTTAATAGTAGCGCATCGTGGTTCGCAGCTCGTGCCCACCGTCGCGCCACTCTCAGCAAACTTGGCAACGCTCCTGAACAATCCGGATCGAGCACGAGATCGACCACCGAGCCGATGGAAAGTCCCGCGATCCGGGAATCATCTTGTCGCTGCGGGGAGGCGAGCACGATGAGTCCAACCATGTCATGGCCACGCCAAGCCGACGCGAAGCAGTATCGTCCCTTCGCGCCGCGTTCATAACGCCAGCGCAGGTACGCGCTCGACCGCACGGGAGAACACCCTAATTTGCGTCGCGCGCGGGCCCAAAGACTGTCGAGCACTGCTGCATCGGGCAGACTGGCTCCGATCTGCGTCGTCAGTTTTCGCCCAGTCAACATACTCGGAAGCCGCAGGAGCTTGAGGCTCAGCGAAATCAACGCTCCAATCGCGTACGCAAACGGTGGAATCTTGGCGAGCTTGATGGCGGCTGACCCGATTCGAGGCAGGCCGCTGAGATGCTCAAAGCGCCGGGCATCGAACTTGAGGAGGATACGCATGGGATGCAATGGCTCGATGTAGTCGCAAACGGCACCCAGGTCGATCATGCCGAGCGCTGCGGACAACTGTCGCGCCACTGGCTCCCCGGGCATCGACGCAGCGAGATCCACGTGCCTGAAGATTTCTTTCATCAGCAGCACCGCGATGGGACTATTGCGGTGCTCCTCGAGCACCCAGAGCCCCTTGAACCAGTAAGCGGCTGTATTCTCCTTTCCAGTCCAGAACTGCGTTGGAATAGTGGATATGTAGCCGACGAGACGAGAGCCAAAGAAGGCGCCTACGATGGGTGGGGTTTTCCCGGGCTCGAAAGGGTTCTCGACCGCAGCAGTTCGAAACATGTCGCGAACATCCCCTTCCGTGGCACTATTATTCCATCCTGCTGCTCGAAAAAATTCGGCGATGCAACTTGCATCTTGTTCGTCGAGCCGACGAACTCTCAGTGCGTCAGAGATGCGGGTGGGTAGAACCTTGCTCGGAATCAAACTAGATACACTCTTACGGGCGATATGTGCCCGCGATCTATACACTTATGTCGCAGCCGTAGGATAAGATTTTGACATCAATCTCCTACGCTGCAAGCCAACCACCCACCGCCCATTCAGGTAACCGGACCGATTCTCGATAAAGGCCGCTATCCGCGAATACTTATACTATATAAGCGCACCTAGGACTGCGGATCACGTCGCTAATCCGCGTGGGCTCAATGGTTTATAGTCTCTTGTTGTGCCGCAACGCTCCTACTCCCATCATCATGATAATCAAGAGTAAAAAAACCAGACAGATGAATGAAATTGTTGCCGTTGTCGGGCTGGGCTATGTGGGCCTGCCGCTAGGGGTGGAATTCGGGAAGAAATTTGACACCATTGGTTATGACATATCGGCTGCCAAAATCGATAGCTATCGCAAGTACTGTGATCCCACCGGCGAGATATCGAGTGAAGAGCTGCGGGCGGCCGCCCGCTTGACCCCCACGAGCGATCCCTCGGAGTTAGGCAAAGCCGATTTCATCGTAGTCGCGGTCCCCACACCGGTCGATAAGGCCCACATACCCGACTTTTCTCCCTTGGTCGGCGCCTCCGAGATAGTCGGCCGGCACATGAAGAAGGGGGCGATTGTCGTCTTCGAGTCCACGGTGTACCCCGGGGCGACCGAGGAGGTCTGCGTCCCCGTCTTGGAGCGTCACTCGGGCATGCGGTGGAAGCGGGACTTTCACGTCGGCTATTCGCCCGAGCGCGTCAATCCGGGTGATAAGGAGCACACCGTTTCGAAGATCGTCAAGGTGGTCTCCGGAGATGACGACGATACGTTATCGAAAGTCGCCGATCTTTACGGTTCCATAATCACGGCCGGAATACACAAGGCCAGCTCCATCAAGGTCGCTGAGGCCGCCAAAGTCATCGAAAATACCCAGCGGGATCTCAACATCGCGCTGATGAACGAGCTGGCATTGATTTTCGATCGCATCGGTATCGATACGTTGGAGGTTCTGCAGGCCGCGGGTACGAAGTGGAATTTTTTGCCGTTCCGCCCGGGTTTGGTCGGCGGCCATTGCATCGGCGTCGACCCGTACTACCTGACGCACAAGGCCGAAATGCTCGGATACCATACGCAGGTCATCTTGGCGGGGCGGCGAATCAATGACGGCATGGGCGCCTACATCGCCCAGCAAACGTTGAAGCAGCTCATCAAGAACGGCAGTCCGGTCCCGGGCGCGAAAGTGATCGTGCTGGGACTCACGTTCAAGGAAAATTGCCCAGACCTGCGCAATTCCAAAGTCGCCGACGTAATTCGCGAGCTGAAGGAACTGGGGTGCGACGTAAGCGTTCACGATCCGCTTGCGGACTCCCGTGATGCGGCACATGAATATGGTGTGACGCTGACGCCCTGGCAGGAATTACCTGCCGAAGCCGCGGCCCTTGTCGCCGCCGTTCCTCATAAAAGCTACCTGGACATGCCCCTGCGCGAGCTTTTGTCGCCACTCAAGGAGAATGGAGTCTTCATCGACGTCAAGTCCGCATTCGACCGAACAGCCATCCGCGAGGCGGGATTCCGCATGTGGCGGCTGTGACACGCTATGAGCAGGTGCGCGCGGACCTTGGCAACGTCC
>Ga0182030_10003306_pt1 | contig 34380 bp, 24 predicted proteins | sample 812S3MmetaG_FD_121299 | JGI IMG/M metagenome (GOLD analysis project Ga0182030, IMG submission 121299) | Permafrost microbial communities from Stordalen Mire, Sweden - 812S3M metaG (Illumina Assembly) | ecosystem: Environmental > Terrestrial > Soil > Wetlands > Permafrost | place: Sweden...
GTCGTGGTATTGGTGAGCGTCAAATTGGTGCTGATGATCTGGCTGCTGCCGAGGGTGACGACCGGGGCTTTTTTGATGTTGAAGACATAATTGGTCGCAAACGCCACCAACGTATAAGTGCCCGCCGGCGCCATGAGCGAATAGGCGCCCGCCTTGTTCGCGACCGTGCCGCCCAAAGGCTGGCCCAGGCCGTTATGTCCCGAACGCGGCGGAGGAAACAGCACGATAATGGCGTTGGACAACGTCGTGCCGCTGCTGTTGCTGACCACGTTGCCGGTGAACATTTGCGCGAAGGGAAAATTGGTGACGCTGAAGTTGTTGGTCTGCGGCGGAAAATGCCCCGCCGGACTGGAAAATTTATACAAATAATTTCCGACGAGGTTCTGCACGAAATCGCCGTTGGCAAAGTTCCATTTCGCGGTGATCTGGCCGTTGACCGCGCCGTCCGTGTCGCCAGGAACATTGCTGTTCGTGACCGTGCCAATGACCATGCCCGCCTGGCCGTCCGTCAGGTTGAACTGCTGCATCATCATGTCTCCTCCGTCAACCATGCCGTTGGCGTCGGCATCCAGAAATTTCTGGACGACCACCGTGTCTCCGCTCGTCAGGCCGGTGACTTGCAACGTGATCACACCGGTGTAAGTGTTGCTGACGGCGTTGGGTGTGATGGTGAAGACGGGGGCGCCCAGAGCCATCGGGCAAATGCCCGCAAACAACGCTGCCATGAGAAATAGGTTCCTGCTGGATTTCATGAGTGATTGTATATTTATCAACGAAATGCTTCCGATGGTGGCATCTTCATCCCACGGGCGGGTTCCGTCAAGTTTTTTGGGCGGTGCCTTGAATCGGTGGCGGCGGTGCTGCCGCGCCACCGCGATGCGCCCGCCAAACTGAAATTATGGCGCCATCGCTTTTGGGGACGCTCCGGCAAACAGGTTTTTCGTGAATGCAAATTTTGTTTGCACAACGGCGCGCGTTTCGTAACTTCACCCGCGCCGGGAAATTTTTCCGAGCAACGTATGACAAGAAAACCATTGTCGGGCGCGGAATTGAACGAGCTGGTGGCGGGTTTGAACAAGCTCGCTCACAACCTGTGGTGGACGTGGAACCAGGAGGCGCAGGATTTGTTCCAGGAACTGTCGCCGCGCGGCTGGCAGAACCTGTTTCACAACGCCGTGGCCATTTTGCGCGAGGTGTCGGACTACGAACTGCGCGTGCATTTGCAGGAAGCGGGTTTCCAGGAGCACGCCCGCGCCGTGCTGCAAAATTTCGAGTCGTATCTCAAAGAGACGAACACGTGGGGGCGCAAGAACGCGCCGGAACTGCACCAGAATCCGGTCGCCTATTTTTCCGCCGAGTTCGGTTTCCACGAGTCGCTGCCGATTTCGGCGGGCGGCCTCGGCATCCTGTCGGGCGACCACACCAAATCCGCGAGCGACCTCGATCTCGGCTTTGTGGGCATCAGCCTGTTTTACCGCGAGGGCTATTTCCAGCAGGCGATTGACACGAACAACTGGCAGACGGAATTCTACAATTTGATCAATCCGCAGAACGTGCCGCTGGAGCCGGTGCTGAACGCCGAGGGCGAGCGGCTCATTTGCAACGTCGAGGTCAACATGGAAAACGTGGCGTTCCAGGCATGGCGCGTCAACGTCGGGCGCGTGCCGGTCTATTTGATTGACACCAATCTGCCGGAAAACGACGAGCATTTCCGCAGCCTCACGTCGCGGGTGTATGGCGGCGACAGCACCACGCGCATCATGCAGGAACTTCTGCTCGGCGTCGGCGGCGTGCGGCTGCTGCGCGCACTCGGCATCCAGCCCTCGGTGTTCCACATGAACGAGGGCCACGCGGCGTTTCTCACGCTGGAGCTGATGCGCGAGAAGATGGCGGGCGGCCAGAAATATGCCGACGCGCTGGCCGAGACGAAGGCGCATTGCATCTTCACCACGCACACGCCGGTGGAGGCCGGACACGACCGCTTTTCGCCGGCCATGATGGATTATGCGCTGCACGGTTACCGCGCGCTGCTGCCCGTGCCGTGGACGGACATCCTGGGTCTGGGCCGCGTGGATCCGAAAAACGCCGACGAACCGTTTTGCATGACGGTGCTGGCGCTGAAATTATCGCGCGCGGCCAACGCCGTGAGCGAATTGCACGGACAAGTCAGCCGCCACATGTGGCAGTCGCTTTATCCAGGCGTGTCGGAGGACAAGGTTCCCATCGGCCACATCACCAACGGCATCCATCTGCTCGGCTGGATGAAAGGCTCCGTGCGGCAGTTCTGGCGCGGGAAGCTGACCATCGGCACGTCCGGCGAAATGCCGGAAGGCATGACCGTCTGGCGCAAACGCGCCGGCGCCGACTGGGCCGCGACGATTCACAAAAGCGAATTCTGGCAGCGCATGGTGGATCCGAATTTCCTCTCGGACGAGGAGTTGTGGGCGTTGCGCTATCGTCTGCGCCGCGAACTGATTGAGTTCGCCCGGCGCCGCCTGTTGCAGCAAAGCCACCAGGTCACGGCGGGCGATTACATCCGGTTCGACCGCCTGCTGAATCCCGACGCGCTCACCATCGGGTTCGCCCGGCGCTTCGCCACCTACAAACGCGCGCCGCTGATATTCCAGCAGTTCGACAACATTGTGAAACTCGCGCACGACAAACAGCGCCCCGTGCAATTTATTTTTGCCGGCAAGGCGCACCCGCGCGACGACGAAGGCAAAAAATTCATCCAGCAAATCATCCACTTGAGCAAGCACAGCGACCTCGCCGGCAACCTGGTCTTCATCGAAAACTACGACATCCACGTCGCGCGGCAGATGGTTTCCGGCTGCGACATCTGGCTGAACAATCCGCGCCGCCCGCTCGAAGCCTCCGGCACCAGCGGCATGAAGGCGAGCTGCCACGGCTGCATGAACATGAGCATCCTCGACGGCTGGTGGCGCGAAGGCTACAACGGCGAAAACGGCTTTGCCATCGGCAAGGATTCGAACGCGGACAACGTCGCCGAGCAGGACCGCGTGGACAGCGCGAATCTTTACCAAGTGCTCACCGAGCAGGTCGTGCCGATGTTTTTCAACCGCGACGTGCAGGGCATCCCGCGCCAGTGGCTCCAGCGCATCCGCCACACGATGATGACGCTCGTGCCGCAATTCACCACCGACCGCATGGTCAAGGAATACACGCGGAATTATTATCTGGCGAAGTGACACCGGAAATTTCCGGCATCGTCAAGCGGACGGCTTTCTGCCCGCAAGCACCTCCCGCTCGGCGGCGATGATGCAATCGCGCATCGCGGCGGCATCCGGCGCGGCCCGGAGCTGTGACAGCATTTCCGTCTTGAGCGCCATCATGCAAAGGCGTGACAGCGTGTGCAGATGAATCCGGTCGTCCTGGCAGCACAGCAGAAAAATCAAATCCGTCGGCCTGCCATCCGGCGATCCGAAATGGATTTCCTGAATGGGCCGCCCCACCACAATGAACGACGATTCAAAGAGGTAGGGCTGGTGGAAACGCGGATGCGGAATCGCAATCCCGCCGGGCAGGGCCGTCGGACAAAGCTCTTCACGCGCCTCGAGGCTCTCCAGCAATTCTTTCGGATCGGTGAGTTGTCCGGTTTTTTCCGCCAGCGCCACCAGGTCGCGCAACACCGAGGCTTTTGTCTTCGAGGTCATCGCCGAATTGACCGCGCCCCGGTCGAGCATTTCCGGCAGGATGGCTTCGTCCGGCAGAAATTCCCGCGTCCCGCGCGTCGTCTTCCGGTGATACTCCTCCAGACGTTGTTCCGGCAAACCGAGTATGCGCTGGGAAGCCCAGGCATCAAGGTCGCGTTTGCTGAAGACGATCCGTCCGCCGCGTTTTTCAAATGGAATCTCGCGGTCCTTGACCCGCCGCTCGACATCGGCGCTAGTCAGGTGCAAATACCGGGCCGCTTCTTCAAGGTTGAGCATTTGATATGGCATAAATCGCCGGCGTCAATTGGATTGCGTTTTAATCGGCCTGTGAACACAGGATATAATATCCCCTGTGTCAATGGCCACGCCGTCGAAACAGGTCTTTTGGCGCAGATTAGCGTGAATTAGCGGTTCAAAATTATTTTTCAGATTGAATTGAATCGCTCCGCAAGCCATTCCGTTCTTGAATTTCGCCCCACCGCGCGTAAATTCTCTGCCGCCAAGATATGAATTACAAAATCTCTAAAGCAGCCGCGTCGCTGTCGCCATCGCTCACGCTCGCCATTGACGCCAAGGCCAAGGCCATGAAGGCCGCGGGCGAGGACGTCGTCGGCTTCGGCGCGGGCGAACCGGATTTCGACACGCCGCAGCACATCAAGGACGCCGCCGCCAAGGCGCTCGCCGCCGGGTTCACCAAATACACGCCCAGCAGCGGCATTCCCGAATTGCGCCAGGCCATCGCCGACAAATTCAAACGCGAGAACGGTCTGACTTACAAGCCGTCCCAAATCATCGTCTCCTGCGGCGGCAAACATTCCTGCTACAACACCATTCTGGCGACCTGCGAGGCGGGCGACGAGGTCATCATCCCCGCGCCATATTGGTTGAGCTACCCGGAAATGGTCAAGCTCGCGGGCGCGAAACCGGTGATTTTACAGACCACGGACAAGACGGAATTCAAGGTGACGCCCGCGCAACTCCGCGCCGCCATCACGCCGAACACGCGGCTGTTCGTTCTCAATTCGCCGAGCAATCCCACCGGCAGCGTTTATTCGCCCGAAGAAGTGAAGGCGCTCGGCGACATTTGCATCGAGAAAAACGTCCTCATCATGAGCGACGAAATTTACGAACATTTGCTTTACGATGGCGCGGTTCACAAGAGCGTTGCCAGTTTTTCGCCGGCGCATTACGACCACACCATCATCGTCCACGGCCTGGCGAAGGCGTATTCGATGACCGGCTGGCGGCTGGGATTTCTGGCCGCGCCGGAGCCGATTGCCCGGGCCATTGACGCCGTGCAAAGCCACAGCACGAGCAACCCGACTTCGTTCGCGCAAAAAGGCGGCGTCGCCGCGCTCACCGGCCCGCAGGATCACCTGCCCGTCTGGCTCGCGGAATACGACAAGCGCCGCCGCTACGCGCACGCGAAATTGAATTCCATTCCCGGCATCACCTGCGTGAATGCCAAGGGCGCGTTTTATTTGTTTCCGAACATTTCCAAGACCGGCCTCAAGTCCGCCGATTTCTGCGCGAAGCTGCTGGAGCAGGAAAAGGTCGCCGCCGTTCCGGGCATCGCCTTCGGCGCGGACGATTACATCCGCTTGAGCTACGCCACCAGCATGGCGAACATCGAGAAGGGCCTGGACCGGATTGATAAATTCTGCCGGACGCTGGTGAAGTGATTCTCCCGGAGCAGCGAACGTCAGTTCGCTCCATCTGAAAATCCTCCCGGCAAAAGAATGAGCCGATGTGAATCGGCTCGTTCTTTTTTTCGAATTCAATTTCCATTTGACTATTCAGTCAATTGCCGTATTTTGGCGGTTCTTGAAAAAAACGAGCCATGCCCGACCGGGCGACACCAGAGAAAAGCTGCTGCAAGTGGCTTTTGATCTCATTTGGAACCAGAGTTACGGCTCCGTGAGCGTGGATCATATTTGCGCGCGCGCCCGCGTCAACAAAGGCAGTTTTTATCATTTTTTTCCGTCCAAGTCCGAACTGGCGGTGGAGGCTTACGAGGAGCATTGGCGGGAAAAGCAGCCGGAATTGGACCGGATTTTTTCCCCACAGATTCCGCCGCTGGAGCGTTTGGAACTTTGGTGCCGGAACATCTGTGAACGGCAGAAGCAGAAGGCGGAAAAGTATGGCCACGTTTGCGGCTGCCCGTATGCGAGCCTGGGCGCTGAACTGGCCACGCAGGATGAGGAAATCCGGACCAAGACGCAGGAGCTGGTGGACCGCAACATCCGGTATATTGAAAGCGCGTTGACGGATGCCCGGCTGCAAGGGCTGGTGGCCATTGGCAACCCACGGGACGCGGCCCGGCGGGTGCATTCGATTGTGCTGGGCCTGTTGCTTCACGCCAAAATCCATAATGATCTTGAAGTGCTGCAAAATTTGGAGTCAACTATCATGGAGCTTATTGGAGCCAGGGAGATGGGGTTTAGCCGGATCACGAGCCAGTCGAAAACGAAGCAGCGTTCCAGCGTTTATTAACTACCAGTCAACAGACAGCAACACTATGTGGATTGTTTTATTAGCCCTGCGCCGGCCTTACACGTTTGTGGTGGCCGCGCTGTTGCTGGTCATATTGACGCCCTTCATTTTGCTGCGCACGCCCACGGATATTTTCCCAGCCATCAACATTCCGGTCGTCAGCATCATCTGGAGTTACACCGGCCTCGATGCCCAGCAGGTGGAACAACGCGTCATCTACGTCAATGAGCGCGCGTTGACCGTCACGGTCAACAACATCGAGCACATCGAATCCACTTCTTACAACGGCCTCGGCGTGATCAAGGTTTTTCTCCAACCCGGCGCGTCCGTGGATTCCGCCGTGGCACAAATAACCGCCGTCGGCCAGACCGTTATAAAGCAGATGCCGCCGGGCATGACGCCGCCGTTGATCATTCAATACAACGCCTCGACGGTGCCGATTTTGCAATACAGTTTCAGCAGCTCAAAAATGTCGGAGCAGGAATTGGCAGACACGACGGCCAATCAGGTTCGCGTCGGTCTGGCGAACGTGCCCGGTGCGATGATTCCATTTCCTTACGGTGGCAAGCAGCGCGTCATCGCGGTGGATTTGAGCCTGCCCTCGCTCAAGGCCAAAAACATCCAGGCGCAGGATGTCATCAGCGCCATCAACGCGCAAAACCTTGTCCTGCCCAGCGGCACCGCCAAAATCGGCGCGACGGAATACTCGGTGGCAGTGGACGCCAACGCACATCTCATTGACGATTTGAATCATCTGCCGATCAAAATTGTCAATGGCGCGACCATCTATTTGAGCGACGTGGCGCAGGTCCACGATGGCTACCTGCCGCAGCAAAATGCCGTCCGCCAGGACGGCGTGCGCGGCGCGTTGCTGACCATCATGAAGGCGGGGAACGCCTCGACGCTGGACGTGGTGCGTGGAGTCAAAGCCTCATTGCCACACGTCATGGCCTCGGTCACATCGGATTTGCACGTCAAGGAATTCGCCGACCAGTCGCTGTTCGTGCGCGCGGCCATCAGCGGCGTTTTGAAGGAAGGCATCATCGCCGCCGCGTTGACTGCCGCGATGATCCTGCTGTTCCTCGGCTCATGGCGCAGCACATTCATCATCGCGCTGTCCATCCCGCTGGCCGTGCTTTGCTCCATCGCCGCGTTGAGCGCGCTGGGTGAAACGATCAATCTCATGACGCTGGGTGGTCTGGCGCTGGCGGTGGGAATTTTGGTGGACGACGCGACCGTCACCATTGAAAACATCCACCGGCACATGGCGCTGGGCGAACCGTTGGAAGACTCGATCCTCAAAGGTTCGCAGGAAATTGTGCTGCCGGCGTTCGTCTCGGCGTTGTGCATTTGCATCGTGTTTGTGCCGATGTTTTTTTTGTCCGGCGTGGCGCGTTATTTGTTTGTGCCGCTGGCGGAAGCCGTGGTGTTTGCGATTCTGGCCAGCTACCTCATTTCCCGCACGCTCGTGCCCACGCTGGTGATGTGGCTCTACCGCGGGGTCAAACTGCACGGCGAACACCTTGACCACTCAAAAGTTCCATTCTGGATTTTGCCGTTCGTCCGCTTCCAGGATTTTTTTGAAAAGGGCTTTGACCGCTTTCGCCACGGCTATCGCGCCCTGCTGGCGAGCTGTTTTGAACACCGCAAACCGTTCATCATTTTCTTCCTAGCGTTTTGCGTCGGCTCGTGGCTGCTCACGGATACGCTGGGCCGGAACTTTTTCCCCAGCGTGGACACCGGGCAATTCCTGTTGCATCTGCGCGCGCCCACCGGCACGCGCATCGAGGAAACCGAACGGCTGGCCGGCGAGGTCAACGCCGTCATCCGCAGCGAAATTCCACCGGGTGAGCTTGGCGGCATTCTCGACAACATCGGCATTCCCAACTCCTCGATCAATTTGAGCTACAACACCAGCGGCATCATCGGCGCAGGCGATGTTGACATTTTGGTTTCGCTCAAGCCCGGCCACGCATCCACGGCGGATTACGTGCGGCGGCTGCGCGCGCGGCTGAACCGCGAATTTCCCGGCGCCATGTTTTATTTTCTGCCGGCGGACATCGTGAGCCAGACGCTCAACTTCAGCCTGCCCGCGCCGTTTGACGTGCAGATCGTCGGCCGCGACCAGGTCAAAACCCGCGAACTCGCCGTGCGGCTGGCGGATCAAATCAAAAAAATCCCCGGCGCGGTGGATGTGCGCGTGCAACAGCCGAACAACCTGCCGCAGTTCAGCATCACCGTTGACCGCGTCAAGGCCGCCGAACTGGGGCTGACCGAACAAAACGTCGCCAGTTCCGTCCTGCTCGAATTGAGCGGCAGCAGCCAGGTGTCGCCAGCCTACTGGCTCAACACGGCAGTCGGCGTGCAATACCTCATCAACGTCAGCGCGCCGCAATACGCGATGGATTCGGTGCAACAGCTCAATGCGATGCCGGTGAGCGCCGGCCTGCTGGGAAACGGCGGACAGATTCTCGCCAATGTCGCCGGCCTCAAGAGGGTTGAAATACCGCCAGTGGTCTCGCATTACAATGTTACGCCAGTCATTGACATTTATGGCGGCGTGGACAGCCGCGACCTCGGCGGCGTTTTGAGCGACATCCAGCCGCTCGTCAAACAAATCAAAAAGGATCTGCCGCGCGGCGGCGACATCATCGTGCGCGGCCAGGCTGAAACCATGAGTTCCAGCTATCTCGGCCTCGGACTCGGTTTGGTCATGGCCATCATCCTGATTTATTTCCTGCTCGTGGTGAATTTTCAAAGCTGGCTCGACCCGTTCATCATCATCACCGCGTTGCCCGGCGCGCTGGCGGGCGTCATTTGGGGATTGTTTTTGTCGCAAACCACGTTGAGCGTTCCGGCGTTGATGGGCGCCATCATGAGCATGGGCGTGGCCACGGCCAATTCCGTGCTGGTCGTTTCCTTCGCGCGGGAAAATCTTCATCGCGGACTTGATCCGATCGCCGCCGCAATGGAATCCGGAGTCAGCCGCATCCGCCCGGTTTTGATGACCGCGCTCGCGATGATCATCGGCATGGCGCCGATGAGCCTCGGCCTCGGCGAAGGCGGCGAACAAAATGCGCCGCTCGGTCGCGCCGTCATCGGCGGACTGGTGTTTGCCACGATTGCCACGCTGTTTTTTGTTCCCGTCGTTTTCAGTTTCATGCACCGGCATCACAAGCCACCGCCAACCAATCCATCTTAACGCCATGAACCCAACACCACCTTCATCGTCCGCGCCGCCGCCGGTCCGTTTGCGCCGCGTCGCGGAAATTGTCATTGTCCTCGTCATCATCGGCCTCGTCATCGGCCTCGTGCCGCGCTGGCTGGCGCACCGGAAACTACTGGCGGAGACGCGCAGCGATTCCGTTCTGACCGTGAATGTCATTTCGCCGGTGGCATCCCAACCGGATCTGGGCACACCGCTGCCTGCCGACGTTCAGGCGTTCGTGCAGGCCACGATTCACGCGCGCGCCAGCGGCTATTTGAAAAACTGGTTTGTGGACATCGGCGACCAGGTCACCAACGGCCAGGTGCTCGCGGAAATTGACACGCCGGAATTGGATCAGCAGCTCGCCCAGGCCAAGGCGGAAGTGGACCAGGCAAACGCCAATCTGGCGCTGGCCAAAGTCACTGCCGACCGCTGGACGAATTTGCTCATAACCGCCAGCGTCAGCGAGCAGGAAACCGTCGAGAAAACGGCGGATTACACTTTGAAGCAGGCGGACGTCGAAGCCGCGCAGGCAAATGTCCAGCGGTTGAAAGATTTGAAAAATTTCGATCACGTCACCGCGCCGTTTGACGGCATTGTCACCGCGCGCAACACCGACATCGGCCAGCTCATCGCCGCCGACAGCGGGCCGGAATTGTTTCGCATGGCGCAAACCGACCCGCTCCGCATTTATGTGCGCGTGCCGCAGCCGTTCGTTCACGCCATCGCTCCCGGCCAGAAAGCCGGGCTGACATTCACGGAAATGCCCGGCCGGGTTTTTGAAGCCAAAGTCACGCGCACCGCCGGCGCGGTGGATCCCGCCTCGCGCACGTTGCAGGTTGAATTGCAGGTGCCCAATCCGCGCGGCGAAATTCTCGCCGGCAGTTACGCGCAGGTGCGCTTCAACGAAGCCGCCACCGCAAATGTCCTGACGCTTTCGGACAACGCGCTGATTTTTCGCGCGCAGGGAATGCAGGTCGCGCTCGTCAGCAGCGACAACAAGGTGAAATTGCAATCCGTCACGCTCGGGCGCGATTTCGGCAACACGGTTGAAGTCCTCGCCGGCTTGAGCGCGACCGACCGTGTCATCAACAATCCGCCCGATTCCATCGCCGACGGAATGGCGGTCCAGGTGGAGCAGCCGGCGGGAACCAATTCAGCGGCGAAATGAGAAAATATATTTTCATTGGCGTCGTCGCGCTGGCAGCCGGTCTGGCCGGCTGTGTCGTCGGGCCGGATTATCACCGCCCGAATGCGCTGCCAAACCAGCCGCTCCCCCAAAATTTTGACGACAACAGTCCGGCCAATACAAATCAGGGCAACTGGAAAATTGCCGAACCATCCGCCAATTTGCCGCGCGGCGAGTGGTGGGGGGTGTTTGGCGATCCGGAGTTGAACCGGCTGGAAACGCTGGCCTTGACCAATAATCAAAACCTGGCCGCCGCCGCGGAACGTTTTGAAGAGTCCCGGGCGCTGGCCTCGGCGGCCAACGCGAATTTTTATCCACAACTGGCGGCGGGCGGCACGCCCAACAGCGACATCAATCGCCAGCGCACCAGCGTCAACCAACCCCAAAATGGACAGCCCGCCGGCGCGGCGCACACCTACGACACGTTCACCGCGCCGCTTTACCTCGGCTGGGAAATTGATTTGTGGGGGCGCGTGCGGCGGCAATCGGAGGCCGCCCATGCGCTCTCCGCCGCCAGCGCCGATGATTTGGAATCCGCCCGGCTGGATGTGGCGGCTGAAGTCGCGGATGATTTTTTCATGGTCCGCACGCTGGACGATGAATATGCGCTGATCACCAACACGATTGAAGCGTATCAACGGTCGCTGGAACTCACGCAGAACCGCCGGAGCGGCGGCATCGCTTCCGATCTCGATGTCGCGCAGGCGGCGACCATCCTGCACAGCGCCGAAGCGCAGTTGCCCGAGTTGAAATTGCGCCGCGCGGAGAGGCTGCACGCGCTGGCCGTGCTGTGCGGCGAATCGCCGGTTGATTTTTTCATCGCCACCAGCGCGCCAGCCGCCGCAACGGTTCCGGAAATTCCGCCGAGTCTGCCGAGTGAATTGCTCGAGCATCGCCCGGACATCGCGGCGGTGGAACGGCGCATGGCCGCCGCCAACGCGGATGTCGGCGTCGCCAAGTCCGCTTTTTTCCCGGCCGTTCGCATCAACGGGCTGGCCGGTTTTCAGTCCATTGATTCGAGTTCGTGGTTCAATTGGCCGAGCCGGTTTTGGTCGGTCGGGCCGTCCGTTCAACTGCCGCTGTTCACCGGCGGCTTTAACCGCGCGCAGCTCGCCGCCGCGCGCGCCGCCTACAACGAAACGGTGGCCGATTATCGCCAGACCGTGCTGGGCGCTTTCGGCGAAGTGGAGGACGCGCTGGCCGCGCAATTGTTGCTGGCGGATGAATGGAACGCTGAAAACCAGGCGCTGGCCTCGTCGCGCCGGACGCTGGAGATCGCCAACAATCGTTACCAATCGGGGTTGGTGACTTATCTCGATGTGGCCACCGCGCAAACCGATGCGTTGAACCATGAGCAGGCGACGGTGCAACTGGCCGGCGCGCGCCTGACGGCGGCCATCAATCTGATCAAGGCCCTGGGTTGCGGCTGGCCACCGGCAGCGAAATAATTTCCACCGCGTTTGCGCGTGGAAGCCGAAATTTTTTTCGGTCTTTGTGTTCTTTTGCGGCTGATTTTTGGCGCAACCGCGCAAGCTGCGGATTATTTTATTTGTCCGGCGGTTTGACCGCGGATTGGATTTGTTTGGCCAGCGCGTTGTATTTTTCCACAACGTCATTCCGGTCCTTCACCTCGTCGTTGTATTTCTGCACGAGGTCGTTGCGCTGGGCGACGAGGTTGGTGATGGCTTCATTTTGCTTCCCAATGCCGGCGTAGGCGTCCGTCAACTTCGCCTCCAGCGCGTCCACGGCGGTTTTGTATTGCGCGATTTCGTTGGTAAAATTGTTGTTTGCGAATTGCAGTTGCGTGATTTCGACCCTTTGCGAAATGACGAGTTGTTCATTAGTTGCGGCGGCGGCCTTGATTTCGGCGAGGCTCGCGTCCATCTGGTTCACCTGATGATTCAGCGTGGCGATGGAATTGGTGTAGCCCTGGATGGCGGCGTTCCGGTCATAGACCATCTGGTCCAAGGTCTGGATTTCGTCGCGCTGGACGGTTTGTTCATACCATTGCCGGGCGCACAGCCCGCAAAGGCCGAGAGCCAGGAGGATGAAGAGGTTGACTTGCAAGTTCTTCATAAAATAATGACGAATGACGAAGCCCTAATGCCTAAAGAATGACGAAATCCGAATGAAGAATGGCCAAGTGGGGGCCGAGATTTGTCCTTTGAGATTCTTTCGTCATTCGGATTTAGGTTTTAGTCATTTTTAAGGTTTATCCGCCGCAGCCGTTACAGCAATCGCAACCCGCTGGATGCCGGCGCGTTTCACCAAATCGAGAACGAACACCACGGAGCCGTGCGTGGCGTCCTTTGCGCCGGTGATATAAACTGGCAGATTGGTGTTCAGGTTGCAGCGGTTCGTGAGCATCGTGAACAATTCGGGAAAGGCGATGGCCTTGTCGTCGGCGGAAACCTGGCCGTCCTGGTTGACGGTGAGATTCACGATGTCGGGCTTCTTCGACGGAGTGGCGAGCGTGGCGGTGGGCAGGCTGGCTTTGACCGTGCGGACAATTTGCATCTGCAACGTGACCATCATGAACGACGCGAGCAGGAAAAACATGATGTCAATCAGCGGGATGATTTCCAGCCGCGACTTTTTTTCCGGGATGGGCGTGCGAATTTTCATGGTGCTGCCGGGCTTTGCCGGCTGTCAGTCATGAACGCGACCTTTTGGATGCCGATCGCACGGACGGTTTCATAGACCTTAACCATGTCGCCGTGGAGCGTGTCGCGGTCGCCGCTGATATACACCGGCAAATCCGGGTTGGCGCGGAAGCGGTTGCTCAAGGCGAAGCCGAGTTCGGCCATCGAAATCTCTTTTTTTTCAAGCCACACCGCGCCGGATTTGTCCACGGCGATGTTGACCATGTCCGGCCGGAAATCCTGCTGCGATTGCGAGGCGGGCGGCAGGCGGACCTTGATGTTTTCCGATTTGCTCATCTCTAAGGCCATCATCATGAACGACGCGAGCAGGAAAAACATGATGTCAATCAGCGGAATGATGACAATCCGCGAGCGGCGCTTCGGAATGGGCGAGGGAATCCTCATCGGCTAAAATTTAGTGGCTCGTAGTTTGGCCCGGCGCTTCTGGTTTGTGCAGATGAACAGCCTCGCCCGTTTTTGCGCCGCCGCCGACCATGACCTCGACATTTGTGGCCGCCGTTTCCAGGTCAAATTGCAATTGCGTCACCTTGGCGGAAAAATAATTGAAGGGAATCAGCGCGAAAATCGCGATGCCAAGTCCGCAAGCCGTGGCAATCAGCGCCTCACCGATGCCGCCAGTGACGGCGGTGACCGACAGCTCCTCGCTGCCAATGTGAAGAAAGGCGCGCATCAGGCCGGTGACGGTGCCGAGCAAACCAAGCAGCGGCGCGAGCGTGACGAGCGTGTCCATGACCGTGAGAAAACGGCCGGCGCGTTTCAGCTCGACGCCGGCGGCGAGTTGCAGCGCGCCGAGCAGCGAGGCGTGAACGTGGCCGACGTGACCGAGGCCGTGATGAATCATGCGAATGACCGGGTCGTCCGAGCCTTCGGAAATTTTTTGCGCGGCGGCGAGGTCGGAGTTTTCCAGCGCGGCTAAAAGCTGCTCCAGTTTTTGCGGGTCGCGCCGCCGGCTTTCGCGCAGCCACCAGAACGCGCGTTCGCCAACGACGGCGACCGCGACGATGGCGCTGACGAGAATCGGCCACATGACCGGGCCGCCTTTGAGGAAGAATTCGAGAACGATGTTTGCGAGCATGGGATTCATGGATTGAGTTTGGTTATGGTTAAAATCAGTTCAATTGCAACAGGTAGGTGATGCTGGTTTCAAAAAAATGGCTGGTCTCGCCGGCCGGCAGCCGCCAGTGGCGCTTGATGAAATCCACCGTGGCGCGGTCGAGAATGGGAAAGCCGGACGATTCCTTGACCTCGACGGAAACGACATTGCCCGCCGCGTCGCCGCCGAGCAGCAGTTTCACCGTGCCTTGTTCGCCGGTTTCCCGGGCGATGGCCGGATATGGCGGTTCCGGGCGGTCGCCGCCCTCGCCGGTGTTGTTGAGCGCACCGATGCGCACCGGGGCTTCCCGCGGCGGCGGCGCGGCTGCGAGCGGGGCGGGCATGACGAGCGCGCCGGCGGTCGGCACCCCGAAGTTGATGTTCGGCGCGTCCGGCAGAACGACGAGGACCGGCGGCTGATTGTTGACTTGCGCCGGTTCCGGCCTCGGGGCGATTGCCTGCGGCGGCAACACCGCCGGCTGGATGACGACGGGAATAATTTCCTGGACGGGCGGAACGGGCTTGATGGCAATCAAGCCGCGCCGCGCGCCAACGATTCCAATCAGGAGAAAGAGGATGCAAATCGAATTCACCCAGGCGAGCTTGAGATTCGCGTCCCGGTTTGCCGATGGCAGGCAAAGCCGGGCCAGCTCGTCTTTCAACTCGTAACTGGAGATTGTTCGATTTGTGTCCATTCCTTAATTTTCTAAAATTGCGCGGTCACGCCAAACCTTACTTGAATTGGCTCAACCGGGTGATAAACGTTTTGAAATGACGCCTGGGCGGCCGGCGTCACCCGCGAGGTGTAGGCATAATCAATGTCGTGGTCGCGGCGGTCAAGCAGGTTCAGGATTTCAGCCGAGACGCGCCACGTCTTGTTGATTTGGTAGCTGGCTTCCGCGTTCAACAGAACGGTTTCGCTGGATTGATATATGCCATCCGAGGTCAGGTCGCGCGGGCCGAAGTAACGCAGCCGGAGGCTTGACGAAAAACCATGGAAATCATGCAGCGTGATGCCCGACGAAATCACCACGCCGACCGCCTCGGGAACATCCGTGCCGCCGGGACTGCCCGGCGCGGCATCCGCCGCGTCAACGGAAGTAAAGCGGGCGATGGAATCCGCCGCATCGAGGTCAAAGGCCAGATGCTCGGTCAGCGTGTAGTAGTTTGCCAACTCGACACCATAGCGATTGCTGGGTTGCTCGGACGGAACGGTGCCGCCGGTGTCGCCATCCTGGAGCAGTTCGGACGCGCTGTAGAGATACCAGAGCGACACGGTGCTTTGGAGTTTTGGAACCGCCAGCGTGCGCACGCCGATCTCCGCGCCCTTGGTCTGGATCAAGGGGGAAATTCTCGTGGTCGCTCCTCCATAGGGATAATCCGCCGAGACGGGTTCCTGGGTCTGCGTCGCGCCGCGTCCGTCGTTGCTGTGAAAGCTGAAACCGCCTTGCAGATAAAATTCCGTCTTCGCCCACGGACCAAAAATCAAACTCATCTTCGGGCTGGGCAGAAATCTGTGGGCGTTGCCGGAGTTGGTCGGATTGCTCAAGCTGGTGACGTCAAAGTAGTCCAGGTCGCCGCGCAGGCCCGCGACGGAGCGGAATTTTTCCGCCCATTGAATTTTATTTTCCACATAAACCCCGACTTGCGTGTCGGTGAAATCATTCACGTCCGTGTCGTAGGGAAGGACGGCAGGAGCGCCGCCGGTGTCCGTATCCCATTTGTCCACGCGCACGCGGTCATACGTCTGATAAAGGCCATTGTCAATCCAGTCGTTGCGGACTTGCAGGCCGAAGGTGTTTTCCACGTCCCGGCCAAACCACTGGTTGATGAGCGTGTGGTTTGCGTCAAGGCCGGCCACCCAGCGCCGGTCGTGCTGCTCGAACTGATCGCCCTGGTTGGTGTCCGTCAGGAAATAGGTGAAATCCGAAAACAAATCCAAATCATAATAAAATCCGTAGGCCATGACATGGGTTTGGGAATTTTCATTTTGCTGATGCCATTCGGCTTGCAGGCTGTAACGCTGCGAATTGCCGCCATCCGTCGGGTTGATCGCGCCAAAAAAATTCGTGTGGCCAAAACTGGCGGGGATCTGGTCGCTGGAATTCCAAATGCCGTGATAGGCATGCGCGGTCACGCTGTAGCCGGCCGTCTCACTGCCCTGGCTGTAGGTTAAAATGCCGTTGAATTTCTGGTAATTATCCGGATTCACCCACGGGCCGTCGTCGTGATACGCCTCGCCGCCATAAAGAATGCTGCCCGGTCCCAGTTTTTGCGACGCGCCGAAAACCGCGCGTTCAAAACCATACATGCCCGCTTCCAGGGTGACAAAATCCTGCGGCAACGTCTGATAGAACACCAGATGCGCATTTCCGGCCGAGCCGTAATTCCCCACGTCCGCGTAGTAAGGGCCTTTCTCGTAATCGATGCGCTGCACCAATTCCGGGATGACGATGTTCATGTCGGCATAACCCTCGCCGTGCGCGTGTGACGGCAGGTTGAGCGGCATGTCGTCAAGAAACACCGCGAAGTCCGTGCCGTGATCCAAATTGAAGCCGCGCAGGAAATACTGGTTTGCCTTCCCGCCGCCCGCGTGCTGCGTGATGATGACGCCGGGCACGGTCTCCAAAATTTCCCCGCTGCGCAAAATCGGGCGGTCGGCCAGTTGGCTCGCGCCGGTGGTGCCTTGCGAGGCGGAATTGGCGATGCCCAACATGCTGTCCTGGCGCCCCATCACGACCATGTTCGGCAGATGCACAACATTTTGGTTGGTGCCCGCCGCAACAAGGCTGCCCGGAGTAGCGTTTGTCAGGTCGGCGGCCATGGCGGTTTCAGCAAGGAGTGACACCGCCAGGATGATTTTTCCGGCAACCCGGATTGATTTCTGAAATGGTGTTACATTCATGCGCAACAGTATTATTCAGAGCGTCGGTATTACGCAAATACAATTTCGTATGAAGAGGGTTGCGCACGGTTTTGCCAGCGTTGCCGGCGACGAAGGTTGAGGCATTTCAAAAGACAAAGCTCAACGAGCCGAAGAAGCCGAGCCGTTCGCCGTATTGGGCGGCGTTGACGCCGACGCCGGAACCGCTGCGAAGCTGGTAAATGTTGTCCGTGACGTTCACGACATCCAGCCGGGCCTTCAAAAACCGGTTGCGGGCGAGCTTGAAGCTTTGTTCCGCGCCGAGGTTGATGGAGTAATATTGCGGCACGCTCGATCCATTGGGAATGGGATCGCCGGTTGATGTTCCATCCACCGTTCCGCCGCCGTCCTGCCGCAGACCGCTGCCATAAATCGCGTCGGCATAAACGCGCGTGCTGCAACCCGCGGATTCGTTCCAGGTGTAAGTCGTGCCGAACGAGCCGGTGACGCGCTGGTCGTGATCCAGAAAAATCCAATGATTCTGGACGTAGGCCGCATCATTCGGAGAGAACAGGAATTGCGCCGAGTTCCAAGTTTGACCATACGCCTGCGACCAGGCCAAGTTGGCATAACTGGAAAACCCGCCCTGGTTGTAAGAGCCGGTAAATTCCACTCCATAAACCTTGCCTTGGTTGTAATTGAACGCCGAGAGGATGAGCGTTTGCCCAAACAATCCGTCGTCAAGCTGTTCTTGCGCCTCCTTATAATAGCCATCCACGCCGACCTGCAGGTGCTTTGTGATTTTTTGCGAAATGCCGGCGTCGAAATAATTCGCGCGCTCGGCCCTGACGGTGCCATCCGGCGCGTTCGGGCCGGCGGGGGATTCATTCGCCGTGCCGTCGAACTGGTTCACGTTGCCCGACGGAACATTTTCCAGCGGCGGCGGTGTGAAATAACGCGCGTAACCGGCGTGCAGCGTCGTCGAATCCGTCGGCTGCCAGATGATGTTCGCGCGCGGACTGGGTTGGTTCTCCTTGTCGAATGGAGAATAATACTCATCAAACCGCGCGCCGTAATTGATCGTGACTTCGGGCAGGATTTTCCATTCATCCTGTAAATAGACACCGGCAAACAGCGCGTGCGAGACGCCGTTCTGAACGATGGTCGTCGTCGGCGAACCGGGCAGGGGATTAAAACCGCCCGGATCAGTGCTGTCCATGAGAATGGCCGTCGTGGTTGAGTCGGCGGACAGGTATTCATCCATCAACAAAACGCCGCCGCGGATTGTGTGCTTGTCGCCGAGGCTGTAACTCGCGTCGGTTTGGATTCCACCGGAATAGAGATTCCGATCCACATCGCTGGCCACGCCGTTGAAAAACAAATCGCCGATGGGATCGGGCGTGAAATGCACGTTGCTGTTGCGCCCAAAAATGGAGGCTTGCAGATTCAAATCGCCCGCCGATTCCTGGTAGCTCGCCACGCCGTAATAATTTTGCTCGTTTTGATTTTCGTTGAGTTCCGTAGAATTATAACTCGCCGGCAACACGGTGCTGCCGGTGTTCCACGGCTGGCCACCCGGCGCGGAGTAATTCGCCGGATCGTTTTGCAACCCCGGCGTGTTGGGAACTTGAAAGTTGCTGTAGGACGCGCTGCCCATCAGGCTGATACGGCTCGTGTCGCTCAAAATACATGACGCATACACGAACGCCTTGCCTTGATCCGTCATGTCGTGAATCGCGGTGTGGCTGGGCGTGGGATTTTCGATGCCGAGGTCGTTGTGATCGTAACTGCCGTCCATGAAGTAATTCCATGCTCCCTGCGTGCCGCCGTATTCAAAGCTTGGCCGGATGGTGTTGTAACTGCCGCCATACATTTCCGCCGCGCCGCCGTTTTCGAACGCGCCGTTTTTCGTCTGGATGTCCACAACACCGGCGGTGCGGAAACCATAAGCCGCCGGCAGCGAGCCGGTGATGAGCTGCATGGAGCCTACGAACCGCGGATCGAGCTCCAGCCCGAATCCCGTGATGCCTTCGGGCAGCAGAACGTCGTTGATGCGATATTGCAGATTTCCGTGCTCGCCGCGAACGTGCAAATCGCCGTTCGCCGCCGAATCCGCCGCCACGCCCGGCGCGCGCAAAATGACCTCGTTGAACGGCGCGTTGGCGCCCTGCGACAAGGTTTCAATCTGCTCCTGGCTGAAGGTGTGTGCCGTCGCGCCCAGGTTCGGGATGATTTGATCCCGCGCCTTGTCCAGCTTGCCCACGACGGTGATGTTGCCAAGCTGGGTGATGTTCGTCGAACTGCCCGACGCGCCGGCGTTCGCCGCCGCCAGATTGTTCGTCTGCGCCAGCGCCGTCCCGCCACAAGAAAACGCCACCGACGAAATCACCGCCCAATACACCTTTTTACGGACCCGATTTTTTCTCTCCGCATAAATTCTCATAAGCTTTCAAATTCAGTTTCAGTTTAATTCAGTGAATCCCAAGGATTCGCACTTTGCGAGACGCCGCGCGGCGCGCACAAAGATTTGGTTGCTGGAAACGACTTTCAGACGAAGCGAACCGCGCCGTCTGAAACGGACGAATTAAGAAACGGTCTGAAAGGCGGGCGGCCCTCGGCCAAGCGGAAGATTTTTATCGGCCGGAATGAAAATGGAGAATTCCGCGTGTCGGGTAATTTCAATCCAAGTCACCGGCAAAACCGCCGGAGCAGCGCACGGCGCGGCTTCAATTTTCCCATGCGCGATGGCAACGATGGCACAATCGTCATCGTCTTTGGGAATTGTTCCGCCGTGCAGCCACGCATGGAGCGGCGTGCAGATTTCCGCCGTCGCCATGAACAGCCACAGCGCCAGCGACAAGACCCCCGCCGCGAAGAAGATTCGTTCGCGCGTTCGGCGGTTAAATTGGAATTTTCCGGGGCGCATTCTATCCTCCGATCAAAGCACCAGTTGCCACAAAACCGGCGTCGCAATTTGCGCGGTCGTCCCGTTTGCAGATTGCGCCGCCGCAGGAGCCGGCGCCGGCTCGTTGTCGGCCTCGAAATGTTTGATGAGCATGGCCACGGACAATCCCGCCAGCAGGGCGACCGACAGCTTGAAGCGGTCGTGGGAATGAAATTGCAATTCCGGCAGGAGGTCAGCGCTGGCGATGCAAAGAAATGTTCCCGTGCAGAATGCCAGCGCACAGCCGAGCAGAACTCCGTTGGAATCGGCAAACTGGCTCGCACCTAGATAAAACAGGATTGCACCCACCGGACTCACCAGCGAAAACAGCGCATTCAGCAGATGGCGCGAAAACCGCGAACTGCCGCTAGCCGTCATTAAAGTCGAGATTGCCAGCGCGTCGAACGGCTTGTGGAGAATCACCACCATGGCGACGCCCAGTCCCGCCAGCTTCGCATGGCCGTGCGCGCCCGCTGCGACGGAAGCCGCCAATGCCAGGCCGTCGAATAGTGAGTGGAGTGACAACCCAAGCGCAGTGCCGACCCAGGAAAGCTGCTGCGCCGATTTGTCGGCAAGCGTGTGGGCGTGGTGCGCATGGTCGTGAACATGGTCGTGTTCCTGCGCGTCACAATCTTCGGGATCGCCTTCGGGTGTGTCGTGATGGTGAAAGTGAAAAAAGCGTTGCAAAAAAAACATCGCCAGAAAGCCGCCGAGCACCCACGCCGCCGTCCGGTCAACCGAATGCAATTGCTCCGCCGCATCCGGCAAAAAATGCAGCAGCGCGATGCCCAGCATGAGGCCGGCCACGAAACTGGTCGCCAGTTGCAGGCGCGTGTGGGTGGGACGGATGATCAACAGCAGCCAGCCGCCCGCGAGCGACGCGAGCAGGACCAGCACGCAATAAACTGTGAGCAGCCAGACGGGCGTCAAAGTGGACATAATTGTAATTGCAAATCATTTGCAATTTAGCAAAACGGCAAACCGCCGCAAGTTTTAATTTTGGATTTATAGCGTCGAGCCACGGGCGCGACGCTACATCATCGCCCGCAGCATTGCTTGTATTTCTTGCCACTGCCGCAGGGGCAGGGGTCGTTGCGGCCGACTTTTGGGCCGGTGCGGACGGGTTTGGCCTTGGCCTTGGCTTCCTGCGCGGCGGCGGCTTCGCTGACGACATCACTGGCCTTGGGCTGCGCGCCACCGGAACTGGCGGTCGTCGTGCCGCCGCCAAACGCGCTTGTTGTCTGGTGCATCGTCTGTTGCGGCACGTTCCGCAGGAAATTTTCAAATGCCAGCATGGACGACGCGCTGCGGAAGATGTTGTTGCAGATTTGCGTCTTCACGTTGACCATCAGTTCATCGAACATCTTGAACGCCTCGGCCTTGTATTCCACGAGCGGATCGCGCTGGCCGTAACCGCGCAGGCCGATGCTGTAGCGCAGGCTGTCCATTTCGTAGAGATGCTCCTGCCAGAGCCGGTCAATCGCGCTCAAAATCGTGAACCGCTCGACTTCCTTCAATGCGTCGGGATTTTCAAAGCTGATTTTGATTTCGTAAGCGTTGCGGACTTTTTCGGAAATGAAATTGCAGACGGCGAACTGCGCCATGCTCAACCCGTCGAACAGCGAGCCGGCGACCGGCTCATCCTTGCCGGCGTCAGCGGCCTTGACGATTTCGGCCTCCGGCATGCCGAGCGGAAAATTCAGGTTCACCCAGTCGGCCAGCGGACGGAGTTTCCACTCGCTGTGCTCGGTGTCCGTCGTCGTGAATTCCATCACCTTTTCGACGACGACCTCCTCCATGATGTCCATCAGCCGGTCGCGCACATCCTCGCCGTTGATGATGTCGTTGCGGAAATCGTATATGACCTGGCGATGCTTGTTCATCACGTCGTCGTATTCGAGCGTGCGCTTGCGGATCTGGAAATTGTGCTGCTCAACTTTTTTCTGCGCGCTCTGGATGGAACGGTTCAGCCAAGGATGCTTCAACTCGTCACCCTCCTCGAATCCGATTTTTTCCATCATCTTCACGATGCGGTCGGAGCCGAACAGCCGCATCAAATCGTCCTCGAGCGAAATGAAAAAGTGCGACGAGCCGGGGTCGCCCTGGCGCGAGCAGCGGCCGCGCAACTGCCGGTCAATGCGCCGCGCCTCGTGCCGCTCCGTGCCGAGCACGTGCAGGCCGCCGACGTCCGCGACGCCGGAGCCGAGTTTGATGTCCGTGCCGCGACCGGCCATGTTCGTGGCGATGGTGACGGCCGCGCGTTGTCCGGCGCGCGCGACGATTTCCGCCTCCTGCTGGTGATACTTCGCGTTCAGCACGGAATGAATCAGTCCCTCGCGCTTGAGCATCCGCGACAACATTTCGCTGGTCTCGACGGAAACCGTGCCGACGAGAATCGGCCGGCCTTTGGCGTGCAGTTCCTTGATTTCCTTGACGACGGCGTTGAATTTTTCGCGCTTGGTTTTGTAAATCGAATCGTGCCCGTCCTTGCGGATGTTCGGCTTGTTCGTCGGAATCGTCACCACGCCGAGCTTGTAAATGTCGAGAAATTCCGTCGCCTCGGTTTCCGCCGTGCCGGTCATGCCGGCGAGTTTTTGATACAGGCGGAAATAATTCTGGATCGTGATCGTTGCCAGCGTCTGCGTCTCGCGCTCAATGGCGACGCCTTCCTTGGCCTCCACAGCCTGATGCAGCCCGTCGCTCCAGCGGCGGCCCGGCATGAGCCGGCCCGTGTGCTGGTCCACGATGATGACCTTGTTGTCTTGGATGACATATTCCACGTCGAGCTGGTAAAGCGAATAGGCCTTGAGCAATTGCGAGATGGCGTGGATCTTCTGCGCCTTGGCCTCGAAGTCCGCCTGCAACTTCGTCTTGGCCTCCAGGCGTTTGCGAGCGTCGGTTTCCGGTCCGGCGTCCACGTCGTGCAACTGCGTCGTCAAATCTGGCAGCATGAACGCCTCCGGGTCTTTCGGGCTGACGAAATTGCGGCCCTTCTCGGTGAGGTCGGCTTCCTGGCTCTTTTCGTCCATGGCGAAGAGCAATTCCTCCTTCTCGCGATAAAGGTCCACCTTTTTCTGGTCCTTGTGCAATTCCAATTCGGCGCGGTTCATCAACCCGGCGTTCTCCGGGTTCTCCAAAATTTTCATCAACGCCTCGGACTTGGGCTGGCCGGTCTTGACGCGGAACAGCAGCAGGCCGATTTCATGTTCCAACTCCCCGGCATTTTCGACATTCGAGCCGTCCTCCGGGCGCAACTTCTTCATCAGCTTCTCGGCCTCGGTCAAAAAGCGGTTGCACAACTGCTGCTGCGCGCGGACGAGCGACTCGACCAGCGGCTTCCATTGCGCAAATTGTTCGTCGTGCGTGTGGACCGACGGGCCGCTGATGATGAGCGGCGTGCGCGCCTCGTCAATCAGGATGGAATCCACCTCATCCACGATGGCGAAATAATGCCCGCGCTGGACCTGCTCCTCCTTGCGCGTGGCCATGCCGTTGTCGCGCAGATAATCGAAGCCGAACTCCGCATTCGTGCCATAGGTGATGTCGCAGGCGTATTGCTCGCGGCGGACGCGCGGCGGCTGGTCGTGCAAAATCACGCCGACGGTCAGGCCGAGAAATTTGTAAATCGCGCCCATCCATTCCGCGTCGCGCGCGGCGAGATAATCGTTCACCGTCACGACATGGACGCCGCGGCCGGTGAGCGCGTTGAGATAAACCGGCATGGTGGCGACGAGCGTTTTGCCTTCGCCGGTGGCCATTTCGGTGATTTTCCCCAGGTGCTGGGCGATGCCGCCGATGAGCTGCACGTCGAACGGGACCATATCCCATTTTTGCGGCAGAGCACGCACGGTGATTTCCTGGCCCAGCAACCGGCGGCAGGCGTTTTTGACGACGGCAAACGCCTCCGGCAAAATTTCGTTGAGCTTCTGCGCGAGTTCATCCTTGTCCTCGATTTTCGCCAGCTCCTCCTTCCACGCGGCGGTCTTGGCGCGCAGTTCGTCGTCGGAAAGTTTTTGCAGCCCGGCCTCGGCGTCATTGATTTCCTTGACGAGCGGCCAGAGTTTTTTCACTTCGCGGTCGTTCCTCGACCCGAAAATCATTTTAATAAGCCCAGTCATGACAATTCGCGAAAAATAGCGTCCGCCACGCTACTCGAACGAGCGCAAAGCGTCAAAACCAATCGCCGCCGGAATTTGTGACGTCATGGCAAAGATGCCGCCCGGCACGGTTGAGGCTTTCGTGAAATGTTCGGGGTTGAAACGGTTTTAACCACGGATGGATGGGGCGGAAGCGAATTTTGGACTGCGGTGGCAAGCGCAGCGCGACACCGCTTTTGAACTCAAGCCTTGAATTGATTCGTCGGCGTCAGCCGGTCGAAAGCGCCGTCGCCGCTTCGCTTTGCCGGCGCAGTCCAAATCTGTGGCTTTAATTTTTCCCGCCGCCGTTTTGCACCAGCTTGTAGCGAATCTTCACGCCGCGCGGGTTCTCGGTGAAGCCGGTGATTTGCAGAATGCCTTTGAGTCCTTTGCGGGTTTCAAACCAATAGGCGGGCTTTGCGGCTTGCGGCCCCCAAGCCACGGCAAACAGGCTAAAGCGATTGGTTGATTGCAGCTGCGCGGCTAGTTGCTCGTATGTAACCGGCGAATCCCAATTCGCTGGAACGGTCTTGATGTCCATCCCGTAGAGAATCCGTCCGTCGTCGGTGAAAAGGTCAATGCCGCGCTCGTTCAAGAATTTCTCTTTCTCCTCGCCCGGAGAAACTCCGATTCCTTTGCCATCCAGCCACGAAATCCCGCATTGCCCTCCGTTCTCAAATTTGAACGCGTTGGTCACGACCCGCTCAATCACCGCGTCAAAGACCGGCGTGGCGTCACTTGAACCGGTCCAAGGTCCAATTCTCGCGATGGGCTTGTCGAGGTTGTTCCACACTTCAACCTTCGTGATGTGGCCGGGCTGTAGCGAGACGTTGCGAAACTCGACCCATTGATACTTGCGCCGTTGCAGCCGGAATTCCTTGATGCGCGCGAACTCGTTGGAGGATACCAGCAGCGTCGCGCCGGTCTGGTCTTTGCCGACGCGCGATGAATTTTCCTGAATCGGAACGACTTTGTCGGTGTCATCCACATAAACCATGCGTGATTCCCAGTCATCGCTTCTCGTGTAACTGCAACTCACCGCCACATCGCCACTTTTTCCAACCACGGAATTCACTGTCGCGCTCCATTCGCCACCCGCTACTGATCCGTTCTTGTGCAAGGTGACTGCGATTTCCCAAGCGCCATTTGCCACGCCCAAAGAAATATCCATCGTCCGGGCATTCGTCGGACAGACGATAAGTTGGATGAACTGCGCGTCCGGCTGACGTTTCCAAGACGGGCGCAAACTCGATCCTCCCAAAGAAATGCCTGATTCATCATTGGCACGGCAAACGGGATACGACATTCCTTCCGCAGATTCGTTGTGGATGCGAAACGCGATTTTCTTTGTCACCTTGCCTTCCGCCCAATTATCCATGTTGCCGCCATCAATGGGGAACGGTTCGGCGGAGGGTTGGCCGTTGGGCAGCCAGCAAGCCGGATTGGTCCACGGCTGGTTGCCGACGGCCACCAGTTCCACTTCGCCTTGATTCAACCTCGCCACGAACGGCGGGCCGTTCACCACCCGCCCGCTTACCGGGCCGATGGAATCTGATTTAGTCGAACCTGCACCCGGCATTAAAAGAACAAGCGCCACCGTGAGAACTGCGATAATTGCCGCCACGATCGCGAACAGGCAAAACGCTCCGAATGGATTTCCCAGATTCACGGTATGGCCTAATGCGGGAATCTGTTTTTGCACCCAGGCGCGCGAATCGCGCTTGCTAAAATAAACAGATAGCCATTTCGGCCCGGTCCAATTCTGCGGGTTGCGCCACTCGCTTTCATTGATGACGGCTCGGTCGGATGGCGAACCGGGCGCGACGCGCGGTTCGGCGGGCGCGACGCCCGCGCCACCCTTGTTCACCGCGCGCCAGACGGCGCGGATGATGAGGTGATCAACCCATGCAATAGACGCACATGCCAGCGCAATCCAGATTGTCATGTCCCACAGGTCCAGGAAGAGCGAGTTTGACATGTGCAGAATTTGGCGGGCAAACAGCTTCGCGAGCACGAGCCACAGCCAGGCAATTGCACCATCCACCGCCAGCAGCGGAAACAGCAATCCGTCGAATACCGCCAGCCACAGACCGTAAAGCTTTCCCGCTGAACGGCGGATTTGCGTGACGGCAATCCAGCCGAGAATTGTCGTGCCGAAGGGCGCAGTCAAACCGAGCAGCGCTAACGGCAGACCGATTATCAAAAACAGCAGGCTTACTCCAGACGGCGGGTTTTCCGCTCGGGCATGAAGCGCGATGAACATCGGAGCCAGTCCGACAACAATGAACGGCACCCAGCACACGGCCACAATGGCCGTGCGCGAGAAGCGCGGCACAATTTCCGCTTTCCGATTTCCGATTTCCGCTTTTTCAGTTTGAGCCTCCTCACCCGCCGTCGCTTCGCTTTGGCGCGGCTGGCGTCGGCTGCTACCGGGCGGCGTGGCCACGATGGTTTCCACCATCGTCTTCACCTCGCTGACCTGCTGGTAGCGGAGTTCGGGTTTCTGTTCCAACGCGCGCAGGACAATTTCATCGAGGCGCACGTCAATTTGAACCTTCGTGGAGGGCGGCGCGATTTTTTTGCCGGGCAGTTCGCCGGTGAGCATTTCGTAAAAGACCACGCCGAGTGAATAAATATCGGCCCGGCTGTCCACCCGCTGCGGATCGTTCTTTTGTTCAGGCGCGCTGTAACTCGGCGTGCCGACGGCACCGGTGGGGTCGTGCTGCTGCGCGGCCCCAATTTCAGGGCCGACCGGCAGGTCAGCCCTGCCGGTTTCGGGTTCAATCATCCTGGCGATGCCAAAGTCCGCCACCTTCACCCGGCCGGCCTTGTCGAGCAGCAGGTTCTCCGGCTTGATGTCGCGGTGGACGATGCCCCGGTCATGCGCGAATTGCAGCGCGTCGCACAGCGGCGGCACGATGGCCAGCGCCTCTTCCGGCGTGAATTTCCGCGCGCGCAGAAGCCGGCGCAAATTCACGCCGTCCACAAATTCCATGAGCAGGTAATAAAATCCGCCCGCCTGCCCGAAGTCGTGAATGGTGACGATGTTCGGATGGTTCAGCGCCGCGAGCGCCTGCGCCTCGCGCGCAAAGCGTTCGGCGAACTTTGCGTCGCGCACGCGCTCGGGCGCAAGCAATTTCAGCGCGACGAGGCGGTTCAAACTTTTTTGCCGCGCCTTATAAACCACGCCCATGCCCCCGCGTCCGAGGCATTCGAGGATTTCAAGCTGCGGAAAATGCGGGGCGATTTGTTCGGGCGGCAGCGGCGGTTGCGCGGCGGGCGTGTCGTTGGTGAAAACGGTTTCCGTCTTCAGGTTCAGCGCCATGAGGCAATTGGGGCACAGCCCGGCGGGCGCGTTGTCCGGCAGGGACACGCCGCACTGCGGACATTTTGGCGATGATTCGTTGCTCATGCCCATTGCTTACCGGTTGACGGCGGGTTGTTACACAGCGGTTTCATTTTATTGACCGGCCAGCGCGGCGGCGAGATGCCGCAATTCGCCGTCCAAATCCGCCTTGTCCGAAAGCGTCTGGGAAATTTCCTCGCGATAAATTTCGCGGAACCGCCGGCGCAATCGGTGCACCGCCACGCGGGCTGCTCCTTCGTTCGAGCCGAGGCGGGCCGCCACCGCCGCATAATCAATCGCCCCGTGCGCCGCCAGAAGACAATTCTTGAGCGCCTCAAAATGATCCGGCTTTCCCGCCGCCGCGAATTCGTCGCGCAATCGGTTCACGGTCAAATCCAGGAGCGTGATGGCCCATTGCCGGTCGAAAGTTTCGTCCGCCGCGAGCGAATGGCTGTCCGCGGCATAACGGCTTTCGGCGAATTCCGTGTCAAACGGCACGCGCGACTGGCCGCCGCCGCGCCGCTGCGCGGAAGCCCGCCGCCATTCGTTGGTCATGAAATTTTTCAACGCCACGATCAGGAACGTCCGCAGCCGGCCTTTTTCCCGGTCGGCGGAGTCGAGCCAGTTTTTTTGGAGCAGGCGGCAGAAGAATTCCTGTGTGAGATCCTGCGCGTCGTGCGGCGACTGCCCGCAGCGGCGGACATAGGCGTAAAGCGGATACCAATAGGCGCGGCAGATGGCGGCCAGCGCCGCCGCCGATTCCGGCGCGTCCTTGCGCGTGGCGGCCAGGACGAGCGACCAGCGCGTTTGCGGAAAAACCCGTGGCGCTTCGCTGGATGAAGTCTGGCGGCTCATGAAAAAATCGTGCCAGGTGAGAATTACCCGAAACGGGGCGATTGTTACAGAAGAAGTGCGAAAAATCCGGGAGCGCCGGCAGAACACCAGTGCTCCCGGTTGAACAAAATTCCTGCCGCGTCGAAATGCCGTGAGGCATCGGCGCAGCAAATGAATCAGGGGTGATTTACCTGCCGACGGCAATGACGTCCAGCATTGACGGCCTGCCGCCGCCACCGCGTCCGCCACGTCCGCCGCGTCCACCGCGTCCTGCACCGGCGGCTTGATCCGCGCCGTTCGCAGGAGGAGGAGTTCCCGCCGCGGCTGGCGGAGGAGTTGACACGGCCACGGCTGGCGGCGCATTGGTGGCCGGCGCGCGTTCCGTGGTGATGACAATGATCCGGTCGTTCTTCGAGTCGAGCGTGCAGGTTCGGGCACCCTGCTTGGTTGGCACGTTCGTTTCGACCATGAAGCTGGTCGGGCTGGTTTCCTGGATGATGGTCAGCGTGCCGTTGCCCTGCGAACTGAAGGCTTCCATCGTGTTGGGATTGAACCCGCCGCCGTCCGTGCCGCCGGCGAGCGGCAGGGTATCAAGAATTTTCCCGTCGGCGGCGTTGAGAATGACACACGTTTGCGGATCGTGGCACATGGCGAAAAGAATATTATTTTTGATGTCCAAACCCAGCCCGCCCGGCCCGCCGCCCTTGCCCTGAAGCGGATAATGCGCCGTCACCTTGAGCGTGTTCGCATCCACCACCGCGACGTTGTCCTGATCCTCAACGTCAATATAGACATGGCCCTTGCCGTCGCTGGCGCCCTGTTCCGGCGCGCCGCCCAGGTCAATGGTGCCCGCGATGGAGCCGTCCTTGGCGTCTATCACCGTCACATTGGGCGCGCGGTGGCTCAAGACATAAACTTTTTCCGTTGCCGGCTCGAACAGAATGCCGTCCGGGCCGCCTTCCACGGTGATTTTTTTGATCACCTGAAGCGTGGTGGTATCAAACATGGTGACGGGACTGCTGCTGCTGAATCCATGGTGGGTCTTCGGGTCCACCGCGACCCCATGACCGCCGCTGTCGGGGATGGTGCCGACCGCCTTGAGCGTGTCGAGATCATAGACGAGGATTATGCCGCCGCGCGGAACATACAGGCGGCGTCCATCGTTGTCCGCATACACATAATCCGTGCCGCCGGTTCCCATTGTCTGGGTCATGCTGACAATTGAGTAAGGCTTGGCGGCAACGGGAGAAGTCTGGGCGGAAGCGCTGAAAGCCAGCATCCCGATTCCAGCCACAAGGAGAACATGCGAAATATGGTTTTGGTAATTCATAAAACAAGTTTAACAGCCATCCATCACAGTTCCATGCTTATTTGATGACAATTTTGTAATGATTCCGGGCACAACCAACCGGGCTACTTCCGTCTTGTTTCCGCATTCCGCATTCTTCATTCTGCCTCTGGCAAATGAACACCGCGCCCGCATCCCTCGGCCTCATCGCCGGCAACCGCACGCTGCCGCTGGAATTCGCCCGGCACGCGCGCGCCGCCGGAGTGAAGAAGCTCGTGGCCGTCGCGTTTGAAAATGAGACCGATTCGGAATTGGCAAAACTCGTGGACGAAATCGTCTGGCTGCGCGTCGGCCAGCTTTCCAAAATGATTGCCGCCTTCACCGACCGCGGCGTCAAGCAATGCGTCATGGTCGGCCAGATTGCGCCGAAAAATCTTTACGATCTCCGGCCCGACTTGCGTGCGGTGGGTCTGCTGCTCCGGCTCAAGGAAAAGAATGCCCACACGATTTTCGGCGCGATTGCCGACGAGCTGAAAAAGGACGGTGTGGAATTGATTGACGCCACGCCGTGGCTCGCGCCGCTCATGCCCGGAAAGGATTTTCAGCTTGGCCCGAAGCTTTGCGCCGAACAGAAGGCAGACGTGGAATTCGGCCTGCGCATCGCGCGGGAAACGTCGCGGCTGGAAATCGGCCAGACTGTGGTCGTGAAAAACGGCGCGGTGCTGGCGGTCGAGGCGTTCGAGGGCACGGACAAATGCCTCGCGCGCGGCGGCGAACTCGCGGGCAGGGACGGCGGCGCGGTCGCCGTCAAGGTCGCCAAGCCGGACCACGACATGCGCTTCGACATTCCCTGCATCGGCTCGCAGACGCTGGAAGTTTGCGCGAAGAGCGGCGTGGCGGTGCTCGCGCTCGAATCCGGCAAGACCCTTTTGCTCGAACGCGAAGCTTGTGAAGCGCTGGCCAGAAAGAATAAAATCTCGCTCACGACAATTTGATTTTGAACCACGGATGGACACGGATTCACACGGATCGGTAGGGCGGGCAGTCCTCTGCCCGCCGAAGTGTCAGTTACAATTGAGCGGCGCGCACGGAGTGACGCGCCCTACCGGTGAAACAAATCTGTGTGAATCTGTGTCCATCTGTGGTTAAATTTTATGCTGACATCCCACGAACTCTTCGGATTCATGTCGCCGGCCTTGGCGAATGAAATTATCACCTTCACCCACGAGACGGACAAGCCGGTCTATAAGGCTACGCTGGCCGCCGTCGCGCAGGCGCGGCATGTGCGCCCGGTCTTTTTGGAACGCCAGCCGCGGCTCCAGCAACACGCCGAGATGATTGCGTCGCTGGCGCGACCGGCGCTGGAAACCGCCGCCGGCGGACTCATCCGCGCCTGGCTCTTGAAAAAATACAAGGCCATGCTCGTGGATTTCCTGAACGCGCTCGCCATCGAGAACAAGGACGGCGTGGTGGACGATTTGCCGAAGGAAATGGACGACGCGAAATTGAAATCCGCCATTGAAACCCTGCTGGCCAAGCATCCGCCGGAAGTGGTGGCCGTTTATTTGAACGCCTTCAACGACATGAACGAGGCGCACTGGGCGAACCTGAAAACCTTGCTCGAAAGCGACGCGCGGTTGCAGCTCGGCGCGCGTTGAACGGCATCGCCAGGCCGCCGCGACGACCGCAAGCAAGACCGCGAAACCAGGAAATGAGGAAATGAAGAATTGAATTTCTTCTTTCTGCCTTCAGTTTTCAGAATTTGACAATTTCCAAAGAGTGAATGGCGCGCCCGGGCATTGGCGCGAGCCGCCAGCCTCCTCGCGGCGCATTGCCCCCGCTTCAAAATCCCCGCCTGATTCCCCGGCCAACCGGCATTGCTTTCACAAGGCATGGACGAAGCAAAAAATGTTCGGACAATGGCAAGAAATGGAGAGAGCAGGTTTGACCGCTGCAATAGATTATTTTCTATTAAACATTAGAAAACGTCAATGTTTGCAAAGCGATGCCGTTCCGAAACGAAACGAGCAGCCTTAACCCGGTAGGATTATGAACACGTCCAAAAAGCCAAAAGCGAGGGTTTTAACAACTTTCACCGCCCTGATCGCCGTCATGTTGATCAGCGGGCTGGCGTCCACCCTTTGCGCCGCCGATCTGAAATCCGACGCGCCCGCGCCGAAAACGGATTACGCGCCGGCGTCAACCAATTCCGTCACCTCGAATGCCACGGCGCCGGAAACAAAGCCGGCGGTGGTCAAAAAGCAGCTTACCGGGGCGGAGCTTTACTCGATGCATTGCAACCGGTGCCATCCCGAGCGCTATCCCACCGAGCGGACGGCGGCGCAATGGAAAACCATCATGCTCCACATGCAGGTGCGCGCGAATCTTCCCGCCGACCAGTCAAAACTGATCCTGCAATACCTCCAGGAAAACAGCGGTCGTTGAGCCCCCGACAATCACTTGAACCACAATGAAAAATAAAATGAAAACACACCGCTTGAAGCATGGACTGGTGGCCGTGGGCTGTGTTCTGTGGATGGCGCTTCCGCCGCGAGCGGCGGCGCAGGTGAGCCTGGCTGACTTCAACGCCTTGAGGGACGCGGTGCAGAAATTGAGCGAGCAGGTTCAGAGCTTGCAACAGACGAACATTATCCGGGAGCAGACGCATGAGAAGGACGTGCAACAAATCCAGCAACTCCAGGAGAAGCTGGCCGAAACACAACAAATCGCCACCAACGCGGAACAGAAAAGCATCGAGGCGGCGCAGACGCAGACGCAACCGCCCCTGCGGGAGCCGATTGACGAGGCCACCGTGAACCACAACTTCATGATGCTGGGCGACGCGGAGTTTCAATATGTCAAGGCGGCTGGACAACACGGGGGATTTGTCCTCGCCGATTTTGCGCCGATTTTTCTGTATCGCGGCGGGGACAATATTTTGTTTGAGGCGGGTTTCGACACCACGCTGCAAAACGGCCTGAACAGCGACGGAACCCACGACAGCGGTTCCACCTCCAGCTTCGATTTGAGTTTCGCGCAACTGGATTATGTGATGAATGAATGCATGACATTTAGTGCGGGTGACTTGTTGCTGCCGCTCGGAACCTACAGCGAGCGGAGCGCTGGGTGGCTGAACAAGTTCCCGGATGATCCGCTGGCGGTGTCGCTTATTCCCGGCGGCGGGATCGGGGTGGAATTGCAAGGGGGGATTCCACTGGGGGACGCCGGCGCATTGGTCAACTACCAAATTTATGGAGTGAACGGACCAAGTTCATCGGAAACAAACGCGGATCCCACCGCACTTGATTTGGGTGGAAACGTCGGGCTAAAATCCGACAACACGGTGGCCAATCTGCACGGCAGCCCGGTCGGGGGCGGGCGCCTGGGTGTATTTAAGCCATTCAAACCCCATTACGACGTGGAACTTGGCGTCTCCGGCCAATCGGGTGAATGGGACGACTCCGGAACTTATCTTTACACTGCGGGGGTGTTCGATGCGGCATTGCACTTGGGGCCAAACTTTCAGGCAAATGGAGAGTATATCCTGACCCGGTATGGCAGCGACCAGGGCTTTGTCAATCAGCAGGGGTGGTGGGTGCAGGCGGGCTACAAGCTGGCTGGATTGGATTTGGAGTTTCCGGTAATCAACAACGTGGAACTCGTGGGCCGCTACGACAATCTGCACAACGCGCCTGGATCCAACGGGCTTGGAGCTAATACCAGTCGCTACACCACCGGTTTCATCTACTATTTCACGAACACGCTGCTCTTCGAGGGCGACTACGAGTTTGTTCACAGCAACGATCCATCCCAAGTTGACCAGCTCATATTGCAGCTTTCCTATGGATTTTAGAATCACGGTTTAACCGTTTAACATGGAGATTGATCATATAAACAATTAGCAGCCATGAATGAATTTCTATTTCTAAACCAGCGGCGGCGGGTGCGATTGGTCTGGCCGTGTGTAACAGCGGTGTTCGGGTGCATAATTTTTGCCAGCGCTTCGGCGCAAAACACACCGTCCCCAACACCCGAAGCAAATCCGGCACGTCAGGGCAGGGCCATGGTTTCGGAAGCGACGAACCAAAGCCCCACTTACCTCCGCGACATCCAGCCGATTTTCATGGGCAATTGTTCCCGTTGCCATAACCAGGAGTCCCGGTTTGTTTATGACTGGCTGGACTATAAGACCGCCTTCGCCGACCGCTGGGAAATCCGGCGGCGGATTTGGGACAGTTGGAAAGGAAGCTATTACAAGGAGCCCATGCCGGTTGCCAACAGCCCCGAATCATTGGCGCTCACCGATGAGGAACGGCAAACCATTGTGAAGTGGGTGGACGGTGGCGGCCTCCGTGGCGTGCCGCCGCCGCCCGGCGCCGCCAAGTCGAAAGCCGAGCAGATCGCGCTGGGCCGGCGGCTGTTCACCTCCATTTGCGCCGCTTGCCATCAGCCCACGGGCCTTGGACGCCCCAATATGTTTCCACCCTTGGCGGGGTCGGACTTTCTGAACGCCGACAAGAACCGCGCCATAAAAATTGTCCTCTTTGGCCGGCAGGGAGAAGTGGTGGTGAACGGGATGAAATTCAACAACAACATGCCTTCGTTCCCGCTCACCGAACTGGATGTCGCGAGTGTTTTGACGTTCGTCTA
>Ga0182030_10003307_pt1 | contig 34373 bp, 24 predicted proteins | sample 812S3MmetaG_FD_121299 | JGI IMG/M metagenome (GOLD analysis project Ga0182030, IMG submission 121299) | Permafrost microbial communities from Stordalen Mire, Sweden - 812S3M metaG (Illumina Assembly) | ecosystem: Environmental > Terrestrial > Soil > Wetlands > Permafrost | place: Sweden...
GGCCACCCGTTCCCTCGATGCGGTCGTCGAAGCGGAAATCCGCAACAGCGCACGCCCCGGCAGCCAAGCGCCACATGCGCCGCCAGCGTTAACCTTCGGACTTCCTGGTAAACAAAGGGTAAATCAGCTGCGGGATGGACGTGTTTTGGTCTGCCCGCCGAGGGTTTTGCCGGCAAACACGTCAAATTTGACACATCTGCCGATCGCGATGCCCCGGGGGCCGGGTCGCCCGCGCCGACCGGCGGGACGGCAGCGACCCGCTTTATTTCTGCACCCGCTTCGCCGCCAGTGCGATCTGGCCTTGCAGGAAATCGACGAATTCGATGCCCTGAGCCTTCAGCGCCTTCGGATAGAGCGAGGCCTTGGTCAGACCCGGCAAGGTATTGGTTTCGAGATAGATCGGCCCCCGCTCCGAGACAATGAAGTCTGAACGTGAATAGCCGCGGCACGACAGCGCCCGGTGGGCCCGCAGCGCCTGGTCCATCAATTGGGCGCTGATCTCGGCCGGAAAACGCCCTGGGCAGATTTCCTGGGTCGCCTTGGCCAGGTATTTGGCGACATAGTCGAACGGCCCCTCGGCCGGGATGATCTCCACCGGCGGGAGCCCGATCAGCGAGCCATCCAGCTGCTCGAGCACGCCGCAGGTCGCTTCGCTGCCTGCAATGAACGGCTCGATCAGATAGTCCTCGGTCCCGGCCGCGTTGCGGACGGCGGAGATATCCTGTGTCGAATTGACGAAGATCAGGCCGTAGCTCGAGCCATCCCGCGCCGGTTTTGCGATCAGCCTGCCGTACTCGGCCAGCGCCGCGTCGATATTCTCCAGCACCACGGCGCCCGGCGCCTTCAGGCCCGCAATCTCGACAAAGCGCTTGGCGGCGATCTTGTCGAAGGCCAGATGCGACGACGCCGAGCCGGAACCGGTGAACGGAAGCTCGCGCATTTCGCACATGGCCTGAAGCTCGCCATTCTCCGCCGTGCCGCCGTGCAGGCCGAGCACGAGCAGGCGGTTCTCGGCCTTGGCCCTGTCGAGCGCCTGCTGGATGTTTCCGAGGCTGGGCGTGCCGGGCCTGAAGGGGTCCTCGAACGGCCGCGAATGCTTCAGAAGCGCCCCGGGAGAGGTTTCGTGCACGCTGTCATCGACATCCCAGAACCACAGATCGGCTTCGGGCAGGGCCGAATGCAGCGCCTGGGCGCTGGCCACGGAGACCAGGCGTTCCTTGTTGGTGCCGCCGAAAAGAATGGTGATCCGCATCAGTTTCGCCCGATCCCGATCCGCTTGATTTCCCAGTGTAGCTCAATTCCGCAATTTTCCTTCACCCGCGCCCGCACCGTCTCGCCCAGGGTCTCGATGTCGTGGCCGGTCGCGGTGCCGGTATTGATGAGGAAATTGCAGTGCATTTCCGATACCTGCGCGCCGCCGACGCGCAGGCCGCGGCACCCGGCGGCGTCGATCAGCTTCCAGGCGCTTTCACCGGGCGGATTCTTGAAGGTCGAGCCACCGGTCTTTTCGCGGATCGGCTGCGCGGTTTCGCGGTGGTTCTGCACCTCGTTCATCCGCGCGCGAATAGCCGCAGGACCGGCGATGACGCCGCGTAAGCGCGCCGAGGTAAAAATCACGGCGGCATCGACGCCACTGTTGCGATAGACGAATTTCATGTCGGCATTGCCGAATTTTTGTCTGCTGCCGTTGCGGCCGATGCCCGACGCCTCGATCAGGACATCCCTGGTCTCCGCGCCATTGGCGCCGGCATTCATGCGCAGCGCGCCGCCGATGGTGCCGGGAATGCCGAACAAAAACTCCAGCCCGCCGATATTGGCCGCCGCCGCGGTTTCCGCGACGCGCCTGTCGAGCGCGGCGGCGCCGGCGCTGACGACATCGCCCTCGGCGCTGACCTCGCCGAAGCCGCGGGCACCCAGCCTGACGACCACGCCCGGAATACCGCCATCGCGCACGATCAGATTGGAGCCGACGCCGACCACATGGAGCGGAAGCGGGTCCGGCAAATTGGCCAGGAAATACGCCAGATCATCGGCATCGGCTGGCGTGAACAGCACCTGCGCCGGACCGCCGACCCGAAACCAGGTCAACTCGGCGAGCGGCTGGTTGGCCAAAAGCCGCCCGCGCAACTCCGGCATCAAGGCCTTGAGATCCGGCGTGATGTCAGGAAAGGCTGTCACGTCACCCCAGCGCCTTCAGTTCGTCCGGCAGCGCATAGGCCCATTGCGTGATATTGCCGGCGCCGAGGCAGACGACGAAATCGCCGCGGCCGGCAATGCCGTGGACCACGCCGGCAAGCTCGCTTGCCTGCTGCAGCGGAATCACTTCGCGATGGCCATGGGCGCGCAGGCCGAGCACGAAATGGTCGCGGTCGATGCCGGCAATCGGCGCCTCGCCCGCCGGATAGACCTCGGCGACGACAACCGCGTCGGCGTCGTTGAAGCAGGTGCAGAATTCCTCGAACAGCGATTGCAGCCGGGTGAAGCGATGCGGCTGCACCACGGCGATGATCTTGCCGTCGGTGGACTGCCGCGCCGCCTTCAGCACCGCCGCAATCTCGACCGGGTGATGGCCGTAGTCGTCGATCACGGTAACGCCGTTCCATTCGCCGGTTTTGGTGAAGCGCCGCCGCACCCCGCCGAAACCCGCCAGCGCCTTTCGGATGGTGTCGTCGGCAAGTCCGAGTTCGTGTGCCACCGCGATCGCGGCGGTGGCGTTGAGCGCATTGTGCCGTCCCGGCATCGGCAGCACGAGATCGGCGATCTCATGCGCCGCATCGGTCTTGCGGTCGCGGAACGCCACCTTGAAGCTGGAACCACCGGCAAACGGATTGAGGTCGAGCAGCCTTGCGTCCGCCTGCGGATTTTCGCCGTAGGTGATGATGCGGCGGTCCTCGATCTTGCCGACAAGGGTCTGCACCACCGGATGGTCGATGCACATCACCGCAAAGCCGTAGAACGGCACGTTCTCGACGAAGTGGCGGAACGCGTCCTGCACCGCCTCGAAGGTCTTGAAATGATCGAGATGTTCGGGGTCGACATTGGTGACGATGGCGACGTCGGCCGGCAGTTTCAGGAAGGTGCCGTCGCTCTCGTCGGCTTCCACCACCATCCATTCGCCGGCCCCGAGCCGGGCATTGGTGCCGTAGGCATTGATGATGCCGCCATTGATCACGGTGGGGTCGAGATCGCCGGCATCGAGCAGGGCGGCGACCATCGAGGTGGTGGTGGTCTTGCCATGGGTGCCGGCGATCGCGACGCAGCTTTTCAGCCGCATCAGTTCGGCCAGCATTTCGGCGCGACGCACTACCGGAATGCGCTGGGCACGCGCCGCCATCAATTCGGGATTGTCGCGCTTGATCGCGGTCGACACCACCAGCACATCGGCGCCGGCGACGTTCTCGGCCCGGTGGCCAACGGTAATGGTGATGCCCTTGTCGCGCAGCCGGCTGACATTGGCGCTCTCGGAGGCGTCCGAGCCCTGCACGGTATAGCCGAGATTGCACAGCACCTCGGCAATGCCGCTCATGCCGATCCCGCCGATCCCGACGAAGTGGATGGGTCCGATCTCGCGCGGCAGTCTCATGGCTGGTCTCTATGTTGTCGGGATGCCCGGGCGGCAGCGCGTGTTCGCGCTGGAGCTGCCGGGCATCCACGAAGCTCCATCACTTCATGCAGGACGTGGATGCACAGGGCACTCGCTATACCGAGTGCCGTACTTTTTAAAGCATCAAGTCGGATATATCCGATGGATCAAACAAGCCCGGCGATGACGCCGCAATGCCGAAATTTCATGGTTTAGAGCTAGATTCGGGCCACTTCCTTCACCAGATCGGCCAGCCGCTCGGCGGCGTCGAGCCGGCCGACCGTGCGGGCGAAGGCCGCCATCGCGGCCAGCCGGGCCGGCTCGGCGGCGAGCGCGGAGATTTCCGCAGCCAGCCGGTCGGGCGTGAACTCCACTTGGGCAAGGCGCAGCGCGCCGCCGGCCTGCGCCAGCACCCCGGCATTGGCGAATTGATCCTGATCGATCGAGCCGGGCAGCGGCACCAGGATCGACGGCCGGCCGATGGCACCGAGTTCGGCGACGGTGCCGGCGCCGGACCGCGAAACCACCAGATGGCTCGACGCCAGCCGCGCCGGCAGATCGCTGAAGAACGGCGCCAGTTCGGCGTTGATCTTGAGCCGGTCATAGACCGCGCGGACCCGCGTCATATCCTCTTCGCGCACCTGCTGGGTCAGGATCAGCCGGCCCCACAGCGCCGGTTCCAGACGCTCGATCGCGCCCGGCACGATATCGGCCATCACCCGCGCGCCCTGGCTGCCGCCGACCACCAGCAGCCGAAGCGGCCCGGCCGGTTCGGGGGCGACGAATTTCACCGCGGCCGCGGCCAGGATGGCCGGACGCATCGGGGTGCCGACGGTCGTGGTTTTCGCCGCCAGCGCCGGGTCGCGATCGAGTACGCCGGGCAGCGAGGTCGCGATCGCGCTGACCCGGCCGGACAACAAGCGGTTGGCGCGGCCGAGCACCGCATTGGCTTCGTGAAGCAAAGTGGGCACCCCGAACAGCCGCGCCGCCAATAATGGCGGCACCGTCGGATAGCCGCCGAAGCCGACCACCGCCGCGGGCTTCAGTCGCCGCATCAGGTTGAGCGCCACCGCGGTGCCGGCGGCGAGCATCGCCCCGGTATAGGCCAGCGACCAAGGCGTGCGGCCGCGCACGGTCTCGCTCGGCACCACGTCGATAGTGTCCTTGGAAAACAGCCCGCTGTAGCGCAGCGCGCGGGAGTCGGTGACAAGGCGCACGCGCAGGCCGCGCCGGATCAGTTCGACGCCAAGCGCCTCGGCGGGAAACAGGTGGCCACCGGTGCCGCCCGCCGCCAGCAGAATGAGAGGGGCAGTATCCATGGGTTCACATAGCCGACCGCGCCGCCTTCGTCATCAGGCGTAACCGCGGGCGGCGTTGGCGTCGCCGATCGACTCCATCTCGGTGCGCGGCCGGTGCCGGGTCAGGGCGAGCATCATGCCGACGCCGTAGGCCAGCGAGATGATCGACGAGCCGCCATAGGAAATGAACGGCAGCGTCATCCCCTTGGCCGGGATCAGCTGCAGGTTGACCGACATATTGATCGCCGCCTGCACGCCGAACAACACCGCCAGGCCCGAGGCGGCAAACCGCGAGAACATGTCCTCGGTCGCATAGGCGCGCGACAGCGCGCGGATCACGATAAAGGCGAACAGCGCCAGCAGCGCCAGGCAAAGGATGATGCCGAATTCCTCCGCCGCCACCGCGAACACGAAGTCGGTGTGGCTGTCGGGCAGGCTGCGTTTGGCGATGCCTTCGCCGGGCCCGAGCCCGAACCAGCCGCCATTGGCGAAAGCCTCCATGGCGGTATCGACCTGGAAAGTATCTCCGGAGGCGGGATTCATGAAGCGGGTGATGCGGCCTGCGACATGCGGCACCAGCAGATAGGCGCCGAACAGCCCGGCGCTGGCGGCGCCGGCAAGCCCCACCACCCAGATCATCCGCATGCCGGCGATGAAGAACAGCGAGCCCCACACCATCAGGATCAGCATGGTCTGGCCGAAATCGGGTTCCATCACCAACAGCGACACCAGCATCAGCAGCAGCACCAGCGCCATCGAGGTCGCCGGCATTTCCGGCCGCTTCGCCGATTCGGCAAACAGCCAGGCCGCCAGCACCACGAAGGCCGGCTTGGCGGATTCCGAGGCCTGGATATTGACCCCGATCAGGGTGATCCAGCGCCGCGAGCCCTTGACCTCGGGGCCGAACAGCAATGTCACCACGATCAGCACGACGCTGACCGCGAACACGATCAGGGCGGTGCGCCGAATCTGCCGCGGCGACAGGAACGACACCGCGATCATCACGATGAAGGACGGCACCAGAAACAGGACGTGACGATTGAAGAAGTGAAACGGATCGAGCCCGATCCTGGTGGCCACCGGCGGACTGGCCGCCAGCGAAAGAATAATTCCGGCCAGCATCAATGCCACCACCGCCGCGAGCTGCAAGCGGTCGACCGTCCACCACCATTCGCTGAACGGGGTGCGTTGTTCACGGGAGATCATGGGCATTCCTGCGCCGAGGTTTGCCCATTGGTCCCCCATGATGGTTTCCGAAGGGTTAACGAATTGGCTGTGTTTGATGATTGGGCAGCCCGGCGCAGGCCCGGAAAGTCTCGCGATATACCCGCGGAGGGAGATCCGGCCGCTTGGACCGAGGCCGCTGGCCGTGTCGCAGCCCGTTTGACCCGGCGCCCGTCTTCACACCACCGGCTTGACGCCCGGCAGCGCCGTGACCAGGTCGCGGAATCTCGCGCCGCGAATTTCGAAATTGCGGTACTGGTCGAACGACGCGCAGGCCGGCGACAGCAGCACCACCGGATCAGTGAGGCCGGAGGCCTGCGCATCGCGCGCCGCATTGGCGACCGCAACCTCCAGCGTCCCGCTGATCTCGTGCGCTACCCGCTCGCCCAGTGTCGCGGCAAACTCCTCGGCCGCCTCCCCGATCAGATAGGCCTTGCGGATGCGCGGGAAATACTCGGCGAGCCCGCTGATGCCGCCGAGCTTGGGCTTGCCGCCGGCGATCCAGAAAATATCGGCGAAGGACGACAGCGCATGCGCCGCCGCGTCGGCATTGGTGCCCTTGGAATCGTTGACGAACAGCACATCGCCGCACCTGCCGACCTGCTCCATGCGGTGGGCAAGGCCGGGAAAGCTGCGCAAGGCGCGCTGCAGGACTTCGCCGGAGACGCCGAGCGCCAGGGCGCAGGCCGCTGCACAGGCGGCATTCTGCGCGTTGTGCAGGCCGCGCAGCGAACCGATGCCGCCGATCCGCGCGATCTCGCTGCGGGCGCCGCCGGAAGCGCGCAGGATGGTTTCATGTTCGACATAGATGCCGTCGGCCAGCGGATTCTTCACCGAGATCCGGACCACGCGCCGGCCGGCCTGATCGAGGCGGTCGGCAATGTTGCGGCTCCATCCGTCATCGACGCCGACGATAGCGGTGCCCTGCTTCTGCACCCCGGCAACCAGGCGCTCCTTCACCGCCGCATAATGCTCCAGCGTGCCGTGGCGATCGATATGGTCTTCGCTGATATTGAGCAGGATGCCGACGCTGGGATCGAGCGACGGCGCCAGATCGATCTGATAGGACGACATCTCGATGACATGGACCCGGCCCATGCGCGGCGGCTCCAACGACAGGATCGCGGTGCCGATATTGCCGCCCATCTGGGTGTCGTAGCCGGCGACCCGCATCAGATGCGCGATCAGCGCGGTGGTGGTCGATTTGCCGTTGGTGCCGGTGATGGCGACGAACGGGGCATCCGGCGCATGGCGACGGCGCTCCCGGCAGAACAGTTCGATATCGCCGATCACCTCGACGCCGGCCTGTTGCGCCGCCAGCACGGTCCAGTGCGGCTGGGGGTGGGTGAGCGGCGCGCCCGGCGTCAGCACCAGGGCTGCAAAATTCGCCCACGATACCTTGCGCAGATCCGCCGTCACAAAACCCGCTTGGGCTGCTTCGGCAAGCCGGTCGACGCCGTCGTCGCCGGCGATCACTTCCGCCCCGCCCGCCTTCAAGGCATGGCAACTGGCCAATCCCGATCCGCCGAGGCCAAACACGGCAACCGTCTTGCCGGCGAAGCAAGTGACGGGGATCAAAGCATCACCGCAACAGCAACCTCATCCCGAGGAGCGTGCTTTTGCGCGCGTCTCGAAGGATGTGATTGATGCCATCCTTCGAGACGCGGCCCATCGGGCCGCTCCTCAGGATGAGGCCGTTGGCTGACGCGCCCTGCTACTGTCTGACATGTCCTCATGCGATCATCTCGAGCTCACCGCAGCTTGAGGGTAGAGAGGCCGGCCAGCGCCAGCATCACCGCGATGATCCAGAACCGGATCACGATCTGCGGCTCGGTCCAGCCCTTCTGTTCGAAATGATGATGCAGCGGCGCCATCCGGAACACCCGCTTGCCGGTCAGCTTGAACGACACCACCTGCACGATCACCGAGACCGCCTCCAGCACGAACAGTCCGCCGATCACGCCAAGCACGATCTCGTGCTTCACCGCGACCGCAATCGAGCCGAGCATGCCGCCGAGCGCCAGCGAGCCGGTGTCGCCCATGAAGATCGACGCCGGCGGCGCGTTGAACCACAGGAAGCCGAGCCCGGCGCCCAGCACCGCGCCGCACAGCACCGCGAGCTCGCCGGTGCCGGCCACGTAGTTGATCTGCAGGTAATCCGAGAACACCGCGTTGCCGACCAGATAGGAAATCATGCCAAAACTCGCCGCCGCTATCATGACCGGCACGATGGCGAGACCGTCGAGACCGTCGGTCAGATTCACCGCGTTGCCGGCGCCGACCATGATGAAGGCGCCGAACAGCAGGAAGAACCAGCCGAGATTGAGCACCACGTCCTTGAAAAACGGAATCACCAGCGAAGTCGAGAACGGGTCGCGTCCGAGCCGGACCAGCGCGTAGCACGCCGCCAGCGCGATCAGCGCTTCGATGGCAAGACGGATGCGGCCGGCGAAGCCGCTATGGGTCTGCTTGGTCACCTTCAGATAATCATCGTAGAAGCCGACCAGGCCGAAGCTCAGGGTGACCGCGAGCACGATCCAAACATAGGGATTGCGGGTATCGGCCCACAGCAGCGTCGAGACCACCAGCCCGGAAAGGATCATCAGGCCGCCCATCGTCGGCGTGCCGATCTTGACGAGATGCGATTGCGGGCCGTCGGCGCGGATCGGCTGGCCCTTGCCCTGGCGCAGCCGAAGGTGATCGATGATCCAGGGGCCGAACAGGAAAACGAACAGAGCACCCGTTACGATCGCCCCGCCGGTACGAAAGGTGATGTAGCGAAAAACGTTCAAAAACGTGCGGAACACGCCCAGACCGGGAACCGTGTTGGAAAGTTCGAACAGCCAATAAAACATTCAATCCGCCCTATACCGCGGCTTCGTCGAGCGCGGTCCTGCCGGGAAAGCGCTTTTCGAGCGCGTTGACAATGGTTTTCATCTTCGAGCCAAGCGACCCCTTGATCATGATGGCGTCGCCGGCGCGAATCGCGGCGACCGCCTGGGCCTCGAGAACGGCCGCACTCTCGGCATAGCCGCCCCGTTTGCCGGTGGAAAGAGCCTCCCACAGGTTACGCATCTGCGGACCACAACAAAACACCAGGTCGATGTGGTTGGCCTTGACGGCATCGATCAGACCGCGATGCAATGCGGCGCTGGTGGCGCCGAGTTCGAGCATATCGCCGAGCACCGCGATGCGGCGGCCGTGCGGGCCGACCGCGGCCTGCCCGAGCACGCTGAGCGCCGCCGCCATCGACGCCGGATTGGCATTATAGCTTTCATCGATCAGCGTCGCATGGCCGCCGGCAAGCTGCAGGGCGCGCCGGGCGCCGCGGCCCGCCGCCGGCTCGACCTGCGACAGCGACAGCGCCGCCAGCGCCAGATCGGCGCCCGCCAGCGACGCCGCCGCCAGCACTGCCAGCGAATTGATCGCCATGTGGCGGCCGGGCATGCCGAGTTTGTAGGTGACGTCATGCCCGATGATATCGGCATGAACCGCCGAGCAGTCGGGGTGCAGCGACAGCTCGATCAGCCGCGCCGCGGAACTCTTGTGGGCGCCGAACGTGACGATGCGCGAGATGCCGAGCTTCCTGGCGCGGCGCTGCAGCCGCGCGAACTGCGGATTGTCGCGGTTGAGCACCACCGCGCCGGCGGGCTCGAGGCCCGCAAAAATTTCCGCCTTGGCGTCGGCGATCGCCTCGATGCCGGCAAAGAACTCCAGATGCACCGGCTCGACCGTGGTGATGATGGCGATCTGCGGCCGCACCATCCTGACCAGCGGCTCGATCTCTCCGCTGTGGTTCATGCCGATCTCGAAGATCGCAAAGCGCGCCGAGGCCGGGCATCGCGCCAGCGACAGCGGTACGCCCCAGTGATTGTTGAACGACGCCGCCGAAGCGTGGGTCTCGCCTTGCGCACCGAGCACGCGCCGCAGCGCTTCCTTGGTCGAGGTCTTGCCGACCGAGCCCGTGACCGCGATCACCTGCGCATCGAGACGGGCGCGCGCGGCACGCGCCAGATCAACCAGCGCGGCAAGTACGTCGTCCACCACCAATAGCGGCGCGTCGGCTGCGAACCTGTCGCGTTGCGCGGCCTCGACCACCGCCAGCGCGGCGCCGGCCTGCAAGGCGGCCGCAACGAAATCGTGTCCGTCATGGACGTCGCCCTTGATGGCGAAATAGGCCTCCCCGGGGGCGATGGTGCGGCTGTCGATCGACAGGCCGCTGACCGCCGCCGGCATCGCGCCGGCGATCGATGCCCGCATCGCCTCCGCCATCGCCCTCGCCGTCCATAACGGGGTTGCGCTCATGCGACCCTCGACGCCAGAACGGCCGCAACGGTATCGTGATCGCTGAACGGCAAGGTGCGGTCGCCGACGATCTGCCCGGTTTCATGGCCCTTGCCGGCAATCAGCAGCGCATCGCCCGGCTGCAGGCCGGCGATCGCGCCGCGGATCGCCTCGGCGCGGTCGCCGATTTCCCTGGCGCCGGTGGCACTGCTCAGGATCGCGGCACGGATCAGCGCCGGATTTTCGCTGCGTGGATTGTCGTCGGTGACGATGACGCTATCGGCATTGCCGGCGGCAATCGCCCCCATCAAAGGGCGCTTGCCGACATCGCGGTCACCGCCGGCGCCGAACACCACCACCAGATGGCGCTTCGCATAGGGCCGTAACGCCTGCAGCGCCTTCGCCAGCGCGTCGGGCTTGTGCGCGTAATCGACGAAGATCGGCGCGCCGTTACGCTCGCCGACCCGCTCCAGCCGCCCCTTGGCGCCTTCGAGATGTTCGAGCGCGGCAAATACCGCGGCAGGCTCGCTGCCGGTGCCGATCGCAAGCCCGGCGGCGACCAGCGCATTTTCGATCTGGAATTCGCCGACCAAAGGCAGCCGCAACGCATGGCGGCGACCGCGATGCTCGAGCGTGAGCTGCTGGGCAAGGCCGTCGATGTCGGCGGTGAGCAGGCGAATGCCCTGTCCGGCGCCATCGGCCTTGCGGCCGACCGCGACGATCCGCAGGCCCCGCTCGCGCGCCGCGCCGATCACGGCCTGCGAGCAATCATGATCGGCCGAGATCACCGCCGCGCCATCGGCGGCGACCAGATCGCGAAACAGCCGCAGCTTGGCGGCAAGATAATGCGCGACGTCGGGGTGGTAATCCATGTGGTCGCGCGACAGGTTGGTGAAGCCGCCGGCGCCGATCCGGATCCCGTCCAGCCGAAACTGATCGAGCCCGTGCGATGATGCCTCGAGCACGAGATGGGTGACGCCCTCGCCGGCGAGCTCATCGAGCTGCCGGTGCAGCGAAATCGGGTCCGGCGTCGTCAGCGATCCGTAGATGTTTCGCTGCGGCGACACCAGGCCGATGGTGCCGATGCTGGCCGCGGCGTGGCCGAGCCGCTGCCAGATCTGGCGTGCGAACGCGGCAACCGAGGTCTTGCCGCTGGTGCCGGTGACGGCGGCGATGGTCGCGGGTTGCCGCGGATAAAATCTTGCCGCAGCCAGCGCCAATGCGCGACGCGGATTGGGGGTGCGGACAAACGGCACCACGCGGCTATCGGTCGAAGGCGGATGATCGCCCGCCACCGCCACCGCGCCGGATGCCACGGCAGCATCGATGAAGCGCGCGCCGTCGGTCTTGCTGCCGGCGAGCGCGAAGAACAGATCGCCCGGCTTGACCGCGCGGCTGTCCACGGCCAGGCCGGTGACCGCAACCGCCTCGGCCTGCCGGTCGATCGTGGCGTCATCGCTGAACAGGTCGCGGAGTCTCATGATCTTCCAGTCCGGCCGGCGCTCGCGCGCGATGATTTCAGAACCTGGCAACTTTGTCTGGCTACGCCGCGCTTCGATTTCAGGCTCCTGGCAGACCGCGCGGCGAGCGGAGCGGGAACTTGAAATCGGCGGCGCTGCTACGCCTTACTGGGTTGTCTTCGATGCCGCAAGAATAAGGCGGTCGGACGGCGGCAGATCGAAGCGCGGTTCAATGCCCAGCAGCGGGGCGATGCGGGCGATCACCGCGCCGCCGGTCGGCACCGCATTCCAGCCCGAGGTGATGAAGCCGAAGGTTTCCTTCAGCGGCTGGGGCTCGTCCAGCATGATCAGAAGCTGGTAGCGGGGGTTGTCGGCCGGCAGGATCGCCGTGAAGGCGGTGAGCACGCGTTTCTTGACGTAGCGGCCACCGACGACCTTTTCGGCCGTTCCGGTCTTGCCGCCGATGTAATAGCCCTTGACGTCGGCTTTCCGCGCCGTGCCGATCTCGGCATTGAGCCGCATCAGGAATCGCATCTTCTCAGAGGTTTCGGGTTTGATCACCTGTTTCGCCAGCGCCATGGCCTCGGCTTCGGAGCGCTTCAGGAAGGTCGGCGGAATCAAATAGCCGCCATTGACCAGCGCATCGATGCCCATCACCGCCTGCAGCGGCGCCACGGCGATGCCGTGGCCGAACGCAATGGTCACCGTGTTCAGTTCGCTCCAGTGCTTTGGCAGGATCGGCGAGGCGCTCTCGGGCAGTTCGGTGCGCAGCCGCTCCATCTGCCCCATCTTGCGCAGGAACGCCTTGTGCGCCTCGACGCCCTGCGACAAGGCGATGCGCGCCGCGCCGACGTTCGACGAGAAGGTGAACACCTCCTTCATGTTGAGGAAGCGGCCCTTCGGCTCGTCGTCATGGATGGTGAATTTGCCGTAGTGCAGCGGACCGCGCGCGTCCCACAGCGAATTGAGATCCGACTTGCCGGAATCCAGCGCCATCGCCAGCGTGAAGGCCTTGAAGGTCGATCCCAGTTCGTAGACGCCGGTGGTCAGCCGATTGATGCGATCGGGATCGTGCGCCTCTTTCGGGTTGTTGGGATCGAAATCCGGCAGCGACACCATCGCCACGATTTCGCCGGTCCTGACGTTGGAGACGAGGCCGGATGCCGCCTTGGCGTGGAATTTCTCCTTGGCCTTGAGCAGTTCGTCGCGCAGCGCATGTTCGACGCGCAGGTCGACCGACAGTTCCACCGGCCGCTGCAGACGATCGGTGGCAAAGCCGGCGCGATGCAGATCGGCAAGACCGTTGCTGTCGAGCCATTTCTCCATTCCGGCGATGCCCTGGTTGTCGATGTTGACCAGACCAATCAGATGCGCAACTTCGGAGCCGGTGGGATAGACGCGCTTGTTCTCGCGCAGGAAGCCGACGCCGGGAATGCCGAGGCGGTGTATTTCCAGCTGCTGCAACGGAGTGATTTCGCGCTTCAGCCAGACGAAGCCCTTTTTCGACGACAGCCGGTCGCGGACCTCGCCGGTGTCGAGATCCGGCAGTGTCGCGGTCAGAAGCTCGATCGCTTCGTCCTTGTCGATGATGCGGCGCGGCTCGGCGAACAGGCTGGGCGCCTTGACGTCGGTGGCGAGCACTTCGCCATTGCGGTCGACGATATCCGGCCGCGCGGTGGCGATGGCGTCCTGCGACGCGGTGCGGCGCGCGCCGTGGCTGTCGCCGACCACGGCGAACATGATCAGTCGTCCGCCGATCACCGCATAGACCAGCGCGAACGCCACCATGGCAAACCCGACGCGGGCGCGGGCCTTGGCGGCACGATCGACGTTGCGACCGTAAAGCAGGCTGCGGATCAGCCGCCGCCGCCAGGGTTCCTGTCGCGGCTCCGCCGGCTTGACGATGGTCAGCGCGAAATCGGTCATTGCGCTTGCTCCGGCGCCGGGACCGAGCCGGTGACTGCGGCTGAATCGATCGCCTCGATCATCGCGCCGATCGGATCGGGATCGCCGGGTCTGACCAAGCTTGGCGGCCGTTCCGGCAGGTTCTTCAGCTGGTCGTACTGGTTGGCGTTGATCGGCTTCAGCGCCAGATGCCGTTCGACCAGGCCCTGCAGCCGCAGCGGCGCGTCGAGTTTGGTCCATTCCGCGCGCAACACCGCAATGGCGTCGCGCTGCTCGCGAATTTCCGCATGCAGCCGCAGCACCCGCTCGGTGCGGGCGGTGGAGGCCATCTTGATCCGGTAGACATAGGCCGCGGCAAACACCAGAGCGCCGATCACCAGGAGATGGATGATCCGCATGGTCAGCCTCCCCTCATCACATCGGCCAGCGACGGCCATGCCGGCAACGCGGCGGCGCGATGCGCGGCCGCGTCGGTGCGCTCGGCCGCGCGCAGCTTGGCCGACCGCGCGCGCGGATTGGCCGAAATCTCCGCGTCATCCGCGGTGATTGGGCGCTTGGTCAAAAGCGCAAAGCTCGGAGCCGCCTGCGCGACCTCGGGCAGATGCCGCGATCCGCCGCCGGCCTTGCCGCGCTCACCCAGGAAATTCTTGACGATGCGGTCTTCCAGCGAATGAAACGACACCACCACCAGCCGGCCGCCCGGCTTCAGCATGCGCTCGGCCGCCGCAAGTCCGAGCTGCAGTTCGTCCAGTTCCTCGTTGACGAAGATCCGAAGGGCCTGAAAGGTCCGGGTGGCGGGGTGGATTTCGCCGGGCTTTGACCATACCACCTTGGCGACGATATCAGCCAGGGCGCGCGTGCTCAGGATCGGCGCGAGCTTGCGCGCGGCGACGATGGCGCGGGCGACGCCGCGAGAGTGACGCTCCTCGCCGAAGATGTAGATGATGTTGGCGAGATCGGCTTCCGAGGCGCTGGCAATCACATCCGCCGCGGTCGGACCGTCATGGCCCATCCGCATGTCCAGCGGGCCGTCCAGCCGAAACGAGAAGCCGCGGCCGGCCTGATCGAGCTGCATCGAGGATACCCCGACATCCATCACGATGCCGTCGACTGCCGTGACGCCCCGGGCTGCGCAGATTTCGGCCAGATCGGAGAACCGCCCCTCGACCAGCGTCAGCCGGCCACCCGACCGGTCGACCAGATCGAAGCCATCGGAGATTGCCGATCGGTCGCGGTCGATGCCGATTACCCTCGTGCCGGCGGTGTCGAGAATCCGCGCGCTGTAGCCGCCGGCGCCAAAGGTGGCATCGACATAAAGGCCGCCGTCTCGGGGGCCAAGCATCTCGACGGCTTGCCGGCCCAGCACGGGAATATGACGCGCGGCAGAAGAAGTCATGCCGCGGCTCCGGCCATGATCCGGGGTGGGAACAGGAAATTGGACGCGAACGGGCCCATTGCGCCTCAGATGTCTGCGCTTCGCCGGGCTTTTCCGGTCGAAAAGCCAATTCCTCTCGAAAAGCCAAATCTTTTTGAAGAGAATCGGCGGGGCTCGATGGCCGAGCCCCGGCGTCCCACCTCGCAAACCCTGGTTTCCCGCTGAAATTTGGTGGGTTGCCATGGGATTTCGAGCGTCAACGGGCCTCGGCCTCCCCCAACCGGTTCGGCTCTTCACCACTTAGTAACGGCAGTTAGCGTTAAGAAAGCGTTGATGGATCAGGAGCATTTGCCGATCGGCGGGGTGGATCCGACCGATCGCGACCGCCTGATCCGGTGTTGCCCTTGATTTGGGCAACCGGGGCGCCCCCTTCGGGCGCGCAATAATGTTGTCACCGTGATCCGCCCCGTTGCGCACCCGCCAGGGCTTGCAGCGTTCCGGACCTCCGGCGGGAAATCCCGGGCGCCGCGGCGACCCGGTGATGCCTGCCGCACACACCCGGCCAAATTGCGAAGCCGCGTCCGGTCGGCGCATTGCGCTGACGGCACGGTGAAGGGATAATAGTGACGCGGCTTCTTCCTGAAAACGCACTGTTGCCGTTCTCCTGCCCGGTTTGAGCTGTCCTATGTCGCTCGGTTCGTTCGCACCTGCTGGATCTGATCCGAAGCGTCAACGGGCCCTTCCGATCCCGAAGGCCAGCGCGAGCATGAAGACTTTCACGCCCGATTCATCGATCGCTTCCGACGTCATCCCGTCGGCGAATTATGGCGACCGCAGCAAGGGCCGGCTGCCCGACATGATCGTGCTGCACTATACCGGCATGCCTGATGTCGAAGGCGCGATCGCGCGATTGTGCACGGCGGGCACCGACGTTTCCGCCCATTACATCGTGCTGGAGGACGGCCGCATCGTGCAGTGCGTCCCGGAAGCCAAGCGCGCCTGGCATGCCGGCGTGGCATCCTGGGCCGGCGAAGAGGACATCAACTCCTGTTCGATCGGCGTCGAGATCGTCAATCGCGGCCATGACTGGGGCTATCCGGATTTTCCGCTGCGCCAGATCGCCGCCGTGATTGCGCTGTGCCGCGGCATCATGCTTCGCCGCAAGGTGCCCGCGCATCGCGTGCTGGCCCATTCCGACGTCGCCCCCTCGCGCAAGAAGGATCCCGGCGAAAAATTTCCCTGGCATTCGCTGGCCAATTCGGGCGTTGGCCATTGGGTGCAACCGGCGCCGATCGTGCGCGGCGAAACGCTGAAGCTCGGCACCATCAGCGACGACGTCGCCGGCATGCAGGCGGCGTTTGCCCGATACGGCTACGGCATTCCAACCAACGGCAAATATGACGCCGCCACCATGGAAGTGGTCACCGCGTTCCAGCGCCACTTCCGTCCCGCCCGGGTCGACGGCGTTGCCGATCATTCAACGATGACCACCTTGCAGTCGCTGCTGGCGAGCCTTGCGGCCGATACCAGGACCGTGGCGGCGCGGTAGCCTGATCCAGCAAGCTAGTTCTCCGAGCTTGCGTTGCCGCCATCGATTTCCGCCAGGCGCCGCGCATAAAGCCGCCGCAGCGGCTCCAGCTGGGTCGCGGCGCTGGCCGCGAGATAGGCGGCGCGCGCCGCATCATGGCGGCCGAGCCGGCGCAACAGGTCGGCGCGCACCGCAGGCATCAGCTCGTAGCTGCCGAGCCCGCCGCGGGCTTGCAGCGCGTCGATCAAATCCAGCGCACGCGCCGGTCCGTCCACCATCGACACCGCAGCGGCGTGATTGAGTTCGATCACCGGCGACGGGCTGATCCGCAGCAGCACTTCATAAAGACCGGCGATTTGCGGCCAGTCGGTGTCGCGGTAACTCGGCGCCCGGGCATGGAGGGCGGCGATCGCAGCCTGCACTGCATAGGATTGCGGCCGGCCCGGGATCCGAAGTGCCGCTTCCACGAGCTTGAGGCCTTCGGCGATCTGTCCCGAATCCCACTGCCTGCGATCCTGCTGTTCCAGCAGCACGATGTCGCCGCTTGCGGTCTCGCGCGAGGTGCGGCGGGCGTCGTGCAGCAGCATCAGGGCCAGTAATCCCTTGATCTCACCGCGTTGCGGCATCAGCGCATCGAGCAGCCGGCCGAGCCGGATCGCTTCCCGCGCCAGGCTGGGCCGCATCAGGTCCTCGCCCGAGGTCGCGGCATAGCCTTCGGTGAAGACCAGATAGATCACCGCGAGCACGCCGCGCAGCCTTGGCTCCAGCGCGTCGCGGTCCGGCACCTCGTAGGGAATGCCGGCCAGCCGGATTTTCCGCTTGGCGCGCACCAGCCGCTGCGCCATCGCCTCCTCGCCGGCCAGAAACGCGCGGGCCACCTGCGCGGTGGTCAGCCCGCAGACCGTGCGCAGCGTCAGCGCGACCTGAACCTCGACCGCAAACGCCGGATGGCAGCAGATGAACATCAGCCGCAGCATGTCGTCGTCGAGCGCCGCGTCGCCGGCCTCCTCGGCGGCCGCTGCGTCGTGCAGCCATGCGTGCGCCAATTCGCCCTGCTTGCCGCGAAACACGATCTGCCGGCGCACCCGGTCGATCGCCTTGTTGCGTCCGACATTGACCAGCCAGGCCCGTGGATTGGACGGCGGATCGGAGACCGGCCAGCGCGCCAGCGCAACCGCGAACGCATCCTGCAAGGCGTCCTCGGCGAGATCGAAATCGCCTACCAGGCGGATCAGCGTGGCCAGCGCCCGACCCGCCTCGTCACGAAATATTTTTTCGATGTCGCTGGGCGTCATGAATTGCGCCATCAGTGTCCGGGACGATCCTGTGCCCTAGTTATAGACCCAGATCGGCCTGACCTCGATCGAACCAAACCTGGCGCCGGGAATCCGCGCGGCAATGGCCAGCGCGGCGTCGAGATCCCTCGCCTCGATCAGGTAATAGCCGCCGAGCTGCTCGCGGGTTTCCGCAAACGGACCATCCGTGGTCAAGGTCTTGCCGTCGCGAACCCGTACCGTGGTGGCCGTAGGGGTGTCCTGCAGCCGGTCGCCGGCCTTGAAATTGCCGCTCTGGATGATCGACTGGGTGAAGGTGCGGTACTCCTCCATCACCTTCTGACTCGCCGCCGCGTCCATTTTGCCGTATTCGACTTCGTTCTGGTAGATCATCAATAGATACTGCATCTGATGTGCTCCCTTTGATCGGCGCATTCCGCCGTGGTGCAGTCGAACCGGCCGATCGCAAAACGACAGCTTCAGGTAAATTTATTTTCGGACCGGCCTCGCCAGCCCAAAGCCCCGTGGTCTTGATCGATCGGAACCATAAGGCTCCGGCGCGTTATTTTGGCGCATTTTCTGGACCCGAACCGACAACCAGTCTGCTTGAAAAGCTGCTGTCGGCTTGACGCGGCGGCTTTCAGCCCCCATGCCTAGCGCGTCAGTCGGCCGGACGGCCGCTCCTGCTACGGTCGAAAGGCTGCGGGAGAGGAAAGTCCGGGCTCCATCGACATACGGTGCCGGATAACGTCCGGCGGGGGCGACCCCAGGGACAGTGCCACAGAGAACGAACCGCCGGCCGCCGCGGCGCAAGCCGCGAAGGCAGGTAAGGGTGAAAAGGTGCGGTAAGAGCGCACCGCGGGTCCGGCGACGGAAACGGCATGGCAAACCACACCGGGAGCAAGACCGAATAGGGACGGCAACGCGGGATGTTCGCTGCGAGGCGATAACACCGCAGGGCGATGTCAGGCTCGCCGTCCGGGTAGGTTGCTCGAGGCAACGTGCAAACGTTGTCCCAGAGGAATGGCCGTCACGTATCGACCGCGCAAGCGGCCGGTGCCCTACAAAACCCGGCTTACAGGCTGGCTGATATCTTTGAGAATGGGGGGTTCGGCGTAATACGTCGGACCCCTCGCCATATCATCAATTCGAAATTCTCAAATCATCTTCGGGAAATGCCAGAAAACACGGTTCCTGCCGGTAAAAGCCGGCCCTGAGCAAGCCGACGACCCTGAAGCGGGTCTGCCGGTACATCTCCGAGATCCCCACCACATCGGCACAAGCGACGAGAGCGAAATCAACGCCGAGCTGATGCGAATCCAGGAAGGCCAGCGTTTTCTCCGGGCTGATCCGGTTATTCCTGACGCCTGCCGGCGTCAGCGGCAAGCTCACGATAAAGCGGGGCCCATGGCCGGGAATGTTCAAGTCAAACTGCTCGCCGGTGTAACCCACGTAGTTCAGAATATTCGCCGCAGACTTCAGGTTCGTCGGAGCCACGAAAGCACGTCTGACGCGAGAGCCGCGCTCCATGCCGATCAGGGAGGTGTAGGTTGCCAGCTCTGCGCCGAGATTGTGCTTCGAAACACAGGAATCAACGGTAACCCTGATGCCCCAGGCGGTGCGCTGTGAGTCATTGTAGCCTTCGCAGATATTGCAGGCGACAATCGTGCCATCGGTGGTTTCGATGACCGGCGCGTATCCGAAGGTGACTATCCGGAAAAGCACGTAGGCATCTTCCAGAGTTGCCCCGGGCGGGAAGCATTTCAGCTGCAATTGCCGGATGCCTTCGATGTCGTCCTGGGTGGCAAGCCTGAGGTGAAGCCCGAGCGCCGCTATTCGCTGTTCGATCTGTCCCTTGTGCTCGCGGATGAACAGCGCGATCTGCTCCGGCGAAGTCAGCTCTTCGATGCCGGGCAAGACATCGCAAATAGCCTCTGGCTTTCGATAGGCTATCGCGGTCATGGAGCAACTCCTTCTTGACACGCCATCAGTTCGGCCTGTTGATTTGCATCAGCCGATCACTGCATTGCTGATGGTGATCGCGGAGTTACATCTTGATGGCCCGCGCGCCACCGCGAACGGCGGCGCGCTGCCATCGAGTTGATCCCCAAGGGTGCGATGACCCAGCGATGGATTCGACACCGGTCATCCGGCGAGACCCGCACCAGCCAGTTGCTGGAAGGTCCGATCGTCCGGACTCTGTTTCGTCTTGCGACGCCGAACATTTTCAATCTCGCCGCGCTCAGCATCATGGTCATGGCCGACGTTTTTTTTGCCGGCTGGATCGGGCCGGCCGGACTTGAAGCCGCGACGCTGGTCTTTCCATTCAAGATGCTGATGCAGCAAATGGCTGCGAGCGGCATGGGTGGCGCGGTCAGCGCCGCGATCGCCCGTTCAGTCGGTGCTGACAGTCGGCAGCATGCAAACGCGGTTGCAGCGCACGGGCTGATCATAGGCGCAACGATGGCTGCCGGATTTGGTGCTGTAATGCTGACATGTGGGCCGGCAATATACCACGCGCTTGGAGGCTACGGAGAGGGCCTGCAGATGTCAATCAGCTATTCCCGGCTGATCTTTGCGGGCGCGATTGCCCTTTGGCTGTTCAACATCCTTGCGAGCATCATACGGGGAACAGGCAACATGAGTGTTCCGGCAATGGCGGTGGCGGCAATCGCCCTGCTCGATGTCGCGCTGTCACCGGTACTGATGTTCGGGTGGGGGCCTTTTCCAAGACTTGGCATGGTCGGCGCAGGCATCGGTTTCATCACGTCGTTCGCCGCGGGGGCCGGCATCTTGTCCGCCTTTCTGATCTCGGGCGGCACCGTCCTGAAGCCGTCATTGCACGGGATGAGGATCAGAAGAGCGATCCTCGCGGAAATCCTGCGGGTCGGCGCGCGGGGTTCGCTCAATGTCGCGATCACCAATCTCGCCGTCATCCTGATTACCGGCCTGGTCGGGCGCATCGGCGCGAATGCCCTGGCCGGCTATGGTCTGGCGTCGCGGATTGAATACCTCATCATCCCGCTGATTTTCAGTTTCGGAACGGCGGTGGTCACCCTGGTTGCCGCCAACGCCGGTGCCGGACAGCGGCCGCGCGCGGAACGAATTGCCTGGAGCGGCGCAGCCATCGTTGCTGCGATCACGGCCATGATTGGACTGGGTTTGGCGTGCTTTCCCGCGACCTGGATGGCAATATTCACGAGCGATCCGGCAATCACGGATGTTGGGCTGCGATATCTGCGGATCGTGGCGCCGGTTTACGCGTTCTACGGCGTTGGCATCGCGCTCTACTACGCATCGCAGGCTTTCGGGCGCGTGGCTTGGCCCGTAGTGGCAAACGGCGCGCGTCTCTGCCTCGCCGTTGGCGGTGGAGGCTATGCGCTTGCATTGGGGCAGGGTCTCACCGGACTTTTCACTGCCATTGCGATCAGCTTTGTCATCTACGGCATTCTTATCGTTGCTGCGGTCATTACCGGCCGATGGCAGGGAGCTTAGCTGACGCAGCAAGGTTGACGTGTCGCGCGCCAAAGCCGCGAAATTCCGGCCCGTCTGTCGAACGTCGCCCGTGAAATCGGTAGGGCATCAGCAAGTAAAAAGGGCGCCTTCGCCGATGGCGGCTCCTTTGCCGGCCTTTCGTGCTCTCACGAAATATCTCCGGCGTTTCCTAAAAAACTCCACCCGCCGGTATCGAAGTGCTTACCGCTCCATCCGCGTCAGCTTTTCGACCGACGAATTGCTCATCGATTGGGCTATTAAATGTGGCCATTATGTCACGACTATCGTCAATTTGCAGCGGCGCCGCCATGCAGCCTCATTTCTTCGACCGACCATCATGCGACTGTCATGGCTCAAAAAATAATATGCCTGCACCAAATAACGGTGAGGTATCGTCATGGCATTCAAACGAAAGTTTCGCGTGTTTCTTGCTGGTGCGGTAGTCGGGGCATCTCCGCTGATGGTCATGCCAGCCCGCGCCGACGAGGAACAATTGCAGCGGCAGATCGACGCCATGAAGCATCAGCTGGAAGTCATGCAGCGGGAACTGGCGCACAGCAAGAAACAATCGGTTCAGCCACGAGATGGTGCCACACCACCACCGCAGGCGGTGGTGGCGCGCAATGGCAATGAAATCATAATCCCGGCCCCGCCGCCGCCGGCCGGTACGCCGATGCCGACCAAAGTCTTTCCGGCTTGGTTCGACGGAATCCATGTCTCGATGGCCGGCTCCTTCATCGCGGTGGAAGGCGCGTACCGACAGCACAGCGAAGTTTCCGACGGGGCAAGCGATCCGCCGTTCGGCAGCCCGGGTATTCCGCTGCAGAATTCGGCGCTCTACAACGAAAAAGAGTATCGCGCGAGCGCGCAGCAGAGCCGGATAGCCTTGAAGGTGTGGGGCGATATTGACCCAAATCAGCGCCTGAAGGGCTACTATGAAATGGACTTTCTCGGTGCCTCGACCGACGCAAACAACCGCGAGAGCAACAGCTTCACCCCTCGCATACGCCAGGCGTACGGTGAATACGACAACGACATCTATAACTTCCACGTCGTTGGCGGTCAGGCCTGGAGTCTCTTGACCCAGAACCGGGCGGGTATGCTGCCAGGTAGCGAAAACGTGCCGCTGACCATCGACGCACAATACGTCGTCGGCTTCGACTGGTTGCGCAACCCGCAAATCCGCTTTGTCCAGGACTGGAACAAGGTCGCCTCGTTCGGCGTGTCGATCGAGCAGCCCGCAACCGTGTTTCCGGGCGCGCCCAGCGCGGCGACCGTATCGCCGCCCGCCCCGATCGTTACCAGCATCAACAACACCTGCACCGGATCGTCGCATCTCAACGGCACCACGACCTGCTCGAACGACATCGCGCCGGATATCATCGAGAAGGTCTCGCTCGATCCGGGCTTCGGCCACTACGAATTGCTGGGATTGCAGCGCTGGTTCACCGACGAGGTTGCCAACACGACCGTTCCCAACAGCTGGTCGCAGCGGGTAGCGTTTGCCTGGGGAGCCGGCGGCAGCGTGTTGCTTCCGGTAATTCCGAAATTGCTCGATCTGCAGGGCAGCATCCTGTACGGTCAGGGGATTGGCCGCTACACCTCAAGCCAGTTGCCCGATGCCGTGGTCGGTCCAACCGGCGCGCTGACCCCGCTCACCGCACTGAGTTTCCTGGTGGGCGCGGTTGGCCATCCGATCACTGGCAACGACGTGTATCTGTACTATGGCCAGGATCAAACCTACGCCAATTCGTGGACCGTCGCCGCGACCCAGGGCGGCTGGGGTAATCCCAATTTCGTCAATAACGGATGCGCCGGTCAGTCCTTGGCTGGCGGCACGCTCGGAACCTTCAACACTCCAATCGCCGGTTCGACATGTACGTTCGATGTCCAGAAGACGCAGGAGTTTTCGATCGGCTTCTGGCAGGACGTCTATAAGGGCGACATGGGACGCGTCAGGGTCGGCGCTCAGTATGAATATGTGAAGCTGACTGCGTTCCAGGGCGTTCCCACCGGCCCCGGCACGCCGAACCAGGGGCTTACCGTCGACAACAACATCGCCTTTGTCTCGCTGCGGTACTATCCGTTCAACTGACCCAGGCAAACAGAAAAACGGCCGACAAAAATGTCGGCCGTTTGATCTGCGGCCATGTTTTGGCGATCCCCCGAAATGGGCCGTGCGACCTTTGTCACGGGTTCGATTTGCACCCAACTTCGGACCGTCTGCTACGCCCCGCTAGCCAAACCTGCCAAGCCCCGACCCGGGTGGGCGAACACGATCAATCCGGGCGAAAGGATTAATCTGCGACCTCCAAGCGTAGTTTTGTCAATGGACCTGGTTTGCCTTGCAGTATTTCTTCCACATCGTCCGGTAGCCCTCTTCAACAGCGCCCGTATAGGCAGTCGGACCGCAGCGCGCGTTGATGATAAGATCAGGAAGCCCGCCGCGAAGTGCCCTCAGCTGGTCCGGGGTGGATCGCAGCGCGATATCCACATATTGATCGTCGTCGGTGGCGACCCAGTCGGCCAACCCGATCGACGACAGAATGGCCCCGCCCGCTCGCTTCGGTGTCGCGTTGCCGATCTTGGCGACGACCGGCACCCCCATATGGAGGGCTTCCCAGGTTGAGACGCCGCCGCCTTGCGGGAACGGATCAAGACAAATATCGACATGCCGGTAGGCGGCCAGGTGGTCCTCTCGGGAGGTTGATCCAACCAGCTGCAGTCGATCCTGTGCGATGCCGTGAGACGCGAATTTGTCCTGCAACATAGCTCGGATGGAATCAGCATCGATTCCAGGATCCTTGATCATCAATCGCGCGGTGACGTCCGACCGCAGGATCCGTGCCCATACGGCGACGGCGGCATTGGACATCTTGCTGATCCGGTTGAAGACGCCATAGGTCACATACCCGTTCGCCGTCACCGGTGCTTCGGAGGACCGGAACTCGGCTAGCGGCGGCTCGATGATGACGGCGCAGGGCAGATCATGGATCTGCTCGGCAAAGAGATGGCGGACCTCTGCGGGGACCATGACCGGATCAGAGAACAGGTAATCGACCGTAGGCTGGCCGGTGCCAGTCGCATGTCCCCATGCGGTGACCTGGATCGGGGCAGGTTTGCCGGCAAACACGCGAAGGCGATTGCCGCTCGAGTGTCCGCTCAGGTCGATCAGGATATCGACCTTATCGGCCCTTATACAATCCCCCAACTGATCGTCAGGCCATTGCGAAGTGTCCCTCCACTGATCCGCGACATTTCGGAACGAAGCCGTCACGGCATCCTCGGCCGCACAGCCGGAATAGCAAATGACCTCGAATTGCGTCCTGTCGTGATTCTCCAGCACGGGCCGAAATGCAAACGCGGCCGAGTGTTTTCTGAAGTCGGCGGAGACATAACCCAGCACGATCCTTCGGGTTGGATCGCAATCGGTTTTGTGTCGCTGCGGACGCTCCGCGGAAATAGTCTCGCCGATCAGCCGCCACCACTGCGTCCGCGCCGCCTGTTGCGCAGCAAAGTCGCAATCTTCGGAAAAATCCAGGGCGAAGATCCTGGCCGACAGCGCCATCTCGAAATCCGGCTGGATCGCGAGCGCCCGGTCTAGGCATGCCAAGGCTGCATCGACGTCGCCCTTTAGCCCAAGACAATTGCCAAGGCCGGTGAGAACTTCCGGATGATCCGGTTGCAATGCAAGCGCGCGTCGGAAGGCCTGTTCGGCCTCGGCGGTTTTTTCGAGCTGGACCAGAATAAAGCCACGACTGTGCCAGACTTCCGCGAGCTCCGGGTTGATCGCCAAGGCCCTGTCCGAATTGACGAGCGCCTCGCTGGACCGTCCCAGGAAGTTAAGCGCTGCGCCGCGGTAACTCCAGGCGAGGGCATGGTCCGCATCCGTTGCGGGCGTGGGGTCGAAATCGCCGGTGGCTTCCTTGGCCCCGAACGCCAGGCTGCGCTTGACGATGGCTCCCAGGGATTCAAGATTCGGCGCTATGGCCCTTTCACAGCTCGCGATGGCTTCGGTGAATTTGCCGAGTTTGATCAGCACGGAAGCACGGTTGATCAGCGCATTGGCATGATCCGGATCGAGCGCGATCGCATCGTCCAGGCTCTTGAGCGCGTCGCCGAAACGCCCCACCCGCATCAGCAGGCTACCCCGGTTGTAGTGCCCAGTGGTGAAATCCGGGTTCGATTCGATGATGCGGTCGAAGCAGGCCAATGCCTCGTCGTTCCGTTGCATCGCCTTCAGCCCGACGCCGAGGTCTGAACGAGCCGCGACTGATTCAGCATCGAGCAAGACGGCTCGCTTCAGGGAGCGTACTGCGGCCTCGTAGTCGCGGCTCAGCAATTCGCATACGCCCAGCAGATGCCAGGCATCGAAATGATTCGCACGCCTTTTCAGTACCTTCTTGTACGTGGCCCGGGCAGCGGCAAGCTGACCGTCCCGCTGTAATATGCGGGCCTGCATGAACAAAACATCGACATAGGCGGTCTTGGAGGATGTCAGGGGCGGACTTGCAGTAGCTTGCTTGCCGAAGCTCATCCGCCGGACTCCTTGTGCTGTATCGGCATCGTTGCCAGGCAATCAGTTCCGCCCGCTGCGCAATGCGGCGACGCAGGCCAAAGCCTGGACGAGGCGCGTTAAATAACTGCTAACCATGATACCGCCAGGCCTTCAAATCCCCGCTTATGGTGGGGCGAACACGATCCATCCGGATGCCGGAATTAATCGGCCAACTCGATGCGTCATTCTATTGAAGAACCTGGTTTGCCTCGCAGTATTTCTTCCACATCGTCCGGTAGCCGGCCTCAACGGCGCGCGTATAAGCCGCCGGGCCGCAGCGCGCGTTGATAAGATCAGGAAGCTCGCGACGAAGCGTCCGCAACTGGTCCGGGGTCGATCGCAGCGCTATATCCACATACTGATCGTCGTCAGTGGCGACCCAGTCGGCAAGCCCGATCGACGACAGGATAGCTCCGGCTACTCTGGCGGCCACGCCGCCATTGCCGAGCTTCGCCACCACCGGCACCCCCATATGCAACGCCTCCCAGGTGGTTACTCCCCCGCCGTGTGGAAACGGATCCAGGCAGATGTCCACCCGTTGGTGAGCCGCCAAGTGAGCCTCTCTGGATGTCGATCCCTCGAACGATATCCGCTCCGGCCCTATTCCGTGACCAGCAAATCTTTCAAGCAACAGGCTCTGCACGGAGGCATCGTCGAGCAGCTTGTCCTTGATCAGCAGATGCGACGTGACGTCGGACCGCAGAATCCGCGCCCAGACGGCGATGGCGGCATCGGAGATCTTGCTGATCCTGTTGAGGACGCCATAGGTCACATAGCCATTTGCTGTCATGGGCGGCTCCGGGCATCGCAACTCGGCTGGCAGGGGCTCGACGATCATCAGGCACGGTAGATCATAAACCTGTTCGGCAAGGAGATGACGAACCTCGGCGGGAATAGCGACCGGATCGGAGAACAGGTAATCGATCGTAGGCTGGCCGGTGCCGGTCCCATGTCCCCATGCGGTCACCTGGACCGGCGCAGGTTTGCCGGCAAATACGCGAAGCCGATTGCGGCTCGAATGTCCACTCAAGTCGATCAGGATATCGACGTTATCGGCCCTTATGCAATCCGCCAACTGATGGTCAGACCATTGCGAAGCGTCCCTCCATTGATCGGCGACATTCCGGAACGAAGTCGTCACGGCATCCTCGGTCGGATAGGCGGAATAACAGATGACTTCGAATCGTGCGTTGTCATGATTTTCAAGAACTGGGCGGAACGAGAACGCGGCCGAGTGATCCCTGAAGTCGGCGGAGACATAACCCAGCACGATCCGTCGAGTTGGATCGCAATCTGATTTGCGTTGCCGCGGGCGTTCCGCGCAAATCCTCTCGCCGATCTGGCGCCACCACTGCGTCCGCGCCGCCTGTTGCGCAGCAAAGTCGCAATTTCCGGAGAAATCCAGGGTGAAGATCTTGGTCGACAGCGCCATCTCGAGATCTGGCTGGATCGCGAGCGCCCGATCAAGGCATGCCAGGGCGGCGTCGGCGTCGCCCTTCAGCCCAAAACAACCACCGAGCCCGGTGATAACCGCCGCGTTATCCGGTAGCAGCGCAAGCGCACGCGCGTAGGCCAGCTCAGCCTCGGTAATTTTTCCAAGCTGGGCCAGGATAAACCCACGACTCTGCCAGGCTTGCCCAAGCTCCGAGTTGATCGCCAAGGCCCTGTCGGAACTGGCGAGCGCCTCGCCGGACCGTCCCAGGAAACCAAGCGCTTCGCCTCGGTAGGTCCAGGCAAGCGCATGGTCTGCCCCCATCGAGAGCGCCAGATCGAAATCGCCGATGGCTTCCTCAGCCCGGTTCAGATTTAACAACGCCAAGCCGCGCTTGACGATGGCTTCGCAGCCTTCAGGATCAAGCGCAATAGCCCTTTCACAACTGGCGATGGCATCGGCGAATCTGCCGAGGACGATCATCACAGAAGCACGGTTGATCAGCGCATTCCCATGCTGCGGATCGATCGCGATCGCATCGTCGAGGCTCTTGAGCGCGTCGTCGAAACGCCTCATGCCCGTGAGCAGGCCACCCCGGTTGAAGTGCCCGTTGGTGAAATCCGGGTTCAATTCGATCGTGCGGTCGAAGCAGGCCAATGCCTCGTCGTTCCGCCGCAACGCCTTCAGCGCGACGCCCAGGTCGGAAAGAGCCGTGACCGATTCAGTATCGAGCAACACGGCTCGCTTCAGGGAGCGCGCCGCGGCTTCATAATCGCGGCTCAGCAATTCGCACACGCCAAGCAGATGCCAGGCCTCGAAATGATTGGCACGCCTTTTCAGCACCTTCTTGTAAAGCACCTGGGCGGCGTCAAGCCGACCGTCCTGATGCAATGAACGCGCCTGCTGGAACAGAACATCGACATAGGGAGTCTTGGGAGATGCCAGGAGCGGACTTGCAGGAGCTTGCTTGCCTAAGCCCATCTGCCGGGTTCCTTTTGCTGCATCGGCATGGTTGCCAGAAAAACGGTTTCTGCCTGCTGCGCGATGCGGCGACACAGGCCGAAGCCTGGACGAGGCGCGTTAAATAAGTGTTAACCATGATTCAGGCGACCAAGATGACGGTAGCCGCGACGGCGGCCAAGGCCACGCCCGCTCGGCTTGAGAGCGGTTCCGCTCCGATACCGCCCAAGACCGTTTTCGCCGCCGCGGGCCGGACCCTCGCCATTTTCGAGAGCCATCACCCCGCCGCGGCAGCCCGATCGGATTCGAGCACCTGGCGCTCGAACAGCCCGCGATAGATTCCGCCAGGTCGGCCGGCGAGCGCGGCGTGGCTGCCCTGCTCGACGATCTCGCCGCGATCGAACACCAGGATGCGGTCGAGCCCGCGCACCGTCGACAGCCGGTGCGCGATCACGATCGAGGTGCGTCCCCTCATCAGGCGCTCCATCGCCTGCTGGATCAGGGCCTCGGATTCGGAATCCAGGCTCGATGTCGCCTCGTCGAGGATCAGGATCGGCGCGTCGGCGAGAAAGGCGCGCGCCAGCGCCACGCGCTGCCGCTCGCCGCCCGACAGCTTGACGCCGCGTTCGCCGACCAGCGTGCCATAGCCTTTCGGCAGCCGCAGGATGAACTCATGGGCGTTGGCCAGCCGCGCCGCCTGCTCGATCGCGGCCATGCTGGCGCCCGGCCGGCCGTAGGCGATGTTCTCGGCCAGCGAGCGGTGAAACAGCACCGGATCCTGCTGCACGATGGCGATCTGGCTGCGCAGCGAACGCTGCGTCGCCTGCGCGATATCCTGGCCGTCGATCAGGATCCTTCCAGCGGAGACATCGTACAGCCGCTGCACCAGTTTGACAAAAGTGGTCTTGCCGGAGCCGGAGCGGCCGACCAGGCCGACCCGTTCACCGGCGGCGATGTCCACCGACAGCCGGTCATACAGCGCGATGCGATGACCGCCGTAATGAAACGTCACATCCTCGAACACGATCCGTCCGCCGTCGAGGCTGATCGGCAAGGCGCCGGCGACGTCGGCAATGCCGATCGCCTCGTCGTGGATCGCGACCAGTTCCTCCATGTCGTTGACCGAACGCTGCAGATTGTTGATGTGCATGCCGACGTCGCGCAAGTAGGCGTGGATGATGTAGTAGCTGGTCAGCACATAGGTGACGTCGCCCGGCGAGGCGCGGCCGGCGATCCACAGCAGCAATGCGCCGCCGATCACCGAGCCGCGCAGGCACAGCAGCACCGCGAACTGTGCCGTACTGGTGTAGTTGTAGCGCAGCCAGGTCCGGCGCACGCGCCTGCGCCAACGGCTGATCACGCGCACCAGCCGCGCGTCCTCGCGATCCTCGGCGCCGAACGACTTCACCACCGCGTTGCAGGTCAGCGCGTCGGCCAGCGTGCCGCCGACCCTGGTGTCCCAGGCGTTGGAGACCCGGGCGGCGGGCGCGATGTAGCGGGTCGAAAACACCACCATCATCGGAACGTAGACCAGCGCGCCGACGGCAATCACCAGCCCGAGCGAGGTCCAGTGCAGCCCAAGCAGGACCATCGAGCCCAGCAGCACCACCAGCGACGGCAGCAGCGCCATCAGCATGGTGTCGTTGAGCAGATCCAGCGCCCACATGCCGCGGGTGATCTTGCGCACGGTCGAGCCGGCAAAGCTGTTGGCGTGCCAGTCGGTGGAGAAGCGCTGCACCCGCATGAACGCGTCGCGCGCCACGTCGGACATGATCCGCAGCGTGAACGGCACGATCGCCTGCAGCCCGACCAGACGCAGCACCATCGAGGCCAGGCCCAGCGCCACGATTGCCGCGAATGCCGCCAACGCGGCGCGCCGCGCCGCCGGATCCGAGGCCCCCAATGTCATGGCATCGACCAGGTGCCCGGAAAACAGCGGCATGAACAGATCGGCGACGGTGGCGCCAATCAGGCCGATGGCGACCACGGCCGCGCCGACCGGCTGCCGCAGCCAGTGGCGGAACACGAAGGGCAACACCACACGAATGGCGGCCGGACGCTGGTTGAGGTGGGCCTGGTTGGCTTGGGCAGTCATGGCGTGATCCGGGCGCTTTCAGTGCGCACCGGCTCCGTTGGTTGGCAAGCGGCGGCGAAAGCCGAGCGCAAGCGTCGTTGAAAAATACGGTACTGACGGGGAAGCGAGGGGATCGGGATGTCAGGTCCGATCAATGCGGACGAAAGCGGCCTCTAGAGGCCCGAACAGGCGTCCACCACAAGCATCGGACGCGGGCGTTCGATCTGCGAATATGACGAAATCATGCAAATCCCTCCCCGGTTCGAGCGACAACGCCCTTTTTATAAATGCAGCGCCAGCTTTTTGCAATATGGCGCGTTCTGTCCGGTTGCCTGCGGGACGGGCTTTTCAGGGCGACTGCGGCGCTGCCGCAGCCGGATCGGCAGCGCCGCCCGGCATTGCAAGCCCGAGTTTCTCGTAGAGAAATTCAGCCATCAGAGTCTCGACGTCAGTGATGGTGCCGTCCGGCCGCCTCACTTCCGCGGTCCTCAGATAGAAGTGATCGGCGCCGGGAATGGTCACGAACTGATTGGCAATACCGACCCTGGTCAAATGCTCGCGCATCTCGGCGACGCCATCCAGCATTACCGGAAGATCGTGTTCGCCGAAGTACAGCAGTGCCGCCGGAGCCGTGCTGTTCGGCTTCAGGTAGGCTTGCATCGTCGCTGCGGCGATTCGGCCCGACAGGGCGATGACCGCGGCCACCGGGGCCCGTTCCGCGTAGACCGAGTTGAGGGCGATGGCCGCGCCGGCCGAGAATCCGCCGATCACCAGGCGCGTCGGATCGACGCCAAGGGCTTGCGACCGGCTGCGGACGAAGCTGACGGCGTTGCTCATATCGTCGGTCGCGGCTTCGAGCGTGTCGGTCATCATCTGGGGAGTGCTTGGCGGCAGCCCAAGCAAATTGCGGACGAAGTCGATGCGATCACGGCTTTGCGGCTGGCCGGGCAGCAGAAACGGGGTGACGCCCGGGTCCGGAGCTTCCTGCATCAGCCGGTAGTCGATCGAGAAACAGACATAACCGCGGCGCGCGAACTCCCGGCAATATTCGGCGACGGGCGTCGCCGGATTTTCGCCTTCGAAGACTTCCGCGCCCTTGCTGCCGCGGTGAAATGCGCCGCCGAAGGCCATGATCAGCGCCGGGCGCGGCCGATCCGGCTCGGCGCGCGGACGATAGATATCGAGCTTGAGGTCACGGTAGCGCGCAGCACCACGCTCGGCGCTGTAGCCGACCCCGCCGACCCCGTATTTGACGTCAGGGATAAATTCGACTTCGCATGTCTTGTCGAGATACAAACGGGTCTCGCGGCGGATCGGCTGGTTGGCGTTCATCGATGGCTCCAGGGATGATGGCGGCCGCGGAGGACCGCTGCTGCCGCGGACAACGAACTCGCCGGCGTGGTCGGCCAGACCGCTCGGCCATCATCATTGAGAGCCTTGCGGCCTGTTTGATGGATCCACTGAGACCCATTTCATGGATCCACGGCTTGGCTTGAGCAGCCTGACGATCCAGGCCGCCGATTGCAATCCATATCTATCTATCTGTTAAATCGTCAGAATGTTCACTGGTCGTGCCGTGCTGCGTCAAAGGATGGCTGCACCACCAAGTTGTTGACGGAAGGATATGCCGTCGCTCTAGTCATGAAATTGTTTTCATCCTTGCCGGCAAGGCTCGCGATAGGCGGGGCTTCCGGTCACCCCGGCCATGAGAAGAGACGGCACCCATGACACAGCGGTTTTTCTTCCCGGGCTGGAAAGTCGTGATCGGATCCGGTGTCGGCATCGGCTTCGGCTCGGTCCCGTTCTTCGCTGCCGGCTTTGCGCTGCTCGCGGCGGCAATGGCCAAGGATTTCGGCTGGAGCCAGCCTGACGTTGCCAAGGCGGCCTCGATCTATCTGCTGCTGCAGACCGTCGCCTATCCCTTGTGCGGATGGCCGCTCGACCGCTGGGGCTCGCGCAGGTTTGCCACCGTCAGCATCGTGCTGTTCGCCGGTTCGCTGGTGGTTTTGAGCCAGATCGGCGGCTCGCTCACGCAGTTTTATCTGGCGTTTGCCCTGATGGGCATCGTGGCTGCCGGCACCAATGTGGTGTCCTATGCGCGGGCCATCGCGCTCTGGTTCAACCGCAAGCGCGGGCTGGCGATGGGATTGGCGGCCAGCGCGCAGGCGATCGGCGCGTTCATCATTCCGATCATGGCGCACCGGCTGATCGACGCCTATGGATGGTCCTGGGCGCTGATCGTGCTGGCGGTGTTCGAAGTGGTGGTCTGTCTGCCGCTGGTCGCCCTCTTGGTCAAGGACAGTCCTGCCCCCTATGGATTGTTGCCGGACGGCGCAGCGCCGACCGATAGTCCGACGACGGCGGTTGCGGCCGAACCGGATATGACCGTCGGCGAGATCATTCGCACCGGCGTGTTCTGGAAACTGGCGGCCTGCTTTGCGATCATGGGCATGACGTTCTACGCGATCGCGCCCAATATCGTCTACATCCTGAGCAAGAAGGCCGGGATGAGCCTCGGCGACATTGCGACCATTCAGGCGGTGTCGGGCGTTGCGGTGCTGTTCGGACGGATCGGTTTCGGCTTTCTGCTGGACCGTGTCCATGCGCCGATCGTCGGCATCATCGCGCTCGCACTGACCGCGATCTGCGCCGCGGTCTATTCTGCCACGGCGGTGCCCACGCTGATCATCGTCGCCACGATCCTCAACGGCCTCGCGATCGGCGGCGACAGCGACTTGATGCCGTATCTCGCCAGCCGCTATTTCGGCACCCGCGCCGTCTCCAGAATTTTCGGCTGGTTCCTGTTCGCCTTCTTCCTCGGAGCGGCGATCGGTCCGGTCGCATTCGCCCAGCTCAGCGCCATCTATCAGGGAGCCGACACGCCGCTGATGATGCTGGCCGCCCTGCAGATCATCCCGGCTTTGTTGTTCCTGTCGCTCGGCCGCTACCGGGTGAACGCCGGATTGCCGAAAGATCCGCAGCTCGGCCTCAGCCAGCCCCGGAGTTGAACAAGTGCCGCCACCCCAACCCTCCCCCGCGAAGAGCGGGAGAGGGAGCGCGCTTCGATCTGTAGTGGGCGGCGCCGGTGGATGGGGGGCGGCAACCAGGCGCAGGACTCGGATGATCCCCGGCTCGTCGCAAGCAGGAGAGGTGACCCGCATGCGCCGTTTCGACTTCAACTCATTGTTCGGCTAATGCGCGGGTTCCGACAACAGTGCGGCGGGTTTTTTCAGCAGCACGACCATCAGGCTGAGACCGAAATAAAATATCGTCAGCATGAAGAAGGCGTCGCCATATCCCATCACCACCGCCTGGCGGTGAACGATCTGGGATAGTTGCTTTAACGCCATCAGCGAGGCGTCGCCCATGCCCTGCAGGCGCTGGGTCAGCATGTTGAGCGTCTCGGTCGCGGTGGTATTGCCCCAGGTCACCCTTTCCTGCAATCGTGAAATATGCAGGTCGGTGCGGTCGTTCAGCACCTGGTTGATGATCGCGAGCCCGACCGCGCCGCCGAGATTGCGGGTCAGGTTGAACAGTCCGGAGGCGTTCTTGACCCGATCCGGCGCCAGGGTCCCAAGCGCGATGTTGTTGGTCGGCACCATCGCGAACATCATGCCGACGCCACGCAGGACCTGCGGCACCAGAAGCTCGTAGAAGTCGTAGTCGCGGGTGATCCATGTCATGTCGAGGGAACCCAGCGCGAAGATGATCAGGCCGGCCGCGATGATCAGGCGCATGTCGATCTTCTGCATCAGGCGGCCGACGATCGGCGCCGTCAGGAACATGGTGGCGCCGGAGACGAACATGGTCTCGCCGATCATCAGCGCGCTATAGCCCCGCACTTCGGCGAGGTAGCGCGGATAGATATAGGTCAGGCCGTAAAGGCCGATGCCGACGCAGAACGAGATCAGGCAGCCGACGCC